>RCNC010001394.1_pt1 | contig 16191 bp, 16 predicted proteins | sample 2041301 | NCBI WGS metagenome assembly RCNC01 (sample SAMN09708231, study PRJNA481090) | Marine sediment metagenome, whole genome shotgun sequencing project. | biome: marine sediment; feature: ocean; material: sediment; isolation source: Sewage treatment plant 13A marine sediment (STP13A) ... | reverse complement strand
CTGAATTTGTCACCGTTACCAATGGCAAGGTCGGTGATGAACTTGTGAATCAGCGTGGCATCTTCAGAAGTCGCGGGTCGAATTTCCACAGTTGGCGGGTGTTTTTTATTGTTCATCTGCCTTCCTGATTTTCGCCTGCTTCCCCGATGGCATTTACCATCGGGGAAGGGAGGTCTGGGTCACCCAGTGAGCTTATTCGCTGGCCAATTGCCGTAAGACAAAGTTCAGAATACCGCCATTGCGGTAGTAGTCCACCTCTTTGGGCGTATCCAGCCGACTCTTGGCCTGGAACTGCTTGCTACTGCCATCTGCGGCAGTTGCGGTAACGGTAACCTGTTTCGCAGAGCCATCACCCAGACCGGTGATGTCATAGCTCTCAGTACCATCCAAGCCCAGGCTGTCGGCGTCTTCGCCTTCCATGAAATTCAATGGTAATACGCCCATGCCAATCAGGTTGGAACGGTGAATACGCTCAAAGCTGGCAGTGATGACGGCTTTTACACCGAGTAACTGCGTGCCTTTGGCAGCCCAGTCACGCGAAGAACCGGTCCCGTATTCCGTACCTGCCAATACCACCAGCGGTGTGTTTTCCTGCTGGTAACGCAAGGAGGCATCAAATATGGTCATTTGCTCACCATCGGGCTGGAATGTTGTCCATCCACCCTCGGTACCCGGTGCAAGCTGATTACGTAAGCGGACATTGGCAAAGGTGCCACGCATCATGACCTCATGGTTACCACGGCGTGAGCCATAGGAGTTGAAGTCTGACCGCGGTACACCCTTCGCTTTCAGGTAGTCTCCTGCCGGTGAGTCTTCGGCGATTGCACCGGCCGGGGAGATATGATCTGTCGTGATGGAGTCACCCAGCCTCGCAAGGCAGCGGGCACCGTGTATATCACTGACCGCTGGTACATCCATGCCCATACCATCGAAATAGGGCGGGTTGCGGATATAGGTGGAATCATCCTGCCAGTCGAACATCTCACCAACGGGTGAATCAACTGCCTGCCAGCGTTCGTCACCGGAGAAGACACTGCTGTAGCCTTTCTTGAACATATCAGCGGTGACACTATCAGCTATGCATTGCTGGATTTCCTGGCTGCTGGGCCAGATATCACGCAGGTAAACCGGCTTTCCATCCTGATCGTTACCCAGTGATTCGGTGGTGATATCGATGTTCAGGTTACCGGCAATGGCGTAGGCGACAACCAATGGAGGTGAAGCAAGGTAATTCATCTTGATATTGGCGTGGATACGGCCTTCAAAGTTTCGATTACCCGAAAGTACCGAACAGGCAACGAGATCATTACCGCGGATCGCATCACCGATAGCTTCTGGTAAAGGACCGGAATTACCGATACAGGTCGTGCAACCATAGCCAACCACGTAAAAGCCCATGGCTTCAAGGTCGTCCATCAAGCCGGCCTTGTTCAGATAGTCGGTGACCACCCTGGAGCCAGGTCCGAGCGAAGTCTTGACCCACGGCTTGGCTTTCAGTCCTTTGGCTGCCGCATTTCTTGCCAATAAGCCTGCACCGAGCATGACTGCAGGGTTGGATGTGTTGGTGCAGGAGGTAATAGCGGCAATTACCACAGCGCCATCTTCAAGTTCGAACTGTTCGCCGTTGTAATCGACGCTGGCACTGTCTGCGCCATCGCGGCCTTCGGTGAACACATTTTTGTCGCGTAAATAGGTCTGTTTGGCTTCGGTCAGTAATATCCTGTCCTGCGGACGTTTGGGGCCGGCAAGGCTGGGGACAACCGTGGACATATCCAACTCCAGCACAGCTGAGTACTCAGCATCCGGTGAATCGACCGTGTGGAACATACCCTGGGCACGTGTATAAGCTTCAACCAATGCGATCTGTTCTTCAGACCGGCCCGAAAGACGCAGGTAATTCAGGCTTTCCTCATCAATCGGGAATATACCACAGGTTGCACCATATTCCGGTGCCATATTGGCCAGGGTTGCACGGTCTGCGAGTGGCAGATTGGGCAGGCCATCGCCAAAGAATTCTACAAATTTACCCACAACCCCCAGTTTACGCAGCATCTGTACCACGGTTAGTACCAGGTCGGTTGCAGTGGCGCCTTCGGGTAGTTCGCCGGTCAATTTGAAACCGACCACCTGTGGGATCAACATGGTGATGGCCTGTCCGAGCATGGCGGCTTCTGCTTCGATACCGCCAACACCCCAGCCCAGTACGCCAATACCGTTGATCATGGTGGTGTGTGAGTCTGTACCGACGACCGTGTCGGGGTAGGCCATCAATTCACCATTGCGTTCAGCACCGAAAATGACACGTGCCAGGTGCTCAAGATTAACCTGGTGAACGATACCGGTGTTGGGCGGAACCACATTGAAGTTACTGAATGCACTCTTTCCCCATTTCAGAAAGCTGTAACGCTCCTGGTTCCGTCCATATTCAATATCATTATTGATTGCCAGAGCATCTGTACTGCCGTAGCGGTCAACCTGCACCGAGTGATCGATAACCAGCTCAGCAGGGGATAGCGGATTGATCAGTTCCGGGTTACCACCGAGTTTTTTCATGGCGTCGCGCATGGCTGCCAGGTCGACCACTGCCGGCACGCCGGTGAAATCCTGTAACACAACTCGTGAAGGCGTGAACGCGATTTCCGTTGCGGGCTTTGCCTGTGGATCCCAATTTGCCAAAGCTTTGATATCATCATGGGTAATATCAATGCCGTCTTCGTGGCGAAGTAGATTTTCCAGAAGTATTTTTAGCGAAAAAGGCAGACGTGAAATGTCGATTTGCTTGCTTAAAGCGGGCAGGCTGAAATAAGCATAGTCTTTATCGTTTACGGAAAGGGAATTGCGAACGGAAAATGTATCTTGCATGCTGGCCTCCATTGACCTTTGTAACGGCGTACGTAACCGGGTAGCCGGTTATTATCACCTATTGGAAGCCCATTTCCCAAATGGAATCGCCAAGAGTCTACCCGGCTTGAGAAATCGTGGGGAAAAGTACTCTATCCAGGTAACAGGGTTTGCGCCTGTTCGAGCATTTTTTTTCGTCCAAACATCAAATTGAATCGGCCTCCGCCCAACTGTCTCCACAGCACGGCGGAGCGCAAACCGGCAAATAGCAATGTGCGTATCCAGTTGACCGTTCGGTCAACCTGTAAGTATTGCGGTCGTCCGTTGATGACAATGCGGGGATTCAGGGTGCTGATTGTCTTGGTATACAGGGCGGCGATTTTGCGGGCCTGTAAATCCTTTATTTCATGAATTTCCGTGCCATCATCGAAATTGTTGATATCAATGAGTTCCAGACCGATATTCGATTGCATTTCTGACTTTTTACGAAAGTTGTTTTCAAGCTGCATGATCGAAACGGCATAACCCAGGCTTTCCATGTGACGCCGGTCACCCTGCAGTACCGATATCAGGGTCTCCGCACCCAGACGTAATTGGGGCGTACCACCGTAAATTTCATCGACCGTGTCAGCCTCGATAGCCAACAGGCTTTGCAGGCAGGTATCTGCTGCATAACCTGACCAGGTGCCGTGGTTGGCAGCTTGTCTGACCAGTTCAGTGGCCTGGAAAATACCGGCCAATGCCATTGTGCGTTCTTTCATCAGGGTAGGGTACTCATAGGTGGTGTATTCATGGTTTCAATTATTCCGCCGCCCAGGCAGACATCGCCATCATAAAGCACGACGGACTGTCCTGGAGTGACAGCACGCTGTGCCTGTCGAAACTCAAGAGTCATAAGGTTCTCATCAATATGTTCGATTGTCACGGCCTGGTCCTGTTGGCGGTACCTGACCTTGGCTGTCAACGCACTTTCAACTTCCGGTGCGCTCCCGGAAACCCAGGCCAATTGGCTGGCCTCAAGCCGGGTTGAAAGCATCCACGGGTGTTCATGTCCTTGGCCGGCGTAGAGAATATTATTGTCCAGGTCTTTATGAAGAACATACCAGGGTGCTTCCGGGTAGCCCTTTACGCCACCGATACCCAGTCCCTGGCGCTGGCCGAGCGTGTGAAACATCAAGCCCTGGTGCTGGCCGATGACCTGTCCATCTGTTGTCTGGATCTCACCGGGCTGTGCGGGAATGTATTCACTAAGAAAGCTCGTGAAATTACGTTCGCCGATAAAGCAGATACCGGTACTGTCCTTCTTGTCAAACACGTCAAAACCGGCTTCAGACGCCAGTTCACGCACCCGGGGTTTTTCCAGTTCGCCCACGGGGAAAAGTGTTTTTGCCAGTTGCTGGTGACCCACCGCATACAGAAAGTAGCTCTGATCTTTGTTGTGATCTACACCGCGTAATAAACGGTATTTGCCATCCTTACAGTCCGAGCGTACGTAATGTCCGGTAGCAATCATCCCGGCACCAAGTTCTTCGGCATGTTCCAGGAATGTTTTAAACTTGATTTCGCGATTGCACAAAATGTCAGGATTGGGTGTCCGTCCTGCACGGTATTCACTGAGAAACTCCTCAAACACATTTTCCCAGTACTCGGTTGCGAAGTTCCGGGTGTGTAAAACCATGCCCATGGAATCAGCGACAGCCTGTGCGTCGGCAACATCTTCGGCAGCGGAACACTTGTCAAAGCGGTCATCCTCTTCCCAATTCTTCATGAACATACCGGCAATATCGAGTCCCTGTCTTTGCAACAATAATGCGGAGACGGATGAATCCACACCACCGGACATGGCCACCATGATTTTGCCTGTCATTTTACTCATGCCCAATAGATGGGGTCAAAACACTGAACGTCAATATTCAACATCATGGCTAAGATGTAATAGAATAGTCACCATGAGTAACGAACTAGAATCAAAACACGATCGCGGCATTGCGCTGGAAGAGGCCCGTCCGGAGGTCAAGCCACCGCCTATGTACAAGGTTGTGTTATTAAACGACGATTTTACACCGATGGATTTTGTGGTGGATGTCATCCAGACCTTTTTTGCACTCGGCTATGACCGGGCAACGCAAATCATGTTACATGTTCACACCAAGGGAAAGGGTGTTTGTGGTGTTTTTACATTTGAAATTGCCGAGACCAAAGTGGCCCAGGTGAATGATTATGCACACCAGAATGAGCACCCGCTTAAGTGCGCCCTGGAAAAGGCTTGAACCACGTCAATGAACCTGCCGGGAGAAATCCGGTCAGAGTCTGTATTCGAATCACAGGAAATTAAATGTTCAGTAAAGAACTGGAAGTAACCATTAGCCAGGCGTACCAGGAAGCCCGGAGCGCGCGTCACGAGTTCCTGACGGTTGAGCATTTACTACTCGCATTGCTGGATAACGGCTCCGCCCTGGCAATTCTCACTGCCTGTGGTGCCGATATCGCAGCTCTTGAAGCAGAATTACGAAAAGCTTTGCGCGACACGGTTCCGGTGCTTGGTGATGAGGATAACCGTGATACCCAGCCGACCATTGGATTTCAACGTGTTTTGCAAAGAGCCCTGTATCACGTTCAATCCGCCGGTAAGCAGGAAGTCATCGGTGCTAACGTACTGGTGGCAATATTCAGTGAAAAAGATTCCTACGCCATCTACCTGCTGAATAAGTTCGATGTAAGCCGTCTTGATGTCGTGGAGTATATTTCACACGGCATTTCGCCAGTGCAGAGCGATTTCCAGGGCGACGGTGAAGAAGCGACCGAGGAAGCACTGGAAGAAGGCGCGGAATCCAAACAAAGCGCGTTGGACAGCTTTACCAGCAATCTCAATGACCGTGCACGTGAAGGCAAAATCGATCCATTAATCGGGCGTGGCGATGAGGTCAGTCGCACCATCCAGGTATTGTGCCGTAGACGAAAAAACAATCCACTGTTTGTCGGTGAAGCAGGTGTCGGAAAGACGGCCATGGCTGAAGGGCTGGCACTCAGGATCACTGAAGGCCAGGTCCCCGAGATATTGGCAGATGCAACCTTATATGCGCTGGATCTCGGTTCATTGCTGGCGGGTACCAAGTACCGCGGTGACTTCGAGAAACGACTTAAAGCGGTGTTGGCCGAACTGCACAAGATTGAAGGTGCCGTGCTGTTCATTGATGAAATCCATACCATTATCGGCGCGGGTGCTGCTTCCGGTGGTGTCATGGATGCTTCCAACCTGATCAAACCGGTACTGGCGTCGGGTGAGTTACGCTGTATCGGCTCTACCACTTACCAGGAATTTCGCGGTGTCTTCGAAAAGGACAGGGCGCTTGCAAGACGATTCCAGAAAATTGATATCGTGGAACCCACCATTATGGAGACCATCGAAATCCTGCGAGGGCTCAAGTCGCGTTTCGAAGACCACCATGATGTCGAGTATACCGACGATGCATTAATTGCTGCCGCAGAATTGTCCAGCCGTCATATCAATGACCGTCATCTGCCTGACAAGGCGATAGATGTCATCGATGAGGCTGGAGCAAGGCAACGCATGTTACCCGAAGCTGAACGTAAGAAGCTTCTGGATGAACACGACATTGAGACCATTGTTGCGCACATGGCACGTATCCCACCCAAGCACGTCTCTCGTTCGGATCGTGATGCATTGCGCAACCTCGAGCGCGACCTGAAGTTGACAGTTTTCGGCCAGAATGAAGCCATTGATGCATTGTCCTCGGCCATCAAGATGTCCCGCTCAGGTCTGGGTGAAGAGGAAAAACCGATTGGTTCCTTCCTGTTCGCAGGGCCAACCGGTGTCGGCAAGACTGAAGTGACACGTCAACTAGCGATGGTCATGGGTATTGAATTGATCCGCTTCGATATGTCGGAATACATGGAAGCGCATTCCGTATCCCGCCTGGTCGGTGCTCCACCGGGCTATGTTGGCTTTGATCAGGGTGGCCTGCTGACAGAAGCAGTTACCCGCAATCCACACGCGGTACTGCTGCTGGACGAAATCGAAAAAGCTCATCCAGATGTATATAACATCCTGTTACAGATCATGGACCACGGAAAATTGACGGATACCAATGGCCGTGAGGCCGATTTCCGTAACGTTGTCATGGTTATGACCACCAACGCAGGTGCCCAACAAAGTGCACGTCGCTCAATCGGTTTTACTGATCAGGATCATCTTCCGGATTCAAGTGAAGCGATACGCCGCACTTTTACTCCGGAATTCCGCAACCGCCTGGACGCTGTTATCCATTTCGGTGCACTCGATTTCAGTGTTGTCCTGTTGATCGTGGACAAGTTTATTCTTGAACTTGAAGCACAACTGGCATTAAAAGACGTGAGCATCTCCGTATCCACGCCGGCCCGGGAATGGCTGGCAGAGCAGGGCTTTGATCCGGAAATGGGTGCGCGACCGATGAAACGGGTTATTCAAAGCAAGATCAAGCGTGCGCTGGCAGACGATCTGTTATTCGGTGTCTTGTCAGAGGGTGGTGAAGTCGATATTACGTTGTCCAAGAAGGACGGTGGCCAGCTGAATATACGCACCAAGCAAAAACAGGAAGTACAAAAGGCACTGCCGGCAGCAACGGAGAGTTGATGCCGGAAACGGCAGGTTATTTCATACGGTAGGTAATACGGCCCTTTGAAAGGTCGTATGGTGTCAGCTCAACTTTTACCCCGTCACCGGTCAAAATCCGGATATAGTGCTTGCGCATTCTTCCGGAGATATGAGCCGTAACAACGTGGCCGTTTTCAAGCTCAACCTTGAACAAGGTATTTGGCAAGGTTTCCAGTACTTTGCCTTCCATTTCGATTACATCTTCTTTTGCCATGAGTCCCATGCCTTAATTAAGAGGCGGTATTGTGCCACCCGTCGGCCTACTGCGAAAGGGTTAATGGCAAAATAACATTGACACAAGCACTTATTTGCTTAAAATACGCCACCTCGAAGCGGGAATAGCTCAGTTGGTAGAGCACAACCTTGCCAAGGTTGGGGTCGCGAGTTCGAGTCTCGTTTCCCGCTCCAAATTTAAGAACCCGGTGTGAAGCCAATTCACACCGGGTTTTTTTATATCCGTTGTAAAAGCCTGTGTTTTTCTTGAACTAACACGTGGCATTATGGCCCAACGCTATAGTAGAATAGCGCGCTTCTGGGCAAATGCTCAGAAACTCTTCCCCGAGGCCAGGTGGCAGAGTGGTCATGCTGCGGCCTGCAAAGCCGTCTACGCCGGTTCGATTCCGACCCTGGCCTCCAATTACTCTTCCGTATGCTTCCAGAATCCCTTGTAATACAAGGCATCTGGGGGATGCGTGTGTCCGTATAATACCGTATGTTACCCCAGTAAAGTGGGGTCACTGGCGGGGGTCACTGGACAGTAGGTGGGGTAACTCGTATGAAACTATCGGATTCAAAGGTACGTAATCTCAAAGCACAATCCGTCATCTGACATCGGTGAGGATGCCCTGTCAGCATACAAGACAACACACTTTGCTCGGTTAACGGACGTGAATGAGATTGCAGGTCTGGTCAGAGCAATTGATGGTTACAAAGGCACGTTCGTGACCCGTCTTGCCTTGCAGTGGTCGATGCTCACATTTGCCCGTCCTGGGGAAGTCAGACACGCAGAGTGGTCTGAGAACGAGGGTGACACCTGGCGCATCCCTGATTACAAGATGAAGGCAGGTAGGGAGCACATCGTTCCACTGTCTCCTCAGGCAGTCGAGGTGCTGAACGAACTGCGACCCGTCACGGGCAGAGGTAAGTAAGTACCTGTTCCCATCGGTTCGTGATGCCAAACGACCATTGTCCGAGAACACCATCAATGCTGCTCTCCGTAGGATGGACTACGGGAAAGACCAAATGACCGCACACGGATTCAGGGGCATGGCATCAGGTCAACTGCATGAAGCAGGTTGGGACAGTCTCGGATTGAACTCCAACTTGCACACAAGGACAAGAACCAAGTCCGTGCTGCCTACAACGCATCTGAGAGGTTGGTAGAACGCAGGAAGATGATGGAGGCATGGGCTGACAGACTGGACAACCTGGGGAGCAACCAGGACAGCAACGTAGTGGGTATCCGGTCATGAAAGAGGTAACCACGATGAATGAGGCGATGAGTCGGTGTATTCAGATCAGGGAAGGTGACACAGACACTGCGAACAAATGGGCAGAACAGTTGGCAGGAAAACTGGTTGCGAACGAACCTCTTCACAAAGCTGAAGCATCCTACTTGGCAGTTGCCTTGTACATGTACGCTGCGAGTGGTGAGGCAGCGAGACTGTGGAACCTGGGAGAGATGCCCCACCTGAGCAACAGTATCCTTCGAGACTACGAACTCTACCGAAGAGTGAACAAGTGCGTTGCCTCAGGAGAATCGAGGAAGAATGCAATCGAATTGGTCAGCAAAGAACTCAACTTAGCAGATGGTAAAGATCACGACCCAGAGGGTACTGCGACCTCCAGGTATGACAAGGTTGCAGCATTTGTCAGAGCAAACCTCAAAGATCTGTCAGGACTGAAAGAGGCATTTGATGATGAGTATTCTTCTAAGTAACTGAATTCTAAGTTTCTAATTAGTTATTTTGCTACGTTCCACTGTGTTCATCCACAGGGCAGACTCTACGCATCCAACACATCGAGATGCGCATGAACACCAATACACTCCAACCAGCGTTGCTCCGACGCAGGGCCGTTGAGGCCAGAACGGGCCTGAAACGATCTGCACTCTACAAACTCATGACCGAAGGAACATTCCCTGTCCAGGTCAAACTGGGTATCGGTGCCTGCGTTGCTTGGGTTGAGTTTGATGTGGATCAATGGATCCAGGACCAGATTGACAATGGTCGGCACGTCCTACCCAAGAAGTCAGATGCCACCGCGAACTTCCTCCGTACCCAACTGGGAAAGGGTGCGGTGCCTGAGCCAATCCTGCGTGACCGTGCCAACTCTTACGGCATCTCCTGGGAGTCGATTGAGGCGGCCCTGGAGGATGGCCTGGTCACCACTGAGACAGTGAATGGTATGACATCGCTGAGGTGGTTACTTGCATGAGTGATCCAACCCCATAGTATTGCAGCGTATGAGATGAACATTATCTATGTTGCTGGTCAACAGGTCAGTACCCGGACGCACAAGGTTATCCGATTTATGAAGGAACCGGCGATCTCAGGTCTGACTTTGACGAACTGGCTTTATTACATGGTATGAAAGGTAACTATGGTGAAGTCACTACAAGTCTGTATTGGAGCGAACAAGGTTGGAGTTCCGGCAAGTCCCGCGCAATGGTGCAACCGATCACATGGCTTATTGACGTTGAGGATAACCGCAAAGTATCGGTATCGGATGAATGGGTGGACACGGTTGCGGAAAGCAAAGAGAAACGAGAGGCAATGCGTACAGCCGATGTTATCCGCGAGATCTTTTTCACATTGACTAAGAACGGCTCAATGAACCAGAGCAATATTATTAAAAGTCTGATTGCCATTCATGGGGAACGGATAATCAAACGGGTACTTAGAAATCAGATTGACAAGACATGGACGGTACAGAAAGGCGAACACAACGCGGACATATATTCGCACATTCCAGGAGCTGAACTTCCAGCACCAAGGTCGGTGTCATGGATTCAGAAATGACAAAAGTATGCCCCCTGTCAACATGATCAGGAAGGTGAAAGACATGACCCGTGAGGAGCAACTCGCGATAGCTAACTTGATGCCCAGTTTCTCCGCTGCACGAATCATTGCCCGATGCTCTGAATCAGTGGACTTCATGCAAACTAATGATTCACTCCAGGAGATGAATGATGCACTGCTGATCCAGAAATGGAAACCGTGGGAGAAGTCCACCGGACCAAAGACTCCTGAGGGTAAGAAGGCATCAAGCCTGCGTTGGTTGAAGCATGGTATGCGAAGCGCGGAGGTTCGGAGTATGGAGTCCGCGATTGCTACATTGGCACGGATGGAACGCGTGGCCAGAAACAAGATCCCTTGACCCAGAATTACCTACACGACCTGTAGCAAATTGCCGACAGACAGACCTGCCAGGTTGCGCAATACTAACTCTGCACCACCGACATCCACTGCACCCCAGTGACCCCCTTTGTCAGGGTGTTTTCATGTCAAGTAGTTGACCTCTACTGTCAAGTAAAGCAACTCAGTCATCCATACAATTACCCAGTCAATAATGAAGCGGAGATTGCAATGACTGAAGTGAGTTTTAAAGTAATTGAAAGGTCAAGTGTCGAGAAAGTTGTTGAAGTAGCAGTCATGTTAATTGAGAGAGGATACAATCCTGTGGCTGAAATCATGAAGATGCCTAATACTGGTCTCTTTACACAAGTAATGCATTGGGAACCACAGTACAGAACTCAGAATCTGACGCACCATTGACAGGTAACCTTTGTCGATGCCTGCCGCGCCTTTAAAAGACTCTCAGGGATGCCATGATGGATCGCGGGTACTGTATCTGCATCCCAGCAAGCCATTACCGCTCAATGACTCCCCAATTTCACCTATAATGACAAAATGAAAACTGGACACTAGCAATGGATCAAACAACAGAAACCTACCCGCATAGAATCCGAAAAATTGCCACGGACTTGACCTTGGCCCAACACATCATGGAAATGGAACTTCAAGCCAGCAGGCTTCGGGAGATTGCAGATGAACTGGAAGAATGGTTGAAGCAAGAACAATTTGAAATCACCTGACACTTCACGCCCCCATGATCGTAGCTGGCACATATCCACCCATTAGCATCGACCTCGGCAAGGATGAATCAGGTATGACCCTGCAACGGTTGGATGGATTACAAGCTGGATGGCAAGTTGGTTAAGTCACCAGTTGATATTGATGCGTTGCCACCTGGTAGGTGTCGGTTGGTTGAGTGTGTATTTGCATCCAATATTGCCCAGTCTTTGCATGTAGGGAGTTACCCAGATAAGTAATTCTGTGTGGCAGCTTTGGGCCACAAAGCGGTTGCTCACTGGGCATGAATTTCAGTGATGTGAATAACCGGAACCGGCCAACGGAAGGGGCCGTTCGCACTGCTCTAATGAAAAGTGCCGCCAGAAATGTGACGCAGCCATCAGCGCGATTCAGATTGATCGCAGTTGGTCGAAGCGCAAGGAAACAGCATTCTTCAATGGCACTGATCCAGGGGCAAAAGCCCGACACCATGACAGATGAATTACACTAGCAGACCAACCGCAACCATTCGCTGCCTGCTGACCCCACGACTTCAATAATCTAAAATTTTGACAGGTAACCAATGGTCCGCAAGCGAATCATAAACGAATCTGCTTCGCTGTCGCGACCAAGACGGGTTAGCAATGCTGAGTACAAATCGACCAATTCCAGTGCTGTTTCGGTGGGTCTTTCGGCTTCTACTATCTCAAGCGCCTGCGCCCATGCAACCTTGGCCATCTCCATCTCATCCATGTCAGCATATATATCACCGGTGAGCAGTTGTGAAATTGCCAGTTGGGTTTTTGTTTTCTGGTGGCTGGGACTTTTTTCCAGTAGTTGCAACAAGGTGGAATGTGCCGTGGTCGTCAGTTCCAGGGCTAATGAATGGTCACCTTTTGTCGCCGCCAACCTGGCGGCTTCGAGTTGACCCATTGCAAGCCCCCGCTTCGATGATGCAACACTGCCGTCTATCGCCAATAGTTTTCTGAAAGCCAGTATCGATATTTCGATATGCTCCACAGCCTGATCCAAATCTTGCTCTCGACGATGGATCGTGCCAAGTTCTAGCCGGTACATGGCCTTTTTGTCAAGCCAGTCAGTATGCTCGGGTTCGATCGCTAACAGTGATTCGACCAGGCTTAGTGCCGAAGCATAATGTGTGCGGGCCGCGCCGAGTTTCCCCCTTGCTACGAGAATCCTGCCTTTGAATACATGGCTGCTTGCCGTGTAATTTTTCCACAAGTTGTTATTTGGTTGTTCGGCTGAAACTGTCAGTTTGATCTCTAAATCCCTGTCATAGTGATCTTCTGCTGCATCGAACTGGCCAAGTGATTGCATTACAGTGCCGATGTTATTGTGAGCAAAACCCAGCTCAAGACGGTAGTCGGCGCTAGCCGGTTCCAGTGCAACAAGCCGGTCATTGACATCCCTTACTTCCTGGTAGTTGGCCAGTGCCTGTGACAGCCGGCCTTGCGCTTCCAGCACCCGACCGAGGTTGGTGTATACATAGCCGCGTTCTATCAACCATTCGGGATTATCCGGGTCACGCCTGGAAACGCCATCCACAATAGGTAAAACAGCTTCAAATTCTGCCCTGGCTGCTTCCAGGTCATCATGCTGCCAGTGAATATAACCCACGTAGAAGTGGCTGTTGGCCAGGGAAATTTGCCACTCCGCGTTTGCCGGGTTCCGGTTCGCGAGCTCTTGAGCAATCAGAAGTGATTCACGAAATGATTCCAGGGCCAGATCATTCTCACCCTGGTCAAGTTGCACTGAGCCAATTTGACGGAGAGCCTCTGAACGCTGGTGCAGCATCTCATCGTTGGCGCCCTCATTGGAAATCGAAGTGAAGTAGTCCATCACCTTGTCGCTAACGCGCATGAACACATCCAGGCGACCAACTTCTTGTAAGCTTTCCCGTAGGTCTCCGAGCATGAAGCCAACTAAATCTTCGGCCTGTGCACGCCGCTGCTCGGCCTCGGCGTTTGCCATGAAGGCCATGATGGCCAGTGAGATGGTCAGCAAGGCTGTGACCAGGGAGCCTATCGTAACCCCGAGCATACGCCGGTGCCGGCGGTGAAGGTCACGCTGGCGTAACTCGTCAAAGCCAACACCCAGCAACCCGGCAATTAGTTTCAGTTTGGCAATATTGCGTCCATCGCCCTCCGGTCTCGCATCGGCCGCTAAAGGCTCGACGGCAACCTGCGCGCTGGTTTCCAGCTCTCCAGGCTCAAACAACATCGCTTCGGGAAAACATTCTGTCCGGCCACCGGTATGTGGTTCACCATCGACAATAAAACAAAGTATCTGTCGTGATTTCCCCAACCGCTTGAAAGCCAGTATTTCTTCGTTCACCCAATGTGACCGTGCGGCTGCGGGTGAACAGATGACTACAAGAAATTCAGAGACCTCCAGGACTGCATTGATCGTATCGGGCAAGCTCGCGGCGCTTGAAAGGTCGGTTCGATCGCGGAAAACTGGAGTGATTCGCCCCGGGTAGTTGGTTGAGCCTTCATCTGGTCCCACCAGGTGCGGCGGGACGCGGTAGGTTTCCAGGGCACGGTGAAGCCACCGGGCCCATATCTTATCCTCGTGGCTGTAACTGAGGAAAACCCGGTATTTGAAGGCAGTGCTTGTTTCTTTCGCCGTCAAGTATTACCTGGGCCTGATGACGGGTTTGTCGCCCGCCCTACTGTAAAGAACATTTGGGTTTCTATCTTCGCAATTCTCTTCGCAAACCGGCTGAAATGTATCGTATATCTGTCCATCGTACGTGACGATGAGTGTGTAACCGAATGTGCCAATGTGGGCATTGTTCTTAACTCTAATTTGATCAGTTTTCACTTCGACGTCAGTAAAAGGCGGTTCGGCAATAACCAAACCCTTAAAATCGAAAGGTAAGGTTGATTCCGGGCTTTTGAGCCAATTAATATCCACCTCAGGTTCGAGTTCCAATTCCTGGGGGCATACAACTACCTTCCTGGCGCCAAAGTCATCCTCAATCAAACTTACAAAAAGCTCGTTTTTATGCTCAATTACTGTCATGGGTTTCTCCTCGGTTGTCAGTGTATCCTAACACTTGGTAAAAACGATGACAGAAGCAGGGCACATTTATATTTAAAAATCCATGACATAGATCATGTGTTATTAATTAAGTGAATTTGGAGATTGACTATAAAACTCCCGAATCAGTAATGAGTGGTAAAAATTTTGCGACTGAAGATGTTTTAGATATTACACAATCCCATTCGATCAGAAGTCGAGCCTTTGGAAGATACTTTACGGAAAGTAATTCGCGAAGAACAAAACTTGTCAAAGTTAGTAATATAGATTACATACAAGATGAAGACATTTACTGACAAGCTACAAGGATTGATGATGCCAAGCCAAACTGCAGTTAGATTCGGCTACCCGGATGCCCTTATTCGGGAATACGAGCATTAGCTTCTACTATTACATGAGCCACAGGCCACACTCGGTTAGCTTGTGTTGTGTGCGAAGTCCGGGGCGACCGAATTTTCAGGCCTAAGCATGGAAGCCCATGGAGAGATGGGCACGGTCGTCGGTGAAATTGAACATGCCCTCAAAGCCTCGTTTGCGTATGAAAAAATCAACTACCTGATGCTGATGATGGTCGATCCAAACGTCCATTTTCACGTCATCCCGCGTTATTCAGAACCACAAAGCGCCTGTGGTCTGACCATCCCCGATTACGCCTCCCGCCGTTAAACCAATAGACCAGCCAAGAGTGCCTCCAATTGGTACAGAAACTTGTACTAATAGGCAAGTTTATAACGAGGAGAAAGGGCAGTATGAGTGGGAAGAGGTTTGCTACTAAAACCAAATTGCCTTGCAGCGCACTTTCATACACCTTCAAACCGGCAGCGATTGACCCACTGCAATGCCCTCCGAAACAGCCCTGTTTTCCAGCTAATAATGACTTGATAAGCGCATTGAACAGGCTACCTATGGATTAGTATTACTTCGGGTAGAAACGGGGTTTACAGCACCTTGCAACGGCCTTAAAAGCCTCTTGAAGTTACCCTGGTTGCGGCATACTATCCCTGCACCCTGGCATTCACTGCTAACCCCAGTGATATTTTGTCAGGGTGTTCTTATTGAAAGAGCCGCCAGTGATTGACGGCTCTGTGTTTCATACCACTAATTACAGAAGGTTAACGAGTCACCCAAGACACAATTAGCGAGGTTTGCTATCTTTGACTCTCCACCGCTGACGGATGAACTACCTCCGCTGGCTGTGTTCAAAAGCCCACCGCTGACGGATGACCTATTTCCGCTGGCTGTGTTGTAAAACCCACCGCTGACGGATGAAGACCGTCCGCTGGCTGTGTTGGATGCCCCACCGCTGACGGATGAAATAAATCCGCTGGCTGTGTTGGATTCCCCACCGCTGACGGATGAATAGGTTACGCTGGCTGTGTTGTCAGTCCCACCGCTGACGGATGAACTACTTCCGCTGGCTCTGTTCAAAAGCCCACCGCTGACGGATGAACTATCTCCGCTGGCTATGTTGTTAGACCCACCGCTGACGGATGAACTATCTCCGCTGGCTCTGTTGTTATACCCACCGCTGACGGATGAACTATCTCCGCTGGCTCTGTT
>RCNC010001518.1_pt1 | contig 16193 bp, 13 predicted proteins | sample 2041301 | NCBI WGS metagenome assembly RCNC01 (sample SAMN09708231, study PRJNA481090) | Marine sediment metagenome, whole genome shotgun sequencing project. | biome: marine sediment; feature: ocean; material: sediment; isolation source: Sewage treatment plant 13A marine sediment (STP13A) ... | reverse complement strand
GCCGGCACCGGGATCGCACCGGCCTCACCCACTCCCTTGGTTCCAAGTTTATTATTCGGAGCGGGTGTATTTTGATGATAAACCTCAATATGCGGCATTTCGGCTGAAGTAGGGATCAGGTAATCAGCCAGGCTGGCGTTCAACAACTGCGCATTTTCATCATAATGGAGTTTCTCATAATAAGCATTGCCAATACCCATGGATACACCGCCGTGAATTTGCCCCTCAACCACCAGGGGATTAAGCATGGTCCCACAGTCTTCCACGGTGACGTATTTATGGATCTTGATCATCATCGTTTCTGGATCCACTTCCAGGATCATGCCATGGACGCCAAAAGCCGTGGCTCCATATTCAGGTCCAAAATATTTGGTCGATTCCAGGCCAGGTTCGGTCCCTGGTTCCACTGCTCCCCTGAAAGGATTGGCCAGAACAGCCAGTTCTCCCAAACTGATGGATTTATCTGGAATATCAGCCACCCGGACCAGGCCACCCTCCAGCTCCAGTTCGTCCTCCGGGGTTTCCAGAATTTTACTGGCCAGCTTCAGGACTTTCTGGCGCACGTCGCTGGCCGCCTGCAACCACCGCACCCCGGCTGGCGAAAGTGCCTGTGCCCCAATGGATCTCAGCTGTATCACCCGTCACCATGCTGACATCCTCTACCTCTACACCTAGCTCCTCAGCGATGATCTGGGCAAAAGTTGTCATATGGCTTTGACCCTGAGTGCCCACGCCTGTGGCGGCGCTAATCTTTCCGCTGGGTTCGATCGCTACCCGGGCGCCTTCATATGGCCCAACTCCGGTAGTCTCAATAAAAGGCACGATGCCTATCCCCACATGTTTCCCTTCGGCCCGTAAGCGGGGTTGTTCTTCCTGGATGAATTTTTCGTAATCTAGTTTTTCCAGGGCTTTATCGTAAGCAGGTTGATAATTTCCGGAATCAAAGACCAGGGCAGTAAAGGCCTGATCAATGATCTCATGGTTATATGGGAAAGCATCTTTGGGAATAAAATTCAAGCGCCGCACATCACGCGGATCAAGCTCAAGTTCTTTGCAGGCAATATCCAGCATCCGTTCTACGATATAGATGCCCTGGGGACGGCCAGCTCCGCGGACCGGTGTAACAATGGTTTTATTGGTAAAGACCACAAATAGTTCACTGCTATAGTTCTTGATATCATACGGACCCATAGAATGGGATTGAGTGTTCAATGGCGTGGTCAATCCATAGGGATCAAAAGCACCGGTATCATGGATGATCTTCTGTTTAATACCCAGGATGCGGCCTTCTTTGGAAAGAGCCATCTCCACTTCCTGGATCTGCTCCCGTTCCTGGGTTGTGGCGTAGAAATTTTCTTTCCGGTCCTCGATCCACTTCACCGGCCGATTCAGTTTCATGGTCAGCCAGGGCAGGACCATTTCCTCGGCGTAAAACATCATAATCTTGGGACCAAATCCACCACCGACAAACGGCGCCACCACCCGCACCTGGTGAGTTCTTAACCCCAGGCGGGCAGCCATACCATTCCGGATCGGGATAGGTGATTGGGTGGCATCCCAGACCATCAAATGCTGATTCTTCTGATCCCAATCCACCACGATCCCGCGGTTTTCCATGGCTACCGCGGCGCCCCGGTCCAATTTGAATTTTCGCTTCAGAACTAGATCAGCTTCTTTTTTGGCAGCTTCATAATCCCCCTTATTCTGAACCAAATGAGCAGCCAGGTTGGTATCCAGGTCATCATGCACCAGGGTATGACCGGGCTCGAGGCATTTTTCCAGATCTGTCACTGCCGGAAGCGGTTCATAATCGACATAGATCTCTTCCACCGCATCCTCGGCGATATAGCGGCTTTCCGCCACTACAACAGCGATGATCTCACCTGCGTGTTTCACTTTATCCTTCACCAGGGGAACCTGTCTGCGGGAATTAAAGACCACGTCTTCAAGAGTAGGCGGCGGTGAAACCAGGGGTGGACCCGGTTCCCAGGCATCTCCCATGTCTTCGGCAGTATAGATACCTACTACTCCCGGGATCAATTTCGCCTGGCTGGTATCAATGCTCTTTATCCTTGCATGAGCGTAATCACTTCGGAAAAAAGCAGCGTAAAGCATATTGGGCAGATTCACATCACCCACAAATAGAGCTCCCCCCGTCAGCAATCTGGGGTCTTCAACTCTTTTTACTCGTTTGCCAATTACTTTGTAAGTCACAGCAGCACCTCGTGTGGATACCTGTTCAGGCTTACAGGGAATATGGAATATCAGTTCATTTTTTCTGCAGCCAGCTTCACAGCGTCAATAATGTGCTGGTAACCGGTACAGCGGCACAGATTTCCAGATATCGCTTCCCGGATCTCATCTTCAGTTGGATTGGGGTTTTCTTCTAACCAGGGCAGCAAAGTGATTAGGAATCCCGGTGTGCAAAAACCGCACTGCAGGGCATGGGCTTCCCTGAAAGCTTCCTGGAGTGGATGCAAATCGTCAACTGTCCCCAACCCTTCTACGGTCATAATCTCCTGTTGGTGAACCTGGGGAGCAAAGATCAGGCAGGAGCGCACAGGGGCTCCATTCAGCAATACTGTACAGGCGCCGCACACTCCGTGTTCACAACCTACATGAGTTCCGGTCAATCCCAATGCATCCCTCAGGAAATCGCTTAATAAGATCCGGGGGTCTACAACTTCTTGATAGGATGTGCCATTCACGGTTACGGTAAGATCAAATGTATTATCCATGTTGGTCTCCTATATTCCGTCTTTGGCTCGTTGAAGTGCTTCTTCCAGGGCTCTGCGTGTGAGCACATTAGCCAAATGACGCCGGAATTCAGCTGTTGCATGAATATCGCTACCAGGGTCGATCTCGTCCGATGCGGCTTTTTCAGCAGCGGCTGCGATTAGTTCAGTTGAGATCTCATTTCCGATCAGCATATTGGCCGCATCTGGAGCAGAGATCGGACCGTCCCCGGCGCTGAGATACACCATTCGCGCTTCTGTACAGCGTTCCTTTTTATCTAGCGTAAGGATCGCAGCCACACCCATGAGGGCAAAGTCATGCGGCCGGCGGGCTACTTCTTTGAGTGACCAGCCGCTGCGGGCAGGCAGGGGAGGAATTTGGACCTCGACCAGTAGATCCTCCGGTTCCATGGAGGTCATTAATAGTCCTACAAAATACTCGCTGGCTGGAACTAACCGTTCCCCTTTCTGGTTTTGAATTTTGAATTGAGCTTCCAGGGCTGTGGACACCACCACCAACTCTGCGGATGGATCCGCATGCGCCAGACTGCCGCCTATTGTGCCCCGATTGCGAATTTGGACTGTCGCGATTTGGGGCATAGTTTCGTGGATCAGGGGCGCATGTTCTTTGACAAGGGAATTCTTCTCAGCCTGGCTGTGCCGTACCATGGCGCCTAATCGGACCCCTTTACCGTGGGTTTCGATATAGGATAGCTCAGGGATATTGTTAATATCCACCAGAACAGCGGGTTGGACCAGCCTGAAATTCATCATCGGGACCAGGCTTTGGCCCCCGGCCAGGATCTTGGCGTCATAGCCGTGTTCGTTGAGTAGTTCCAGGACTTCAGGAATTGAATGTGGTGCGTAATACTTAAAGGGTGCTGGTTTCATAGTACCTCTCTATTAAGAACAAACACCTGATTTGTAAATTATAGTTGAACTTCTTTCTCTCAGGCCTAGTTCAGGCGTGAGATCTCCCGCTGGAGACATTCTTCCAGGGATGCTGGCTGGCGGCCTAAAAGCCAGGCTAACATCCGCGGACTGCCGGAGAATCCATGAGCCTGGTAATGCAGGAACATTTTCACCAGGGCAGAGATCTGGTAGGATCCCAGGCCAGTTTTTGCGACTTGTTCCTTCCAATCTTCCAATGAAATCTGCTCAGCCTTGATTTCTTGCCCCATCAGCTTACTGACCAAGGCTGCAATTTCAATCTGGGAAGTTAAACCAGTCCCCACCAATTGGTAGACAGCGCCATCATGAGTAGTATCTGCCAGCACAATTGCAGCCACCTGGGCCACGTCCGTCAGGTCTACCAGGCAAAGTCTGGTATCTGGAGGATATGGAACCTGGTAGATCCCTCTTTTTTTAATCCTCTTTAACTGCGAGGTAATGTTCTGCATATAAGCTGTGGGCTGCAGGATTGTGAACGACAGGCCAGAAGCGATCAGTCGTTCTTCCACTCGTAATTTCAGCCAGTGATGGGGCATAGCTTCTATCTGGGGGTGAAGCACTGAATGATAAACAAAGTGTTCCACACCCATTTCTAATGCCGTCGAGATGGCAATTTCACCAATTTCCACTTCCCTGGGATGCACATTGGGAGGGATGTGATAGACAGCTCGAACACCGTCCATCGCTCGTTGGATCTCCTTCTTATTTAGAAGGTCTCCATGGAGGATCTCATCTGCGCCAGCGGCCAGGACCACATCACTATAGGAATCTTGATGGATCAATCCCCGCACGTGGGCTCCTTTTTCTTTCAAGCCCCGGATGACTGCCAGGCCAGTTTTACCTGCTGCTCCGGTTACTAGGATCATATTTACCTCTTATTAATCATTTTCCTTAAAGGCCACAAACCTGGCCCAACAGGATGCCAGCTCCATTCCTTTTTGAATGAAACAGCCGATATAATAACGGCCGCTTTCAAGGTCAGCCAGTTCTCCCCCCAAGTTCTCAGCATGGATAATGCCCTTGGGGAATAAGTTCAAGTGCATATCCTGGTAATACTTGTCAAAGGGATAGATCTCATCCCAACCTGCCCCATATTGTTCGACCAATTTTTGATTGGCTTCCTCGAATGTCTTGGGATGCCAATCCCGCTGGATAGTGTTCATGGGGTGTTCCATGGCCACGCAGTCCACGGCCAGCCACTTTATATCCATCTCGATGCACCAGTCGCCAAAATCTGGTGAGGGACCTGGATGGCGGATCATGTAGCGAAATTCATCCGAGTCCGGACTGTTCCAGCCATATTTGTGATAGCCGGTTTTAATGACCAGAATATCGCCCTTTTTCACATCGACAACCTTCTTGACCATTTCCGGTGTGTACACGCTGGTATCGGAGACAAAATCAGATATATCTGCTACAACTCCGGGGCCAAACCATTTTTCGAAAGGCGTTTCACCGATCGTGGATCCCGCTGCATGGAAATGTTTTTCGCCATCCATATGGGTCGCCAGGTGGAAGCTGGCCTTGCAGTGAGCGTTGTTGCGTCCCAGTCCAAAATTCTGTCCGCCCACTCGCTTGGTGTAGTTCACGGTCAGCGGCACATAATTGGCCCATTGGGGGGTCTGCACACTGAAGGGAAGGGTCATATCCATCATCCGGATATCCTTCATCAGGCCGAAGAATTCACTCTCATCCATACCTTTTGGCGCTTGAAGAGCTACCACACGGCTCCATGAGGATTCAACTTCCATGAAGGGAATAGGGAAGACCATGATCCAGGCTCGCTGATCCTTGAGCTGGTCGATCTCTCCTCCCAGCGATTCCGCCAGCAGCAGACCGCTCTGGGGCATTTCCACATGAGTTAATTTGTGATACTCCTCGGGAGGAAATAGTTCATCCCATTTCTTACCATGGGTCTTTTGAAGTTTGGCTTCAGCTTTCTCAAATTCACGGGCGTGCATATAGCGCAGATTAGTATTCATGGGGTGTTCCGCGCTGCCACAGTCCACAGCAATCATCTTCAGTTTTAAATCCAGCGCCCATTGGAAGAACTCCGGCGAGGGTCCGGGATGGCGTAGGTAATAACCAAACTCCTTGTTCTCGATCCCGCCTTGAGCGTTTTCATTGGCCACATCAGGCTGGTCCCACCCGTATTTATGATAACCAGTGTTGATGATCAGGATATCGCCTTCTTTAAGATCTACCTTGGAGGTGATCATCTCTGGTGTGTACAGGCTGTAATCAGAGACATCACCTGAGATGTCCACCACCACACCCTCCCCTGACAAATCAGTCAAAGGGATATCAGCGATGGCCCGAGCACCAGAGTGGAAAGCCCGCGGTCCTACCAGGTGGGTGCCAGTATTATTACTCCATTCTATAAGTTGGCCATTCGCTCCCATACCCCCACCAAATGAGCCGGTCAACCTTTTAAAGAAATGCACCTGCAAGGGCATCTCACCTGGAAATGGCGGCGTGAATATACTCAGAGCCTGGTTAAGATCGAACATCCTGGCCTGATCCAGCATACTGATGACTTTCTCTCTATCCATATCCATCCTCCCTAGCAGGACTCTTTTAATTTACCCAATCTTGTAATGCTCCGCATAAGCCATTAGCGCTTCCTGGAAAAGGCTGATCGGAGGTCGGACCAAACCGGCTCCCACCTGCCCGATGCCCGCTTCTTTATGGGCAATTCCGGTATTGATGCGGGGGGTGATATTCTTTTCGACGATCTTCCTTAGATCCATCCCTGTTGGTGTACCTCTGAAATCCAGAGGTGGGATTGTGAAGTATTTATGCTCGGTATAGGTGATCTCGTACATTTCCATGGTGGTATTGATGGCGTCTTTGGGCGTGCCGCTGACGAAGTTAACAATCGCTGGAGCACTTGCCATTGCAAAACCACCAATTCCTACCGACTCGGTGATGGTGCTGTCCCCAATATCGCCGCTGGAATCCTCTTCGGTGTACCCTGGGAAATACAATCCTTTGGGTGTAGGTACTGGAGCGGTGAACCAGCGTTCACCCAGGCCGCTGATGCGAATGCCAAAATCAGTCCCGTTGCGGGCCATCACGCTGACGATCGTGCTGCCCTCGATGCCGTGGGCAACATCTGACATAGCTTTGCAGGCTGCCATGACCGGGTTCAATACGCTGAGCGCATTTTCGCCCAGGAATGCCAGAACTTCCGAAGCGACTTTGGTATCTTTGGTCACCGCGGTGATCAAGGGCGCCAATTTGACAGTGAACAGGATCGATCCGGCCTTGTTGCGGTTGTGGCCTTCATCTCCCATATGGAGGGATTCCGCCAGCAAAGAGCGAATGTCAATGCCGTCGCTGGATTCAATGGCCTCTTTGAGCAAAGGAGCCATCACATCTTCCATCCAGCGCAGTTTAGCAAGCACTTCTTCGCTGTAGGCGCCGTAGCGCAGCACCTTGCCGTAGCCTTCATTAAGATTGGAATAGGAATTGTTTCCGTGGGTTTTATTCTCCAGAATATAGACTGACATCGATGGGCAGGTCACTCCTGCCATGGGTCCTACCGCCTGGTGATCGTGGCAGGGTTCCAGTTCGATTTTCCCAGATTCCACCAATTTCTGAGCTTCTTTCATATCCTTGGCTTTGCCTTCAAAGATCAAAGCTCCGGTGATAGCTCCCCGCATCGGACCGGATGCCCTTTCCCATGTAATGGGCGGACCGGCATGCAACAGCAGGTTGTCCTTCATACCTGGGATGACGTCAATGGCCTTTCCAAGCCCAATCAATACAGGCCGGGCCTCCATCATCCGTTCAACCGCTTCTTGATTAGCTTTTTCAATATCCATTCCCAGCTCCTTTCCAACCAGGTTCAGGTGAGTAATAAGATCAGGATTTCTTTTTGTAACGCTTTCCCGGTTCGAATCTCGAACGGGCTTCTTTCAGGATCTCTTCATAGAGGGCTAGGTTGCGATCCTCCAGATGATCGAATGGCTGGAGACTTTTACTGCCTGTCGTAATGTAGCGCAGTGGATCAGGATCCAGCTTGGCGGCAATGATCTCTTCTGTGCCGCGGGCCTGGGCCAATCGCCAGGCGATAGGATTGACGATCATGCTGTGACCGAAATAATAATTTCCACCTGCATCGGCGCCGAGCATATTGGTGCTGACCATATACACATGGTTATCATAAGCCCGGGCGCAGTTGGTGATGTACCAGATATCATAGGAACGCAGCAGGGCGGACGGCCGGACAATGACCTCTGCCCCCTTTACAGCCAGCAAGCGGGATAATTCCGGGAAATCGCCATCATAGCAGATGATCATGCCGATCGTGCCCAGCTCAGTTTCATAGACTTCGGCACTGGTTCCGGCCTCGGTCCAGCCCCCAAATTCTTTTCTCTCTCCCGGGAAGGGATGGGTTTTATCATAAATACCAATGATCTTCCCATCAGGGCCGATCAAGATGGAAGCATTCAGAATCCGGCCTTTTTCCCCTCCCCTGCGGTACGTCGGCCAGACAACATGAACGCCCAATTCCTTGGCTCTTTCCTGTATTGTTTCGGTCAATTTTCCAGGAACCTCATCGACCAGTTCCCATAACTCATCAGCTGAAAGCCCAGTATCAAATCCAGTGGTCACAGTCTCCGGGAAGACCACCAGGTCAGCTTGATAGTCTTCTACAGCTTTATCCAACCACTCGACACATTTCTTGATATTTTCCTGTGGTTTGTTGGGAGTGACCGCTATCTGAACACAGGCGGCTGTAAATTCTTTCATCTAGTGAGCTCCTTTATCCTTTCATCTTCTCAAGTAAGGCTGCCAGATCGGCATTTCCACCTGCGGCAGGTTTCCAATCAACCTGGATCACACTTACTTCCTGGAATTCTAAACTTTCAGTGAAAGATTCCAATCCCACATTGATGGCAGCAAATTCTCCCTGGAAGGATGCCAGATCCACTGCCTTAAAAATGGCTGTTGGTTGGGAATCAGAGACCTCATTCAATTGACGAACCAGGCGAGCGGCATAGCGGACTGCCCTATCACTGCTTAAAAATACTTGGGCGCCGGCTTTTTCAAGGACCACTTGCTGGTCTGCCATCCCCTGGGGATCGAGATCCGTTCCAGACAAGGTGATAATTACATCAAGTCGCCTCTTGGCTTTGACTGCTGTTTCTTTGGCAGCCATGATGGCTGGCCCCAGCTCTGCAGCCGGATCGGGGTGGGAGCCGTGGCCTAGGACTACATCCATCAGGATCAAGGCCACTTCCGGATCCTCTGCTTCCATCTCCAGACGCTTGATCCGCAGCTCATTGTCCATCATGGGATGCAAACGTCCCACCGTAAACTCATCTTCTCCGAGGTCAACAATTGTGTGTTCCTGGCTGACCAGGGAATTTTCCAATTTCAATTCCTTATTGATCGGCACATTGGAATACACGGACGGCAAATAACGATCCAGGATCAACAGGGCTTCATATGCCAGGGTCCCACCGGAGTACAAACCCCGCAGGAAACGCTGGCCAGGTTTGAATCCTTCCAAATTTATTTCTTCCGATGTATCCGTATCTTCCAGATCTCCATCAAGCGCCACCGCTGCCGCCGCAGTATCATCAAAGGTAGAAGTGAAGAGCAGATTATCGACTTCCTGGAGAGCGGTCTGGTATCCGATAAAATTCACCACAACCGGCTTGGAAAGGCCTCTGGCGTATTCCAGGATCTCATCTGCTGCGTCTTTATCCGGTGGTTTGGAAACTAGAACGATTACTTTTGTCTCAGGATCTCTATCAAGCAGGTCCAAAGCCATACGGGCTGTTAATCCCCCTACCTTGGAGGACAAGTCCCTTCCCCCGGTTCCCAGGGCATGGGTCAGCCCGCCACCTAGATGGTGAATGCGAACTGAAACCTGCTGTAGCCCTGTCCCGGAAGCCGCCACCATACCGATCGATCCTTTACGAACCTGGTTGGCGAAACCCAGGCCAATACCATTGATGATCGCTGTGCCGCAGTCCGGGCCCATGACCAGCAAGCCTTTTTCTGCACCGATGGTCTTAAGTTCAATCTCCTCATCAACAGTGACATTATCACTATAAAGGAAAACATGTTTTCCCAGGCGGAGTGCTTCCCGGGAGACACCCGCCGCGTAGCGACCCGGTACCGAGATCAATACCCATTTGGTTCCAGGCAGATTCTTATCAGCCGATTCCAGGCTTTTGGGGAGGAAATCCTCTCCAGCGCCTTCCCGGCTTCTGCGGGCTGCCACCAGTTCATCTACCTGGGCCAGCGCATCCTGAGCGGTTTTAGCGTCCTTGGCTTTGACCACCAATACCAGGTCATCCGCTTTGACACCTTTGATCTCTTCCACCAGCAAGCCTGTCTGTTCCAGCAGATCCAGGTTGGCCTTTGTGCCCATCACTACACCCGCATCGTCCACTCCAGGTAATTCTGCCAGGGAACGCTGCAGCTGCATCAGAACCACGGAATCAAAATAAGCACCGGACCGAATTTCTGTTTTGATAATAGCCATAGAATCTTCCTACTATAAGTTTTTAGATTATGCCTTTTTCACCCATCTGATCCATTTCTTTTTGGCTATAGCCCAGCAGATCCACTAAGATCTCGCGGTTATGTTCCCCGAGAAGAGGGGGCGGATGGTGGGTCTCGGCCGGTGTTCGGGAGAGTTTATAGGGGAAACCAGTCAAAGACAGCTTCCCCGCAGAACTATGCTGCACTTCCTGCACCAACCCACGTTCTTCTCGCTGGGGATGTTGGAAAACTTCCGGCACGGTGTTGATCGGACCGCACGGCAGCCCGGCCGCCTGGATCTGGTCCAGCCAGTCTTGGGCATCTTTCTCTTTGAAGACATCGTTTAAAACCTTGATCAGGGCTGTTCGATTCTTTACCCGGTCCTGATTGGTCAGGAAACGGGGATCGGTTTTTAGATCGGGATGCTGGAGGGTGTCACAGAGCTTCTCCCACTGGCGCTGATTGGCAGCCCCCAGAACAAAACCTTTGTCTTTAGCCTGGAACGGTTCGTAAGGCGCGATATTGGGATGGGCGTTTCCTACCCTTTTGGGCGGCTCACCGCCGATCAGGTAATTTGAAGCCACATTTGCGAGTAGCGCTGTCTGTGTATCTAGGAGGGATACATCGATATGCTGGCCCTGGCCAGATTCTGAACGTTCCAGAAGAGCAGCCAGGATAGCTGAAGAGGCGAACATCCCGGAAGCGATATCAATGATAGGGATCCCAACCCGGGAAGGCGGACCTTCTTTGGGGCCAGTGATGCTCATCATGCCACCCTCGGCCTGGACGATGGCGTCATAACCAGGGCGTTCCCGGTAGGGCCCGGTCCGTCCATAACCGCTAACCGAACAGTAGATCAGACCCGGATTGCCCTCATTCAGGGCTTCATAACCCAGGCCCATCTTGTCCAGAACGCCGGTGCGGAAGTTCTCAATGAAAACATCTGAGATCTGGACCAGTTTTTGGATGATCTCCAATCCGGCTGGATCTTTCAGATTGACTGTCAGGCTGCGTTTGTTGCGGTTGGCAGATAAGAAATAAGCTGATTCTCCGGGATAGGGACCGTAAGCATCTCCAACAAACGGAGGACCCCAGCCGCGGCTTTCGTCACCGGAGCCGGGCCGTTCCACCTTAATCACATCCGCCCCAAAATCCCCCAACATCATGGTGCAGTAAGGGCCGGCCATTGCCCGCGTAATATCTACGATCCGGATATCTTTTAAGGCAGCCACGGATCTCTCCTCGGTATATATATGATGGAAAAGGCTCCCTGCAGGGTCTGGTTTTCTCTCAAAATGATCCTAAAAGGATCAAGAGCCCAGGCCAACTCAGAAAGTAAATTTAGTATACCTTAATTGGAGTGCTGCAAGAAGAATATGTCGAAGAAATTTGACTGTCAGATAATTTAAGTCCCAATTTACTCTGATCAACTGGATAACATTCTCAATATATAATAAAGATAAGCAAATTTCAGAAATAAAAGCCCGAACATTACCGATATTCGGGAAAATTTCAAACTATCAACATATGAAATTTTTTATCTTGCTAATTGGAGGAAGTGATTATGACCAAGTTTAAAGACGTAACAATAATTAAAAAAGCAAACATTTACTTTGACGGTAAGGTTACCAGCCGTTCACTCAATTTCCCAGATGGTTCGCGAAAAACCCTCGGAATAATGCTCCCCGGAGAATATGAATTCAATACGGATGATAAAGAAATCATAGAAATCCTCTCCGGGGATCTTAAAGTGTTGTTATCTGAAAATGAAGGATGGGAAACATTTGGAGCTGGAGATTCTTTTGAAGTCCCTGCTCAATCCAAATTTGGATTGAGAGTCATAAAAATAACTGATTACTGCTGTTCATTTATCAGTTAAAAGGGACCGGAGACAGGGGACGGAGGACCGGCGCCTGCGGCGCAGTAAGTAGTAAGGAAAGTAACTACCAGGTGTACAGCAGTATCAGTGCTATGATCAAATCTACTTACTATCCACCACTTACTACTTACTGAATCGAGCGGCTACTCTTTTGCCCACTTGGTTATTCCATCGTCAAGTATTACGGGAGGAAGAATTCTTAAAGGAACAATTCGGTGAGGAATACGTTGAGTACCGGAATCAAGTAAGAAGGTACTTATAAAAAACTGACCAGAGGGACATAACAACTATCAGAGCGAGGTTGCGAGGATTGACAAAAACCCCCTCGCCATATAGACTAGGATAAAGTTTAAGAGAGGAAAAACTGTGTATTTTCTTGTTTTGATTGCTTGTCTGGCTATGATGATGGCTATGCCGAAGGGCCGAGTGAGCCCATCCTTCATCCTGGCAGCCGTGCAATTGAAAAAAGATCACTGATTGAAATATAAATGAACAACCCCGGGCTGTCCAAATCGGATAGCTTTTTTTGTTAAGTTATTTATTGGAGTCTATCATGAACAAAAACATCCTTGTTGCCGTTGCCTGGCCCTATGCCAGCGCTGACATCCACGTTGGCAATATGACCGGTTCCTACTTACCGGCTGATATTTATGCCCGCTTCCACCGCCTACAGGGCAACAAAGTGCTGATGGTCTCGGGATCTGATTCCCACGGCACGCCCATCACTGTCCGGGCGGATCAAGAAAACAAGACCCCTGAAGAGATCTATAAAGAATATCATGCCAAATTCCTGGATCTGTTCCAGAAATCTGGCCTGAGCTATGACCTATTCACAAGCACACACACGGAGAACCATTTCCGGGTAGCCCAAACCATGTTTAGCGCCCTGAAAGAAAAGGGCTACCTCTACCCTGAGATCCAGAAGCAGTGGTATTCCACCACCCAGGAACGATTTTTACCAGACCGCTATGTGGAAGGCACTTGCTACATCTGCGGCTACGAGAACGCCCGCGGTGATCAATGTGATCAGTGCGGCAGCCTGTTGGAAGCCAATGAGTTGATCGACCCCCGCTCCAAAATGGACGGCTCCTCTCCGGAACTTCGGGAAACAGAACATTTTTATCTTGACCTGGGCGCTCTCCAACCCCAAATCGTGGAATTCCTGAAAGAAAGGGAAGATTACTGGCGCCCCAATGTGCTGCGCCAATCACTTGGTCAGATCCTGGCCAATGACCTGCACGGCCGGGCCATCACCCGTGACCTGAAATGGGGCATCCCTGTTCCTGTTCCTGGATGGGAAGATAAACGTCTTTACGTGTGGTTTGAAGCCGTGATAGGCTACCTTTCTGCTACTATTGAATGGGCTGCAATTATAGGAGATGAGGACCGCTGGAAGGACTGGTGGTACAAGCCGGACAGCCGGGCTTATTATTTCATTGGCAAGGACAATATCCCTTTCCATGCCGTGATCTGGCCAGCAGAGCTGGCCGGTGTTGGCAACACTTTTGGCGCCCTCTTTGATGAAGATGATTCCCACGAGCTGGTGCTACCTTATGATGTACCTGCCAACGAATTCCTAAATATGGAAGGGAAAAAGATCTCCGGCAGCCGCAATTGGGTTGTGGATGGCCTGGACTTCCTTACCCGCTATGACCCTGACCCCCTGCGCTACTACCTGACAGCCAACATGCCAGAAACACGGGACGCGGATTGGGAATGGAACGAATTTGTGACCCGTAATAACAACGAGCTGGTCGCAACCTGGGGTAACCTGGTCAATCGTGTGTTGTCCTTCGCCCATAAACAATGGGAGGGTATCGTTCCTGATCCCGGAGAGCTTCGCCCCGAGGATGAAGCTATCCTCAAGATTATCGAAGATGGGTTTGAGAAGGTTGGCGATCTGTATGATCGGGTCAAGCTGCGGGTTGCCCTGACAGAAACCATGCGCCTGGCAAGCGAAGTGAATAAATACCTGGACGGTAAAGCTCCCTGGTTTGAGATCAAAGAAGACAAAGAAGGCGCCGGGAAGACCATTTACACGGCAATCAAGGCCATCGACTCACTCAAGGTCCTTTTTGCACCGGTCCTGCCCTTTACCTGCGAACAGCTGCACCAAACCCTGGGATATGATAAACCGCTTTTTGGAGAACAATACACCGAAGAGATCAACGACAACCTGGGCACTCACACCGTGCTGCGTTATCGAGAGGGAGAAGTATGCTGCGACTGGCAGCTGAGCGATATCCAGGCAGGACGGCCTTACAACAAACCCAAACCTCTCTTCAAGAAACTTGAACCCGAAGTTGCGGAGCAGGAACTGGAGAGATTGGGGTAAATAAGGACTGAAGTCCTGAGAGAGGTCTTCGACTACGCTCAGACCAAACGTCCCCTTGCGGGGACGTTTTTGTTATCCCCAGACTGTCATTGCGAGGATGTGCAGCATCCGAAGCATTCTGAATTAAATGAATCCGGCAGCCAGAAATATTCCTCTCCTCCCAGGATCGTAAGTTCCTTGACAGGGCAATATCCGAATGGTATATTTATGACCCATTATATGCCATAATGCATGTGAGGTGTCACAACTATGAGCGAGGACCGCCGGGTTCGCAGGACCAGAAAACTACTAGGTGAGGCCTTGATCGCCGAAGCTCTTGAAAAAGGCTATAAAAATATCACTATCCAGGATGTAACCAAACGGGCTGATATCGGCTATCGCACTTATTTCCGCCATTACTCCGGTTTGGATGAACTGCTGATCAGTATCGCCCAGGACAGGCTGGATCAAATATACGAAATCCTGGACCTCCCCCAACTAGGGGATCTGTCCGGGAATCCGTTGGAATATTTTCAAGGAATCGGGCGCAAGATCTTCCACCATATTGAAAACAACCAAGTTAATATTCGTTTTTTGCTTTTAGATGACAGCATGCGTTTTGTTTTCAAACCCATCATGAGTCGGGCCGCTGAAAGGCTCGAGGGATTTTTATCCAACCTGCCACATGTGAATATTCCTCCCAACCTGGCTGCCCACCATATCATCTCATCAGTTTTTTCACTCATTCGCTGGTGGCTGGAAAACGACAATCAGCCTTCTTCCCAGGAAATGGGAGCCATTTTTACTGACCTGGTCGTCAAGCCCACCTGGTTGGTAATGACCCAAAAATCTTAACCCTCTGGATATATATACTAATGGCTGAATCAAATTCCCCCTTGATCGAACTGGTTGGTGTAACCAAAAATTATCACACCAAAGCCGGGACTTTCCCTGCCTTAAAAGGTATCGATCTGGATATTTACCCCGGCGAATTTCTGGGTGTGGTTGGAAAATCAGGCGCCGGTAAATCAACCCTGCTCAATATGATCACTGGCGTCGATCAGCTCTCTTCTGGCGAGGTCCGCATGCGGACCAATGGCGAGACAATCAATCTCACCGAACTAAGCGAAAATGAACTTACCCTCTGGCGGGGCAGGACGATGGGTGTAATCTACCAAAGCTTCCAGCTTTTACCCATGCTCAACCTGGTCCAGAACGTGATGATGCCCATGGATATGAGCGGCCTTTACCAGCCCCGCAAAAGCAAGGAACGGGCTCTGAAACTGCTGGATATGGTCGAACTGCTTGATCACGCCTATAAATATCCTACCCAGATCTCCGGCGGCGAACAGCAACGAGTCGCAATCGCCCGGGCACTGGTCAACGACCCTCCCCTGATCGTGGCCGATGAACCTACCGGCAGCCTGGATTCGGTCACAGCGGACCATATATTTACCCTTTTTCAACGTTTACTTGGCTCTAACCGCACGATAGTTATGGTGACTCACGACCAGGGATTAAAACCAAGGTTCTCACGTTTTGTTAACATCGCAGACGGAGAGCTGGTGGATGAAAGGGGCAGCCGTGACTGATCATGCCCAAACCGATTCTGGGAGCTCATCCGCCCTGATTAAGATGCAGAACGTGGTTAAGACTTTTTCCACCACTGCCGGTGAATTCACTGCCCTTCGGGGCATTGATCTCAACCTCAAGCAAGGTGAATTTGCTGCTGTGATTGGCAAATCCGGCAGCGGAAAATCGACCCTGCTCAACATGCTAACCGGCATCGATCACCCCACCAGCGGCCAGA
>RCNC010001895.1_pt1 | contig 16196 bp, 11 predicted proteins | sample 2041301 | NCBI WGS metagenome assembly RCNC01 (sample SAMN09708231, study PRJNA481090) | Marine sediment metagenome, whole genome shotgun sequencing project. | biome: marine sediment; feature: ocean; material: sediment; isolation source: Sewage treatment plant 13A marine sediment (STP13A) ... | reverse complement strand
AAAGATTTTTTTATTTTTAGCGATTGTAAACAATTTTAGCAGGCCATACGTCTTATTGTTTTAAAATACCTAAACAAGGAAGAATAAAATGAAGCAATTTGATAAATTACAGCAAGAAAGAACCTTTCTACCGAGCGTTTTCGACTTTTATTGGAAGTAAGAAACATTTTAGGATTAGAACGCTTCCGCCAGCTCAAGGAACATAATAAGCTACGACGTCAGAAAATACGCAGGGAACTGAGATCTATGCGGAATCATCCTAAGAAGATACCAGGGTCCGAGTAATTGGGAAAAACCTTGTTATAATGTAACTACTCAGGTGGGATAGGCTGAAGACTGAAGACTGTTAGGGAAAAGCGCATTTTGAAGCCATGTTTGGTGCAAAAATCACATTCCGCCAAAGTCGGTAATCGTGCTCTTATGACCCCTTCAGCCTGACTACGTGAGTAGTTAAGTTATAATTTGCCTGCCTACTACATAACTGCCCTGTGAAATGTACCGACTGTTTCACAGGGCATTATTTTTCTGTATATTATTTGACCTTCGCTCACAAATCCCGCATTGATGTTTTAATTGACCTTTTCTGTCTTGACTTTATCGTTTTTATTGTTGTAGTGTATAAATACGATATATTGTTAAACAACCTTCCGGAGAAAATGATGCGAAAGGACTGTTTGAAAGTGCCAATATAAGCCTTCTCAGGGTATTTTATCCCTTTGGGGGCTTTTTGCGTTTTATCCGATAAAACACACCTTCTCTCTGAGAGGAGACTGAACAACGGTAGATATTTATATCTAAATTTAACGTTTTCGTAAAAAGTTTTAGCATAAGCGCCGGATGGCTAAAAAAAAAGGTTCATATACAAGGCGTAGCGTTTTTTCAGGGACAAGACTATACATATAGTATGTCGAGTTCCTGAAAAACCGCTACAACGCAGTAGATGAGACTTTTGACGACGCCATCAAATTTCAACAAATAACAAAGGAGGAGAAAATGAGCGAAAGTGTTTATAAAATTATAGATCTGGTTGGGAGCAGCCCCAATTCATGGGAAGAAGCCGCAAAAAATGCAGTGGAGGTAGCGAGCAAAAGCCTCAGGGATTTGAGGGTCGCAGAAGTTGATAAACTGGATATGAAAGTTGAAGACGGGAAAGTTACAGCTTTTCGCGCCAAAGTGAAACTTTCTTTTAAATATGTAACGTAATAATCAGCAGACCATCCGATCTTGTTGTCCTGGTAAAATCAACTTTCCTGAGGCAGTAAGACAGGATCATCAATATTTACAAAACAAAGCCTCCAGGGGAGTTATGAATCCTCATGGAGGCTTTTTTATTTCATTTTACTTTTTAAATGGATAAAAGAACATCTTGAAATAAAAGGAATATTGTCATGAAAACAGCATTTAAAAAAATTACTGAAATGATGCACCATTCCTGTCCGGATGAATCTTTTGCCATCGAATTCTGGGATGGGGATAGAATATCTTTTGGGAAAACGCCTTGCGTTACACTACGTTTGAAAAACAAGGAATGTGTAAAAAAAATCATCGGAAACGGCTATATGGGGTTTGGAGAATCCTACATGGAAAGAGCTCTTGAAATAGTGGGTGATGTGCAGAGACTTTTTCGAATGGGATTTTCCATTAATTTTGATGAAAGCAGACTCTCTTCTTTAGAAAAACTGCGGTTTTTTATAATTTCGCTGCTAAATCGTGATACACTTCGTCGAGCACCCAAAAACATTTCTCATCATTATGACCTTGGTAATGAATTCTATTCCTTCTTTCTTGATAACACCATGACCTATTCCTGTGCCTACTTTAATAAGGCAGACGACTCCCTGGAACAGGCACAATTGAACAAATACGAGCATATTTCCCGGAAGCTTCTGTTGAAACCTGGTGATTCGCTACTTGACATCGGATGCGGGTGGGGCGGAATGCTTATCTATGCTGCACAAAAATACGGAATAAACGGTGTCGGAATCACCCTTTCAAAAAACCAGTATGAATATGCCGATCGCAAAATAAAGGAATTGGGACTTGATAATCAAATAAAGGTAATATACCAAGATTATAGGTATTTAAACGGAAGCTTTGATAAGGTTGTTTCAATCGGTATGTTTGAACATGTCGGGGAAAAATTTATCCCGATTTTTATAAAAAAAGTATCCGTTTTATTGAAAAAGGAAGGACTCGGCCTATTACATACCATCGGAAAGGATACTCCATCTTCGGGTGATCCCTGGACATTCAAATATATCTTTCCAGGTGGGTATCTTCCCTGCCTGGCTGAAATCGTACAGGAAATGGGGAAAACGGGCTTTTCTATACTTGATGTTGAGAATTTACGCTGGCATTATGCAAAAACTCTGGAGTATTGGGTGGAAAATTATGAGCTCAATGTAAAAAAAGTTCGGGAGATGTTTGATGAAGCTTTTGTGAGACGGTGGCGCCTGTTTTTAAACGGATCAATTGCAGGATTCAGATATGGTAATAACCGTGTGTTTCAGGTGCTTTTTACCAATGGAACGAACAATGATCTGCCAATAACGCGGGCCCACGTTTATACTAAATCGTAATGGAGGCTGCAGCAGAGAATGAATCTGCTATTCGGATAGTTTAGGACTCTATGATTTTCCGGTAGGTTTTTTCAATCTTATCCCCTCCCATGGCGGGAGGGGGTTTAAGTCATGAGTTTCTTTTGCTAAAGACAATTATTTAAGATCACGCACCGGCAGGGCGCGGTAAGCGCGCTTATGGGCTTTTCGAACAGTATAGTGATAAACGTTGTCAAAGTTGAAAATACTGGCGGTTGGCCCGATTTTGCTTACCTCCGATGTCCAGATCCACCCACAGCTAAGCTTTATCTCAGGCACTATTTTAACCCACTGGCCGCAATCCGTTTCATACCCCTTATATTTTTTATCCTTAATACTAAGACTTTCCAGCTCCTTTAATGTCGGAAGACGCCAGTTGTGATACTTCTTTGGAAGGGTTAAAGGAAAAGTGTACTTTACCCATTTTTCCGCCTGTTTCCAATCAATATCGCCCTGATTATCGGTTTTAGACCACATCACTCCCAGCTTATGATCCGTAACCGTACCATCGCCATTATCGGTAAATCGGTCACCGGCAAGAGCCGGAGCAGAGCAGAGAAATAGTGATACGGTAACTATTGATATTATTATTGATAATAGTCTTTGGGACATCTTTTTCCTCCCTCTGTAAAGCCTGTATGTATTCCGACCAGCTTCATAGCTAAAATTTGGAACTAACAGCCGGCCTTCAGCACTACGTCGATTGTTATTCCGGATGTTATTTAAGATGAAGGCGCTTTCTTAATCGCTCTGCATTTTTTTCATCCCTGTAAGAAATGCAAGTGACGGGACAACGGCGAAACATCTTCTCTGCAACCGACCCGATGAAGATACTTTCCAGATCCGTACGCCCTTTAACTCCCATAACCACCGTATCGACTTTTTCTTCGATAATAATTTTTAAAAGTTCATCAATGGGATTACCTACTTTAAAGATAGTCTTTAGACTCTCATCTTTAAAGACGGATTCCTTCTGCATCTGTTCCAATTTTTTTTTGCGTTCTTCCTTAATTGCTGAAGTATAATGCTCACCGTCTATTTCATAACCCATTGATGCAACCGACGCGACTGCTTCAACATCCCGTGAGTTAATAACATTCGCAACAATGAGCTGTGCATCCAGACTTTTTGCAAGTTTTGCCGAATAATCGAATATGCCTTTTGCATATTCTGAAAAACCCAAAGCCACCAGTATTTTTTTTACACCATTCATAATGCTTTTTTCCTTTTTGCCTTCCACCAGGCTCTCCCTTTTCAAACAGGAGAGCTCCGGCAGATTTGCTACGTATTTATTAGCCCAACCGGTCAGGTTGCGGTAACAGTGCCCGGTTTAGGAATTCGCGGCCTTTGTATCAGGTATATCAGCCCGAAGATAGCAAGGCCGATAGGACAAACCCAGTAACGCTGGTCATGTGGAATGCCGAGCCAACCGGCAACAGCATCGGGGCGCATTAAAATTATAGTTACAGATAAAAGCAGAGGTATTTCGTAAAACTTTACTTTCGCAACAAACCACATCTGGGTTGCCGAAGCAAAAGCAAAGTTTCCAACGCATGCCATGAGAAAAATAAGAATCCCAAGGGGCCAACTGGTTATATTATGAAGTATCAGGTCGCTGTTAAATATAAACATAAAGGGCAAAATGGCTGTACGGATATCATACATAAAGCCCTGCAAACCTGTTGCAATCGGCGGAGACTTGGCAATCGCTGCCGCTGCATATGCAGCCAGTCCCACCGGAGGTGTGTCGTCTGCCAGGATCCCGAAATAAAAACAGAACAGATGTGCTGACATCAGGGGTACAATAAAGCCTGCTGCGCCTCCGATCTGAACGATAACCGGTGCCGTTAAAGATGCCATAACGATATATGTGGCCGTAGTCGGAAGCCCCATCCCTATGGTCAAGCTTGCAAGGGCGGTTATTATGAGCATCAGATAGATATTACCACCGGAAATGGTTTCTACGATCTGAGTAATAAGCCCCCCAAGTCCAAGTGCCACAACACCCACTATTATTCCAGCTGCAGCAGTAGCAAGGGCTACAGATACCATATTGCGCGCACCGCTCGCTAAAGCGGAAACAATATCGATACCACCCTGTTTAAATGCAGGTCCGATTGGTTCTTTCTTCATGTATGCCTTGACCGGATTCTGGAAAAGCATGATTATAGCCATAACCCATATTGCATTAAAAGCGGCGAGTTCCGGAGAGTGCCTTACAACAATCAACTCATATAAAAGCATGGTCAGCGGTACAAGATAATGGATTCCACTGATTAATGTCTTAAAGAAAACAGGCAGTTCTTTGCGTGACAAACCTCTTAATCCAAGTTTGGAAGCCTCTATGTGTGTTATATAGAACAAGGCTGCATATGAGGCAAAAGCGGGGACTGCTGCTGCCTTGACTACTTCAATATAAGGAACATTTACATATTCAGCGATAATAAATGCAGCCGCACCCATGATAGGTGGTGCAAGCTGGCCGTCCGTACTTGCAGCAACTTCAACGGCTGCTGCCTTGGTAGCCGGGTAACCTACTTTTTTCATCATGGGTATGGTAAAAGTCCCGGTGGTAACGATGTTTGCGATACTAGACCCTGATACCATTCCTGTCAGTCCGCTGCCCACAATGGCTGCCTTGGCGGGTCCGCCTTTAAATCCTCCTAAAAGGGCAAGGGCAAGCTGGATAAAATAATAGCCTCCACCGGCTTTGTCCAGCATTGCTCCGAAAAGCACAAACAGAAAGACAATTGTTGCGGAAACGTCCAAAGGAATACCGTAAATTCCCTCTGTGGACATGGTCATTTGCCCCATGAACCGGTTGAGTGAAACTCCTTTGAACGCAACAACCTCCGGCATATAAGGCCCAAAAAATGAATACAGGATAAAAAACGATGCAATGACAGGCAGGGCCGGCCCGATAACCCGGCGAGAAGCCTCGAGCAAAAGTATTACCAATGCGGCTCCAAATATAAGATCCCTTAGAATAGGCGATCCGTAACGCGTTGTCATGCCTGTATAATCTATTGCGATATAAAGGGCTGATAAAGCAGCAACGATCGCTATCATATAATCGATTATCGGAATTTTTGTTGTGGTGGATAGAAATTTAAGACCGAAATGTGTCTTCTTAAAAAGGGGATAATTAAGAAAAACAATCAGGAGAGCAAAACCGAGATGGATGGCTCTGATGAATGTGGAATCGAGAATAAGCCAGCTGGCGATGGACAACTGAAAAAGACTCCAGATCACCGCAACAGTGGGGATGACATATTTTGAAGGCCCCAGAGGCTTTCGCCCAATACCTTCTTCCTCCTCAGCCATTTTTCTTGCTAATTCTAGACCATCATCCTTTTCAATCATTTCATTATTACTCATAGTTTTCACCTAATCAGTCAAGAGTAGAAGGCGGTAATAAAATCGCCTGAATACTTAAAAGAAAGTAAAGTTTACCGACATTGGCTGGTTATCTGAAAAACCTCTGAAAAATTCACTTTCCTAAGGTTTATTGGAATAAATCATGGTTTGAAATAAAAGAACTGGTTCAATCAACACAGCCGAAACAGCACCGGTGAAATATAATAGGTGCCAGGATCGACTATCATATCGACCCCGGCACCTGAAGGGCAGGTATTTTTTAAAAACAACTATTTAAGGCCGGCTTCCTTATAGTACTTTAATGCACCTGGATGTAATGGTGCGGAAAGGCCTTCGAGCATACCCTCTTTGGTCAGCACTGCATAAGCAGGATGCAACTTTTTGAAATCATCGAAGTTGTCAAAAACTTCTTTTGTGACTGCATATACTACGTCATCCGGCACTTTTGCAGAGGTAACAAAAGTTGCTTTAACACCGAAAGTGTCTACATTTTCTGTGTTCTCAGCACCAGGATACATCTTAACCGGGATGTATGCCTTGGCATAGTAAGGATATTTTGCGAGCAGGCTCTCTATACCGGTAATCGAGGCAAACCGCACTTTCCTTGCGCCTGCGGTCGCTTCCTTGATTGATCCGCTGGGATGACCCACTGTGTAGAAAAATGCATCGATCCTGCCGTCCTGGAGAAGGCTGGCAGATTCGGAAGCCTTGATACCTTCTGCATTCATGTCTGTTTTGTAATCGATTCCAACTGCTTCAAGGGCGTCTATGGCGTTCTGACGCTGGCCTGAACCCGGGTTGCCTATATTTACTCTTTTACCTTTCAGATCCATAATATCATTGATGCCGGCATCAACAGCAGCAACCAGTGTGATCGACTCCGGATGGATGCTGAATACGGCCCTGAGGTCTTCCTGTTTGCCTTTATCTTTCCATTCCGCAAGAGCGTTAATGGCTTGAAACTGCCTGTCTGACTGCACAACACCAAACTGGAGGTCGCCCGCCATAATGGCATTTACATTAAAGACCGATCCACCGGTAGATTCAACCGTACAGCGAATCCCGTAAACATCTTTTTTCTTGTTCACAATCTTGGCAATGGCGCCGCCAGTGGGATAATATACACCGGTAATCCCGCCGGTACCTATTGTTATAAAAGTGGTTTTAGCTTTTGCCGGAGCTTCACTGGTTGCCTTCTCTCCTGAGGGTCCACACCCTATAACAAGTGCAAATCCGAACATAAGGACAACACCCAAAATTAATGCTTTTTTCATCTTAGCCTCCTTGTTTTAATAAAGTAATTTTAAAATCGCGTAAACCTAAATTCTCTTTTTCCTTTTTCTTACCCCCCCCTTCACACACTTTAATAACTATCAAAATAAAATATCTATTGCAACAGTTTTGTACGACCGGCAAAATGTCAATTAATTATATAAATTTCATATTGTTAGCAAGTCTAACCCTTATTGATGGTATTTTCTTTAGCTTTGTGTGTATTTTTGAGCAAGATCAAAATAGTATCTTGACTCATCGTTACGTCCTCTTTTCAAACATCCTTTGGCATAAATTTCGCATTTTTTCTTTAGCATTTTCACCGCATCGTTGTGCTGATCCTTTGAAAGTAAACTGCTTTCGATTATTTTTTTCAGTGCCTGTATCCGGTATTTGTCAAGTTTTGGCGTTTTTGACAACTGGTCCTCATGTCCACCCCTTTTTATTATAAGCGGAGTATTTATTAGAAAGACAGAGTATTTGCAGCTTATCCTAAGCCATAAATCGTAGTCTTCACAGGCAGGAAAACTTTCATCAAACACGCCTGTTTTGCCTAAAAGACTTTTCTTCAGCATTACAGCAGAAGGGCTCACAATGCACAGGGGCAGAGAGTGTTTAAAAATCATCCCCGAAAACTTTTTGTGGCGGTTTTTGGGGTTTACCCTTTTGCCGTTTCTGATCCACAGCTCTTCAGTCTGACATATCATTGCACCCGGGTTCGAGTTGAAAAAATCAACCTGCCTGGATAGTTTTCCAGGCAGCCACAAGTCATCCGAATCGAGAAAAGCGATAAATTGCCCTGATGCATAAGCTATCCCCGCGTTTCTTGCAGCACTTACACCACGGTTGTCCTGCCTGAGCACTATAATATCATTGGCATATCCATCAAGAATATCTATGGTGTTGTCCGTGGAACCATCATCAACAACAATCAGTTCAAAATCTTCAAAGTCCTGTGACAAGACGGAATCAATGGCCTCTTTAAGTATCCAACCCCTGTTGTAGGTAGGAATAATAACGGTTACTAAAGGATTTTTGTTTATAGTTTTTGACATTTATACTTTTTAATCAGAATAAAGATGAACGTCCAACATTGAACATCGAACGTCGAATAATGATGTCGCTCCGCTCCTCAATTTATTTTAAAATTGAATAGAAAACCAATACCGGCATTTAACACTATTTGTTTTTTTAGCCGTTTTGATACTCGCAACGAAAATTTTAATTAATTCTTCTGTTTCTTTATCTTTTAACATTCAACATTCGATGTTGGACGTTCGATGTTCGATGTTTATTTATTTTTCGGTAAACCTTCCACAATCCATCAGGCGCAAAAACAACCTATCGCTTGTGCTCCCTACCTCTACACCATTCTTTCTATCTCTCTTAGCTTATTCTCAAGCCGTTTCTTGGAGACAGGACTGGCTGTTTTCAATTCCTGGGCAAAAAGAGAGACTTTATATTCTTCGATTAACCAGAAGTACTCTTCGAGAGCATTTTTCTTCTCTTTTGATGCTAAAGGCGAAAGCCCTTTAAGCATTTCATTCAGGCTGTCTGTAAAAAACTTTAATTCTTTTGCTTTTGCCTTATCCTTTTCAAAATTTATAAGCGCCCTTTGTGCGCGGATTTCTATCGCCTTTATGTATCTTACCAGGTGAACGAACCGCATGCTGTCGTATAAATCCACAAAATTTTCCGGCACAAGTCTCGTCAGTTCTTCCTTCAATCTGTTTAAAAAGGAAAGTGCCTCGTTATTAACGCTGCCTGATATTTCAAGATCGTAAACAGCTGTTCTTGTTTTATAATAAGTCTCAAGAACCGGTAAAACGCGTTCTAATAATTTCCTGCCTTCTGAAATTATGACAGGTTTTACTGCTTCGGCATGGGAATAAAATGCTTTTTCAATCCTTATGTCTTTTTGAAACAGACCTTTAGTTACGTGTTCATACAGCCTTTTTTCAAAACGCTTTGCGCCACCGAAATAATCGGCATAATGAACCGCCTCATCGGGAATAACCAGGCTTTTCTTTAAAAATTTTAAATCTTTTGCAAAATAAATTGCATAAAGACCGGCAACTCCTTTCTTATGTGATTCGGTCGCCTTATCATGGTCGTAGAAAAGACGCAGGTTTACGCATTTCGCCGTTTTGGAATCGGTTTCAAGACCAGGGTACGCAGCCCAGGTTCCCTTGTTTTTTACCTTTACATCAATTTTCTCAGGAATGTCCCCAAAATCCCACCTGGTTATACCGTTTTTTTCCCATTTTTTTCCATTAGATCCGAATTCATCAGGGATTACGCTTCCGGGATAATTTTGGGCGAGAATCTTTTTTTCTCTACTGCAAACAAGCTCTTCGCCTTTAGTGCCTGTAATCGATATGCGCATCTTGAGGTGATCAGGAAGCAGATCTTCAGCCCATGCTGAAGCCGGGATATCAACTTCAAAGCGCTCATATATAAATTGCCCGAGAGTTGTTATCAGGGAATTATCGCTCTTTTGCATGTGCCTTATAATTTCATCAACCGTATCAGCCACAGGTACAAGCTGTTTTCTGTATGCTTTTGGAAGCCCCTTTATCAGTGCCGCTATCTTTTCTTTGTAAAGGCCTGGTACAAGCCAATCCACAGTTTCAGGGGAAACCACGGGTGCAATTAATGAGGGTATTTTAACTGTTACGCCATCATCAGGTTTTCCAGGATTAAAATTATATAGACATTCAAATGAGTTGTTCCCGATATCAATGCAATCCGGAAAAACAGAAAGCTCATTTTTATCAGGTGAATAAATGAGAAGATCTTCCCTGCTCATTTGCAAAAAATTATCGCTGCCTTTTTTCTTTAATCGTTTCCGAAGAGTTCGGATATCATATATTCCACTTAGCCTTTCTCTGTAAAATTCGAACATCTCATGATCGCTAACCAGCATGTCTCTTCGCCTGAGTCTGTTTTCCATGTCTTTAATTTCATCAATGAGTCTTTTGTTATGCTTCATGAAATCAAAGGGCCGTCTCATGTCACCTTCAACAAGTGCGCTGCTAATAAAAATTTCAGATGCTTCATCCCGATTTACCCTTCCATAAGAAACCGGTCTGCCCGGTTCAATGACCAGGCCGAAAAGGCTGACCTGTTCGGTTGCAACCACTTCGCCCCTGTTTCTTTCCCAATGAGGATGCAGATATGTATATTTACACAGGTCTCCGCCCAGAGCTTCCAGCCAACTGCTTTCTATATTTGCCACAGTCCTTGCAAAGAGTCTGGATGTTTCCACCATTTCTGCAGCCACAATCCAAGTGTTTGACTTGTTGAACAGCGCTGAACCAGGAAAGATCATCACCTCTTTTCCTTTTGCAGCTTGAAAAAAGTATTTTTCCTTTTTTACAGCGATATTTGAAAGGAAACCGCTTAAAATAGCTTTGTGAACAGCGCTGTAAAAAGGAGTAAATACTTCCGACCTGTCTTTCCCATTCTTATTCTTCTCTACTTTTAAAACTCCCTTTTTATCTTTTTCCTTTAACCCGTTTTCTTCCAGTATAGTTGAAATCTGTGAATGAACGTCGCGCCATTCTCTCATCCGCTTAAAAGACAGGTAATGACCTCTGCAAAATTTTTTCATCTGGTTTGTACTTTTTACCCGCCTCCATGTATCGTGATAGATATTCCAGATATTCAAAAGGGTAATAAAATCGGATGCAGGGTCCGTAAATTTTAAATGTACTTGGTCAGCTTCCTGAGCCTTTTCCGCCGGCCGCTCACGGGGATCCCGGATACTCAAAACGGAAGCAATAACGGTAATTTCTTTCAAACATCCCTCGCCTTTAGCTTCGATGAGCATCTTCGATAATCTGGGATCAAGAGGGATCTTCGACATCAGCCTTCCCTTTTTAGTAAGAAAAAAGCGGCTTACATTTTTTGGCCTCGATCTTCCAGCCTCTTCGGTAATTGCTCCGAGTTCCGAAAGAAGATCAAACCCATCTTTAATACTCTTTTTGGCCGGCCTGTCGATAAAGGGAAAATCGGATATGTCGCCAAGATTCAGAGCAATCATCCTTAAAATAACCTGTGCAAGGTTTGATCTTAATATCTCCGGTAAGGTAAAGAGGGGGCGGGAAAGAAAATCTTCTTCGGAATAAAGGCGTATGCAAATACCGTTTTCCACACGACCACATCTTCCTTTTCTCTGGTCGGCACTGCTTCTTGATATGGGCACAACAGGAAGGGCTGTGGTTCTTGATCTTGGAGTATATCGGGAGATTCTTGCAAGACCTGTATCTATTACGTACCTGATGCCCGGTATCGTAATAGAAGTTTCGGCAACGTTGGTTGCAATAATGATTTTTCTGCCGGGAGGGCGGGAAAATATCTTTGACTGCTCAGATGCCGGAAGTCTTGCAAACAGAGGATATACAAAAGCGTTTTTAAAATTTCTTCCTTCAAGCAGTTCGCATGTTTCACGAATATCCTGCTCCGTAGGCATAAATACAAGGATGTCACCATATTGACCCTCCCTGCTCAATGTATTCACAGCATCTGCCGCCATTTCAACATGGGTTAAGTCATTTTTTGAATCCTGCCCTTGCTTTTCAGAACCCGGACAAACCTGCAGATATCGTATATCAACAGGATACATACGGCCTGATACTTCAATTACCGGTGCACCATCAAAAGCTTTTGAAAATTTTTCCGTGTCAATGGTTGCAGATGTAATTATCAACTTAAGATCTTTTCTTCTTTTTTTTATCAGTTTTTTTAAAATTCCCAGGACAAAATCGATATTAAGACTTCGTTCATGTGCTTCATCAACAATGATAGTATCATATTCATTGAGATAGGAGTCGCCAATAGTTTCGGCAAGAAGAATGCCATCGGTCATAATCTTAATAAAAGAATCATGGCGGGTTTTATCTTTAAACCGTATTTTATAACCCACCGATCTACCGATTTTTTCTCCCAGTTCTTCCGCAATGCGATTGGCAACCGTTATGGCAGCGATTCTTCTCGGTTGAGTACAGCCGATTTTCCCGGATAGCCCTCTTCCGGCAGCAAGGCAAAATTTGGGTATTTGGGTTGTTTTTCCGGAGCCTGTCTCACCTGATATGATAACCACCTGATTTTTTTTAATAGTATCTATAATATCGCCTTTTCTATCCGTTATCGGCAAAGACGGGTTATAAGAAAATCGGGGCAGGTTTTGTTTCCGCTGTTTTCTTTTTTTGACTGATATGTTAGGCTTTTTTGGATGACCTTGCATTTTTATTCTTTCGTAAAAAAAATTGATATCAATATTTTTACTGTTTTTACTGTTGATTACAACATTTTTTTAAATTCTCTATCAAAACCTTAATTTTTAATGAGTTGATTCGTAACAAAGGTGTGAATCGAGATGGTAATATCATTTTATACATTTAAAAATAGCTTTTAAGCAGCAAAGGAGAAAATTATGAATTTTGTAATTATAGGCGGGGATGCAGCAGGTATGAGTGCTGCAAGCAGAGCCAGAAGAACCATGTCTGATTTAAAGGTGACGGTTTTGGAAAAAACCATGGATGTTTCATACAGCGCCTGCGGAATGCCGTATAATATTGCCGAACCGCACAGGAAAATTGATGATCTGGTAGTCAGGCATGCCCATGTTTTTAGGGAGAAGCAGGATATTAACCTTTTAACCGGCCATTATGTGGATCATATCGATCTTGCGGGAAAAACCGTGGGTGGTGCTTCTGTGGACAACCAAAAATTTGAATTTCCCTATGATAAACTTCTCATTGCAACCGGTGCATCGCCGATTATTCCTGATCTGCCCGGTTTTGACCTCCCCGGTGTACTGGGCTTAAAAAGTCTTGAAGACGGCAGGAAAATTAAGCAGTTTTTAAAGGATCGCTCTGTTAAAAAGGTGATCATTATCGGAATGGGATATATTGCACTTGAGATGGCCGAAGCTTTGTGTGCCCGGGATATAAAAGTGGACATGGTAAAACCTCGCCCCGTGTTTTTACCATGGCTGGATGAACAAATGGCACAGGTGGTAAAAGATGAAGTTAAAGCCAACGGTGTTAACATGTATCCCGGACATAAGGTGGAAAGAATCGATCAGGCAACAACAGGGCGTCTATCTGTGGTATGCTCCAATCTGACACTGGAAGGCGATATGGTGCTCGTAGCCGTCGGTATAACTCCGAACAGTGATATGGCTGAAAAAGCAGGAATCGAACTTGGCATAAAGAAATCGATCGCGGTGGACAGGGGACTAAAAACATCGGATGAAAATATATATGCTGCCGGCGATTGTGCAGATGCCTTTCACATTGTTACCGGACAAAAAGCCTGGATTCCGCTGGCTTTGAGGGCAAACCGGGCGGGATGGGCAGTTGCTGACAACGTTTGCGGAAAAGATGTTCAGCTTCCCGGTATTGTGGGAACATCGGTTTTTAAGGTTTTTGAATTAGAAGTGGCTCGAACCGGACTGAGTGCACAAGAGGCCGAAAAAGCCGGTTTTGACCCTGTTGAAGTTACGATTAAAACCCGTTCCCGTGCCCATGCACATCCCGGGTCATCAACCATCTGGTTACAGATGACGGGTGATAAAAAATCAGGACAGCTTCTGGGCGTCCAGATGGTTGGTAAAGAAGGAGTGGCACACAGAATTAATGCACCGGCTGTTGCACTTCACGGGCATATGACTGTCGAGACCTGGCGTATGCTCCGCCATTTAGCCCGGTTTGGGATCCCATGCTAACCACAGCAAATCAGTTGCTTAAAAAATTATAGCCACAGACACACACAGACGTACACAGACATATTCTTTTTTCCGGCCGGACTCGGCCTGAAAAAGACCGTATGCCCTTTGGCAGTAAAAAATGTTATCTTTTAGACTGCTTGCCATAAATACAAAACCGGTAATTATCGGTTCTGGCAACGAAAAAATGATCTGTCTTATCCGCCCTTGGCGAATGCTTTTCTCTTATGGTTGTAGGTCAAGGTCTAGCTTATGTACCTTTTTTAAACGTTTCAGGTCGTCACAGGCCTTATGATTGCCCAGGCCACAGGCTTTCTTCAGGGCTTTTTTCATTGCTGAAGGTTCATTTAAGGCATAGTATGCAAAAGCTTTAACCATGTAAATGTCACCCCAGTTCGGGTATTTGATTGCAAGGCGATTAAGGTAAATAACAACCATTCGCCAACTTTTATTTTGTAACAGCCTATAGGCCTTAGCTATGTCTTTTCCGGGATCAATTTCTTTTGAAATAGCCGGGTCCATTTCTTCTAAAAGAGACTCTTTTTTATCTTTCTCTCTCAGCTTTTGACTTAGTATCTCTGCTTTAAAAAAATCAGAGACCTGGATTTTGGCCCTGATTCGAATAAAACATCGGAGTGTTTTGCCAACCGGTTCCCAATTTTCCTTAAGTATCTTTACATGGAGATCTCTTGCCGCAAGACCGTATAACTCATCTTTTTTGGTTGCATACAATGTAATGTTGGTTTTATTGGAGATATATCTCCATGCCGATTCCAATGCTTTTATTTTCGCTTCGAATAAAGCTAACTGCCTTGCTACCAGTTTTGAATCACCATCTCCCATCTGATAGCTTCCTTTGGCCTCCACTTCAATAATATTTTCTGCCGGATTTTCGGCAAAAGCAATATTGGAAAAGCCCAGTAATAAAATTGCAATTATAAACGTTTTCATAGTTACCCTCTTTTCTGCTGTTTTACCACCTAATTGTAATGCTCAACCAGGTAGGAATTACAAGATTATTTCACTATAGTGTTGATAGGCTGCCATTTTTTAGATGACTATTTTTATAGTAAATCGAGGTAAAAATAATGAACAGCATCTCAAGTTGATCAACGACAGCCTTAATAAATATTTCTTGATCCCTGGAGAGCTTTTTCTCTGGGATGATACAGAATGTCTTAATATGGATATTTTCCTGCCCCGACCCCACAATTGTGAACGTTTCAATCTTCTCGTTTGAGGCGAGTTGTCTGTTGCTGACTTTGTGATTGGGCAGGACAGCGTTTCCACGCTTTTCAGTGTACTCACTAAGCGTATTAAGGTTCTGAGTGTTAATTATCCTAAAAAGAATCCACTCAACATTTACCATACTAAGGGTCCTCTGTGCCAGGAACTGGAGAATATGGTGAAAATCTTTTTTGTTTTCAGGAAACTTCCGTATACCTGAAAATACTGACCTAATTTCCTCTATCTCCACATTGACGGCTCCAATATATTTAAAATCTTCGCTTAGCCGATTTTCTAAGGCACCTTTATCCCGCTTCAATCTAATTAGGTCTCCGCGGTTCCTGGCAGCCTCTTTTCGATATAAAAGGGCAATAAAATACCCAGCTGAAAACATCAAGGCAATACCAATGACTTCAACAAATTCCTCCTCAACCATTGTAAATCCTGACCGGATGATGTATGGCGTAAAGACAATGAGCAGGGAAATCGTCACCAATATAAATAAGTACACTCGCTCAAGCAATTTAAGGTTTCTATTCATGAGTTACAAGTATTAGAGTTTCCAAATTCAATCCAATTTAATTTTTTAAGAAAATGTAACCGTTCAATGATGTGGCAATTAGTAACCAAATGAAATATGGAAGTATGAGAGCGGAAATTAGTTTCAATTCAGGCCAATAGAAGAATAGGAAGAATCCAATAAGTGCAGTAAGCCCACTTATTATAAGTAGTCCTGCCAAAACATTGTGGTAATAGAAGAAAGTTGGATTCCATCCTACATTTAATATCCATTGAACGGCATATAAACTAATGAGGATATTCTTGTTCTCAATAACTGGCCATAAATACGCCATATAAACACCAAAGCAAATCATGATTGCAGTCCATGCAATTCCAAAGACCCAACCAGGAGGGGTCCAAGGGGCTTTAGCAATACCAACATACCAATCAGACGGCACGCCTTTGCTTGTAAATAATCCTCCTATTGC
>RCNC010001393.1_pt1 | contig 16197 bp, 11 predicted proteins | sample 2041301 | NCBI WGS metagenome assembly RCNC01 (sample SAMN09708231, study PRJNA481090) | Marine sediment metagenome, whole genome shotgun sequencing project. | biome: marine sediment; feature: ocean; material: sediment; isolation source: Sewage treatment plant 13A marine sediment (STP13A) ... | reverse complement strand
CCTGACCAGCGGTCGCACTTTCTCCGCCGCCGAGGAATTCACCTACAACCTGAAGAATCTCGATCGCGCGACCATCGTCGGGGAAACCACCGGCGGAGGCGCCCACCCCGTGACCCGAGTGGAGTATCCGGAATTCCAGATCGGCATGTCCCTGCCTTTCGGGCGGGCGATCAATCCCATCTCCGAAACGAACTGGGAAGGCACGGGGGTCGAACCCCACCTGGCCGTCCCCGTCGAGGAAGCCCTCGACGTGGCCTACCTTGATGCCCTGGGCAAGCTGGCCGCAGAGGCCGAGGGAGACCAGCAAGCGGCCCTGAACTGGACCATCGCTGGCCTGGAGGCCGCCGCCGCCCCTGTCACCCTCGAACCGGCAGCCATGGAGCGATTCGCGGGCCAGTACGGACCGCGGCGGGTGTGGATCGAGGAAGATGCCCTGTGGTACGAGCGCGGCCAGAACGGCCGTTACCGGATGATCGCCATGGGCGGGGATTGGTTCATGTTCGAGGAGCTGGATTTTTTCCGGATCGAATTCGAGACCGACGACGGCGGCCAGACCGCCACCCTGGTAGGCCACTACGACAACGGGCACCAGGACCGGAACGAGAGGACGGGTCCCTAGGCGTCGCCCATCAGGGCGATCCTGAAGGGGAATAGCTTGGCCGCCAGCACCCCTTCCTTCACCACGGGGTCGTTCGCCATGATCAGGCGGGCGGCCTCCTCGTCCTCGGCTTCGAAGATCATCACGCCGAAGCTGGACGAATCGGTATTGGTGGTGCGTCCGGCCAGCTTGACCACACCCTTGACCTTCAGGTCCGACAGGTAGGCGAAGTGCCTTTCGATGATCTCGTTCTCGCGATCGGTCATACCGTCGCTGAGCATATCCGGCCGCACGGGCGTCAGTTTGTACAGGAATTGTTCTACGGATTCTCCTAGGCCGGCAAAATCAAACGTCGCCGATTCTCCTGTAGACAGTGAACGGGGAATCCTCCCCGATGTCCACCGGAAAGGGTTCGTAGTCCCGCCGAAACGACGCGTCGTTCCAGATCTGGATCACCGGCATCAGGTAGTTCAATTCCAGGTCGGGCCCCGCCAGTTCCTCGGTGCCCGGGTTGCGGTTGTTGCGCAGGAGAATGAAGTCGGGCCGGCGCGACAGGACCAACCTGCCATCGCCCTTCTCGTGGCCCATCTGCCCCTCGCCGAGGGACGGCATGGGTCGACTGGCGATCTCCCGGTCGTTGAGGCCCAGCATGTCGATGACCCTACCGCCCCAGGCGACCGAGAACGACCCCACCGGGCACAGGGCGAAGGTGGCACCGGGCGGGGCGATGTCGCGCATCTCGACCCCGAGCTTGTACAGGTTCGCGGTCGTGGAGTCGTCCCAGGGCTCCACCAGGTTCAGGGGCCGGTCCAGGGGGTGCTCGGGATGGCGCAGGTCGTGGCTGAAGATGCGGACCGGCTGCGAGGCGAAGACCAGCGCGAGGACCGCCGTGACCGCCGCCCGTCCCGCGGTCGAGGAAACCGATCGCCCCAGACAGTTCCCCGCCCAACCTCCCAGCAGGACGAGCACCGGGAGGGCCGGCTGGGCGAACCGGTACTGGGTCATCCAGTCCCCCCCCGAAATGAGGATGAAGATCACCGTGCAGGCCATCAGACCGACGACCAGCAACTGCCAGGACCCCAGCCAGTCCCTGGACGGCCTGGTCCGCCCACGCCACAGGAACATCGCGGCGGCGATGGCCGACATGACCAGCAGGACCTGGATCTCGCTCAACCGGATGAACCCCGCGAAATAGTCCAGACCTCGTTGGAACTGCGCCAGGCTCATGCCGTCCATCTTGGCGTAGTAGGTATTCGGCAGGACATCCCGAAAGTAGATCACCCGGAACAGGAACCAGGCGACCCAGGGCCCGGCGGCAAGAATGGCCGGGACCGCAAGATCGCGGGGAGATCGGCGTTCAAGATGGTGAATCAGGGCAGCATGAGCGAACAGGGGCGCCAGGTAGATGATCCCCTCCGGACGGGTCACCGCCAGCAGGCCCGCCAACATGCCCATTGCCCGCCAACGTCGTTCGGCCGCCGCGATCATCGCCAGGATGACCAACAGGGCGAAGGCGGAGGTCTCCATCCCGGAACGAGCCCAGAAACTGAAGCATTGGTTCAGGGCCAGCGCCAAGGCGGCGAGAAATCCCCACAGGGTTCCGTACCGACGCCCTCCCCAGATCCCGACGGTCAGCAGGCAGATCAAGGCCGCGGAAATGGAACTGACCTGGCTGACGGCCCTGGGTTCGAACCCCACCCTGATCAGGGCGGCCATGGTCAGGACGTGCAAGGGGCTGGAAAATCCTTCGACCCGTTCACCCCCGGGATTGAACCTCAGGCCGTAACCGTTGGCCAGATGGTCGGCGTAGCGCAGGGAGATATAGGAGTCGTCGGGGGCGCGGTTGCTGGTTCTTACCACCATGATATTGACAGTACCGAGCACAAGGACAAGGGCCAGAGCCACGCCTCTTATTGTCGCGTTGCGGGACATGAAACCTACCTCTGGAACTGCATCGTGTAGAGTTCCTTGTACCGCCCCCCGATCGCCAGCAGTTCATCGTGGGTGCCGGTCTGCACCACCCGGCCGGCTTCCAGCAGATAGATGCGGTCGACGTTCTGGATCGTCGAAAGCCGGTGGGCGATGACGATGGTCGTCCGGTTCTGGACCAGCCGGTCGATGGCCTCCTGCACCAGGTGTTCCGCTTCGGTGTCGAGCGCGCTGGTAGCCTCGTCCAGCAGCAGGATGGGCGGGTTCTTGAGGATCGCCCGCGCGATGCTGATGCGCTGCCGCTGTCCGCCGGACAGCTTCAGGCCGCGGTCGCCGATGATGGTGTCGTAGCCGGCGGGCAGCTTCTCGATGAACTGGTCAGCGTTCGCCGCCTTGGCCGCGGCGATGACGTCTTCCATCGGCACGTCCTTCATCCCGTAGGCGATGTTGTTCAGGACCGTGTCGTGGAACAGGATCACCTCCTGAGTGACGATGCCCATGTTGGACCGCAGGGCGCTGAGGTTCAGGTCGCGGATGTCGTGGCCGTCGATGGTCACCCGCCCGCTGCCCGGGTTGTAGAACCCGGGGATGAGGTCGACCAGCGTGCTCTTGCCCGAGCCGCTGCTGCCGACCAGGGCCACCACTTCGCCGGGTTCGACCAGAAGCGAGATGTCCTGCAGCACCGGTTCACCCGCAACGTATTCGAAGTCGACGTTCTCGAACTCGACCCGGCCCGCCGCCTCGGTCAGCAGAAAACCCGCTTCGCGGTCGACCACTTCAGGTTGGGCGTCGATCACCTGGAAGATGCGGTCCGCTGCCGCCACGCCAGCCTGGATCTCGTTGTTGACCGCGCCGAGGCTCTTGAGCGGCCGCACCAACGAGAAAATCATGAACAGGAACACGATGAACATGTCCGGGGCCATCAATCCGCCGGTGAACACCTTGCTGCCGCCGAACCACAGCAGGAACAGGGCGACGATCATCGACAGCTGCTCGGTCAACGGCGACGAGGCCTTCATGGTATAGTTGATGCGGAACACCTGCTTGAACAGCGTCTGCGACTGGACGACGAATTTGCGGTTCTCGAACTTTTCCATGGCGAAGGCCTTGATCACACGGATGCCGTAGACCGTCTCCTGCAGGGTGCTCGTCAGGACGGCCATCTGTTCCTGCTGCAGGTGGCTGAGATGGCGCAACTTCTTGCCGATGCGGATGATCACCGTCAGGCTCACCGGCATCAGGACCAGGGCCATCAGGGTCAGCTTCCAGCTCAGGATCAGCGCCACGGCCAGGTACATCACCACGAAGATGGGATCCTTGACCAGCTTGGTGAAACTCAGCCCCACGCACTGCTGGGCGACCATCACGTCGTTGGTGGCCCGACTGATCAGCTCGCCGGCCTTGTGCTGGTGGAAGAACGACATCGGCATCGAGGTCATCTTCAGGTAGAGCTCGTTGCGGAGGTCGCGGATCACGGCCTGGCCCACGTAGACCATCAGCACTTCCTGGATGTAGCAGGACACGTTCTTGATCAGGGCCAGCAGGAAGAAGGTGATGCAGATCCGCAGCAGTGCCTCCTGTCGAGTGCCGTGGAGCAGGGTCCGGGAGGCCCAGTCCCGGAACTTGAACTTCACGGTATCGAAACCGGAAAACGATTTCTTCAGATTCTCGTAGCGGGCGCGGGCTTCGTCTTCGGTTTCGGGGGACGTGTCGGGCGGCTGGCGCAGGGCCAGTTCCTCGCTGCGGACGGTATGACTGTCATGAGGCACCCCCGCCTCGTCCTGGACGATGAGCGGCGATTCGGCGGGCGACCCCTCGGCGACCTGCGCCACCCCCATGTCCTGCTGGAGGAACAGCGCCTGCAGGAACGGCGAAATCATCGTAATGCTGAAAATGCTCATGAACGAGAAAAGGACCATGAACACCACGGCCAGCACCAGCTGGACGGTGTACGGGCGGATCATCCTCAACATGCGCAGGTAGGTCTTCATCTATCCGGATACCTCTCGGAAATTTGGCTGCTGCGGGGTTCCAATGTCGCCTTTGCGGGGAATTCGGTCAAGAGGCCGGTGAACCAGTCGCCCACATCCAGGGCCAGCCACTGGAAGGCGTGGCAACGGATCATCCACCAGGTGTCGTCACCCAGCAGGGCTGACGGATTCCAGCTCCCGGGCGATGATCTCGATCATCTCGGCAAATTCCTCTTTGTCGAAACCCTGCGACTGGAAAATGATCCTGCCCTCGCGGTCGACGACGCAGTTGCGGGGGATGAAGGCGTCGGCATACTTGGCGAAGGCTTCGCGCGCAGGGTCCACCGCGAAGGGCCAGGTCACCTGGTGCTTGGCCACGAACGGCTGGACGATCTGCAGGGTTTCTTCCCGCGCGATCGACACCATCGTGAAATCCTCGCCCCCGAATCTTTCCCAGACCTCTTTCTGCAGGTGCGGCATCTCTTCGATGCAGGGCGGGCACCAGGTGGCGAACCAGTTGATCAACACCACCTGGCCGCGGTTCTCCGACAAGGTGAAGGTGCTTCCGTCCAGGGTCGCCACCGTGAAATCGGGGGCCGCCTGTCCGACCTCGGTCAGGGTGGTTTCTTCGGGAGTCGGTTTGGCCTGGTCCTTTTGTCCCCCGCAGGCGGCGATCAGGGTCAGGATCAGGAAGCAGGGGAAAATGAGGCGATTCATCGACGCTCCTCCGGGTTGGTCCCGCAGGGAGATTGTGACAGGAAGGAGCGTCCCGCAAGAGAATATTCGTTTCAAGGGATCCGGCTATTTGACCATGATCATCTTTTTGGTCTCGGAAAAACCCGGAGCCTCCAGCCGGTAGAAATAGACACCGCTCGCATGCTTTCGGGCGTCCCAGGTTACCGAATGGCCCCCAGGGGACATGACACGGTCGGCCAGCGCCTGGACCAGACGCCCATCGATGTTGTAGACCGAGATCCGTACACGGCCCGCGACAGCCAGATCGAAGGAGATCGTGGTCAGGGGATTGAATGGGTTGGGGTAGTTCTGGTGCAAGACCGAAACCCTGGGCGGCACACTGTCACCGGGGACGTCGGTGACGGAGCCGATGCCGACGGTCACACTCCCGTTGGCCCCGTCACGTGCCGTGATCTCGCCGATTTGGAGTCCCGCCGCTCCCGCGCCGATCACCCGGAAGGTTGCCTGGGCCAGCGGACCCACGCCGGAGATTCCCCGTTCCCTGAGGCCGGCCAGGCCGATGTCCGCCATTCCCGTCAACGGAGTCAGGAGTACAAATTGACCGCCCTGATCCGCCAGCAGCGGACCACTCTGGAAGTCGACGAACTCAATGACGCTCTCGTCCCACAGCAACGGAACCTGCAGCCCCTGGACCTGGCCGTCAGCTATCATCACCAGGTCGACGGCAAAGGTCTGGCCAATTCCCGGCAGGTCAGGAATGTCCAGGGTCAGGGAGTTGCGGTCGGACGGTGGCGGGGCATCCATCAGCAACGGTGGGGGCTCTGTCGCCGTAGCGTCTTTGTTGTAGTTGATCGCCATGACCATGAGGTCCTCGAAGTCGATCCTGTTATCGGCGCGGGGTCGTCCGGACACACTCATGTCGTGGGTAGGGCCAAAATCCAGGAAGTTCAGGTAAAAGCCCGTTCCATCGCCTTCGGAAGAAAAATAATGGCTGCCCAGAAGTACCAGGTCGGGGACGGAAACCAGGTTGTCCCCGTCGGCGATGGGGGCGCCACCGTCTGACGCATCGCCAAGCAGATAGTTCAGCACGCCCGTGGTCATGACGGCGGCAGAGGGGTTGCCGCCGGAATCGTTGGCCTGGGCGCAATAATACCAAAAATCGCGGGTTGCAGGTAAGTCCGTGGTGACATTCGTTCCCACCGGAACAGTGTCCACAAGCTCCCAGCCTTCGGCGAGAGGATTTAGCGGAAGATCGGGGCCGAGGTCACCGACATACTCGGGATAGACACCATCATGACCCTTGCGATACACCGACACACTGACGGCATTGGGATCCACTGAAGGCGTCCAGCTCAAATCCACCAGAGTCACGTTGCCGGACGGATTGCCGGTGATAACCTGCGTGGAGGTCAGATTGGTTACGCCGGATATCGCTTCAGGAATTTCGGTGACCTGAACGTCGCCGAAGGTCGCGTCCACATGATGGGCCAGCAACACCAGACCGCCCTGGCGAAGTGCGTACTGGCTCTCCTGGGTTACCTGAAAGCTCCAATCAACCGGCTCTTGGGCACTGCTGCTCCAGATCTTCCAGCTGTACTTGGTAACGCCGTCGCCATCGGGGGCATCAGGCTGGGTTTCGCAGCGCATGCGCATCCAATACTGGTCGCCAATGGCCACCGCGAATTTGTCGAAACTCTTGGTCATTTCCTCGGCACCGAAGGGAAGCGCCGTCGGATCCAACAGCATCTTGGTCGGGTTGCCGAAGTTGTCCACGGCATCCCAATCCCCGTGGTAGAACTGCATCGTCGGTTCGCTGGTGATGCCGTCAATCCAGCGCAACCAACCGATCCCGCCAAAGGGCTGGTAGCCCCACTTGGGCTGGCCGTCCGGCCAATTGCGGTGCCCGCCGACGATGTGGCCGGTGAACCGCATCAACAGGCCCAGCCCCGATGTCTCCCCGGGATAGACTCCATTGATGGTGATAGGCACCAGGGCTTCGTAATCCTGCCAGTCCTCGGTGCCGACCAGGAAAATCCGGTCGTAGCCTGCTTCTACGACGCCCAGCCCGCCTTCCTCGAGCGTCCAATGACCGTCGACGTACTGGCCGACATCCTGGGGATCGGTGACATCGCCCCAGGAGATGGTCGCAGGCAGCAGGTAGTCTCCACCGGTCTCCAGTGTGACGTTCACGTCCACCGTCGAGACGAGTCCCGTCGTTTTGATGGCTCGAACCGTGACGGTATTCAGCCCGGTCTGGAGCAGGGAGATGGGGATGTCCGCGTTGAAGTCCCCCAGGTCGTCGAGGCGAGTGTTGTCCGGCCCAATGGTCAGATCCGTAAAAGCTCCGCCATTCAACTGGTAGGCGAGCGATGAGACGTCGGCGGCGGGGCTGACTTTACCCAGCACGTTGAAGTCGGCCTGGGCGGGCCCAAGGTGACCGATGCGTTGATCCAGCCCATGCCAGACCTCGATTTGTATCGGGTAATCGGGATACACTGTTACCGTGAAAGGTTGGTTTTCGCTTCCCTCGCTGTTGCTGGCCACGACTTCGACGGGGTAGTCTCCCAGGGCATCGGGGGTCCAGCTGATGAAGCCGGTTACCGCATCGATGGTCATACCCGTCGGGGCCGTCAGCAGCGAGTATGCGGGGGCCGGATATCCCCTCGCTCCCACGTCGTACAGGTAATCCTGATCAAGCGCCCCCACCAGCACGGGAGACGAAATGATCACCGGCGCCGACGGCAGGGACAGCCCCTGGGGACCGGCGGCAAAATTCAGACCGACCTCTTCAACCGACAACGCCCGATCGTACACCGCCACCTGGAAATAGGACCCCAGCCACGGCCGGTCCTCGGTCAGTTCGTTTCCCAGGGCGAATGCGTAGTTGGCATCCCAGTTCGAGCATGTACCGCCAGTGATTCCCGACTGAACCAGGCCGCTGTCCAGAAAAAACGTCACCGCACCTGCGGCATCCCGCGTGTACACCACATGAGTCAGATCCGTGGTCAAAGAACCTTCCGCCGTCGACGTCTCGGGTATGCCGTTGTCACTGGTCAAGGAGGTCCGCAGTCGCATGACGTAACGGTCTTCGCCCTCGTTGAAGACCCCTTGACCCAGGGTGAAGTTGCGGAGAGTCGGATCCGTGGAACACGTCACTATCCGAGCAGGACCACTCTGGTACACGCTACCGGGCGCCAGCCACGCTTCCACGGTGATCGCATTCGTGCTGGTCACCGCATCGATAATCTTGGTCGCAGGGCCCGTCGAACGTACAATGGTCGCCGAGTCCAGGGAAAGACCTCCACCGGGAAGCCAGGTCACCGCCCCTGTGTTGCCGATCTCAAGGTCCAGGGGTGAACCTACGCCTGATACATCGGGCACCACACTACCCGAGCCCGCGGCGAAGTCGTAAAGCACGACCAGGCCTGCGGTCACTCTGGACTTGTCCGGATAAGAAGAGGAGGGAATGGGAGTGTCGAGAGCCGAAACGTTCGAAACAGCCAGCAGCAGAACTAGAAGGAGGATGCCCGGGAAACAGGCGCATTTACGGTCAAATTTCCGCATGTTGCCATGCTCCTGGATGTAATTGGCCTAAAGATATCCGACTTTATCCGGTGTCGGCGATCAAATGCGCTAGGTGTGGGAAACAAAGGGATGGATCCGCAGTTCCCTCCGGAACGGAACTCCCCTGGGCCACACACTCTTGAATTTCTCTTATTATAACATATTTTCCATCCGAATGTCCAGAAATCGCCCATCATCCGCCGGATAAACCCCTAATCTACGAAAATGATGGCAGGTATCCCGGAGGTGCCAGGCCCCGATCAACCAAACCTAGCCCGGTAGACTTCCTTGAATGCCAGATGCTTCTCCCGGGCCATTTCAATCAGCTCCGCGATGGCCGGCTCGTCTCTCATCGATTCCATTAGCGGGTCTTTCATGAAGTACTCGTAACAGAAGAACCCCCCCTCCACCGACCTTCTCAAGGTCCTTTCGCAACCCTCCAGGTCTTCAAGCAGAGCATAGGTGTTGGCCAGGTTGTAGTACCATTCGGCGTCGTAGTGCCCGGGGGCTTCCCATTCATGGGCCAGTGCCAGCCCTTCCTCGAAATCACCGTGCCACCCCGCCATGAGGGCACCGAAATGATGGCCGAGATGCGCATCGGGTTCGTGCGCCGCTCCCGCTTCCATCATCTTCAGGCCCTCTTCTTTCTCGCCGTTGAGATACTTGGCGAATCCGACCCAGGCGATGGTGTGGAAGCTGTCCTTGTCGAGGTTGAACACCTCGATCGCCTCCTCATACATCCCGGCGTAGAAAGGACCGAAGCCCAGGGCGTTGAAATTGGGATTCCCCGGATCCAGAGACAAGGCTTTTTGAGTTGATTGCCACGACTCTTGGAGCAAGCCCCCAATGCGGAGAACGCTGCTGCGCACACGGTGACTCCAGGCATGATTCGGGTTCACCCGCATCATCCGCTCGGTGAGCTCCAGGGCTTCTTGGGTTTTCCCCGTTTCCGCAAAAAGTAGCGCCAAACCACCGAGGGCCTTGAGATTTTCACTGTCCTTGGTCAGGGCGGCCAGGTAACAGGCCTCGACTTCGTGGAAAATGTCCGGACCCTGCAGGGCCAGGAGCCCATAGTGGCTGAGTCTGGCACCGAGTTCCGCGTGGGCCGCCGCGAACTCCCCATCCAGTTCGATGGATTTGCGGAGCATACCGATGGCCAGGTTGTCGCCCTCGTTGGTATTGGGATAGGACAGGCTGCGCAGGTAGAATTCATAAGCAGCCGGATTCGCCGGAACGTTGGCCTCCGCCCTGCCCCGGGCCTCCTGGGGGAACTGAACTTCGAGTCCCTGAACCACCTTTTCAGAAACGATATCCTGAAGCTGGAAGACGTTGTCGTACCGGACCTGGATGGCATCCCGCCACACCATCTCCTCGGTCCCCGTTTTCACCAGCTCCACATTGAGCCTGACGGTGTCGGCTTCCTTCAGGTAATAACCGGTCAAAAGGTAGTCGACTTTCAGATCCCGGGCCGCGGCGGCCTGGTCGATCGTTTGGCCCTGGTATTTCCGGACCGCGCTCGAGGGCTTGATCAGGAGATTCTCGATATAAGCCAGCGAACTGATCACCTGGTCGGCCAGGGCGAAACCCAGGAAGTCCGTTTCCGGGTCCGGTTTGAGGCCCGAAAAGGGCAGGACGGCCAGATGCGGTAATTTTTCCGGAGGGGCCGTCAGGGTTACCGGCGACGCCAGGGATGTCTCCAGCCTCTTCAGGTCGGCCACCACCTTTGCGGCGTTTTGATATCGCTGCCCGCAATCCTTCGTCAGGGCCCTGGCCACCACCGCGTCCAGTTCCGTGGGCGTGTCCGGAGTGATCTGCGTCAAGGACGACGGTTCCACGTTGTTGATCCGGTAAAGCGTCCCGGCGAGACTGTCGGAGGCGAAGGGCCGTTCGCCCGCCACCATCTCGTAAAGCACTACGCCGAGAGCCCAGATGTCGGTCCGGTGGTCGGCCTCTTCGCCGCGGGCCTGCTCCGGAGACATGTACGGCGCCGTACCCATGATCGCCCCCTCCATGGTCAAGGGAGCATCCATCGTGGCCTGGATGTCGGAGGGATCCGCCGTGTCCGCCAGCTTGGCCATGCCGAAATCCAGCACCTTCACGCGGCCGTCGGCATTCACCACGATGTTGGCGGGCTTCAGGTCCCGGTGCACGACACCTTTGGCGTGGGCGGCCGCCAGGGCTTCGGCGACGGCGATGCCGATGGTGACCACCTCGGCCACCGTCGGTTGCCCCTCGGCCAGGGCCTGCTGCAGATCGTCCCCCTCGACGAGTTCCATGGTCAAAAATGGCACGCCGTCGGCTTCCTCGACGGAGTACAGGGTCACGATATGGGGATGATTGAGGGCGGCCACAGCCCGGGCTTCGCGCTGAAAGCGCTCCAGGCGAACCGGGTCGCCCGCCAGTTCCGCCGGCAGGATCTTGAGGGCCACTTCCCGCCCGAGTTTCGTGTCGCGGGCACGGTAGACCTCGCCCATCCCGCCCTTGCCCAGCAGTCCGGAAACCTCGTAGTGGGCCAGCAACCTTCCTATCACGGGGGCCTTTCCGGTGGGGGGATGTTTCAGGGGCTAAAAATTATGAGAGGGATAATCTACCGCAATTCATCACGATTAACCACTGATGGCAGGAATCCCGCTTGCCGTCGACCACAAGAAAACCCGAGGACGCCCTCGGGTTTTCTCATCGATCAACAAAAAGGGGTGCCCGAAGCCGCCTACCGCGGTACGGCGATAAAGATTTTCTGCTGCTGGCGCGGCTTGTAGACCTTCATGAAAACCGGCCGGTCGGTGTTCTGGCCCAGGGCCTCTTTGAACCCGGCCAGCGTGGTCACCGGTTCTCCGCCCACCTCCAGGATGATGTCGCCCTCGGCCAGCCCCTCGCGGGCGGCGTTGCTGGTCTGCTCCACGCCCGTGACTATCAGGCCCTCGATGTCCTCGGGCAGGGTTTCCATCATGGTCCGCATCTGGTCCGTCATTTCGCGCACGATCACGCCTTCGAGGGTTTCGTCCTCGTTGTCCTCTTCTGTCGCGCCGCCCTGGGCCAGGGTCTCGGGGTCGGGGAACTTGTCCAGCCGCACCGTGACCGTCCGTTCCTGGCCGTCGCGCACGATGGCCAGATCGACATCCTCACCCACCTCGGACAGGCTGATCACGTTGCGCAGCATGCTCGGATTCTTGATCTCCTGGCCATCGACGCTCAGGATGATGTCGCCGTCCAGGAGGCCCGCCTTCTCGGCCGGAGTGTCCTCGTTGACCTGGGTGACCAGCACGCCACGGGGGCTGTCCATGCCGTAATAGTCGGCCATCGACTGGTCCACCGGCTGGGGCAGCACGCCCAGATAGGCCCGCTGCACGGTGCCGGTTTCCCGGAGGGAATCGACGATGCGCATGGCCATGCTGGTGGGAATCGCGAAGCCGATGCCCTGGCTTCCGCCGCTGCGGCTCAGGATGGCCGCGTTCATCCCCACCAGTTCGCCCTTCATGTTGACCAGGGCGCCGCCGCTGTTGCCGGGGTTGATCGAAGCGTCGGTCTGGATCAGATCCGAATAGTCCATCAGGCCGATGTTCCGGCCCAGGGCACTGACGATGCCCATGGTCACCGTCTGGCCCACCCCGAACGGGTTGCCGATGGCCATGACCTGGTCGCCGATCCGCATCTTTTTGCTGTCGCCGATGGCAATGGCCGGCAGGTCGGTGGCGTCGATCTTGATCAGGGCCACGTCGGTCGGAGGATCGGTGCCGATGATCTCGGCCTCGTATTCCTTGTCGCCCAGGAAGGTCACGCGGACCTTGCTGGCGTTTTCGACCACGTGGTTGTTGGTCAGGATGTAGCCGTCGGCGGAGATCACGATGCCCGAGCCCAGGGAGTGTTCCAGACGTTCCTGCTGGTTGTGCGTGTCGTCGTCCGGCATGTTGAAGAAGCGCCGGAACATGGGATCGTCCATGAAGGGATGCCCGGACATGCTATTGTCGACCAGCTTATCGGTGGAGATGTTGACCACCGCAGGCATGGTCCGTTCCGCCACGTCGGCGTAGGACCGCAGCTGGTTGTGTTCCGGCTTTTTCTCGATATTCGGCCGCTGGGCCACAGCCAGGGTCGCCGATATGGTGATCAGCGACACGGCCAGGACCAAGGCCACGGCCGCGCTGCGGTTGACGAACTTGCGCATGGGGTTCCTCCCTGTCCGGGCTCGTACCCGGGTTCAGTTCTGTTCAGCGCGGCCGGGCCGCGCGGATTATGCCGGTCGGGAATGGTCTGTTCGGCGATCTACAACCCTGAATCTTACCCATAAGTTTCCAAAAAAAACACCGGCCCGCCACAGGGGCGGGCCGAAAGGGCGTTTTCGACCGGGCAGAAGCCCGACAAGAATGCCTAGCCGTCGTCGCCGATAGCCTCGACCGGACACTCTTCCATGGCGTCCTGGCAGGCCTGGGTCTCATCGTCGCCCTCGGGCTGCTTGTGGACGTAGGAATAGCCCTCGTCCTCGTTGCGCTCGAAGTTGTCGGGAGCCGTCTGGCGGCACAGATCGCAGTCGATGCAGTTCGTGTCCACGAACCAGGCGCCGTCGACGTTGTCTTCCACTTTATCTGTATTGTCAGCCATGGTTTTCCTCCTGGCATTTCATGACAAGCGAGGGGCGCGGGCGGGACCCTTTCCCCGGTATCCGATTTCGTTCTAGATATACCAGAAAGGTCCCTGCGCCAAGTATTTTCCTGCTTCGGCTATTTCAGCCGCTTCTTGAACGGAAGGAAGGTCATGAAATCGGCGTGATGGACCACGTAGGCCTCGGTCGATCGCGTGACCATGTCGCCCTCGCCCGCGTGGGCGGCGATGATGTGGCAAACCGATTCGGGAACACCGGCTTCCAGGGCCAGGGCCACGCCCGTGAAGGGATGGCGCAGGTACTTGCCCGTCTCGCTCTTGCAGGATTCTCCATCCTTGATGTCGTATTCGAGGAGCTTGCCCACATCGGCCAGGATCGCGCCGGCTATGGTCACGTCCAGATCCACCGGCAGGTCGGTGGTGAAGAACTCGTTCATCTTGACTGCCGCATCGCGCGCCACGTGCACCACGCAGCGTTTGTGGGCCATGAAGGTGACCTTCAGATCGGGGACCAGCAGGGTGAACGGGATGGTGTTCAGGTCCGCCACCGTCAGGGGGCTGCGTTCCAGGGCCAGTTCCCACGTTCGAGCAGTGGCCTCGCGCAGCTTATCGTTCTCGATCCACATCAATTCCGGCCAGAGGTCCAGCACTTCCTGATTCATCGCGCCTCCCTTTCACGTTCGGATGCCCAGGTCCGCCACAATTTCATTCACCGATCGCCCGGCCACAAGCATGATTTTAACGCCGGATGTCGAACCCCGGCGTGTATCGGCCCCGGCGCAGGATTTCCCCCGCCAGGACTCCTGCTGCGGCCACGGCGGCCATCAGCAGGAAGGGCCAGCGGTAGCCCCCGCTGATGTCGCGGACATACCCCGCCAGCGGCGGAATCGCGAAGATGCCCACGTTGGCCCAGGTGCTCAGGATTCCGAAACCCCGCCCGATGTGGGTCGGCGGCAGGACCGACCCCGGCATGGACATGGTCGGCGTCACCATGGCGGCCAGGGAAACCCCCAGGCCCAGGCCGAGGATCACGGGGGAAACGGTTCCCAGCGGCACCAGCACCAGACTGACGGCCATCAAGCCCATACCCCAGACCACAAAGGCCGCCTTGCCGCCGTAACGGTCGGCCAACCACCCGGTGACCGGACCCAGCAGGGCGGACGCCCACATCGGCACGCTGGTCAACAGGCCCCGGGTGCGGGTGGCGAATCCCAGGTCCAGGTAATGGTCCGGGGCAAAGGTCATAAAGGCGGTCATGGCGCCGTTGGCGCAGAACCAGACCACACCAGCGATCCAGATGGCCCGCATCCCCCGTCGCAGGCCCACGGCCGCCTCTTCCGCCGAAGCGCCGCCGCCGGATTCGCGCCCCAGGGCTTGACCCCGGGTCAATATCCAGCTCGCGAAGAAGAAAACACCGGCAATCACGATGGCGAACAGGCCCGTCCGGACGGCCACCTCCCGCCAGCCGTGCTCGGCGGCCACGGGGCCGGCCAGGTTCAGGACCACGATGATCCCCAGCGGGATGCCGCTGCCGCTGACCCCCATCGGCACCCCCAGGGGACGGCCCTCGAACAGGCGGGTCACCATTCGCTGCATGGCGATCACGGCCATCACCATCCCGACTCCGGAAATGGTGCGACCGACCAGGATCAGGGGAAAACTGCCTGCTTCGGCCAGGACCAGGGTTCCGGCCCCCATGACCGCCAGGCCCAGGCTGCCGACCACCCTTTCGCCGAAACGGTCAGCCAACTGGCCGCCGAAGAAAGAGAGCAGAATTCCCGGCAGGGCAAAAAGAGACATCAGCAGCCCCGCCTGTCCGTGGCTGATGCCCAGATCCTCGATCACCGCCGGAAGGACAGGAGGGACGAAATGGAAAACAAAACCCACCGCGAGGAATCCTGAGTAAACAACGGAAAGCCCGCACCAGGCCCGGGGAGCGGTATAGGAAGGTAGGCCATGAATTTCGGTCCGACAAGCCACGGTTCCCGGGTAATCCTTCTTGAAAATGATCCGGATTTTCACTGATGCATCTTGCATTGGCGTGGGGCATTTTCGCAGATCCATGGCGACCGCGATACCTGAAATCAATCGTCCATTCGGAGTCACCCGAAGCCGGGACGGGGTGAACTTCAATCATGCCTTTGGCTTCAACTTTGCCTGCGGAGCCGCCTGGAGGATGGCACCCCGATTGCAATTCACACCCAGAAGCCGATACCAAGTTCATCGACTCGCTCGCCCGGGCTCGCCCCCGCGGGCTAGCCAAAGGAAAGCTGAAGAAATGCGCACCATGACTCTCCTGAAAATCACCATGTTCGCGGTGCTGCTCGCCGTCGTTCTGCCTGCCGCCGCCTCTTTTGCCCAGGAAATTCCGGTCAGCTACACCTGGACCGCCCCCACGACCGGAACCCCCGTGGAATTCTACGTGGTTCAGCATTCGGTTAACGGCGGCCAGTGGACCCAGGTCGACACCTCGACCGAGAACACCTACACCCTGTCCGCCACCGCGGGCGAATCCCACCAGATCCGAGTTGCGGGTGTGGACGCCGATGATCGCCAGGGTCCCTTTTCCGTGGCCAGCGACCCGTTTACTCCCGACGCGGGAGCTCCGGGGCAGCCAGGCAAACCCATTCTATTCTGACGAACCTGTCTGTTGATGGTTTGATCCGGACTTTCGGACCGCCAACGGAAAAAGACCGCCGGCCTATATGGTCGGCGGTTTTTTTTTGATCCAGCCTATTCCCCGAAGGGAATGATCCAGCCCGCCCGGAACACCAGGTTGTCCCAGACGTAGTTCTCCTCGTAGCCCGTATTGAAAAAGCGCCACGTATCGAAGCGGTTGAA
>RCNC010001392.1_pt1 | contig 16197 bp, 13 predicted proteins | sample 2041301 | NCBI WGS metagenome assembly RCNC01 (sample SAMN09708231, study PRJNA481090) | Marine sediment metagenome, whole genome shotgun sequencing project. | biome: marine sediment; feature: ocean; material: sediment; isolation source: Sewage treatment plant 13A marine sediment (STP13A) ... | reverse complement strand
GGGCCCCGCTTCCACAGCACTATGGGAGACCAGCGCCATGCCGCCGGTGAGCCGATGGCCGGCAATCCCGGGTAGCTCCAGGGTGAGGGGAGGGTCGCGGCCGCCGAGGGGCCTGGCGGCCAAGGCCAGAGTGAATCCCTCTTCCTCTTGGCTCACTTGGTTGTCCCCTCTTCCTCCTCCGACCCTGATCGTAAGCTCCAGTGAATCCGTGGCCGGCAGGGCGACCTCGCTCCGGGTCAGAGTCCTGAATTCGTCGGAAAAGTCCACCGCCAAGAGCCGGCCAAGCTCATCCACTCCAAGAAAGAGACCACCTCCCGAACCAGGGCTGTGATGGATCAAGGCCACCCGCCGGTAATCCAGCTCGGCCCCCCCAGCCCCCAGAAGGAAGCCTCCTGCCGACAACGCTTCCGCTGGCCGCTGGCCCTCCGATTCAGCGACGCCGACATTGGTGAACCCCATTCTGAGGGTCACGAGAATCTCCCCTGCCTGGGGTGTGCTCCGGCGAGTGAGTAGGTGGGCAGTCCTCATGGGAAGAGAGTTCACGGCCAGTAGCTTTCCATCCCGGACTTCCCAATCCTGAAGACGGTTTGCCCAGAGGTGGGGGCCCGGCCAGGGTCGATCGGTGACGTCCTGCCACCGGAGATCCAGGCTGGTTGTTTGGGGACCCCCGCATCCGACGAGAACCAAGGTGAAAAGGAGAACGCTGGCGAGGGGCGCCAGAGCTGTGGACCCTATCGTCCTCCTGATCTCCACCCGCTACCTCCCCCCCGTCATGTAATCCACCACCAGGTGTGCTAAAGCCCTGACTCCAACCGGCATCGCCCCCTCGTCGAAGACGAAGTAGGGGGAGTGGTGCGGGGCTGCCTCTTCCGGAGTCATGCCTTCCGGGACTCCACCCAGGAAGAAATACATACCCGGGATCTCCTGTTGGAAGACGGAAAAGTCCTCCGCACCCGTGGAGGGGGTTCGAGTGGCGGCATCCCCGCCCGGTGCCACGCGTACCAGGGTGGGCACCATCTTCCGTGTGAGGTCCGGATCGTTGTAGGTGATGGGGAGCCCACCAGAGATGTAGACCTCCGCGGTGGCCCCCGCGCTTTGTGCGATCCCCTGCACTGTCCGGTGAATCCTCTCCTCGATCTTCGTTTGCATGTCGGGATCAAGGGTCCTGATTGTGCCCACCATCATCACGCTGTCCGGAATAATGTTGTTTCGGAGGCCTCCATGAATACTGCCGATGGTGACCACGACTGCCGCCTTGGAAATATCGGACTGCCGGCTGACGACGGTTTGAAGGCCCAGCACGATCTGGGCGGATACCACTACGGGATCCACTCCCTCCCATGGTGACGCCCCATGAGTCTGGCTGCCCAGGACTTTGATGCGGAGCGTCTGTGCACTGGCCATGGTCCCGCCGGAGCGGTAACGAATGGTTCCGACATTCGAACCTCCGGTGTGGAGCCCGAAGATGACGTCGGGGCGGGGGTTTTCCAGCACACCCTCGGCCACCATCAGCGAAGCACCCCCTCTTTCCCCGGCGGGTGCGCCCTCCTCAGCAGGCTGGAAGATGAACTTCACGGTTCCAGGTAGCCGATCGCGCATGCCCGCCAGGACCTCCGCTGCTCCCATGAGGACGGCGGTGTGCACGTCATGGCCGCAGGCGTGCATCACGCCCACTTCCTGGCCGTTGTACTCGGTCCGGACTTTTGAGGCGAAGGGCACATCAGCCATCTCCGTGACGGGTAGGGCATCCATATCGGCCCGAAGTGCCACCACGGGTCCCGGCCTGCCACCCCTGAGCACACCCACCACGCCGGTATGGGCGACTCCGGTCTGGACCTCGATGCCCAGGCTGCGGAGATGCTCAGCAACTAGCTCTGCCGTTCGGAATTCTCGATTGCCCAATTCCGGGCTTTCGTGGATGTCTCTCCGCCACGCCACGACCTTGTCTTCGATTTCCGCCGCCCTGATATCGGCCTCTTCCCGAAGCGCCTCGACGGAGACTGTCTCCTGAGCGAATGCGCCGGGGCCTGCCGTGAAGAGGAAAAGCAAAGCGAGGCCGAGCCGAAAGAGCGGGTGGAAAGTCCTCATTTGGAGCGTCTCCTCAAAGGTCGCGAAAGCAGTGGGGCGCGGGGCCCTGTTTCCGTTCCGGTCAAAGGCCCCGAGAGTATTCTGGGCGCAGGGGGATCTCTCCCCTGAGGGCCGAATCTATAGTGCCGACAATCTTCTCTCTATCCCGGGGAAGGCGTCCTTCGATGGGCAGATAGTTGGACGCGTGATTCGTGCGAAAGATGGAGTTCGTCGGCCTCGATTCCGCTACCATGGTCCGGAGCTCTCGCAGCAAGAGGGCGATGGGCGGAATCTCGAATCGACCCTTCTCCTGCATCCGGTGCAGGGGTGTGCCGGGAATCACCGTCAGCGTCAAAGTCGAGAGGTATTCCGGGTCCATTTCGGTGATGAGCCGCGCGGTTTCGACGGCGTGCTCCTTCGTGCGCTCCATCCCCCCGGCGCCAAGGAGCATGATGGCGCTGATCTTCATTCCTGCGGCGTGAGCCTTCTTCCCGGCTTCGGCATGATCCTCGAAGGTGCCGCCTTTGACGATGCGCCGAAGGGTTTCCGCGTCTCCCGACTCGGGTCCGATATAGAGTAGCGAGAGGCCGGCCTCCCGAAGGTCCCGCAGCTCCTCTTCGCTCTTCTCCAGCACATTCATGGCGGTGGCGTAGGAGGAAACCCGACGCAGGCGCGGGAAGGAACGCTTCAGCTCCTGAAGGATCTCCAGCCAGTGAGGAGTGTCCATGATGAGAGCGTCTCCGTCGGCGACGAAGACCTTGTTCACGCCTGGGTAGGTTGTCGCAGCCTCACGAATGTCCTCGAAAACCGCTTCCAGGTCGCGCTCCCGGAAGTCCTTATCCCGGTACATGTCGCAGTAGGTGCAGAGGTTATGGGAGCACCCGATGGTGGCCTGCAGAATATAGGACCGGGCTTCGGAGGGTGGCCGGAAGAGGTTTCCTTCGTAACGCATGTATCACCTGGCGAGTCGTTGAGGCCTGCGACCGGGCAGCGGTGCGAGCCGGTCGATCATAGTCAATTGGGTTGAGTCGGGGAAACGGCAGCGGCTCCCGCGGGAGCCGCTACTCGCCGCCCGGACAGACTGGACCGTCCCATCCGAGCATTTCAGCTGAGCCGAGCGGCAAGGAAGCTTCCCCGGCCGTCACGGCACCTGAATCTGATCTCCAAAGAACAAAGCGTTCAGGAATAGGCGGTTCGTGCCCCGCCAGAACCCTCGGAAGTTGGTGTTGTCGACGAATAGAACCACGGTTCCTTCGCCTAGTCGATCCACGAGTACCGAGGGAGATCCCCGGAGCCGTTCTCGGTTCTCATCGGAGATGTAGCCGCTCAACCATGGGTCGTCGTCGAGGAGCCGAGCGACCGTGCTGTATGCATTGTCGCTGGGCGCGAAGAAGATGTTGTGGTCGCGCCAGACGGGCAGAGAACGGCGATGATACCCGAAGCCGAGGGGGTGGGTGATGTCGAGATCCGCTTCCCAGATCGATCCGCTGATGGATTTCGGTCCCTCGAAGTCCTCGGCGTCGGCATAGTCCCGCCGGGGAGGGGTCCCTTCCTCGGCTTCTGCATCTTCGGACGCGGGTTTCCCGATTCCAGGTTCGGCTATGTTGGGAGTGAGGCCGTTTCGGGTGGCCCAGGCTGCGGCCTCCCGTTGGGTAATCAAGGTCCCACCGCCTCGGACCCAAGCCTTCAATGCGTCGAGTCGGTCGCCGGAAAAGGTACTCAGGTCTCCTGAGACGAGCACAACCACGTCATAGTCCCCCCACTCCACTTGGCCGAGGTCCGTGACATCCACCTTGGTTACTGGCATGGCCACCCGTTGATCCAAAAGGTGCCAGAGTTGTCCCGCCTCATAAGCGGAAACTCCTTCGCCCGTTGGGAGCAGAACCCGCGGCGTTCTTATGGGCCTAAAGTTGTCGCTGCCCAAGTCAATGCCGTCCACGGAGTGCCCGGTAAGGGCTGCGTGGATTGGAACCTTCGCTCCCCGAGCCGCCGTCATGACGGCAGTATGGAGGGAGTCCGGGCTAAGGGTTTGAATGCTGATAGGGATGGAAACCGAACCACGCGGAAAGGACACGTCCCCGCTTAGCGTCTGAGCTGTGAATGGCTTAAATGCCGCTTCCGCGCGTACACCTGCGGACTGCATCGCATGCAGTGCCCGCGGTGCTCCCGAGTCGCTCCAGTCCATCAGGTACGCGATGGAACTTCGCGCTACGGAGCCGGTGCCTTCCGAGGCCGGGGCTTCAGCGATTTGGTTCCCCAGAGGAAGTCGCTCGGCCCGGATCTCCAGGTCAGGCATTCCGTAGGCCAGACTCATGGTCCAGGTGGTGACATCGTAGAAGACGCTGTCCGCGAACGTTTCGGCCCGCTCGAAGATGGAGCGGGCAAGGCGGTACATGGGTTGGCTCGCCGGTACGACCCACGCCCGACCTGGCTCGAACGTGACGTCGTCTCCTTGCTGGGTCGAGTTCAGCTCGAAAATCTCGATTCGGTGCCCGAGGAGGAAGTCGATGAACTCTCGATTCAAGGTTGCGTCGTTCGGGTCACCAAACACCCAACCATTCACTTCGTATGCCTCGCCCTCGGTGAGGGCGGAGGCGAAGAACTCGCGCTGATACTCCTGGAGGGATTCACGATTCTCGATAGTGGCGCGCACCGTTGCCAAAGCCGTGCGCAGTTGGTTTCTAATTGTGAAAGCGAAGGTGATCAGGCCGTGGTGTGGGCTTTCCAAGAGATGCCCGCTTGAGCTGGCTTGTTCGAACAACACCGACAGTCCGCCCAGAAAGGCCGGGTAGGAAGATCCATATCCCGGAAAGAATTTGTCGAAGACCTCCTCGCGGTAATACATGGAACCGACTTCATCCAGTGCATCTGCCCAATATTCCGCGAAGGTTTCCGTGACTTCCGTGAAAAGACGTTCCGGGAGGAGCGGATTCCAGCCAACAACAGGTTCGGGAGGCTCGAAGAAGAACGTACTGCTTGTCCCCATCTCGTGATGGTCGGTTACCACCATCGGCCGCCATTGATGATGGAAATCGACACGGGCGCGGCTCTCGGGATTCACCAGCAGATACCAGTCTCGGTTGAGATCGAACCAATAGTGGTTCGTGCGACTCCCGGGCCAAGTCCCGTTGTGCTCCCGATCAATGGGATCGGCAACGAATGGCTCCGCCCTGTTCATGTTGGTCCACTGGACGTGTCGATCCCGCCCGTCGGGGTTCAGGGTCGGCTCGATATGGAAGACGCCTTCGTTGAGATACCTCTCTAGGTTGGGCCCGGTGCCCGCAACGAGCCAGTAGGCCGTGAGCAGGGCTGCTTCCCCTCCGGAAGCCTCACCTCCATGCACGTTGTAACCAAGGGTGGCGATAGCCGGGAGATCCGCCCTCGGAGAGGCGGTCGGGTCCAACGACTCCAGGTGCTCCTGCCGAATAGCCTCCAGCCGAGCGTGGTTGGCCGGTGACGTTACGGTCAGGACCGGCAGTTCGCGATGCTCATACGTCATGCCGATGGATTGATATGTGGCGCGATCGGAGAGGCGGGCCAGCTCTTGCATGTACGCCACGATTTTGTCGTGCCGAGTGTTGAATGTCCCGATGGGGTAACCCAGGAACTCCTCGGGGGATGGGATGCCGGGGTCGAATGTCTGACCCTGTGGGAAGAAGTACTCGTTTTGTGCGCGTAAGGGTTGTGGCGCCAGGAGAATCAGGCCCGCGGTCAGGACTGCAACGAGGATCGATACAAAACCGATCCGGCGATGTAGGGGGGGAAGACCGGTCATGGTGCGAACATCCTCTCTATTTGGTGGCGAATAGCCTTCGAGTTTCTTCGTAGCTACCGCAGGGTGTAGAGTTCTCAAACGCGGGAAACCAAAACAACCCTCTATGCGGCTAAGTGTAGAAATCCTGGCCCGTCGATTTCCTTTGAAAATGCACCCGGTCCTTGGCCAACCCATTTAGGTAGATGGCCCCCGGCACGGGACAGGCCGCAACGCAGCTCCCGTCGTACCAACACTCTTCCGGATAGGCGATCAGCGGAGGAAGGTCCTCCTCCGGGTTTGGCAGCATGATGTCTACCTGGCACACGTCCACGCAGATGTTACAGCCGATGCAGAGGTCGGGATCGAAGGTCACGGGGGTCATCACCCCCACCTTGATCGGGTCGCGGCCAAGCCTGCCCCCGCCTGAGCCGACCGTCATGGGCCGATCTCCCCGATCGCCCAGCGCCCGCCCGCCCCGGAGCTGACCGTCATGGGCTGATTCCTCCGGGATAGTCCCCGTTGTTCGCCTCGTAATTTTCGGCCAGGGACCCGTGGTAGTCGAGGGGCAGCTCACCTTCAACCACGGTCCCTTCCTCGAGCCTCACCGTAACGAACTTGTGCCACTCCGGCGGGTCCATTTCCGGGTAGTCCGACCTCTCGAAAAGTAGATACTTGGCAGAGGCCTCCCTGGCCAGGCATGAATGAATCACCACCTCGGCGTTGGTGAGAACGTTCAGAACTTCCAGCGTGCGGGTCAGTTCGTGAGGGTTCCGAGGGCGCAAGTGAAGGAACTCGTTTTCCAGCATATAGAGCAACTTTGCGAGGCCCGGCGCCAACATCTCGGCACTCTTCGTCGCTCCGCAGTGCTCCTTCATAATGAAGGAGATGGTGGCGTTGACCTCCTTCCAGCTCACGCCTCCAGGTCCTCCCAGGAGGGAACGGATGCGGGTACGTTCGGCGCTTGCCTGCTCCTTATCCACGCCCACTTCAACAGCCGAAGCAGCATAGGCGGCCGCATGCCTACCGGCGTAGTGCCCCGTAGCCGCCGCATGGCCGTGGCAGTTCGATGCGAACAGCTGGTCGCCGGCAGCATAAAGGCCTTCGAGGTTCGTCCTGAGGGACCAATCGTTGACGAGCCCGCCCGGGTAGCCGAAGAGTTGGCGTTCCTGAGGCTGGAAGTCCGCAGACTGCCACCCCTCGCCGTAACTCTGGAGTAGATCCTTGTTCGGGTCGAAACCCGCCGCCGAGTAGTTTTGGAGAATGGGAATTCGAGTCTTTCCCTCCTCCCCTACCATCAATCCCCATATGGCGCGTCGCTCCAGCTCGGGCATGGACGGAAGGTCGGCATAGAATGGCAGTTTGTATCCCTGCTCGAGGAGTTTCTCCACTGGGAGGATGTCCGGGCCCTGGTACTCGTAGAAGGGCAGGTCCGGTTCGCACCCGCCTTTGAGGAATAGCTTTTGCCCCGGCGCCGGCCGGTACCGCTCAGAGACTTCCGTGAGGATGTTTCCGTCCCGGTCGGCCCAGGGTATCTCCCTTCCCTCGGCGTCCACCATGGAGCAGGCATACCAGGTATTGTGCGTGTTCCCGGTGCCGTAGGGCGGGAAGCTGCGTGTACCGGACCATTCGGCCTGCACCGATTTCTCCATCATGGCGAACTCGGCCCCCGCCCTCCATGCCATGGCATGGCCGTCGCCGCAGCACTGGGGCGGCCTGAACTCCGAGATTCCGGGGAGCTCGGTGGAGAACAGCCAGAGGCGGGACGGCCGGGACATACAGAGGACCGTGGCCTTGGCCTGAAGGATGGAGAACCTCCCCGTCCGCGTGTTGACCCCCGTGGCTCCTACGATCCTCGCACCGTGGCGCCCTCCCTCGGACAGGAGGCTCGTGGCCATCGTTCGATCGACCACGGTCACACCGAGCTGAAGGCAGGCTCTATAGAGTGCCTTCTTGAACGTGGACCCCCAGACACGGAGGGTGAACCTGTTCTGATAGTCGTAGGCGAACAGGAGTTTGGTCTCGTCGTCTCTGAACTCGGCTCCGGCGAATTCGTCATCCGAATCCCGGATCTTCCCGCCCATGGCCTCCAGATCCAGGAGCCTATCCCAGCCCTCCCGGCATTCGATGTAGTGGGAGATGCCGTTACAGTAACCCCCGTGGCTCCTGACCAGAGCGTCGGTGAGTTCCTCGGGGGTGACGCCGGAGCAGGGGTTGGTGGCGGCCGATTCCCAGTGATCGCAACCGGCGCCCCCGGCGCCGCTGCTGATGGCGGCTCCTTTTTCAACCAGGACTACGCTGGCTCCCCGCTTCGCCGCTCCAATGGCTGCCCAGCAGCCAGCCACGCCACCACCCAGGACCAAGACGTCCGCCGAAAGCGTGGTCGTCTGGTCCCATTCGATGGGGTACGGCCATTCCGTGGTCTTCCCCTTAGCATTCACCAATCAAACCGCCTTGCGCCGAGGGTGTGTGTAGAGGCTCACAGACACAAATACGACGGTGGATGCGGTATAGGCCAGAAGCAGCCCCAGGTCGATGTTGAATAGACCTTGCATCCGACCCGGGACCCCGGCAAGAAACGAGACCACGCCGATGGCTCCTCCCACAAACATCGCCGCGATCGCCCCCTTCGCCGTGGCCTTGGGAAAGAGCACCCCACCCAGAAGTGGCACCAGCATGCTTCCCATGTAGGGGTAGTTGAAGATGATGATGGTATCCAGGATCCCTCCTGCCTGACTGGCTATGAGGATTCCCACAACGGCCGAACCCACGATCACCCCTCTGGAAATGGCCTTGGTGTGCTTCAACTCGTCGAGTTCTACGCCCGGATTGAACACCTTGTTGTACAGGTCTCTCGTGAAGCAGCCGGAGAGGGAAATCAGGAGGCAGTTGGAGCTGGACATCACGGCGGCGAGAAGGGCTGAGACCACGACGCCTGCGGCAACCGGATGAAGAAGGGTCTCGATGGCGTGAGGAAGAACCTCCTGATGGCCAATTCCCGGGTATAAACTTCTGCCCACCGCGCCGATTACACCGACGCACAGGCTCAGGCCGATCACGATGATTCCTGCGAGGATACAACCCCACTTGGCCACAGTGGCGGATTTCGCCGACTGATACCTCATGAAGGCGTCGTAGGACACGGAGATAGACAGCAAGAACGGGAGGATCAGGAAAACGGCCCGGGATCCCATTCCGGCTGGGATGAACGGTGTAGAAAGCACGTCGCCCAGGACGCCCGGATCTCCGAGACGGAGGAGAGCCACTACAGCGACGAGGGGGATTCCCACGAGAATGGTCCCGAGTTGAACGAAGTCGACTGTGACCACCCCCCACATGCCTCCGACGGCGCTGTACAGCATGATGGCGATGGCTACGATGACGATCCCCTGGGTGTACCCGAATCCGAAGATCGTCATGATGGAGCCAGCGGCCATCAGTTGGGCTACGAAGATGCCCAGGAGGCTCGGAATGTTCGACATCCATCCCCAGATCCGCACCCATTTTCTCTCACCGTACTTCGAGGCGAAGAAATCGAGGGGCACGTACCCGCCCTCGTTTCTCATCTTTGATGCCACGAAGAGACCGGCCAGAATGAGGCCCCCCCCACATCCCAGGCCGTACCACACGCCCGGCCACACGCCGAACTCCGCTGCCATGGCGGATCCGCCCAGAGTGATGCCGGCGCCAAGCTGGACTGCGGCCAAGGTTGCTGTGGTGAGCGGGAGCCCGAGTTTTCGGCCGGCGACGAGGAAGTCCGAGGCCAGGGTCACCCGCCGACTCATGAACACGCCGAGGGCGATGAGGGCCGAAAGGTAGAGAACTACGACCAGTGCCAGGGTTGTGTCTTCGGGCATGGGCCCTCATCCCCCGACCGGAAGAGGCTCGTCTCCGGCCACAAATGACTCCACGAACAGTCGGGCCACGTCGGACCTGAGCACATTGCTATCTCCGCCCAGGCCATAGCGGGCGCTTAATTCGGGTGTGTTCGCCAGGACGACGAAGGTCAGCCCCTTCTCGGGTGCGCGAACGATCAGCGACGAATTTGTGGTCCAATGCCCGTAGTGCCACTCCAGCTTGATGCCTTCGTGGTAGTGAATGAACCACCCGAGGCCATAGGGCAGGGTCTGGCCCCCATTGGAAACCGCCGGGGTAAACACGGCTTCCCAGGTTGCGGGGTCCAGAAACAGGCCCTGATCGATGGCCAGGGAGAACCTGGCCATGTCCATCGCCGATGCCACGAGACCCGCTGCAGTCCCGAAGTAGGAAGGGTGCTGGGCAGGGATCACGTTGCCCGCTGTCCGCTGATACCCAGCGGCCATCCGGGCCATGAATTGGGACCGGTCGAGGCCGGTCAACTCGAAATCCTGGGGGTCAAGGGGATTCGGGGCTGTATCGGTGAGCCCCAGCGGAATGAGGATTCTCTCGACCAGAAGGTCGCCGAAGGACCTACCAGAGGCCGATTGGATCACCTGATCCAAGAGTCCGAACCGGTTTCCGCTGTAGGCATACGCTGAGCCAGGGGTACCTTCGGACGTGTGGGTCAAGAGATGTCGAACTGTGACCACGCCGCTGCTCTCAACGGAAACCCCGTATTGGCTGACGGGGTCGTCCAGGTCGACGAGGCCTTCCTCCACCAACTGCATGAGGATGGTAGACGCGAAGGGTTTGGTGAGGGAGGCCAGATGGAAGGGAGTCGTGGCCGTAGCCGGCAGCTCCTCTTCGGCGTCGGCAAGTCCGAGTCCCCTCGACCAGATGATCGCTCCATCTTTTGCGATGGCCGCCGCCATCCCGGGAACCCACAGATCCACCCTCAAGGCATCGAGTTGAGCATCGAAACCCTGAAGGCCAGGCACAGGCGTGATTTCTATGCTTTGGGCCTCGGTGGGGTTCGAGCTGCAGGCCTGGACGGCGACGAGAACCCCGATCCAAAGAAGCCCTGTTCCCGTTAGGCAAAGGGGCCCGGAAGCTCGGTCCTGTGGTCTCATGAGTTCAGGGTATCCATTCCGGCCTTCTTCTGCCAGAACGTGTTCATGTTGAAGGTCAGTTTACTGGTGGTCCGCAACGAATACCGGTACACTCGGCCCTGACAGAAGACACCGTCCGAACTCGTTCTGGGGGCTTTGGAGACTCGTGCGATTCTTAAAGAGATTTGAGCTGGACCGGTTGGGCCTCGCCCTGTTGGTTTTGAGCCTGGGCTTCAGCGGTTTATTCCTCTCCGCACCCCTGGGTGCGCAAGAGGATGACCACAGCACAGAGCAGTTGGTCGCGGAGGTCTCCACTATCCAGGCGGGGACTCCATTCACCGTCGCCGTGCATTTTGATTTTGATCCGGGATGGCACACGTACTGGGTCAACGGGGGGGACGCGTTTCAGGTCACGACCATCGAATGGAACCTTCCTGTCGGCTTCCAGGCTGGAGAGATCCAATGGCCCATTCCTGAGCGATACGTAGAGGGTGGGCTGATCGGCTATATCCACCATGATGAAGTTGCCCTTCTGGTTGATATTACGCCGCCGTCGGACCTGGCTACCGGGAGCCCCGTCGGGTTGGAGGCCCTCGTTGAATGGCAGGTCTGTGAGGCGGGTCAATGCGAGCTAGCCGACCAAGAATTCTCCTTGGAGATCCCCGTTGCTGAAGGGCCCCCTGAGGCCGATCCCCGGTGGGTGGACGTCTTTCGCGAAGCCAGGGCCCAACACCCGAGGGTGATGGATACCTGGTCCGTCCAGGCTGAAGCCACGCAGACCGGATATCGCCTCACCGTTGAATCGTCCGGTGACGGCCCCCTCCCTCCAAATTCTGTGCATTTTTTTGTATCGAAGGACTATACCCTGGATCACGCGGCATCCCAGAGTGCCATGGTTGAGGATGGCCGGCTCACCCTGGAGCTGACAAGCAGTCCTATGGCCTCGGAATCGGCCTCCGTTTTGCGGGGGGTGCTCGTTGCGGAGGATGGGGGGAGCTGGGACGCTGACGGCGCGGTATCGGGCCTGGTGGTCGAGGCGAGCGTTTCAGGTGAAACGTCTCAGGGCGGAGGGGGGGCGGCCGGAGCCCAAGCTCCCGCTCCCGTCGAAGGGGCTCAAGGGTTCACGCTCGCCCTGGCTCTCCTCTTCGCTTTCCTGGGCGGGATCCTGCTCAACCTCATGCCGTGTGTCTTTCCTATTCTCTCACTGAAGGTCCTGGGTGCGGCGAGTCACGGGGGTGAGGATCGGATCAGAATCAGAAACCAGGGTTTGGTATTCGCTCTCGGAGTGATCTTGGCCTTTCTTGCCCTGGCGGGACTCCTCATCATTCTCCGGGCCGGAGGTGCCCAGCTGGGATGGGGATTTCAGCTTCAAGCCCCGGTCTTTGTAGCCCTGATGGCGGCGCTCTTTTTCGCCATAGGGCTCAACCTCATGGGCCTTTTTGAGGTGGGAGCATCCCTTACTCGGGTGGGTGGCAGGGTAGGGGAGCCCAGTGGGTACGGCGAATCCCTGGCCTCTGGAGTCCTGGCAACAATCATAGCCACTCCTTGCACCGCGCCTTTCATGGGCGCTGCGTTGGGTTTCGCACTCACTCGCTCTATCCCCGAAACACTCCTCATCTTCGGTCTATTGGGCGTGGGGATGGCTCTTCCCTATCTCCTTCTCTCTCTGGCCCCGGGTCTCCTGGAACACCTTCCCCGTCCTGGACAGTGGATGGAGACGTTCAAGCAGATCCTGGCCTTCCCCATGTTTGCCACCGTGATTTGGCTCGTCTGGGTGTTCGGACAGCAGACCGGTGTCGGTGGTAGTGCTTATCTAAACGGGGGTTTGCTCCTCATTATGGGCGCGGGCTGGATGGTGGGCCGATGGCAGCGCACCGACCTGGTGAGCGGCCGGGTGGCTCGGGCGGTGTCGCTCGGCTTCTTGGCAGCCGCGGCGCTTTTCGTGGTGAAGGGGAGTGGGCAAGAAGCACCCATGATGGTCGTGGAGGAGGGGTGGCTGGCTTTTTCTCAGGAGGAAGTAGAGAGAACGCTAGCCCAGGGCAGGCCCGTTTTCGTGGATTACACGGCGGCGTGGTGCCTTACCTGCCAGGTTAACGAGCGGATGGTCCTGGGGACGGAGACGGTGCAGGCGGCCTTTCGCGACCGGAACGTGGCGCTATTCAAGGCAGACTGGACTCGCAATGATCCCGCGATCACCCAGGCCCTGGAAGCCCTGGAACGGAGCGGCGTCCCAGTCTACGTGCTCTATGCCGGAGATCCGAGTGCAACACCGCACATTCTCCCGGCCATCCTCACCGAGCAGATCGTGCTGGATGCCCTGGAGGAGGTGCTGTCACCCTAGGGTACTACCCACTCACCACCCTCACCCTGACCACGTACTGAACGTCCAACTCGTCCCGCTGCACGCCATAGATCTTGTCCCCCAAGAACACTCTTGGAGTGAATCGGGGCAGCATGGCCACCACACCCAGGTACCGCCCTTCTCCATCGAACACATCCCAGTCATACGACCCGAAGTCCTCGATAAAGTTGTATAGCTCGATCTCTTCATCCGAGAGAAGGCCGGGCGCCTGAACCGGTTGGACCCAGAGAGAGCCCTCGTAACCGGTGTGAAACATAGAAAACGCGGGAAGGAACTCGGCGAAATGAACGGCGTCGTGGTTGGCTGCCAGCCTCGATGGCGGCACGCCGGCATCTAGCCATGCCCTGTCCAGATAGGCGAAGAAGGCTCGGATGTCCCTCTCGGTGATGAGCTTCGGTTCGGCTGGCATGCTGACGATGCGCCGGATGGATCCATCGTGCCCGTAGTATCCGATCCGGTACTCGTTGTTAAACCCGTAGACCACGGTGAGGGAGTCGGTGACGTCCCACCACGGCTCAGGGGTGAAGTAATGGATCCCCGGGCCCTGGAAGAGTCCGCCGGAAGGGAAGCGGAGGAGGGTGTCCCCGAAAAGCCCCGACGGTTCTATCACTACGACGGCATCCAGGGAGTCAACCGGCTGGCCGCCTTGCGCCACTGGGCGCACCTGCGCTGTCATCCCACCCGTAGCAGTCAGGTTATAACGGAGATGGCGTCCCTTCTCTTGCTCCAAGGGGACGCTGGCGAGGCTCTCCCCGTCCGGGCCAAAACGGTTGATGCGGCGATTCCTGATGTCGGGGATCAGCAGGGTGTCGCCTGGGGATAGCAGAAGGACGGTTGCCCCATACGCGAGCTCACCCGGGCCTGACCCAGGTTGGCCAACGGTGCGAAGGTATTCCCCTTCCCGGGAGAAGACCCTGACCACCTGGGCCTGGACGTCGCTTACGTAGATGTCCCCTTTAGAATCCACGGCGATGGTGCCAACCTGACCGAACTGGTAGTTAGGATCGCCACCGAGAGTCCCTATACGGAGCTCCTCCTCCAGGGTCCAGCCTTCCGTCTCGGCCCAGATAGCCTGATTTGTGTTTTCGACGATGACGATGCCGGCACTGTCCCGTACCGTGCCGGTCCAGTCGCCGATTCCCCCTTCGGTCGAACAGCCTATGGGGATAGAGAGGACCAGGGCGGAGACTGCCAAGCCGGTGAGGGCATTCGCAGAGGGCTTCATGGAATCACGGTAGGGGAGGGGTCAGACCAGTCCTCAACCTCCAGCCCAGGCACCCGTCTGAACTCCCGGACGTTGCAGGTTACGAGGGTGAGGCCGTGGCTCAAGCAGGAGGCAGCGATCCAGAGGTCGTGAGCGCCGATGAGTTGGCCCGCAGCAGCCAGGTCGGCCCAGAGCCTTGAATGCATTCGGGCGGTGGCGATCTCGATGGGAAGCAGGGGAAGAGATCCGAGGATACCCTCCACGAATGCAGACCGGCGGGCCCGCATCCCGGGTTCCTTTGCCCGGTGCACTCCATGGAGGAGTTCGCTGGCGGTGACCACCGAAAGGAAGAAGGCCTCGTTTTCTCTGCCTCTCACCCACTCATTGAGATCCACCCTCCCCCGCTCATGGTCGATAAGGACGGACGCGTCGATCAGGACCCCCATGGATCGACCTCCGGCAGGGGCGGGAGGTCCTCACTTGCCTTCCTCAGATCCCGATCCAGGGCTCCCGCTTCTTCGGGTCCAAGTTCCGGAACGGACGCCAAAAAGTCGGGGAGGTCCCCTAAGCGGGCTGACTGGGGCACCGGGACGAGGCGAGCCACGGGCCGGCCACCCCGTTCCAGGACGAAATGTTCTCCTCTATACACCACGCGGTTGATGAAGTCTGCGAAGTTTCGGACCGCTTCGGTGACTGAGATTGTCCCCTTCATGATGAATCCCCTCGAGTAGGCATGCCCAGAACTCAATTATCATAAAATCAAATTTTATGATAATCAAGTCGAAAAGGAGGGGCTTCCATAGCCAATCACCGCTCTTGTTTTATCTGCTGAGGGTCCCTCAACCCTTACGCCAGTGAGGGCGAAATCCGACTGAGGCCTCGAAGACCGCTGGAGCGTCGGGTGAGGCGGAGTAGGTCCAGGCCTCTCCCAAAGACCGTCTGAGCCACAGAATCCCGGCTCAGGAGGGTTCCGTACCCCACCAGCAGGTTCCGAACTGCTTCGACTTCCGGAGGCAAGTGGCCCCGGTCGGCGTACCAGGCCATTCGTCGCTCCATGAGTTCGGCATCAGATGGGCTTTCCTCGGATAGAGGAATCCCTCCGAGGCGGCGAATGAGTTTATCACGCTCTTTTCCCATAAGCGGTGTTCTGTGGCTTGAGTTTTCGGTTGGAATCGACTAAAAGTCTAACCCGTCCTGGGGGTGGATCGGAAGGAACTGGCTCCGAAACCCGGTCCGAGGACTGTGGCCAGGAAGCCCTGATCATTCGGTAAGACGGTTCTGGGTGAAACCGGCCGTCTCGCTGCACCTCCGCAACGAATCCGTGGATTCCTGAAGACAAGCGGCGGCACCTCACCGCGCACCTCCTACTCATCGTTCCGCGAAAAACCCAACGATTACAGGCCTTTTCGAATTCAGGCTCCCTGAGGAAGGCCGGACGCGTGGCAGGTACGCACCTTGCATCATTACTGCCGAAGTTAGCCTGTCTTTTCTGACTTTCTCGAAGTGAATGACGGTTTTTTGACGCGGGGGAATTACTTGTACCCCAGCGCAATATGGATCTAACAGGAGAATCACTCGTGGAGAGCGAACTCGCCCAAACCCGGCGCGTGCCGCGGATCGTGCCTACCCCTGCTCACATGGATGCCATGGTGGGCATCTGGGAGCTGGATGGGGAGATGATCAATTTGGTGAAGGAGCCCGATACGGGGGTCTTGGTGGCCATGACCACCAGGGGCATTAGAGTGAATCCCTTGAGGGTGATATCTCACGGATCCAAGATGGGGAGGCCCGTCCCGGAGTAGAGAGCATCGGAGCGGCGCCCTGCCCAAGCCCCCCCCAGCGTGGT
>RCNC010001391.1_pt1 | contig 16198 bp, 14 predicted proteins | sample 2041301 | NCBI WGS metagenome assembly RCNC01 (sample SAMN09708231, study PRJNA481090) | Marine sediment metagenome, whole genome shotgun sequencing project. | biome: marine sediment; feature: ocean; material: sediment; isolation source: Sewage treatment plant 13A marine sediment (STP13A) ... | reverse complement strand
AGGTGTTTTCTGAAATATTAATTTTACCGGCTTCAGAATTCGATTCCATTCGAGAGGCTACGTTCACCGTATCACCCCAAATATCATAAGCAAATTTTTTCTTACCAACTACTCCGGCAACCACAGGCCCTGTATTTAAACCTATCCGGATATTGAAATGCGCAATATCATTATTTGATTGCTGCTTTCTTTCTTCCATAAAGGCCTTGATTTCAAAAGCAGCCTGAATCATCTTTATGACCTCATCTTTTGAGTCATTGGTAAGCCCTCCGGCACACATATATGCATCACCAATGGTTTTAATTTTTTCCAGTCCATAGGTGTCAATAATCTGATCGAATTTCGAAAAGAAATAATCAACCGACTGCACCAGTACCTCAGGAGAAAGTTTTTGAGAGTATTTGGTAAAAGCCTGAAAATCGGTGAACATGACCGTTACTGAATCAAATTTTTTAGCCTTGACCTTGCCATTTTCTTTAAGTTCTTCTGCAGTCTTTGTTGGAAGTATATTCAGAAGTAAGTCATCAGACCTTCTTTTTTCTTTGCTAATATTTCTAAAATACAAACCTATCATTCCCAGGACAGCGATCATGCTAAAGATCAGTACTCTTTGATTTGTTTTTTGTTGGTTAAGCAGGTCAACTTCAGTTTGCTTAAGATCAATTTCGGTTTGTTTTAAATCAACTTCTGTCTGTTTTTGAGAAACTTCGAAATTGGTTCTCAAATTTGCCATTTGCTGTACGGTCTTAACATTATGGATACTGTCACGAAAAGTAATGTGATCTTTATAATATTTTAGTGATAGCCCTGTGTTGCCTATAAGTTCATAGATGTCGGCCAACTTGAGATTCGCTCCACTGATCTCGTTTTTAAGGTTATTCTCTTTTGCCAGGGCCAAACTCTCTTGGGAGAATCTTAAAGCTGTTTTTAAATCGTTTTTTTGAATATAGATATCAGCTTTGTGGATAAGATAAACACAAATAGGGTAATAGTCATCTGAAGCTTTATGAACCATTGTAGCCTCATCCATATATTGCTCTGCCAAGTCATGTTTTCCCTGAAGTGCGTAAGCAATTCCGATATTCCCTTGATTGTAAGCAATTCCTGTTTGATGTTTTAGTGATTTGAAGATGGGTTCTGATCGAAGTAAATAGATGAGGGCTGAATCTGGTTGTTTTTCATTAAGATATTCGTCACCAAGGTTTAAGTTTGCAGTGGCAAAACTTAATGAATCACGTTCATTTTCAATCTTATTAATTTCAATAGCTTTCAGGTAGTAATGAACCGTATTTTTATGATTGTCGGCATTACTATAAGCGCCCGCAATTGAGATATAAGTTGTGCTTAATTTCACATCGTCATCAAGATCAATGGCGATATCCGCGGCAAGCAAATAATTTTTTAGCGCCAGGTTTAGATCCCCTATTTTATTCAAGGCATGGCCTTTTATTAAATAAGCGCTAAATAAAAATTTAACCGAATCAACAGCTTTCGCTGCTTTAATTAGCTCATCGCTAAATTCTATCCTTTTTTGCTGATCGGTATGGTATCGTGCCAGGTGTTTCAAGTTATTTAGCTGGTCCTTTTCATCAAATGGGCTGCTTTCATAAATGAGTTCAAGGCTATCTGTCATTGATTTATTTTGTGCAAACAAACCCATGCAGATGATGAAAAAAAAGCCCATAAGGAAAAGAGCCTTTTTACCAATTTTTATTGAACATATATCATTTATAGGCATCTATTTTAAGAGTAATATGTAATTGAATTGTTATTGGGCTTCTCCATAGGGCTCCATCATGGGATCGAGGATATAAGCCTTGCCATCTACACTATAAACTATATAATAGTATTCTATATCCCCTTTTATAAAATTTTTATTCTTGACTCTGCCTACTACTTGATTGCCTTGACCTCTATTGTATGATTTGTTTTTTAAAAGCTGTTTACCCTTGGCATTGTTCATTAATACATACTCTATTTTTATTTTGGTGCCTTTACAGTTTGGGTCTGGGATACCAATCCATGTGATGGTTTTTCCTTTGTTAACAGGTGTTGAGAAATCACAAAGTTTGTTTGGATCAAAAGAACCGGTTGAGTATGGAGCATTCCAATCATTTTCTATCTGTGTTACCTCACCTTCGTCATTGATTGTCAATACTACATATTGATTTCGATCTTTATCTTTTTCAAGATCTATTAGGGTTCTGGCGTTATTTTTACTCATGATTTTATAAATTTAAGATGATTATTTCAATTTTTCAGTAGAAAACTTCAAGCTACCAGTTCATATGGATTTAAACAACCGATCTAGGACCAAAAGGACAAAATCCTTTTCCAAAGTACCTAATAATTTACCCAACAGATAAAACCATTGAGTAAACAATAGATTTACATCAATAGGTACACATAGGTGGCAAATAGGAGCAAGTTAATGGTTTTTTTCATGGAATATGGGCGTATGGAACTCTGCTTCCCCTACAGGTTCTCTTCCGGTACAAATCCTGCCATATTTGCCATATTTATTTTCCCAGTACCCTACAAAAAGAGGTTTTTCATTTCTTAGAATATCAACGATATAAGGAAATTTTGAAATGGGATATTGGATATAGAACGGATCAAAATCCATCCGGTCAATAATCTCGGATCCTTTATCAAAGAATTGCAAAACACCGATAATCTCATCGGCGTTGTCGTATAAATTGATGGTGGTAAAACTTCTGTTTTTCTGTGAGCCGGAGTCAAGAAAAATACGGTATGATTTTATTTCTGTATACATGTTGTTTGATTTGAAAACCGTAAAATATATATAAATTATAACATATGAAATGATAAGAATCAATGAATCAGTTGATTATGATCAATACGCGTCAATAGCTGTCAATTAATGTATAGAAACTCTAATTTTTAGAATTACTTGTAGTCATATTCTTTGCTGATACAAGTGATGAAATTATTTTGTCAGCTTTTCGCCCAATGGCAAAATACATTTTCAATTTACCTTTGTTTTTGGCCTGGATTTCGCCCCTGTATTCACATTCGAATTCATCTTTGATCAATTCATAAGTGCTTTCAGATATATTGACCTTCCCAGGCAGAGAGGTTGATTCCATTCTGGAGGCGATGTTCACAGTGTCGCCCCAAATGTCATAGACAAACTTATAAGTCCCTACTACTCCTGCCACAACAGGTCCACTGTGAATACCAATTCGAATGTCAAAGCGTTGTTCATTGTTGGTAGATGTTTCTTTTGCTTCTTTTACAAAATCAGCAATTTCCAAGGCAGCTGTTACCAATTTAGTCGCATGGTCTTCAGAAGCAAATGGTAATCCTCCTGCGGCCATATAAGCGTCTCCGATAGTTTTTATTTTTTCAAGACCATAATTTTTGATGATGGAATCAAATTTTTTGTAGTAAAAATCAACACTTCTTACAAGATCTTCCGGACTAAGGTCTTCAGACAGTTTGGTAAAACCTTTGAAATCTGTAAATAGAACAGAGACTGATTCAAACTTTTTTGCATCAACTTTTCCATATTTCTTTAGTTCCTGAGCTGTTTGTTCGGGTAGGATATTGAGTAATAATTTATCAGATCGATCTTTTTCTTTTTCAATCAGTTTCTTTGTTTTTTCTATAAATTTATTACGTCTGAACAGGCCAATTGCCAAGGCCATTATAAGTAAAAGGGCTATGATCGTGGCAATAACAACAATACTTTGGTTTCTTTTTTGTTCGCTTAATAGGTCTACCTCCAGTTGTTTTTGAGAAATTTCAAAATCAGTTCTTACGTCTGCCATTTGTTCCACAGCTGCTATATTTATAACACTATCTTTATAGGCTGTATAATTCTTAAAAAAGTTTAAAGAAGTGCCTAAATCTCCAGATTTTTCGTGCAATTCTGACAGTTGTAAATATGCCTTGCTGATTTCGTCCTTTAAGCCATATTTTTCTGCCAATTCTAAGCTTCTTTGTGCATATGCCAGTGCCGTTTCCCATTCATTCTGACTCAAATAAAGATCAGACATATAGGTAAGAAAAATGGTTATGGGATAATACTTCTCCATCTTCTCAAACATATTGATGGCATGGTTAATTTCATCTTTGGCCAATTCATCTTTGCCTTGCAAAGCATAGGCGATTCCTGTATTACCAATAGTCATAGCTATGCCTTCTGTAAAGCCTAAGCGTTTGAATACGGGCCCGGACTGTTCAAACATAAGGATTGCCGAATCAGGTTTTGATACATTTAAATATTCGTCGCCCAGATTATTAAGTGCTGTTGATAATTCTTTAGGATTGTTATTTTCTTTATGAATGGCTATGGCTTTTTTATAATAATGAACCGCATTATTATGGTTTCCCATAACCGAATAAACATCGGCTATGGCAATACTTATGATACCCAGGTCGTCATTCGTTTCTTCTTTTACTGCAATTTCTGCTCCTTTAAAATAACTTTCCAGCGCTTCACTCAGGTTTCCTTTTCGAGTAAGGGCATTTCCTTTATTTAAATATCCGGCGTATAATAGGAGTGTAGAATCCAATTGTTGAGCATTCAGGATCAATGCTTCACTAAAATAAAGTGCTCTTTCCGGATCATTATGTGAGTTAGCCAATTTACGCAGGATCTGAAGCTTGTCTTGATCTTTATAGTCGTTCGCAAGATAAACCTGTTCAAGGCTATCAATAGTTTGTTGATCTTGACAGAAAAGCTGCAAACAAAAAAAAAGAAAAAAGCCTAAAGTTGCATAGGCTGTTTTCTTAGATATATAGTTGTTGTCTGTCATAGCATTAAGGAAGTATTTATTTATTGACCACCTCCTACTATAATTTTAGGATCTATTGAGTACATTTTACCAGTATTATCGATCTTAAAAGAAATTTTGTATTTGTAAGGTTTACCGTTAGTTTTCTCTTGCACTTCGCCCACGACCGTTGTTTCTCCGTCTAATTCTTTATCGTTGAAAACATTGGTACCTTTGTGATATTTAATTTTTCTAATGTCAATGGCTCCGCTTCCATCAGAGGATTCTCCTGCCCAAATGATCGTATCACCCACTTCAGCATAGATGGTGTAATCTCGTGTGTCAGTTCCGGGTTCTTGATCTACAAATTGACACACCTGATATGCCGGATTACCAGCTTTCAGCGCCGCTACATTACATTTTAATGTTGCCTCAATCTGGTCCTGGCCATATGAGGTATTGTAGCATAGAAAGATAAAAATTATGCTTAGAAAAAATGATTTTAAAGTTTTCATAAAAGGGGGTTTTAAAGTTTATAAGTTGTAATGTAAGCTATTGACCTTATAAATTTAAGCAAAAAAGGACGAATGGTCTTTAAATTTGTCCAAATGAACAGTATTTCTTATCAAGAGTTCCTCGCCAAATTTTTTAAAATACTGAATTCAGCATATGAACTATTCTCATGAATTTCAGTCTTTATGCATGATGTAAGTTTCAGATGTTTATTAAATTTATGGGAAATTAAATAGTATAGTATGAAAAATTTAGTAAAACCCCTGAAACTTATTCCTCTATTAGCCCTCTTGATATTTATACTTACCGGATGCGCCCAGGCACTTCCTATCGAGGAATGTCTGGATGTTGCGCCCTATGGTTTTTTCGGAGGCCTTTGGCATGGGCTTATAGCGCCATTCTCGTTTATTGTTAGTTTGTTTATGGATGATGTTGCCTTGTATGCTATCAATAATAATGGTTCCTGGTATGATTTTGGTTTTGTGCTTGGTGCCGGAATTCTCTTTGGAGGAGGAGGTAAGGCAGCCTAAAAGTTATTGTATTCTTTACGGTAGTATTTTGGCAGGTTATTTCTTTTTAGAATGAAGATTAAATGTTGATATTAGCATTCAATTGAAGCAGACTAAATTGAAATTCAAAACCATGTCCCCATCTCATTTTTCTCTAGCGAAGATCATTAACTGGATTATTTGCTTCGTATTCTTGCTGTTTGCCTATGTGCAATTCAACGATCCCGACCCCTTTGTTTGGGTTGCAGTGTATGGAGTGGTTGCCCTGCTCTTTGCCTTGGCGAATTTTGTCAAGATTCCAAAGATCGTTACTCAAGGTATAATTTTGGCTTTGGGTTTGTTTGCACTCTTCCATGCCGGCTTTTTTTATGATTGGATGCTGAGCAAAGATAAATCGGAGCTTTTCGGGGATATGATTTATAATAAACCCTATATCGAAGGAACCAGGGAGTTCATGGGCTTATTGATTGCCATTGGTGCCTTGATGTATTTACAGAATAGATCAAGTAAGATTCCCGATTGAGAATTTTATGTATTGGCCATGCCCTGTAATTTTTCAATTTTTTTAGGCAGTTTACCTGTGTTATTATAGGAGGGATTGGTTTTTTATAACTTGTTTAAAACTTTCTTCGTTACTAACTTAATGATCATCGGAAAAAGTAGAAATTTAAGATTGAATTAAAACTTTAAAATTATTCCATTATAACCTACCCTGAGATGAAAGAATTTAAGATTTCTGCGATTGTGTTTTTACTGTTTTCCTTTTTAGGTCAAGCACAGAATAGTCAGATCGAAGAAAAATCTATTAGCAAGTATTATCAATCTGAAAGTATTAAATCGGCTCTGGTCCTTTCAAGAGCAGAACAATGGTTTAGTAATGAAGAGAATTCAGAACAGTTTGAGATAATTTCTCTGGATCAAAAAAAAGGTGAAATGCTTGTCGAAGGGAGCACAAAGGTGCTGTACAAAAATATGGGAAAGGAACTTTATCCTAAAAGGAGCGGAATGGCGGAAGTGTTGGAAGCCAGTTTTGGAAACAAGATCAAAATTCAGACTGACAATGGGGGTTATTCGATCACTTATGAAGTGATTGATATGAAACAGGAAATGTATAAAATGGAAGACCTGTTTTTTAATTGTGTCAATTTTAAAAGCATCGATGAAGAGAATTTAAAGCAGTATAATAAAGCGATGAATAAATTGTTGAAAGCGAATTTGGTTTTCAAAAAACGAAGAGATATTTTCGCTGACAACTCAAAATCTCAATTTGAAGAAGTAAGTACTTATTTGCTGAATACCGGAGAAGTAACTATGTATTCCATACATGAAGCCATTGTTTCAGAGGAAGAATGAGTAAGATTCTTTAAAAGATTCAGCCATCATTTTGAACCTATTCGATCTTTACAAGCTAAAATGTTTGCTGTGACAAGTTGATTTAGTATTTTTAATGGCCTTATATATTTTTATATGCAATCTTTAGTAACTACACTTTCTCGATATATACTTGTTTTATCCTTTTTTTTAGCGCCGCTTATCGGGCAGGCCCAAATCGGTTCTAACAAAAAAGTCGATTCTACAGGGAGATATGTTCCGACCGCTATTAAAGTTGTCGATATTATTCAAAAAGTTGAGGAAGCCAATGAAGAGCTGAAGTTAACTGCCCGAAGAACGACATCCGATAGCAATGTAGAAAGAATTGATTCCTTGTTCCCAGTATATGCAAGATTTATTGCTGCACAAAAGAAGCGCAAGGATCACTTTATTGCGGCTAACCCAAACAGACAAAAGATCAATAATCTGATCAAGAAATGGAATGGTTATTCTGACCATCTCGCTAATTGGGAATCGGTTATAAATGAGCATGAAGAGAGAAATGTCATTATCCAGGAGGTGACAGGTTTTAACGAAAAAACATGGGAATTTACTTATAAGAATGCTGTTAACGAGAAAGTCCCTTTAGAAGTATTGACCAGTATTCGAGTGATATGGAATGATTATAAAAAGCTGAATAGGGCGATCACTAAAGAGAACAATGAATATCTCGTACTTGAATCAAAGATCAACAATCAAAAGTTAATCATAAACAAGGTTATCGATAATCTCAATGCCCTGAAGAATTCGGAGGTTTACAACCTGTTTTATTTAAGACACGAACCGCTTTGGAAGTCTTCTTTCAAAAGCCCTGAAAAAGATGAAGGAGAAAAGGATGAGGTTGAATCCATCAGCGAAAATGTTCTTGGCATTAGTAGATTTGTCAAGACAAGTGAGCATAGTATTTATTTGTACGCCCTATTGGTTGCCTTTTTGGTTTCCTTGGTTTTTTTGGTAAAAAAGTCTTTTGAGAAATATCAGTTCAATGAAGAGAATGGAGATCTGCAAAATGCGAAAGATGTGATTATAAATAATGCTGTGGTTAGCATGTTTTTTATCGGTCTTATCGTTGCAAAGTTCTTCTTTGCCAATACGCCAATGTTATTCGGAAATATTCTGGTTTTATTGATATTGATTCTCTCTGTACCCATGGTACAGCCTTATATGTATAAAAGATTTAAAAATATCATTTATTTTGTGATCTTGTTTTATGTTCTTGATACTGCAAAAACCTATATGTGGTTTAGTTCGGCACAGTACAGAGTTTATTTATTGTTTGAGGCCTTTTTGGTTGCTGGAGTCATTCTCGGATTTACCCGGCCATATTTGCAGACAAGAAAAATGAATATTGGTAATTTTGGCTTGTTGTTGATTCGTTTAACTCCGGTGATATATGCTTTACTTTTTGTTTCAATCGTTTCCAATATTCTTGGTTACACCAATTTAACAGATCTTACCCTTAAGATAAGTACACAAAGTGGTGTATTTACAGTTATTTTTTATGGAATATTGATGATTGCAGGCGGATTATCTACCGGACTCATTCACTATTATTACAACACAAAATCGGAAATTGATTACGACAAGAAGTTTGCTTTAGAAATGAAAATTCTTCAGGTGATCAGAGTGTTGGCATTCATTACCTGGTTTCTTTTCTTCCTGGGAATGATAGACCTGTTGAATCCGCTTACTCAGTTTTTCACTGAGTTACTTGCTGATCCGTACATGTTTGGAAGCATTACTTTTACCATAGGTGATGTTTTGGAATTTATAGTGATTCTTATCATTGCGTTTTTGGGCACAAGCTTGATCTCTTTTCTGTTTGACAGTGGAAATGTTTCAATAAGATTTTTGAAACTGCCAAAAGGTGTTCCAGCAGCTATTTCCTTGGTGATCAGGTATATGATTATAGCTTTTGGGATCGTTTTGGCACTGTCTTCTTTAGGAATAGATCTGAGTAAATTTAATTTGATGGCAGGTGCCCTTGGTTTGGGTATTGGTTTCGGTTTACAAACGGTGGTTTCTAATTTTATATCAGGTTTGATATTAGTGTTTGAAAGACCCATTCATGTTGGGGATACCGTGGAGGTGAATAATCTTTTGGGAACTGTTAGCAGGATAGGCGTCCGTTCTTCGAGCGTGATCACTTTTGATGGAGCTGAGGTTGTAGTGCCAAATAACAATCTGATCGCCAATGATTTGATCAATTGGACCTTGTCTGACAGTATCAAAAGGGTAGAAATCTTGATAGGGACAAAATACGGTTCAGATCCGAACCAGATACTAAAGATATTAATGGAAGCAGCAATGAGTAGTAAGGACACCTTAAAAACACCTGCTCCTCAGTCTTTGTTTAGCGAATTTGGAGATAGTTCTCTTAATTTCAAATTGCGGTTTTGGGTACATTATGAGGTTGGCTTACAGGCCAAAAGTGATGTTTCCATAGCCCTGTATAATTTGTTTGCTAAACATGGCATTGAAATCCCGTTTCCTCAACAGGATGTTCATATCAAGGATATGCCATCTTTAGGAAAAAAGCTTAATGCTAATGATGATAAGGATGAACCAGTTTAACGCTGATTGATCAAAAAAAAGTCCTTTTGCATAATCAAAGGACTTTTTTTATGTCTGAGAAGTTTATTCTGTGATTGGAATTTGTAATACGATCGGAGGTGCATCTACAACTATTCCAGCGCTTACTTTGATTGCTTCAGATGAATATGGTTGATAGCTTGATTCATCGATGATGATTTTATATGTGCCAGCTTGTAAACTCTGAATTAAAAATGCTCCCTTTTCATCAGTGGAAGTTTGAGTGATGTACTCGTTTTCATCATCATAAATGGCAACAATTACGTCACCAATAGGTTGAACCTCCCCTGGATCTTGCGAGATTGATTCTCCTGCAACAGAACCTCTTATTGATCCTGAATTGACCTTTGTATTTACTCTTATTACAGGTTTGAGAATATATTTACCCGAATTACCCGCCTTTACTATAGATTTTTGCACATCCCAGTCAAGGATAAAAGTATATGAAAATCCAGGATCCAGTTCTGTATCCAGTTTTAATTTTAATCCTGATTGTTCTGCACTAGGAGTATCAAGGTCGATAGTTCCGGGAGCATTTTTTAATAAAAGCGTATTGTTATTGCTCAGGACCAAACGAATTTGATTTAACATGCCTGAAGGGATGATTTCATCAGATAATAAAAGATCATTTCCCGCAATTAGTTTGGTGAGGTCCACTTGAATTGGATAACCATTTTTAGGGGTAAAACTGGTCCATCCTTCTTTGGCAGTACTATTGTATTGAATGTCAATAATCTCAACATTTACTTCTTCATATTCTCCTGAAGCATCTACCAGCCTAAGTTGAACTCTTGCGGTATCTTCAGTTTTTTCTTCTTGACAACCTTGTAAACCCAATGCTAATAGCAGGGTCATAAGAGCCAAAATTATTTTTGTTTTCATAGCTAAAAATATTTTTTTTGGAATAAATTATTTATGGAATAAATGTAGAGGGTATTTCTAAAGTAATTCTAAAGTAGCCGGATGATTTTGCTTCAAAGCTTAGAAAAGATGATATGCTATAAGAGATATATTCGGTTATCCAAGAAGGTCTTTTCGTAAAATGAATTATGATTTATAGTTTTGACGAATATACAATGAAATTCATGTCTAAGTTATTGATTGTCTAATCAATAATTGGTAAATTTGTAGGTATTGGACAACAGATTTGTGTTAAGAAAAGTTCTAAGCTGAAGTTTGTTGTTTCAAGGACAAACTAAAATGTTTTAAGAATTTAAAAATTTAATTATGGGAATTAAAAAAATGGCCTTTAAAGGACTCCTTCTATTAGGTGTTTTGGCTTTGATGTTCCAGGGTTTTACGAAAGTTGATCCGGAGTCAAAAGACAAATTTGTAGGATTACAACTGTATTCACTAAGAGATGATATGAATAAGGATGTAAAAGGTACAGTTGCAAAAGTAGGAGAGATGGGTTTCAAATTTGTTGAAGCGGCAGGCTATAAAGACGGTGAATTTTATGGGATGTCACCACTGGAATTTAAAAAATTATGTGAAGATAACGGGCTTGAGTTCTTAGGATCTCATACAGGTCAGAACTTACCAACCAAAGAGAAATGGGATGAAACAATGGTATGGTGGGATACCGCAATAGAGGCTCATGCCGCTGCCGGTGTGAAATGGATCGTTCAGCCTTGGATGAGTAAAGAAGGTTATGAGAGTCTTGATGGCCTTAAGAAATATATGGAATACTTCAATGCAGTTGGAGAAAAATGTAAAGCTAAAGGTATTGAATTTGGCTACCACAATCACGATAAGGAATTTACCACAATGTTTGATGGCAAGCCGTTGTATGATCATATGGTCGAATTGAGCGACCCTGACAAAATGATGTTTCAGCTTGATTTGTATTGGATCACAAAAGGGGGGAAAGATCCTTTGAAATACTTTGAAAAATATCCTGGCAGATTTATGTTATGGCATATCAAAGATGAAATGGAATTGGGAGAAAGTGGTGAGATGGATTTCAATACCATTTTTAAGCATAAAAAGGAATCAGGTCTTCAGTATGGTATTGTTGAAGTTGAGCGTTATAACTTTACACCGATGGAAAGTGTTAAGAAGAGTTTGGATTATATGCAAACCACCAATTACTAAACTCCTCAGGATTTATAATAAATGAAAAAACTTCAGCTAAAGCTGAAGTTTTTTTTTAAATTGAGATTTAAATTGAACATCATGTTTAATGATAAAGGATGAGGTACTTTACTTTTTTACTACTCGTTATTTTCATTTCTGATTCTGCACAGAGCCAGGAAACTTTGGATGTGCTCACCTTGTCAGGAAGGTATGGGTTTCCTCAATCGTATGATTCTATTTATAAAAGCAAAGCAAATGAATATGGTGCCATGGCCGCTTTGGTGGCGCCAATTAAAATGAATGAGAAATCGATTTGGTACAACAGTCTTAACTATTTCTTCTTTCATGTTGGCAATGATGAAGATACGCCTCCCGAAATAATGAATCCTATTGATCTTCATGGAATAATTCTTAGAACAGGATTATATCAAAAATTTTCTAAAGACAGGGCCATTCAAATCTTTTTAGCACCACGTTTTATGTCGGATTTTAAAAATGTGAACTCTGACCATTTTCAAATGGGGGCTTTATTTTTATATGAAAAAAAGTTTCGTGAAGGTTTAAAAATGGGATTTGGCGTGATGTACAATCAGGAATTCTTTGGGCCTAATTTGGTTCCCTTGGTAAACCTTGATTGGCAGGTCTCAGACCGATGGTCTATCGCAGGACTATTCCCAATTTATGGCAAAGTTAAGTACAAAGTTAACGAGAGGTTCAGTACAGGATGGAGTCATTTTGGATTGATTACAACCTACAGACTGGGAGACCCAGCTTATGAAGGAGATTATATGGAACGGAAAAGTATAGACGAAACCCTATTTGCCAGATACCAGCTCTATGGAAATATTTTTTTAGAAGGGAGATTTGGTTATACTCTGGGGCGCAGTTATGCCCAATACGAGGCTGATCAAAAAGTAGATTTCACCCTACCTCTTGTTGGTTTTGGTGATAACAGAATACAAAAAAATATTTCTTTTCACGACGGCTTTATTGCAAGTGTGAGATTCATTTATAACGTTCCTATTGAGAACAATAAAAAGTAAGGATGAGGTAGCATGGTCATAGTATAAAAAATTTTGGCCCGATAATTGTCTGATTACTGTAAAACTAAGAATTATGAAAAAACGATACACTTTACTTCTTTTAGCTTTAATTTTAATATCATGTGAAGGTTCAGTTGGCCCTCCGGGCCCTCCAGGACCGTCTGGTGATGACGGCTTAGGACTACTTGGACAAGTTTTTGAGGTTGAAGCCGATTTGAATGCGGGGACTAATTTTGAATATTTTGTAGAGATTCCTTTAGAAATAGAGGTGTTTGATAGTGATGTTGTCTTGGTCTACAGACTTATGGGTGTATTCGATGGTGTTGATATTTGGGAGCCATTACCTCAAACTATTTTTAGAGATAGTGGGATACTCATATACGGTTTTGATTATACCTTGTTTGATGTTAGATTATTTCTAGATGGAGATGCTGATTTTGGCAGATTAGATCCTGATGATACGAATGGCCTGATATATAGAATTGCTATTATTCCAGCAGACTTTGCCAAGGGTCTTAATGTGAAAGAGATGAGTAACGTGATGGAAGCGTTAAATATCCAAGATGTAAGACGTGTGAATTGATTTAATAAGTTCTATAAAGAATTATTAGTTTAGTTCTTTATAGAAGGTAAAGGCCCATCCAAATTATTGGATGGGCCTTTTTGTTTTTAAGCTAATAAAAGATATAGTTTAGAGGTTTGAACTTTAAATAATATGGTTACTTTTATTGTCGTAAACATGACCTATTTATCCTATATGTCATAGATCACAAACCCATTAGTTACTTTGATGAGTAGCTTTGTTTTTAAATATTAGTTAAATTTATTATGAAAAAATTATCCCTTCTCGCCCTTGTATTTCAAATGATACTTTTGGCATCCTGTGCTCAACCAAAAGAAAAAGCTACTTCTGATAGCATTGATGAATCAGAAAATATACCTAGGGTGGCTATCGCCGGAATTGCCATAGAATCAAGCACTTTTTCGCCAGCCCGAACTCATGAAGAAGCCTTTCATGCGAGTGTTGGAGATTCTATTTTGGATTATTATCCCTTTATGGCAAAAGATTCAATGTATAGAAACAGGGCCTTATGGTTCCCAACAATTACAGGCCATGCCTTACCTGGAGGAGCTGTCACCAGAGAGGCTTATGAATCATTAGTGGGAAAAACCCTTGAGATGTTAAAAAACAATTTGCCATATGATGGTTTATTTTTTGATATCCATGGGGCGATGAGTGTTGTTGGGCTTGATGATGCCGAAGGAGATTTTATAAAACGTATCAGGGAAGTAGTGGGTTATGAGACTTTGATTTCTACCTCAATGGACCTTCATGGCAATGTTTCAAAAAATTTGGCACAAGAAAGTGATCTGATTACTTGCTATAGAATGGCACCACATGAGGATGCTATGGAATCAAAGAAAAGGGCTTTAGAAAATTTGCTGGCTCGCCTTGAAAACGGAAAAGGAAAGCCACAGTTTAAGGCCTGGATCCCTGTACCCATATTATTGCCAGGTGAAAAGACGAGTACCAGAATAGAACCGGGAAAGAGTTTATATGCAAAGGTGGATCCGATAACTAAAAGAGAAGGAATCATAGATGCGGCCATATGGATAGGATATGCTTGGGCGGATGAACCCAGAAATCATGCAGTTGTAATGGTGACAGGTGATGATCAGGAAGCAGTAACTAAAGGTGCCGAAGAGTTGGCAAATAGTTTTTGGAACGTTAGAAATGAGTTTGTTTTTGTTGCACCAACAGCTACGCTAGAAAAGAGCTTGGAACAAGCGATTTCCAGCACAAAGCAACCTTATATTATCAGCGATATGGGTGACAACCCTACGGCTGGGGGTGCAGGAGATGTAACATGGACCTTGCAGGAAATTCTCAAAAGATCAGAATTCGAATCAGGTCAGGGGAAAACGCTTATTTATGCGTCAATTCCAGGGCCTGAATTTGTAGAATTGGCCTTGAAGGCTGGAGTAGGAGGTGAAGTAGAAGGACTGGCAGGAGCTGCGGTTGACAATAGGTTTGCGCCACCTATAAAATTGAAAGGAATTGTGACGGCTATTGAAAAGGGAGATAAGAATGCCGAAATTGAGGTGGTGGTTAAAGTGGGTAGTGCCTCTGTGATCGTTACCAAAAAGAGAAAACCCTACCACAGGGAAAAGGATTTTACACGTTTAGGGCTTGATCCCAGGAAGACAGATATCCTTGTTGTGAAGATAGGATATTTGGTGCCTGAACTCTATGATATGAGGGCAGACTGGGTTATGGCATTAACCCCTGGAGGAGTTGATCAGGATTTGGAAAGGTTGGGCTATAAGCATATAAAGCGCCCTATATTCCCTTTAGATAAAAATATGGAATCTCCTGATTTGGCAGCTAGAATCATCCCCTTATCAGGGAAATCTGTATCAAAGTAGACCTATCAACTATTTAAAATGAATAAACCAGTTATCTTGCGATAACTGGTACTCAGGGGAAAAATAAGCGACTAGTTTTCTAACGTAGCTATTTGTTTTCGATTCTGTCAATCGAATATTTTTGCCGCACAGCAACAAATGATATTCTTTTAGATATCGATATTTTAATTGGAAGATTATAACCTTGATTCAAATTTTTGATCAGACTTTGGTGTTAATTCATTTCTTCGAATTCTGCTCTCTATCTTTTTCAAGAAACTCTTAATTTCTTCTCTGGTGGGGGAATGTATTTTTATCATAGCAACTGTGTTTATGCCTTAGTGTAATCTAAGATTAAAAGTAAACATGATTTATAAACTAAATTCATTTTATCAGAAAAAGGCAATTTAACATTCATTTAATCAGTATGTTGTATAATAACTGATTGTGTGATTTACATTTCTCCAGGATCCTTAGTGTTTTCAATTTCCAGTTTTGAAAGATTGGTTTCTAATTCAAGAAGAAAAATTTTCAGCTCTAGGGAATGGATGAGCAAGTCCTTATACTTTACCTTTTTCATAAATAGTAAAATTCTTTTTTCGTTCGATTATCACGACGATAATGTAATATAGCAATTCAATTATAATAACGTTAGAATTGGCAGGTTAGTATGATAAAAGCAAAGATGTTGGGGAATTTTAAAATGCGTAGAACATATGAATGTGGAAGATTAAAAATTGAGAAACCCTTTTATATGATTTATGAAAACTCGAAACTTTGCAATAAGAAACATATCTCAAGCGATTTGGGATTTAAATGGCAGCGTTTTTAGTAGAGACAAATTCATAAATTCCAAACCAAAAAAATGATTAACTTTCATTTTTTAAAAACCAAGTATAACAGCACTTTTATTGATTAGATGAGACATTTTTTAATGATGCTTTTA
>RCNC010001390.1_pt1 | contig 16207 bp, 13 predicted proteins | sample 2041301 | NCBI WGS metagenome assembly RCNC01 (sample SAMN09708231, study PRJNA481090) | Marine sediment metagenome, whole genome shotgun sequencing project. | biome: marine sediment; feature: ocean; material: sediment; isolation source: Sewage treatment plant 13A marine sediment (STP13A) ... | reverse complement strand
TCAGCGCCGCTTTCAGCAAGTTTGTTTAAATGATAGTGCACACCCTTAGCAAACATAATTACAGGCACCCCTTTTCCTTTGACCTCAGAGATTATTTTTCTAATGTAATTCAAAGAAAATTCTTCAAAATCATCTTGGGAAAGAATTCCGCCCCAGGTATCAAATATTTGAACAGCATCCACACCAGCTTCAATCTTCGCGCATAAATATGTTGCGACGGCATCCGCAATTTTATCCAAAAGGCGATGGGCCAGTTTTGGATTATTGTAAATCAAATGTTTAACCTTTGAAAATGTCTTGGATCCCTGGCCTTCAACCATATACGCCAATAAGGTCCATGGAGAACCGCTGAAACCGATCAATGGAACACGTCGGTTCAATTCATTTTTTGTCAAGGTTACAGCATCAAGTACATATTTTAAATCGACTGTCGGGTCGATTTTATTAAGGCTTTGGGCATCACTTTCATTTCTAATTGGATGTGGAAACACAGGACCTATGCCTTCATGCATTTCAAGATGCATACCCATTGCTTCAGGAATAACCAGAATATCGGAAAAAATGATAGCGGCATCAACCCCGATCAAATCGATCGGTTGTAATGTTACTTCGGTCGCAAGATCAGGCGTTTTGCACATGGTAAGAAAATCATATTTTTGGCGAACCGCTCTATATTCCGGCAAATATCTCCCTGCCTGGCGCATAACCCATATCGGAGTTCTTTCAACCGGCAAGCGCTTGCAAGCGCGTAAAAACAAATCATTTTGAAACGTGACCACCATGCCCCCCTTTAGTTTCCAATTTAAAATTTTTATGCAAGATTCAAGTCGTAACTCACAACGCTTAATGAGGGGTTTCGTATATCTGCTTCATTGTGGCAGAGGCAGATAAAGCCCTTCTCATCGATTTTAACTACGATACCGAGCCATTACCCGGCAAGTTTCCTTTCCCGGGTTTAGGCCCATTTGATTTGCTCGGAGAGAGCAATCTGAATTGTTGGGGTTAACCGTCATTTGAGTCGGATTTTGTCACACTTATTCAAATCGTAGAAGAATCAAACGGTTTGGTTGATGAATAGATAGAACGGGGGAATCTTTTTCACATGTATATCGTCGTCATTGTGGATTAAATTCACCTTAACCTTGCTTTTATTCATTTTGGCTGTCTAACGTTACAAAAAAAGTGTAATTATCGAATGCTTCTTCCCTGCCGGGTCGGTTTGACAACGAGTCACTGTAAAAATCTTCCAACTGCCGTACGATACGCTTAAGATTTTCAATGCCTATCAATTGCGCAATATCTTTAATTGAATCCATGTGCTCCGGAGGTTGATCTTCAAGAATTTCATACGCGTCTTCAAATTCATCTGCCGCAAGCTGTGAGGTCAAAATGATGTAATCATCCACCTGCCGGTTCGAACCTTTCAGTTCCGGTCTTGTAAGGAGAGATTCTTTCATGGTCTTTCCAATCAGAAGCATTATATCCTTTACTTCTTCTGCCTTAAAGCCGTCCATATACCGTTTGAAAGCAATTTCTCTGGCATAGATCGGTATGATGGACCTGTCCCTAACTCTTACTGTAGCGGCAACCAATTGATAGTTTAAGGTAATATACCATTTGAGAAGTTCACGATACATCTTCCGATAATTTGGAAAACGGTGGTCATTTTCCGGCTTTATCACTTCTTCTATAATTTTATCCACCAAGGATTCACGCAACTCACTGAGAATATCGTAAATCTCAGTACTTTTTCTGAATGCAACCTTCTTAATAAGGACTTCATTACGAAATGTCCAATTGTTTGGATGACTGTTCATTTTTTCAGTCAAAAACAATAAACGCCGGAGTATATGATAGCGTGGTGTCGGCTTCCAATTCAAAGCCTTGTATGTTGCGGAAGCATCCACACTCAACTTTTTATCGATATATCCTGCCATCCAGGGTTGCTCTAACGTTTTCTTTCCATTAAGCCAACCCAGGAACGAAATGACAATCAAACCCACCGCTGCTGCGGGTTTCGGCATTCGAAAGGGCTTAATATTACCGCCGTAATAGTATCTTGTACCAGTTTTAAAAAGCTCATTATGGGATACACTCCCCTGAGGACTGGCGTTATATACTCCCAGATGTGGCAGGGTGTCGCTGATCTCGATAATCCGAAGAAAGAGTTTAATAACATCCTTGATATGGATATAGGGTATGGCTGATTCTCCACGGCCGGTCAGAATTTTAGACGTAAGCTTCTTTCCCGACAGCCAGTAATTCAGAAGTATATACAACATAGGATATTCACACCAGTCACTGTAAACGGCTGCAAGCCGGACAATTGAGCATGGAAAAATTTTCGAATATTCCCTAATAATTGTTTCTTCTTTTCTTTTGCACCGGGCGTAAGGAAAATCCGCATCTATAGGACTCTTTTCAGTCAATACATTATTGTAGGAAGGAAATTTGCAGGCGGCCAACGAACTGGAATAAATGAATCGCTTTATTCCCAGCAATTTTGACATGTCGAGAATATAGCGTGTGCCGGTTACATTAATCTGCTCATATGCAGGATTTTCTTTCATGGTGAAGTCGTAATACCCGGCCAAGTGCAAAACATAATCCGCTCCACCATGATCTTTGATATACCTAAAGGCATTCCGTAGATCATTTTGGTTTGTTATATCCAACTGAAGCCAATGTATATTCTTATGATACGGTATGCCCACCTCTTTTTGGCTGCGGCGTGCGATGCAAAACAGGCGAAATTTTCCAGATACGGCAATGACAAAATGCCTTCCAATAAAACCGGATGCTCCGGTAACCACGATCCCAGGTAATATCTCATTCATTTTTGCCACCCATTGCCGTGCTTTTTTTTGAACGAAGATAGTACTGAAGCGTCAAAAAAATCATCAGCCCCATCACACCGTCGGCGATTCCAGATAAAAAGACAATCCATTTAAATTCAGCGGCAAAACAGTAAATCGTCAAAAAGAAAGTTGCGACCGCCTTTACGAAAATTGAAAATACAATGAAATAATAATATTTTTCAATATGGGTTGCTCCCATTAAATAGACAACGAACATGAGAAGATGAAAAACACCGCCCTGGGCAGGGAAAAAGCGTTCATAATCAGGACCGAACCCTGCAAACGCCATAAGGACGGCTGGTTGAGCAATCAATATCAGACCCATTGCCAGGGAATGGATTGCTACCAACCCTAACACCGTTGAAAGCAGTTTGTCAGGATGATTAAATAATGATTTTATATGGTCAACAAGCATAGGGTTCTGTATTCCGAAAAAACAAGAGCACGTAAATCATACCCATGTACATTTATTCTATTCCATAGGACCTCAGTTTTCTTCGAAGGGTATTCAGACCGATGCCAAGGTGTCTTGCTGTTTGGGATTTGTTTCGACTTGTCAGTTTATAGACAATGATAATATGAGATTTTTCAATTTGAGCAAGGGGCGCAATTTTTTCAGATGCCGAAGAAGTCAGGCATTTTGATAAGGATTTGCGCTGTTTTAAATGTGCAGGGAGGACATCGGATGAAATAGGTCTTCCCTGTGCCAGGTTCACCGCCGACTGAAGGATCGACTTGAGCTCCCGAATATTTCCAGGATAGTCATATTCCATGAGCAAGCATCTGGCTTCTTCGTCAAAGGCTGCATCTTTTTTCGTGTAATCTTTTAAAAATTTATCTGCCAAAAGTAAAATATCCTCTTTTCTTTCCCTCAAAGGCGGCAGATGAAGCCATCCGCCCCTGATGCGGTAATATAAATCTTTGCGAAAAGCCTTTTTGGCCATGAGCTTTTCCAGATCTTCATTGGTGGCTGCGATGAATCGAACATCTGCTTTTTGCTGATTGCTCGTTCCCAACTTGAAGTATTCTCCATCCTGCAAAACGCGCAACAGCTTACCCTGAAGTTCGGGTACCAGGTTGCCGATTTCATCCAGAAATAGGGTCCCGCGATGGCTATATTCCAGATAACCCCTACGGCTGTCTTCAGCACCCGTGAAAGCGCCCTTGGTGTGACCGAAAAATTCCGCTTCGAACAGGCTGCCGGTGATTGAGGCCATGTTGACCGGTGTAAAGGGGAAACGCGATCTGGGGCTGGCGGCATGAATGGCCCAAGCAAGAAGTTCTTTACCGGTTCCGCTCTCACCGGTAATCAAAAGCGAAACATCACTTCCGGCGTGAAGTTCCGCTTCCTTTAAAATTCTTAATACTTTTGGAGATCGTGTAAAAATTGGTTTAAAAGGTTTGGCATTTTTAAGCCGGGGCAGGGTCCGGCTTTTTCCGATATCCAGAATATCCGTGAGCCGCTTTTTTTCCAAGGCCCGATTCATTGATAAAACGAGATCTTCCTGAGACACCGGCTTCAAGAGATAATCATATGCCCCTTTTTTCAGACACTCCACGGCAATTCGGGCTTCGTTAACGGCGGTGATCATAATACATTCTGTTCTCGGGCTAATATTTTTAATGATTTCAAGAAGATCGAGTCCATCTATCTCCGGCATGGTCATGTCGATCAGTGCAATATCGAAATCTTCACCTTTTTCAAATAGGGATGCGACATTTAACGGGTTATCTTCCGTACGAATATTTTTAAAACCCGAATTCAAAAGATGTCCTTTTAAGATTTCAAGAAAGTCGAGATCGTCATCAATGATAATGATTTTATTGTCCATATCCGTTTTCTCTCTTTACCCTATCGCCACATATTTTCATAAAAGGCGATATGAATCTTGACATCGCGGCGTGACCCAATATTTTACCTTATAAAATTTATTTCGGTCTGCTGCTTCAATGATTTCTATTCCAAAATAAACCATGCCAAAACGGCATGGTTTGTTATCAAATAATGCGACGAAGCTGTTTCCATGTATCACATATGCCAAATTGGAACAATAGCCAAGTAGAGTCAAATTCATAAAAACTTAGCCGCTTCAAACCATCCGACACTTATTCTATTGATATAATTACGTTTGTGCGCCATTTTTTTTGGCTGTCATATTCCGGCACGATTGTTGCTCATGTATGGTCAAAAAGGGGCGTTTTTCCAAGGTCTCGCTGCAGGGGCTCAGAGGACGCAGAGAAACGTTTTTAACATCCCGCTTACCATAAATTAGACCTATCCTGTGGGAGTCCTGACAGGGCCTTCGCAAAAGGGAACGCTACGGGTCGTATGAATGGAGAGCAAAAAGACCTCCCTATTGAGGAAGATTGAATTTGATGCCAAAAATATTAACAAAGGTTAACCACTTACGAAAAGACCCACATTGCAGTCAGCCTGCTGCACCCTTTTCCTTTGGTCCGCATCCCCGAACGGCAAAGGAAAATCCACTTGTCTCTGCGTCCTCTGAGGCTCTGCAGTAAAGAGAACGACGTGTTTGTAAAGATATTTATTATTCTTTGCTTTGAATTTTGGCCAATCTAAGCTGTTTTTTGTCGAAAAGATCGGAGGTAATCATATGCAATTAAAGCGCAAATTCGATGCAGGGGAATTTGCTGTCCTTGCGGAAATGGAGCCCCCAAAAGGGGTGCATGTCTCCACAATGGTGACCCATGCCATGAGAGTTAAAGGAGAAGTGGATGCCTTTGTGGTACCCGAAATGAGCAATGCCGTCATGCGGATGAGTTCCCTTGGAGGGGCAGTTATTCTGCAAAGTAAGGGGATGGAAACAGTGATACAGCTAAACTGCAGAGACCGAAACCGGATTGCTCTCCAGGCGGATCTTCTGGCAGCTTTTGGGTGCGGTATCACCAATGTCATGGCGGTTACCGGAGAAGACCCCAGCTATGGAGACCACTTTCAGGCGAGATCGGTGTATGACATTGACCTTTTGGAACTTCTTAGAACGATCAGGGGGCTCCAGGAGGGAAAAGACATGGCCGGAATCGAGCTTTCCGGCGCTCCTGAGTTTCTGGTTGGATCAACAGTGAATGCCGGCGCCAAAGGAAAATCTCCTGAACTGGTCATTGAAGAAATGAATAAAGAAATTGAGGCAGGGGTCCAATTTCTCATTTCTCCACCGTTATTCGATCTTTCCGCCATCAAGCCGTTCATGAAAAGGGTGGACATCAAGAAAGCAAAAATCATCCCCACAGTATTACTTCTCAAATCCTTGGGCATGGCCCGTTACATTATGCGGAATGTAGAGGATGTTTATGTTCCTGATTCATTGGTTGACCGCATTCGAAAATCTCCGGACAAAGTTCGCGAGTGTACCCTAATCGCGTCAGAAATGGTTTCATTATTAAAGAATGAAGGATTCACCGGCGTCCATATCGCAACTCTTGGATGGGAACATAAACTCCCTGAAATACTTGAAAAAATATAAGGATGGAAAAAATGGAGCAGACAAACAGTCAGAAGAAAAACAATGCCGCCAAGACACAGGGAAAAGATCTCGTCGGTTCGGTCATGGTGCTCGGCAGCGGGATCGCCGGCATGCAGTCCGCCCTGGATCTTGCCAACTCCGGTTATTATGTGTACCTGGTAGAAAGGTCTTCAGCCATCGGCGGGCTCATGTCCCAACTCGACAAGACCTTTCCCACCAATGACTGTGCCATGTGAATTATCTCGCCTAAACTGGTCGAGGTCGGCCGGCATTTGAACATCGAACTTTTGACAAACAGTGATTTGTTGGGGATTGAAGGTGAACCCGGAAATTTTACCGCCCGCATTATGCAACATCCGCGATATATCGATATTGACAAGTGCACCAGTTGCGGAGATTGCGTCAAAGTCTGTCCCATAAATGTATCCGATGATTATAACGAGAGCCTCTCTGAGCGAAAGGCGATTTACAAACAGTATGCCCAGGCGATACCCGGAGCATTTGCAATTACCAAACGGGGAACATCCCCATGCAGGGCTTCCTGTCCTGCCCATGTGAGTGTTCAGGGATTCATTGCCCTCATGAACGAAGGCAAATATCGTGAGGCCCTGGAGCTGTTTAAAAAAGACCATCCGTTTCCAGGTATCTGCGGCCGCGTGTGTCACCATCCCTGTGAGGAGGTCTGCACACGAAATGAAGTTGAACAGACACTGGCGATTCAACATCTGCACAGATTTCTGGCGGACTGGGATATGGCCCGTGAAAATTACTATGTGCCTGAAAAAAAAGAAGCAAAAAAAGAAAAAGTCGCCATCATCGGTGCGGGACCTGCAGGACTGACATGTGCCTATTTTCTAGCCATTGAAGGGTATCAGGTAATGGTCTTCGAAAAGTTACCGGTGCTCGGCGGTATGCTAACCGTGGGGATTCCTTCCTATCGCCTTCCCAGGGACATCATTGAGGCAGAAATCCAAGTCATTAAAGACCTGGGCGTCAAATTTAAAACCGGGGTTGAAATTGGAAAGGACATCACTGTTGCCCAACTCAGAAAGGAGGGCTACAAGGCGATCTTTCTGGGTATCGGCTCCCATGAATGCAAGGTGCTGGGAATCGAAGGTGAAGATTTTGAAGGGGTCTATCCCGGGGTTGATTTTTTAAGAGAAGTCAATCTGGGCAACCGGATTTCACTGGGTGATCGTGTTGCGGTTATCGGCGGCGGCAATGTCGCTATGGATTCGGTGCGAACCGCGTTGAGGACCGGATCTTCAAATCCTTTTGTCATTTACCGGCGAAGCATGGAAGAGATGCCCGCGAGCGAGGATGAAATTGAAGAGTGCCGTGACGAAGGCATCGAAATCATGCCCCTTACAAATCCCATCCGCGTTATTTCAGAAAATGGAAAAGTCAAGGCCATCGAATGTATAAAAATGGAACTGGGTGAGCCGGACGAGAGCGGTAGGCGCCGGCCCATACCCATCGAAGGATCTGAGTTTACGATGGAGATAGATACATTGATTCCGGCCATTGGGCAGGAATCCGACTGGGCGTGTCTCACCGATGAATGTGCCTGCACCCTCAGTGACTGGGGGACCCTGCGCGTTGATCCGGTGACCTTTCAGTCCGATGATCCGGATATTTTTTCCGGCGGCGATGCTGTCACCGGTGCGGCAACAGTGGTTGAAGCCATTGGCGCCGGAAAAGAGGCCGCTGTCTCCATCCATCGTTTTATCCAGGGAGAAGATCTGCATGAAAACCGGCAAAAGTCATGGGAAGGCATACAGGATGTTCCCACAGAAGGTTGCGAAAACATCTCCAAGGAAAAAATGCCCCACCTGGATCCTGCAGAACGAACGAACAATTTCAACGAGGTGCAGCTTGGTTTCAGCGAAGAACAGGTTCGTAAAGAGGCGAACAGGTGCCTGGCCTGCGGCATCTGTTCCGAGTGCTACCAATGTGTAGATGCCTGTCTGGCCCAGGCTGTTGACCATGAGCAGGTTGCCGTGGAAAAAGAGATTCAAGTCGGATCCCTTATCTTATGCCCGGGGAGTAAACCCTTTGATCCTTCGACATTGGAACAGTTCTATCATTACCGTAGCAATCCCAATGTGGTGACCAGCCTTGAATTTGAACGTCTTCTCAGTGCTTCAGGACCCACCATGGGCCATTTGGTTCGGCCTTCCGATCAAAAAGAACCGAAAAAAATCGCCTGGCTTCAGTGTGTCGGTTCTCGGGATACCAACAAGTGTGGGAACGGCTACTGTTCTTCGGTTTGCTGCATGTATGCCATTAAAGATTCAATGATTGCCAAAGAACATGCCGGGGGCGATCTTGATTGTGCCATTTTCAATATGGATATTCGGACCTTTGGAAAGGATTATGAAAAATACTATCTGCGGGCAAAAGACAAGGCAGGCGTCAGATTTATCAATGCCCGGGTGCATACCATCGATGAAATTGGAAAAAACAAAGATCTCCGCTTTCAGTATGTCGACAACGACAGCGAACTCCAGGAAGAGGTTTTCGACATGGTGGTTCTCTCGGTGGGCCTCCAGATTGCCGAATCGACTGCTGAACTGGCCGGTCGATTGAACGTAGATTTGGATAAATATAATTTTGCAGTCACCGAATCCTTTGCACCGGTGGAAACTTCCCGCCCAGGGGTTTACGCCTGCGGTGTTTTTCAGGAGCCTAAAGATATTCCGAGCTCCGTTACTCAAGCAAGCGCAGCAGCCTGTCTCGCCGGAGGATTTTTAAACAAAGTCCGAAATACCAATACATTAAGTGTCGAAATTCCGGATGAAATCGATCTGACAGGGTTGGATCCTCGCATTGGTGTATTTGTCTGCAACTGCGGCGTGAACATTGCCGGCGTTGTAGACGTCAATGTTGTTGAAGAATATGCCAAAACACTTCCGTATGTGAAATACGCCGGACAAAATCTGTTTACTTGCTCCCAGGATTCCCAGGAAAATATGAAGGAAATCATTAAAGAGCATCGTCTTAACCGGATCGTGGTTGCGGCGTGCTCCCCTAAAACTCACGAACCGATATTCATGGATACGCTCCAATCGTGCGGCCTGAACAAATACCTTTTTGAAATGGCCAATATCCGGAATCAAGACTCTTGGGTCCACTCGGATACGCCGGGAAAAGCATCGGATAAGGCCGAAAAATTGGTGAGGATGGCTGTGGCCCGGGCTGCGACACTCCATCCGCTACATGAAAAAAAGATTTCGGTTGTTCAAAGGGCGCTGGTCATCGGCGGCGGGGTTGCTGGAATGAATGCTGCATTAGGCCTTGCGGATCAGGGCTTTCCGGTGGTTCTGGTTGAAAAAGAAGAAAAACTGGGGGGATTGGCCAATCGTCTGACAACCACCATAGAAGGCGCAGATGTCGGAATGTACCTGACCAAACTGATTGAAAAAGTGACATCCCACCCACAGATCCAGGTATTGACCCGATCTCTCATCGTAGGTTTTTCCGGATTTAAAGGCAATTTTACCACCGAGGTCCTGGTGGGACCGGGTATGTATGAAAGAAAGATTGATCACGGCGTTGTTGTCCTGGCAACTGGTGCAACCGAATATCGTCCCAAAGAATTCCTATACGGCCAAGATGAAAGAGTGCTGACTCAGTTGGAGCTGGCCCAACGCTTAAAAGAGAAGGGCGCTCAAGATCTGAACCAGGTGGTGATGATTCAGTGCGTTGGATCCAGAAACGAGGAAAACCCCAACTGTTCAAATGTTTGCTGCCAGACCGCTGTCAAAAACGCAATTAAGATCAAAATGCAACAGCCGGATGCGCAAGTCTTCGTACTTTATCGGGATATTAGGACTTACGGATTGCTGGAAGATTACTACACGGAAGCCAGGAAGCTGGGTGTTATATTTTCCAGGTTCGATCCTGAAGATCCGCCGGTTGTGGAATCCTCTGAGTCTGGGGTGGTGGTCACCTTTAAAGATCACATCCTTGGCATCACTCTCGAAGTCAGTGCCGACCTTTTGGTACTCAGCGCAGGAATGGTGGCCGAAGACACCGAAGAGCTTGCCTCCATAGTCAAACTGGCCAGAACAGCAGAAGGTCATTTTATGGAAGCCCATGTCAAATTGAGACCTGTGGACATGGCGACCGAAGGAATTTTTGTCTGCGGAACCGCCCACAGTCCCAAACTGTTGCATGAATCGATCTCACAGGCATTTGCCGCTGCGTCCAGGGCCACAACATTTTTGTCCCAGCCACACCTAACCTTATCGGCGGTAACGGCGCAGGTGGAAGCAGATCTTTGTGCTTCATGTCTCATATGCGTCCGGTCTTGTCCGTATCAGGTACCGCGAATCAATGAAGACGGCGTCAGCGAAATCGATGTTGCGCTGTGCCATGGATGTGGTGTCTGTGCTGCGGAATGTCCGGCCAAGGCCATTGAACTCAATTGGTATGAAGATGTCCAGATTATGAGCAAGGTGGACGCGTTGCTCGAAGGCGTCATGTAAATTTGTTGTGAATCGTAATTCAGGCCGAAACAACTGACATACAGTATGTGAACGAGCCGAACAGAGGACACAATTGATGATTGTTGATTGAAAAATTGTGGAATGGTCTCAATCAACAATCATCAATCGAAAATCATCAATCCAAGGGGGTATTATGAAGGAAGATTTCGAGCCGATCATCATCGCATTTTGCTGCAGTTTCTGAGGATACACCGCAGCGGACCTGGCAGGTTCAATGAGATTGCAATATCCGTCAGACATTAAAATCATTCTCGTTCCATGTACCGGAAAGGTAGACCTCCTTCATATCCTTCATTCCTTTGAAAAAGGAGCGGACGGCGTCTATGCGGTGGGATGCATGGAAGGTGATTGCCATTATAACAGCGGTAATCTCAGAGCCCGAAAACGGGTGGAACAGGCACAAAAAATTCTGGATACCATCGGCATCGGTGGAGAACGGGCTCAAATGTATAACCTCTCATCCAGTGAGGGACCACGTTTCGCTCAGATCGCTGTTGAAATGGATGAAAAAATCAGAAAATTGGGACCCAATCCCATTAAGCTGGCCAAAAAGAGGGCTGCATAAATCCATTAAGATTAAAATGCGCTTTGGACATAACCGGGATTTTGGACTCAATATTGTTTTTAAAAAATTTTATGCGTTCATTACAATTTAAGCTTCAATGAAAGAGAGGTACAATGATTGTCGCAGACAAAAAACCCATCGAAGAAATTATCGAGGAAATCAAAGATCATGAAAAGATTCTCATCCTCGGTTGTAACGAGTGTGTCACCGTCTGTGAGGCGGGAGGGAAAAAAGAGGTCGGTGTTTTGGCTTCAGCCCTCAGGATGTATTTTTTAAAGGAAGGACGTGACATCAAAATTGATGAAGTGACTCTGGAACGACAGTGCGACCACGAATACCTCGAAGAAATTCGCGATGTGATGGATCAGTATGATGCTGTGGTTTCCATTGCCTGTGGTGTCGGGGTTCAATTTATGGCCGAAAAATATCATGACACACCCATATATCCCGGCGTAAACACCTGTTTTCTCGGAGCGACCGAAAAACGAGGCTTGTGGACCGAAAGGTGTCAGGCTTGCGGGCAGTGTATTTTGGCAACTACAGGCGGAATTTGTCCGGTCTCACGTTGCGCAAAGCGGATTCTTAACGGGCCTTGCGGCGGTTCGGTCCGGGGCAGTTGCGAAATTAACAAAGAAATTGACTGTGCATGGCAATTAATTATCGATCGCCTCAAAGCACTGAACAGGCTCGATGATTATGAAACACTCTGTCCCCTAAAAGATTGGTCCACCGACAGGGCCGGGGGACCTAGAAAAGTTGTCAGGGAGGATTTACAGCAATGAAAGTAAAGACACCAAGTAAACTGGAAAAGATCCTGGCCGCCGGCCACTTGGCCGTGACATCCGAGTGCGGGCCTCCGCGAGGGAGTGACATGGAAGTCATTGTCGAAAAGGCCAATCTCATCAAGGATCATGTGGATGCCATCAATATTACCGACAACCAGACATCCGTCACCCGCATGTGCAGTCTGGCAGCCTGCATACGTTTGAAACTAATGGGACTTGAACCGGTATTGCAAATGGTAACCCGCGATAGGAATCGAATTGGGCTTCAGAGCGACATCCTTGGAGCAGCAGCGTTTGACATCTTCAACATTCTCTGTCTTTCCGGCGACCACCAAAGCTTTGGCGACTGCCCGACCGGTCAAAATGTTCATGATATTGACTCCATGCAGTTAATCCAAGCTGTCAGACATATGCGGGACGAGGGAAAGTTTTTGGGAGGAGATGATATTAAGCGGCCTCCCCAGATGTTCGTGGGTGCTGCAGCCAATCCGTTTGCCGATCCATTTGAAATCCGTGTCCCCCGACTGGCCAAAAAAATTGCGGCCGGAGTGGAGTTCATACAAACCCAGTGTATATACGACCTTGATAAGTTCGAACTCTGGATGAAAATGGCAGGGGATCGCGGTCTTTTAGATAAAGTCCATATATTGGCAGGCGTGACCCCGTTTAAATCGGTCGGAATGGCACGGTACATGAAAAACCGTGTTCCGGGGATTGAGATCCCGGACGAAATGATTAAACGGATGGCCGATACCCCAAAAGAAAAACAGCCCGAAGAAGGCATTAAGATCTGCATCGAATCCATTGAACGGCTTAAAGAGGTGGAAGGCGTTCGCGGCTTTCATGTCATGGCCATTGAATGGGAAGAAATGGTGCCCGGGATTGTGGAGAAATCCGGTCTGTATCCCAGGCCGAGTGTGGATTGATTGCGGTTTTTTTCTTTTGAACTGCCGGAAAGTTTTCCATCCGGCACCTTCGATGCAATTGGAGTTCATGAAAAATTTGGAATCAAAAAGGAGGTATATAATGAGTGAGAAAAAGAGAATCTTAGTTGTCGATGATGAGCCTGATTTTTGTTCGATAGTCCAGGGTCAATTGGAAAAAGAGGGCTTCGCAGTTGAATTGGCTTATGACGGCGTTCAAGGACTGGAGAAAGTACAAGCAAATCCGCCGGACGCCATTGTCCTGGATGTCATGATGCCTGAAATGGACGGATACGAGATGTGTAACAAATTAAAATCCGACGAAAAGTACGTCGACATCCCTATTGTTTTATTGACTGCAGTGGCTTCTCATGTGACCTCGACCCGCTATTCCCACCGGGACGGAATGAGTACGGAAGCGGATGATTATATTGCCAAACCGGCTTCAGCAGAGGAAATCGTGGACAGTATTAAACGGCTTTTAGATTAGGCGAACATCGAAAGCTGTTTTGTGTCTGGGATTGAGTATTTTCAATTGAAGGTTGACGATTCCGAACACCTCATTTTCAATCGTCAATCTTTAATCTAAAGGAGGAAATAATGTCATCCCAAGTTATTAAGATAAAAGGGAAGAAAAAAAGCACTTTCAAAGAGCAGGTAATGAACCTCCTCCCAGAAGGAGGAAATCTGAATCTTTGTCTAACCTGTGGAATTTGCTCTGCCGGCTGTCCGGCAACGGGTTTGGAAGATATGGATCCCAGAAAATTTCTACGTATGGCATCTCTCGGCATGGACGATGAGATTCTGAGTTCCAAGTGGGCTTGGATGTGCACCATGTGCACGCGTTGCACGTATGCCTGTCCCATGAAAATCGATATACCCGCGCTGGTCTTTAACATTCGCAAAAACTGGGACAAGGAAGAACAACCTAAAGGCATCCGGGGATCATGCGAAATGGCGTTAAAGAACGATACTTGCAGTGCCATGGGTGCCAGTGAAGAAGACTGGCGTTTTGTGGTGGAAGATGTTGCCGAGGAAGTCCGGGAAACACAGCCGGGTTTTGAAGACCTTAAAGCACCCATGGATAAGGAAGGTTCTTATTTTATCTTAAATCAGAATTCACGTGAACCTGTTACTGAACCCGACGAGATGGTGCCGCTATGGAAAATTTTGCACCTGGTGGGAGCTGACTGGACTTACGGTTCAAAAGGTTGGGCAGCAGAAAACTACTGTCTCTTCTGCGCAGACCTGGAAAACTGGGAAAAAATTGTACGGGTCAAGGCCAAAGCAGTGGATGATCTCAAATGCAAGGTTTGGCTCAATACGGAGTGAGGGCACGAACTTTTCGCAGTCCGGGTCGGACTGCAAAGATTCAACATCGAGCACAACTTTGAGTGCAAAAGTATCATCCAGTATTACGCCCAGTGGATTCGTGAAGGAAAATTAAAAGTTAATTCTGACTGGAACAAGGATCTGAAGATTAAATTTACGGTACAGGATCCATGTCAGCTGGTCCGCAAAAGTTTCGGAGATCCGGTGGCAGAAGATATGCGGTATGTTGTTAAAGCGGTTGTGGGGGAGGAAAATTTTGTTGAAATGTACCCCAACAGATCGAACAATTATTGCTGCGGCGGCGGCGGCGGGTACCTTCAATCAGGGCTTCCCGAAGCCAGACGGTACTATGGCAAACGAAAATTTGACCAAATTATGGAGACGGGGGCCGATTACTGTCTCACGCCTTGCCATAACTGCCACGCACAAATTCACGATCTTAAAGAACACTTCGGAGGAAAATACCACACAACACATTTATGGACCATCATATGCTTATCCCTTGGTATTCTTGGCGAAAATGAACGTGAATACCTGGGGCCGGATTTGGCTGAATTCGGATTATAATCGACATGCCTTGTATGGATGTCGGTGCCCGAACATTAAATGAAAAAACCTGCTGTTAACCTGCTCCAGGAAATGGAGCAGGTTTTTTGTCTCGCAAAGTTGAATCGGGTTGCCTGATTTGAATTCTTAAAACCTTATTTGGGTCTCCGCTTCAGTTTCAATGAAGACGGGATCTTCGACAAATTACAACCGGCCTGTACCAACTTTGGGGCACGTCCGGTTCAGGTAATGAGCTTAAAATGCAAGTATATTGCATATTGGGCGATGAACGGGTCATGCGTTCAAAATCGCCGACCATTTTTTCAGCGGTGCTGAAACGGATCGGATTAAAAGGGTCATATGTGCCCTTCAAAGTCGATCCTGACCAGATCGGTTCGGCGTTGCAAAGTATCAGGGTCCTGAATATCGCCGGGGCGAGTATTACCATTCCGTTTAAAGAGAAAGTTATACCGCATTTGGATGTTCTCTCAGAAGGTGCAAATATTATCGGCGCCATCAATACCATCGTTCGTAACGGCGATATACTTAAAGGATACAATACCAACGCCATCGGTTTCATGGACGCCCTGAGTGAATCGGGATTTGATGTTGAGGGAAAATCAGCCCTGGTTTTCGGAACCGGTGGTGCCGCCAAAGCCATTGTGTTTATTTTAAACTGGCTGAGAACAACCTCTATTTTTGTAGCAGGTCGTAACGAAAATAAAACCTCTGAGATTGTTCATCGTTTTGGGGGAGAAGCTTTGCCTCTTTATGATCTTGCTGATCAAGCCTTGACCGCCAACATCGTGGTCAACGCCACTTCTGTTTCAAGCTCTGATGAGTCTCCGGAAATGAAGGCATTGCTTGAAAACATCAGCATAAAGAACTGTGAACTGGTGGTGGATCTCAATTATGGTCGCAGTGAAAATTTCTGGCAGGACATGGCCCAACGCATTGGTGCGCAGTTCATGGATGGTCTACCTTCCCTCGCATATCAGTCCAGACGCACCCTGGCACTCTGGACAGGCATTCAGGTACCGCCCGAGGAATTTATAAAAGCCCTTGATGAAAAGTTATAAGTAAATGTATTCGTAAATACGGTAACGTATTTATATCTTAGTTTATTCATTCTATGTATGCAAAAGTTAAAAGTGCCTAAAGTGAACTAAAGTGCCTAAAGTTAAGGTATTCTATCAATTTTA
>RCNC010001389.1_pt1 | contig 16222 bp, 11 predicted proteins | sample 2041301 | NCBI WGS metagenome assembly RCNC01 (sample SAMN09708231, study PRJNA481090) | Marine sediment metagenome, whole genome shotgun sequencing project. | biome: marine sediment; feature: ocean; material: sediment; isolation source: Sewage treatment plant 13A marine sediment (STP13A) ... | reverse complement strand
ATATGAGTGACGCCCTCAAAAGACGATGCCTTCACCTGTACATTGATTATCCGGACAAGGATCTCGAATCCAGGATCGTGCATTTGAAATTCCCCGGTATCCAGCAGAAGCTGAGCAAGCAGATTGTTGAATCGATCCAGGCCATCAGGACCATAGACCTTAAAAAGAAACCTGCCATCTCCGAAACACTCGACTGGGCCAATGCGCTCATGGCGCTTCAGGTGGAAGACCTGTCCAGCGATACGATTCTGAAAACATTGAACGTTATTGTCAAACATCGCTCGGATGCCGACATGGTGAAAGAACACCTTGCGCTGACATCTCGTAAAATTGGTTAAAATGCAAAACCTCATCCTGAAATTTGTTGATTCTGCAAGAGCGGCGGGCCTGCGGATATCGACATCTGAAACACTTGACTGTCTCAATCAGCTTCAACATATCGATCCATTAGAGGAAGCACAATTTTCGCGTACCCTACGAGCCAATTTTGCCAAAAGCCACCGAGATCAGCACCTTTTCAACCATCTGTACGACCTCTTCTTTCATGAACTGCGGGACAATGAAAACCTCAGCGGTTCCGAAAAGATTTCCCACTTAAAAAAAGAGATTAAAATGTGGCTTAAGGCCGATATGAATGCTGACGGCCCCATGGCACCCATCATCGATTTTTTAGATGGCAATCCGTCAAGCTATCTCCAATGGCTTCGACAAATCGAATCAGAAGGCACCGGCACCACCAGGGGCGTCGGCTCCGGCTTTGGTGGCATGGTCAGACGGCTTGATATCATGCTTGCCATAAACCGGACAAGCGTATCCATCTCTCAGTTTCTTGCTAAAAACCGCTCCAGGGTCCATTGGGAAACCCGGCAGGACATAGAGGCGCACTATCAACAACGGTTGAGCAGCGCCCTTCGACTCCTGACCGGAAACCGCACCACCGGAAACAGCCGGCACAGAATACGAAAATCGTATGACCGGCACCTGGGTATGCTTGGAGAAACTGCATTCACATCATTGACGAAAAAAGAAGTCCAAGAAATGCGGGATGCCATACGGGCCCTGGTACGAAAGCTGAAAGACACTGTTACACTCCGATATGCTGTCCGCGCAAGAGGTGTTTTGGATGTAAAAAAAACCCTTAGAAAAGCAGCCCCGTACCAGGGACTGCCCATGGAGATCGTTTACCGGAAGAAACCACCCCGGCGGGGCAAAATAGTGGTTCTCTGTGATGTGTCGGGTTCGGTCTGGTCCTCGGCAAAGTTTATGCTTAACATGCTCTATTCTCTTCAGGAATGCTTTACCAAAGTGCGCTCATTTGTTTTTGTTTCCGGTCTCGATGAAGCCAGCCAATTTTTTGAAGACCATGACGTGGACCAGGCCATTGACCGGGTCATGAGCGACGCAGACATTGCCTATGACGCTTCCACTGATTACGGTCAAACATTTCGAGAGTTCAAGGCCGACTACCTGGATATCCTGAATAAAAAGACAACGCTCATCATCATCGGTGACGGCCGATCAAATTACACCAACCCCGAGGCAGGTATCCTGAACGAGATGCGGGAAAAATGTCGGCGTGTGCTCTGGCTTAACCCCGAAACAGAGATGTTCTGGTATTCAGGCGACAGTGAAATGAAAACCTACCAGGAAATCTGCCATGAGGTCAAACCTTGTGGAAACTTAAATCAGCTCATTGAATTTATAAGGGAATTAATCTTATAGCTTTCGGCCATAAATTAAGGCTGTTAGGCTGTAGCCTTGTTATTCTCCTCCAGTATCTCTTTCAAAAACTGCCCGGTATAGCTCTTGGCAACCGTGGTAACTTTTTCCGGCGATCCCTGAGCAACGATCGTTCCACCATCAAATCCCCCGTCGGGTCCAAGATCGATGATCCAGTCACAGGTCTTTATTACATCCAGGTTGTGCTCGATAATCACAATGGTATTACCGGCATCCCGAAGGCGCTGCAACACGGATAGCAGCATCTTGATATCCTGAAAATGGAGCCCCGTGGTGGGCTCATCGAGAATGTAAAGGGTCTGGCCGGTGGCCCGTTTCGCAAGCTCCCGGGCCAGCTTGATCCGCTGAGCCTCGCCGCCCGAAAGGGTCGTGGCGGGCTGACCAAGCTTGATATAGGAAAGCCCCACATCCATCAGGGTGTCGAGAATTGATTTGATTTTAGGGTGGCTGACAAACAGATCCCGGGCCTGATGAACGGAAAGGTTCAGGATATCTGAAATGGAATGACCCTTGTATTTGATTTCCAGGGTGGACGCGCTAAACCGTTTTCCCTTGCAGTTCTCACAGGGCACGTATACATCCGCCAAAAAATGCATCTCCACCTTGATATGACCATCCCCTTGACAGGTCTCACACCTGCCCCCTTTCACATTGAAAGAATAACGCCCCTTCGGGTATCCACGCAGCTTCGACTCCGGTAGCAGGGCATAAAATTCCCGTATATGATCAAACACTTTTGTGTAGGTAGCCGGGTTGCTCCGTGGGGTTCTGCCGATGGCCTTCTGATCGATGTTGATCACCTTGTTGAGGTGTGACAAGCCCTGAATACCGCCATGTTTGCCCACCCCCAAGGGAGAATCGTGTAGCTGTCGCGCCAGGGCCGGATAAAGGATCTGATTGACCAGCGTGGATTTACCCGCACCAGATACACCGGTGACAGCCACAAGCAGACCAAGGGGTATACGTACATTGATATTTTTGAGATTATTTTCCGATGCTTTTCGGATCGTCACCCACCTGTTTCCGGTCTGTTTGGCTGTTTTCCTGGCTTCCGGTACATCAATTTTTTCTTTACCGGCAAGATATTTCCCTGTGATGGACTTGCGAATTTTCATGACCCGGGACGGGGTTCCCTGGGCCACGATCTCACCGCCAAGATGTCCTGCGCCGGGTCCAAAATCCACAAGCCAGTCTGCCGATTCCATGGTTTCCTTGTCATGTTCTACCACAATGAGGGTATTGCCGATGTCCCGGAGATGACTTAGCGTGTTGAGCAGTTTGATGTTGTCTTTCTGGTGAAGTCCGATGGAAGGTTCATCCAGAATATAAAGAACACCAGTGAGTTCAGAACCCATCTGGGATGCCAGGCGAATCCGCTGGGATTCACCTCCGGACAATGTCGGGCCCTTCCTGTTCAAAGACAGATACCCCAGCCCGACATTTACCAGGAATCCTAAACGACTGCCGATCTCTTTCAACAGTTCATCGGCAATCATCCTGCTGTTCCCGGATAGTGAGATCTCATCCAGAAACCGGGCGGCCTCCTGAATTGTCATTTCTGTGATATCAATGATAGAACACCCGTTGATTTTCACGCTCAACACTTCCGGTTTGAGGCGCCTTCCCTTACAGTTGGGGCAGTTCTTGGAAGACATGAATCTGGCGTACCATTTTTTCATACTTTCTGATCGGGTCTGCTTATATCGCCGCATGAGACTGTGAAAGAGCCCCTCATGGGTGGTGGTAAATTCCCCCTGAATTTTTTCGGAGCGCCAGTTGACGACCATCTCTTTCCCATTGGAACCCTTTAATATCAAATCCTGGTGCTTCTTTGGCAATCTGGTCCAGGGAACATCCAGATCAATGCCCCATTGGGATGCCATGGCCTTGAGTCGCATAAATCCCCAGGATCCATTTTCCACCTCTGGTTTGGAAAAATAGTTCTGCCAGGGAATGACAGCACCTTCCCGGATGGTCTTGGTTTTGTCGGGGATAATTTTTTCGACATCCATGGAGAGCATGGAACCAATACCATTGCAGTCCGGGCACATCCCCATGGGCGAGTTAAAAGAAAACAGGGGTGGGTCCAGCTCAGGGTAGGCGATGCCGCAACAGGACCTGGCTTCACTCATGCGGATGTCTTCTTTCCCCATTACGTGCAGAATAATCTTGCCCTGCCCGAGTTTGAGAGCTGTTTCCACGGAGTCGGTCAACCGTTTACGAAATGAATTGCCCGCCTTGAGCACCAAACGGTCCACCACCACCTCGATGGTATGCTTCTTGTGCCTGGCAAGACTTTGCACCACCTGGATTTCGCTCACAACCCCATCGACACGCACCCGGGCAAATCCATCTCCTTCCAGCTTCCGCAACAACTCCCTGTATTCACCCTTTCTGTTTTCAATGATGGGAGCCATGATAAGGATCCTGGTGGCCTCCGGCAGGTTTAAAACCTGGGTAACCATGCTCTCGGCATCTCCCTTTCCAACACGCCGGCCGCATTTATAGCAATACTGATCCCCAACCCTCGCAAACAATACGCGTAGATAATCGTATATTTCTGTTATCGTACCAACGGTTGATCTTGGATTTTTACTGACGGATTTCTGTTCAATGGCAATCGTGGGAGAAAGACCCCGGATGGTATCGTACTTGGGCTTTTCCATCTGACCAATAAATTGGCGAGCATATGCAGACAGGGATTCGACATACCGCCGCTGCCCTTCTGCGAAAATAGTGTCCAGGGCCAAACTCGATTTTCCTGATCCCGAAACCCCCGTAAACACGATCATCTTTTTCTTGGGCAAGGAGATATGAATGTCTTTCAGATTATGTTCTCTGGCACCTTTGACAATGATGGCGTCCAGTTCTTGCGATCTTTTCGCTTTCCGGGAAGTTGGTTTTCTATTGGTTGTCGTCGATTTTTTCATGAACAGTCGATTACCTGTATGTTAGTTGTTATGTATAGGTTCTGTTTGAGCACTGACCAGCGTTTCGTCGAGCTGCGACAAAAAGCCAGTTGTCTGTTTAAGTAAATTAGCAATCCTTACGCAATAATTCCTGAATAAGTTAAGCACCAAGAGAACATCTGGCAAGAATGTACGGGGAATATCGGGAACATCGGCCTGTCAGGGTTGGCTCAGACTTGATTTGATCTCTTCCAAGGTTTCTTGAAAGACATCTGACATGGGACCGCCGATGCTGACAGCTTTTTCAGCAACGGCCAGAGCAGCCTCTTTTTTTCCTTGTTCAAATAGAACCTGAGCAAGATTGTTGAATGCAACGCCCGCTGTGGGAAATTGACACGTTGCCTCGGCAAACGACTGTTCAGATGCAGAGAGGTCACCCATTGCGTAGTAGGCGTTGCCGATACCCATATGGGCCGGAAGGTTGTCAGGCCATTTTTTCAAGGCCGCACGATACCCTGCAATGGCTTCCGGCCATCTTCTCGCTTTTTCAAGACCCAATACCGCTTCTGTGTAGCTTGTTTCAGCGGCTGTGACAGGCAACCGGTCCGGAGGGAGTGTCAACAGTCCCCAGTAGCCACTCCGGGACCAGGTGTTGTCGAAAACACGCATGGCTATTTCTTTCCTGCTCGTTTCACCGGAATGCAGCGTCAGGACAGCTGTATCAGTATCATAACCTGTCACCACGGCATAATGCCAAACAGGAGTCCATGACAGCCCCAGGTTCTGCAGCACAATAACCGGGTGACCGGCAGCCACTTCTTTAAGGAGTTCCTCCGGACTCAAAATGACATAGGCCACCCTTCCGTGGCGCCGGGCAGCGCCAATCATGGCCGGCTGGAGGCTTCCTTTCAAAGAGGGTGTGTACACCGCCCCGGCAAGCTTTTCCGGGTTTGTGAACACACCACTCCAAACAAGTGTCATGGCCAGAGAAGCCGGGCCGCACTGGTATTCTGTCTGGGGAAAAAAGGGAACCGAAGAGATCTGATGCTGCGCAGGCATGCCATTGAATGGCGACGACCATTGCCGTGACATGGAACCGGCACAACCCCAAATGGTGGTTGCCAGAATCAGGCACAGGAAAAAACCTGGGCCTGGTATCGACAAGAATTTACTAATTGACTGTTTTTTTGACAAAGGGAAAAATATCTGTATATCCGAGAATGTCAGTTACCAGCAACACCAGAAATACAAATACCGTAAGACCGACAATATAACCGATGAGGCCGCCCGCGGGCAGTTGCTCCATGGTATCGGCAAACTGGATGGCCTCCTGATCTGTCAGGGTACCAACCCTTGCCTGTGCTTCAATGGGATCGATACCACGGGCGATAAGTGCTTTCTGAATATCTTCACGTGTCAGAACACTGCTAATATATGCTCGGGCTTCCGTTGCTTTCTGAGATCCCATCAGATCTTCCGTACCAACCAGGGCTGCCAGTGCGGACTGATACGGCAGTGACAAGGTCAGCATCAATATCACCAGGAAAATACTGACAGGTCTCAACCTATTCCGAATATTTTTCATGTTCAGCCTCCGTTTTAAATTCTAAATGGTTTAAAGTGTTCCCGTAGTCCTGAAAACAATACAATTTCTATTGTGCCCATCGGAAGTGCTGAGCAACACGAAGATGGCATTCAACCCATGTTAATTTGCATTTCAGAATCAGAATGGAATATCGTCATCCTGAGAACCTGAAAATTCCGGGCTGGGAGGCATCTCATTCTTTTGGAGTCCCGAGCCCCCGCCTGTGTTGTCATAGCTGTCCTTGGAACCAAGCATCTGCATCTGTAATGCAACGATTTCAGTGGTATAGCGTTTGTTGCCGTCTTTGTCCTGCCAGTCACGGGTCTGAAGACGCCCTTCGACATAAACCTGTCTCCCCTTGGAGAGATATTCACCACATATTTCACCAAGCCGACGGAAGGCGACAATTCGATGCCACTCCGTACGTTCTTGTTTTTCACCTGTTTTCTTGTCTTTCCACTCCTCGGATGTTGCGATACTAAAATTCGCGATGGCGGTTCCATCCGGTGTATAACGAACCTCAGGGTCCCGTCCCAGTCGACCGATAAGCAATACTTTATTAACACCTGCCATTTGATACCTCCCCTTATTAATCAACCACACAAGTTGTTGTCATTAACCACAAGTTCATGTCCTGGGACCTAGGTTAATGTCCATTCATAGATTATCGACACTCACCATCTTGTGGCCCGGTGACATATTTTATCCTTCACCTTAAAAACCGAGTCAATTTATCGAATGCTTAGAAATCTGAAGCACATAGGAATCTGCTTTTTTTATAGATCAAGCTCAAAACACTCTTTATGATTACCTAATAACAATTCTTGTTTCAAGCTTTTAATATATACTGATACCTTTTACCAATAATTAACAGAAAAGGTACCCTTTTTCTAATGAAAATTCCATTTGCACAAATACATCAAGCCATGATAAAAAGATACAAACCATAAAAATATTATAAAAACAGGGAAATAGAAATATGCTGCGGGAAGGTCTTTAAGGGATATTGACCTTTCAATACAGCAAAGAAAGTAGATGAAAACACGAATTATGTCGTTGGAAATTTAGTTGAGCCAATATTCAGGCCCCCTTCAGAATGGGATGCTTTGTTGATTGGGGTTACAAATGGGTGCACCCATAGGTGTACGTTTTGCTCCATGTATCGAACAAAAAAGTTCTCCGTGCGTAAAGATATTGAAAATATCAAGGCTGATATTCGCACGGCAGGGGAGATGTATGGTAATAAAATTCAAAAAATATTCTTTGAAGACGGCAATGCATTTGTTGTAAAATCCGAAGTCCTCATTGAATTGACCCAATATTGTCATCAAATACATCCGAATTTAAGAAAAGTCAGTTCTTACGCCCATGCCAAAGATATTATCAAAAAATCCGATGATGATTTGAAACGGCTTGCGGATGCTGGTTTCACAATGGTTTACGTGGGAATCGAAAGTGGAGACGACCAAGTCCTCAAAGATTGTAACAAAGGTGTTACACAAGACGAATTTGTGAATGCCGCCAAAAAATGCCATCAGGCAGGAATTGCCTGGTCTGGGATTTTCCTTTTGGGGCTGACTGGAAACAACCCGGAAAAAAGTCACCGGCATGCCATTGAGTCCGCAAAATTGATAAACCGCATGGCACCTTCCATGCCAAGGAAATGGTATATTTCACCGCTCACGCTTGAGGTGACGCCAGGGTCTGAAATATGGGCCCAAAATGAAGCAAACGACTTTCAGCCATGCTCAGGAACTCAAGTCTTAAAAGAATTATATACCTTGATAGAACATACGGCGGATGACCTGCAAGGGTGTATATTTAACACCAATCATGCGTCCAATTACTTGAGCTTAAAGGGGGAATTGGCAGGAGACAAAAAACAATTCCTAAAAATAGTTGAAACAGGTATTAATGACCCGGCAACGCGACGACCAAAATATATACGCGGATTGTAGAAAATAGGATTTCTTGTGGTCGATGTAAAGTACTGCCGTACAGCAGAAAATTCCTCGTCGTTTGCTGCGAGGCTCTTCAACACCCCCAAATGCCCGGCTATCTTATTTCTTGCTTCCGAAAGAGTTTTCCCAGCAGTGGTTCCTTAATGGTAACAGCGCCATAGGGACATATTTCCATACAGCAATAACAGCGGATACAGGTATTGTAATTGAACCGGATGCCCTTGATATGATGATCAATGGCTTTGACCGGACAATACCGCCAGCACTCACCGCACAGTCTGCATTTCTGGTTGTCTGACATCGGCTTCTGAAGAACATATTTGCGCATGAATCCATTCAGAATCCCAGGCCCGATGGCCATCGAACCCATTTCCGGGAAGTTGAAATCATCCAGGAGATTGAATTCTCCATGCACATGGATATTTTCCGGAATTAACTGTAACTGACCGGCCGCTCTGCTTGTGAACAAGTCCTGGGGGTCCAGACCTAAAACATTGCTGATGGCCATATCTGCCGCAATGGCACTTTTACTCCCTGCAAGCAGATTCAGTTCCCTGGGCGTACCGCTTTTCCCCGGCCCCTGTCCTTCGAGAGCCAGGATACCGTCAATAATGGTCATGCTCGGGTTGACGGCTTTGTAAATTTGTACCAGCAGTCTTGCAAACATTTCCCTGTCCGAGCCTGCCCTAAAGTGCCATTCAGATTTTTTGAGACCGATCACACAGCCAAAAATATTCTTCACACCAAGCGTCAGCAGCATCTGCGCATGGGTTTTTAGTTTCGCCAGATTGATCACCACATCCGCTTCAATGGCCTCTTTGGCGATATCGACAACACCAAAGGGCTCTCCGATATCAATTTTAGCAGATTCCCTGAAAGGCCGGAACACGACATCCAGACCCGAAAGCGCCCTGACATACCCCCCTTTGGACAAAATTCTTTCGAATGAACCGATGGGCGGGCTGTCTGAAATGACAGGCTCACATCCCTTATCAATTACAAATTCAGACACATATCGTAAAACATTGGGATGGGTTGTAACACCTTTATCCGGACCTGCCGCCAGCAATAAGTTTGGTTTGATGACGACCTTTGCCCCGGCGGAAATGGCATCGCCCCCCATGGCAGTCATCATATCGAAAACAACCTGCTTCAGGTCGGAATCATCATAACGCGTTTGTCTGAAATATACGTCGACCATGGTTTCCTGAAATTGATTTACAAAGTTTGAGATAGCTTCTAATATTATGCATACGATTCGATATCAAGCGCAATATAATAAGGACCTAGGTTGAACGATTGTCAAGGTTGCCACAGCTACCAGGAAGATGCTGTTCCGCTATAGTGAACTATGCGGTATGGCATCTGACGCCGTAGATGTCATAAAATCGGCATGCTCAACTTTGGAAGGAACCATATGTCCCTGCACACCCCAACCCAAAAGCGGATCAAGCGCCATGTCATCGGCAAGGCACATACCTTTTTCGCTACAACAATACCGGGTTTTGAATCCCTCTGCGCTCAGGAAATTGCTGCACTCCCCGTCGACATAGACAACACGGAAATCATCCCAGGCGGTGTTGTGTTCCGATGCCGGCTGACCGGCTGCTACGCTGCCAACCTCCACCTCAGAATCCCCAACAGGATCCTGATGCGTCTGACCGACTTCAAAGCTACCAACTTCCGGCAACTCGAAAAAAATGTGCTGCAGTTCCCCTGGGAACTCTATCTTCCCCCGTCATCAGAACTTGGTTTCAGTGTGAAAACCAAACACTCCAGACTTTTTCATACAACTGCCATTTCACAACGAATAGAAACCTGCATCCGCCAGCGGATACCCCGCATGCCTTCCGGGAAAACCGCTCTTCCGGAAAAAAAAGGCAGCCAGCACTTATATGTCAGGGCGATCGACGATCATCTCTTCCTTTCCCTGGACAGCAGTGGTGATCTTCTTTTCAAAAGAGGTTTAAAACAGGACGTCGGGAAAGCACCCATTCGGGAAACCCTTGCCGCAGCCATATTGAAACTGGCCGGTTATGATGGTTCAACGCCCCTGCTTGACCCCATGTGCGGTTCCGGAACATTTTCTATAGAAGCGACCATGCTTGCCAGGAACATCCCGCCCGGCTTTTTCCGGGATTTTGCATTCATGCAATGGCCTGCCTTTCGTGAATCTCAGTGGCGCCATCTCAAACAAAAGGCAGCAAATGATATCCGGCGGAAAAATATGCCCTTGATTTTTGCTTCAGACCAGGATGTGAAACGAACCACGGAACTCAAAAAAATTTCCGGCAAACTTGAATTGCTCGATGTGATCCAGGTGAGCCACCATGATTTTTTCGATCTCGCCCCTCAGGAAGTGACTGAAAAACCCGGCATACTGGTTCTCAACCCACCCTTTGGCATTCGGCTGAACCCGGATGACAAACCAAAAGCTTTCTATCATGACATCATAAAAAAACTCAAAAAGGACTTTCTGAACTGGCAAATTGCAATACTTGTCAAGGACCGAGCCATCGTGAAACAGTTTCCGAACAAATTTAAGCAGTATCCGCTTTTTCATGGAGGGATTGACTTGGTGCTTTTAATTGGCGTATTTAAATAGAAGTGGTCTCAAAAATGTCTGTTGGCCCAATCTCGGCGTTGGGCCCCTGTTTCAACTCCTCAAAATACAAAAGTATTCCTGCGGGTTGAAACACTTGCCCGCCTTGACCTTGAGCCAACATCCTATTTTTGAAACCACTTCAACTCAATTATTACCGCAGACCAGCAAACATCAGAGCTGGCTTTTAGGATTGCCAGTAATACATAGATTGCTCAAGACAAAGAATAGAAGGGAGGGAGACATGGATCTGCACAAACCACCCCTGAGGGAACGCTACACTTTCATCGATTTTTTGTATTATACTGGCTATTTCAACACATCGGTCTGCTGGTCATATTCGTTCTTTCTTTGCTTGGATTCATGTCGACGGTGAAAAGAAACGAATGCCGGCGCTGTCTTTACTTTGAAGGCCCCGTCAACAAAGCTCCTGAGGACATGAAATCTCATGACGATACTGCATAAAATCATCCAGTTTATCACCATCGACATCTGGCATATAGAGACAAAAAATGCCTCCTGGGGCAGATCCTTTTTTCTCCGGCAGCTTCGGGTCATCATTCTTGCATTCCGGGGATTCAAAGAGGATAAGCTTCAACTGAGGGCTTCTGCTCTGACCCTCTATTCCTTACTGGCCATCGTCCCCGTACTGGCCATGATATTTGCCATTGCAAAGGGTTTTGGTTTTGACACACACCTGCAGGATCAACTCCTCACACGCTTCCCAGGGCAACAGGAGGTCCTGGTTGCATCCATCGGATTCGCCAAGAATCTGCTGGCGAAAACAAGGGGAGGGCTGATCGCGGGTATCGGCATCATCGTTCTCTACTGGGCCGTCATCAAGGTTCTGGGCCATATTGAAGAATCGTTTAACGACATCTGGAATGTCTCTAAGGCCCGATCCCTGTGGCGAAAATTCAGTGACTACCTGACCATTATGCTCATCTGCCCGGTGCTGGTCATTCTTTCCAGTAGCGCCACGGTTTTCATCAAGACCCAGATCACGCTGATCGTGGACAGAATCGCCCTGCTTGGTTTTTTCAGCCCGCTGATCTATGTTTCCTTTAAATTGATCCCCTATGTGTTGATCTGGCTGCTCTTTACCTTCATCTACATGATGATGCCCAACACAAAGGTCAGAATCAGCTCCGGACTGTTGGCCGGTATTGTGGCCGGAACCATCTACCAGGCACTTCAAATGGTTTACATCAACTTTCAGTTTCTGCTCTCGAAAAGCAATGCCATCTATGGAAGCTTTGCCGCCCTGCCTCTTTTTCTCATCTGGCTGCAGGCCAGCTGGTTGATTGTCCTTTTTGGCGCTGAAATCGCATTTGCCCACCAAAACAACGAAACCTTCGAGTTTGAACAGGCTACCCGGCAAATCAGTTTCTCTTTAAAAAAGCGGCTGGCTCTCCAGATTGCGCATCTTCTGGTGACTAATTTTGCCAAGGCTGAAAAACCATTTACCGCCCACCAGGTATCTGCTGCGATTGAAATCCCCTTGCGCCTGGTTCAGATGACCCTCCTTGACCTGGTGGCAGCAAAAATCGTCTCCGAAACCGATTCAGATACCGAAGAGGAGCCTGCCTACCAGCCGGCTCTCGATATCAACCGCATAACCATCGGTTATGTAATGAACGCACTGGAACGTATCGGGGATGACCAATTACCAAGTCCCCATACCAGTGAAACAGACGACATTACCCTGGCCATGGCAAAAATTGAAAAAGCCATCGAAAGCCACCCGGACAATCGATTACTTAAAGACATATAAAGGAGTTGTCTACATGAACGTTGTCAAAATCGGAGGTGGCTGTCTCAAGGGCATCAAGAATATCCAACGCATCATCGCGTTGTTGGCTGAGCGTTGCCAGGGTGATTGCCTGGTGGTCTCTGCCCTCAATGGCATCACGGACACCCTCATCGCCGGTATGGGAATAGCACTGGCAGCAGAAGAAAACATCCCTAAAATCATCAACCACCTGGCATCTGTACACCTGAAGATTGCCGGAGACCTGATGCCGGTGGGCAACTGTTTTGAACATTTTAACAAAGATTTATATGCCGGGTTGAAAGATCTTGAGCGGCTTTTTTACGGTCTAAATTTCACCCGCGAGATTACACCGCGCATGCGTGACAGCATCTCCAGCTTCGGCGAACGGTTCAGCGCGCAACTCCTGACGGCCTTGCTCTGCGCCAGGAAACTGAACGCCGTCACCTGCATGCCACACCAGATAGGTCTCGTGACAGACGGCAGATACGGGGATGCCACCGCTGACATGGCCCTGGCTGTCGGAAATCTTAAAAAACATATCGGTCCGGTTTTGAAGAAAAAAGGGATCGCCGTTGTTCCAGGGTTTTACGGTATCAGCGCCCAGGGAGAGATCACCACCTTCGGCCGTGGTGGCAGCGATTATTCGGCTGCCGTAATAGCGGCCGCTATAGGGGCGGAAACCCTCGAAGTCTGGAAAGACGTGGATGGCTTCATGAGTGCGGATCCGCGAATGGTTCCAGAAGCCGAGCTGATTCCCCGGCTTTCCTATGCCGAAGCAGCCGAGTTGTCCTATTTTGGCGCTAAAATTCTGCATCCCCGTACAGTGGAACCCGTCCGCAAAAAAAAGATTCCCATCGTCATCAAAAATACCCTTGCGCCGGACAACGCCGGAAGCCTCATCAACAGCAAAAGCCCCAGACACCGCACGGTCATCAAGAGCGTTGCCCACGACACAGACATCGGTATCCTGAAAGTACATGCCTCGGCCGTGGGGGCCCGACCCGGCATTCTAGCCCGGGTCGCCGGCCAGATTACCGAAAATGGTATCAATATCAAGTCGGTGGTGACGTCTCAAACCTGCATCAGCCTGCTCTTTTCAAGAGAAGATGTCGAAAAGGCCAGACTGGCACTGAAAGAGTTGAAACCACGACCCTACCGCAGAATAGAAAAGCTGGAACATGTGGCCCTGATCGGTATCGTGGGCGAAGGTCTTCTGAAAAAAAAAGGCGTTGCCGCCCGCTGTTTTACGGCAGTAGCGGGCTGCAATGTGAACGTGGAGATGATCTCTTTTGGCCCGTCCAAGGCAGCCCTCTACTTCCTGGTTAAAATGGAAGATCTTTCCCGGGCGATCACCGCCATCCACAGCACCTTTTTTTCTGATCCACGCTGTGAATTATAAAGACTGCATTCCCGTATTTTATTGTCAAAAAAGATCTGAGCACCAATAAATCGCCTTCTTTTTGACAAAGCCGATATGATCTGATAGGTTTAATTCTTATTTCCATCCTCACGGCTTCACAGCAAATAATGCATATATTGTAAATGGCTATGGTACCAGTAAACGGATTGATACCGATCAAGCCAGACCAACACATAACAAGGTGCTGTTTTCAAGACCCACGCACCGCTATTTAGAGGGAGGTAGGTAGAAATGAAACATAAAACGATGGTTCAATTACTTTCACTCTGTTTGGTTCTAATCTTCACCATTGTGGCCTTGCCTGGTTCCGCGCTAAGCAAAACACTGGTCTTTGGCCGCGGCGGAGACAGTGTCGGCTTGGACCCTGCATATGAAACCGATGGCAACTCATTCATGGTCTGTGACAACCTCTTTGAAGCATTGGTCGCTTATGCAGATGAGAGTACAGCCCTCGAACCGGGCCTGGCCAAATCATGGGATATCTCAGCCGATGGAAAAACCTATACATTTCATCTGCAGAAAGGTGTCAAATTCCATGACGGAACACCCTTTAACGCCAATGCGGTGGTATTTTCCATCGGCCGGATGATGAAAGAGCGGAATGTAAAATTTAATGGCATGGGTTGGGACATCCCGGCCCAGGAACGCCCACCTGAATACTGGGTTTCCATGGAGATGGACGATACCATCGGTAGCATCGAAGCCGTCGATGACTACACAGTTGTTTTTACGCTGAAACGAATTGAAGCACCTTTCCTGGCCAACATGGGCATGGATTTTGCCGATATCATCAGCCCTACCGCATTTTTGAAAAACCCCAAGGAATTTTTACGTAACCCGGTGGGGACAGGCCCGTTCAAGTTTGTCCAATGGGTCAAAGACGACCGCATTGTTCTGGAAAAAAATAAGGACTACTGGGACAAAGCCGGCGGCCCCTATCTTGACAAACTCATATTCCGATCTATTCCTGAAAACTCTGTTCGCTTTCTGGAACTGAAAACCGGTAACATCCATATCTGCCAATTCCCCAATCCGGCAGATATTGACATGGCAAGAAAAGATTCTAACCTGATTCTTCCGACCCAACCAGGTATGAATATTGGATACCTTTCCTTCAACCACACCAAGGAACCCTGGAAGAGCAACGTTAATCTGCGAAAAGCCATTGCCCATGGTATCAACCGCAAGGCCATCGTGGACAATATCTATCAGGGTATGGGACAGGTTGCCAAAAACCCGATTCCCCCGACCATGTGGGGTTACAACACGTCGGTCCCGGGTTATGTCTATGATGTTGAATTGGCAAAAAAATATCTGGCCGATGCCGGCTACCCGGAAGGCAAAGGACTTGGAGAAATTACCTTGTGGTCCATGCCGGTACCCCGACCCTACAACCCCGAAGGTCAGAAAATTGGTGTAGCCATGGCTGCAGACCTCAAAAAGCTGGGCATCACTGCCCGAATCGTCAGCTATGACTGGGGAACCTATCTCAAGAGGCAGCGCGAGCAGCCTGCTGATATGGATCTGTTCCAGCTGGGATGGACCGGTGACAATGGTGACCCGGACAACTTCCTGGCGGTACTGTTTGATGGTCTGGCCTCATCAGCCATCAGAACCCAATGGCATAATGCAACCTATCATGACCTGATGCTGAAGGGCAAACAAACCGTTGACCAGGCCAAGCGCACAAAAATCTATGAAGACGCGCTGCAGCTGATGTTCGATGAATGTCCGGTTATTCCCGTGGCACATTCAACCGTTATCTGGCCATCCCTGAAGAGTGTTACAAACTTTAAACTGCATCCCACAGGGTCTGTACGGATGAAAAATGTCAGTTTGAAATAAACCAGGTCCCAACGATTCCAAGATGGGGGACCGGGGTTATCAAAAACCCGGTCCCCTTTTTACAACGATTAGCTCTAAGCTTTAAGCCTGCTTATGGCTTAAAGCTTACGGCTTAAAGCTGAATATCATATGTTCTCTTACGCCATCAGACGCATATTGATTTTGATACCCACCTTGTTGGGCGTGTCTATCCTAGTCTTTCTCATGCTACATCTGACCCCGGGCGATCCGGCCGAAATGCTGCTGGGAGAACGGGCCACAGATGAAGCTCTGCATCAGATCCGTGAGCATCTGGGATTGAATGAGCCGCTATATGTCCAGTACGGCATGTTTCTCAAACGATTGATGAAGGGGGATCTGGGTGAAACCATCTGGACCCGGCAAAA
>RCNC010004995.1_pt1 | contig 16225 bp, 15 predicted proteins | sample 2041301 | NCBI WGS metagenome assembly RCNC01 (sample SAMN09708231, study PRJNA481090) | Marine sediment metagenome, whole genome shotgun sequencing project. | biome: marine sediment; feature: ocean; material: sediment; isolation source: Sewage treatment plant 13A marine sediment (STP13A) ... | reverse complement strand
TACTGCTTCACCCACACCACGGTCTGGACCGATTTCCACGAGATCAAGCAGGACGTGCTGCTGCGCATCGAAGGGATCATCACCGCCCATGGCGCCGAGATCGCCTTCCCCACCTCCACCATCCATCTGGAAGGCGGTGAGCCCGCGGTCAGCCCGGAGCCGGAGCCGCAGGGGTAGGACTATAGCCTTGCACCGCCCGGCAACACCTCCCGCCGGGCGAACAGCTCCTGTCCCAACAGGTAGGCGCCTGCCACGCAGACCAGCGCAATGACCCAGGAAATGAACGCCCCAGGAAGCAGGTTCGACAGCTGGATCACCAGCACCGAGGCGAAGAAAATGGCGTAGGTGGCTGACAGCGTCGGACCAAGGACAAACATGAAGATTGCGAGGAAGACGATCCCGCTGGCCTGAACCCGCTGAGCCTTGAGGGCCGCTGTCCAGCGTTCCCAGCGAGCCGGGCGCACCACTAGTGAGAAGAGCCAGAAGGCTGCCGACAGTATTCCCCAGATCAGTGCAAAGAGGATGAATCCGGCGGCGATCCGCTGGGATTTCCGCGCCAGCTTCAGCCCTTCAACGCCCTTGAGTCCACTCCACTGCTGTGACATCAGGACCAGCGCCTGCTCCTCGTCCAGATCCAGGCCGTAGACGTCTTTCACCGCCCGGGTGAACTGCTCGGTCACAAACACGGTGGATGACCCGGGTCCTGTTTCGTAAGGGTTGTACAGCGTGGGCCCTTTTCCCGCCGGCAGGATCGGTTGGGGCAACGGGTTGTGGGTTTCCCCGTTGCTGCCCACCAGGGCCGGGGGGGTGCCGTCCCAGGCGATCCGGTAATACTGGGGAGGCACCCGGACATGAAGATTCCCGTCGACCGGGTCCTTCCGCTTGCTGTTCGGGCTGGAGTTCCAGGTGCTGACAAGCCTGGGGGAGGTGTCGGTGACGAGGTCGATTCCTGCCTGGAGCAGCAGCCCGGCGAGCAGGGCTACGGCGGCCGGCAGGAGGATGCCGGCGTAGAGCGCGCGGCGGGGCACCGGCAGGTGGGCATACGGCGACCCTGAACGGATCAGCTCCGGGGAGAGGAAGCGCAGGCAGACCAGGGCGGCGAGAATGCTGTTGATGGCTACACCCAGCCCTGCCTCTCCGGAGATCAGTGCCCCCCCCAGCGAGAAGAGCAGGTAGAACCCGATGACCCGGAACAGCATGGAGAACTGTGCCAGGTTTGCCGTACCCAGGGACCAGAGGGCGGCGGAGGTCCGGCCGGCCCGGACTGGCATGGTGGTTGCCGGTGGCGTTTGAGGAGTGGGGGATTCCGGGCCGGTGAAGTCCCAGCGGCCGAGGCTCGAATAGCCGCCCTTCGGAGCGGCCTTGTCGTCGGCCATCGTCAGGCCCTCCTTCACGCGCCTGCCGGCCGGCAGCAGGACCAGACCGGCGATGGCCACCGCGGCAATGGTGAGCCAGGGCATGCGAAATACGACCAGTGCCACGGTAACGAGCAATCCTGCCCCCACCGCTCCATTGAGTTGTCCGGAATCGCTGACCTGGCTGCGCCCCGGCTGTACCCGGTGGATCAGGCTGCCGGTTAAGATGAGGCCGGCCAGTACATTTCCTCCGAGGGAGATGAACTCTCCGCGGATGTAGGCGTCACCGGTGAGGGCCAGAGGCAGTATGAAAAGAGCCACGTGAATAATGCTGAGGCCCACCGTAATAACCACGTGAGTCCGCCAGAGACGTTGGCCCGACACCGGCAGGGCAAGCTCCAGCTCGCTACACCGATCCCTGGCTGCGAGCACGGTCACCAGCAGGCACCAGAAGAACCCGAGGAAACCAGAGAAGAAAATGGCGTTCCTGCCGGGAATGTCGAGATGATACTGCCAGGCCACCAGCAGCCCCAGAAGCAGCGGCGCGATGAGATTCACCAGCTGGGCCCGGCCAAGACTCCTTTTGAGCATGGTTTGCGTATCCATCAGATGGTCCCTCCGGCCAGCTCGATGAACAACTCTTCGAGGGGCAGACGGCTGCAGCTGATCGTCTCGACTCCCAGGCCTTTCTGTACCGAAGCTGCCGCGGTTTCGGGATCGAGGTGAAACACGGCGTGCAGCACACCGCCGCGGACACGGGCGGCCAGGAAACCGTCCATCCGGTGAAGCTCGCCGGGGGTGGTGCCGTTGGCTCCGGGGATGATGGCGCGGCAGTATTCTTCCCGCAGCTGGTCCAGTTCGCAGTTGAGAAAGACCCGGCCGCCCTGCAGCATGACCACGCGCTGGGCCAGACGCTCCACGTCGTTCATGTGATGCGAGGAAAAGAGAATGGCGGTACCCGACTCGGCCAGCAACCGGACCGCGGTCTCCAGGAACTCGCGGCGGGCTACCGAGTCGAGGCCGCCGGCCGGTTCGTCCAGCAGCAACAGTTCGGGGCGGTGCGCCACGGCGCTGATCAGTGCCACCTGCCGGGCCTGACCCTTGCTCAACTGGTTGATGCGAAACTTCGGCTGGAGATCGAAGCGTTCGAGCAGTTCGCTGGCGAACCCGTCGTCCCAGGTGGGGTAGAGCGAGCGGTGCAGGGCGATCACCCGCTCCACGGTGGTCTTGGGCGGCAGGGTCTGATCTTCTGAAACATAGCCCAGACGCCGTTTGACGGCCACGGCATCGATACTCGGGTCGCTACCGAACACCGTGACACTTCCCCCCTGTGGCCGGATCATGCCCATGGCGGTACGAATCAGGGTTGTTTTGCCCGCGCCGTTGCGGCCCAGCAGACCCACCACCTCACCGGGAGCAATTGAAAAGCTGACTTCGTCCAGCACATTGATGCCACGCTTGAAGGCTCGGGTGACGCTTTGGAATTCCAGAACGTTCATTTTTTGTCCTCCTTCTCACCAGGGGCCATACCGCTGGCGCCGCGGCCGGCGGCCAGTTCGTCCCTCACCTCGCCCAGCATGTTGAGCACCTCTTCGAAAGGCACTCCGCTGAGCCAGGCCTGGGAGATCAGGCGCCGGCAAATAGGGCGCAGGCTCTCTTTTCGCTCGGCCGGCCCTGGTTTCCCCGCCGTCTGCGCGACGAATGTTCCGCGTCCGCGACGGGTTTCGATCACACCTTCCCGTTCCAGCTCGTCATAGGCTTTTTTCACCGTGAGATGAGAGATGACCAGTTGTTCTGCCAGCTCCCGCTGGGAGGGCAGCTTCTCACCCGGTTTAAGGCGGCCGCCGGCAACAGCCTCGGTGACCTGGCGCATCAGCTGCCGGTAGATTGGAAGTTCATCGCCCGGTTGGATCTGGATTGTAATCATGCTCAATCCCCTTTCGCTCTAGTGCTATATAAGACTATAGTGCTATAGCACTAATCCGTCAAGCTCTTTTTTTGAATTGATTTGTAAGATGATTGTTTTCTTATGATTGGATGATGTGGGCTGGAGCCTGACGATGCCCGGTCAGGGGTTTGGGGGGCGGGAAGGGGCGCGGAAGGCCTGTATTCTGACGAATTATCGATCGAATCGGGGGGGATGGTGCGCGAGGATGGCCGCTCAGGCGATCTCGTCCGAGGTGATGATAGTGGCCCCGGCCTGCTTCATCTCCTGGAAGGCCTTGACCGCCGTGCCCTCGGGGATGTCCACCCCACGGCAGGCGTCGCGGATCACCACCGCCTCGAAGCCCATCTGCAGGGCGTCGAGTACGGTGAAGCGGACGCAGAAATCGGTGGCCAGGCCGCAGACAAAGACCCGCCGGACCTTCAGCCCCTCCAGGTATCCCCTGAGGCCGGTTTCGGTCCAGTGGTCGTTCTCCCTCAGGGCCGAGTAACTGTCCATGTTTCGGCTGGTTCCCTTGTGGAAGACCGCGCGCAGCGGCGCCTGGTCCAGTTCGTGGTGGAATTGGGCGCCGCGGGTGCCCGCCACGCAGTGGTCGGGCCAGAGTTCCTGCTCGATACCCTCCAGGCTGGCCACCTCCATGGGGCTGAAACCAGGGTGCTGGGATGCGAAGGAGCCGTGGTCGGCCGAGTGCCAGTCCCGGGTGGCCACCACCAGGGGGAATTTCCCCATCAGCCGGTTGATCACCGGGATGACCTCGTCGCCGTTTTTCACCGGCAGGGCGCCGCCGGGGCAGAAGTCGTACTGGATGTCCACCACGATCAGGGCGTCGGTGGGGGTGATCTCAAAGGACATCGATTCGCCTCCCCTGGAGTATTTCTGTTTCCCCAAGTATTTCGATCGGGCCGCCAAAGGTCAAGCCCTGACAGCGGGGTTTCCATTGCGGCTCCACTGCCGATGAACTAGAATTTGTTATCCGGCATCAGTACAGGTGACCGGGACGGGTGTGGCCGCCCCGGGAAAGCGCGGCGCAAGGAGCGGTTGATGAAGAAATTCAGTGGTGTGGACTTCATGGGGCTGGACAGCCTCTATTCCGAAGAGGAGCTGGCGATCCGCCAGGCGGTACGCGAGTTTGTGGACGAAGAGGTCATCCCCATCATTGCCGGGCACTACGAGGCCGGCACCTTTCCCCACCAGCTCATACCCAAGATGGCCGAACTGGGGATGTTCGGGGCCACCCTGGAAGGCTACGAATGCGCCGGGGTGAACAACGTGGCCTACGGCCTGCTCAACCAGGAGCTGGAGCGGGGCGACACCGGCCTGCGCAGCTTCGCCTCGGTGCAGAGTTCGCTGGTGATGTGGCCGATTTACACCTACGGCAGCGACGAGCAGAAGGACAAGTGGCTGCCCCGGCTGGCCCGCGGCGAGGCCATCGGTTGTTTCGGGCTCACCGAGCCGGACCACGGCAGCGACCCGGGCAACATGATCACCCGGGCCGAGCGGGTGGACGGCGGCTTCCGTCTGAACGGGGCCAAGATGTGGATCACCAACGGCTCCGTCGCCGACGTGGCCGTGGTCTGGGCCAAGCTGGACGGCACGGTCTGGGGCTTCCTGGTGGAGAAGGGGACCCCGGGGTTCGAGACCCCGAAGATGCTGAACAAGCTTTCCCTCCGCGCCTCGGTGACCAGCGAACTGGTGTTCAACGACTGCGTGATCCCCGAGGAGAACCTGCTCCCCGGGTCCGGGGGGCTGGCCAAGGCCCTGCGCTGTCTCAACCAGGCCCGCTTCGGCATCTGCTGGGGGGTCATCGGTGCGGCCATGGCCTGTTATGACGAGGCCCTCGCTTACGCTGCCGAGCGGGAGCAGTTTGACAAGCCCATCGCCAGCTTCCAACTGGTGCAGAGCAAGCTGGTGGCCATGCTCAACGAGATCACCAAGGCCCAGTTCATGACCCTGCAACTGGGGCGGCTGAAGGACAGGGGCGAGCTGAAGCACTACCAGGTTTCCCTGGCCAAGTACAACAATGTGAGCCAGGCCCTGGAAATCGCCCGCACCGCCCGGACCATCCTCGGGGCCAACGGGATCAGCCTCGAATACCAGACCATGCGCCACGCCAACAACCTGGAGTCGGTGCTGACCTACGAAGGGACCCACGACGTCCACTCGCTGGTGGTGGGGGCGCAGATAACCGGCATCGAAGCGTTCCGTTGATGCCCGAACAGAAGGTGTCACCATGATCGGTCTGGAAGGCGACCGCCGGTTCATGCAGTTGGCCATCGACAAGGCCCGGGAGGGGATCGACGCCGGGCAGAGCCCTTTCGGTGCCTGTATCGCCCGGAAGGGGGAACTGGTCTCGGTGGCCCACAACACGGTGTGGCGGGACGGGGACAGCACGGCCCATGCCGAGGTCAACGCCATCCGCGAGGCCTGCCGCGTCCTGGATACCATCGATCTCAAGGAGTGCACCCTCTACACCACCTGCGAACCGTGCCCCATGTGTTTCAGCGCTTCCCACTGGGCCGGGATCAGCCGGATCGTCTTCGGGGCCGGAATCACCGATGCGGCTGGCGCCGGGTTCAGCGAGCTGCCGATCAGCATCTACCAGATGAAGGCGGTGGGGGTCAGCAAGGTCGAGTTGGTGCCCGGTTTCATGCTCGAGGAAAATCAGGCCCTGTTTCGCGACTGGATGAGCCGGGAGGACCGCCGCGCCTACTGACCGGCGAAGCCGGCCATACTTCAACCCTTCGGGGAAACACGATGCCAGGAATAACGATTCTTCGGGGAGTGGCCGCGGGCCTGCTCCTGTTGCTGTTCACCGCCACTCCAGGCTGCGGTCCCGACCGCCCGGAAGGCCCGCCGAACATCCTGCTCATCTCGATCGACACCCTGCGCGCCGACCACATGGGCTGCTACGGCTATGCTCGTGACACCTCGCCCTTCCTCGATTCGCTGGCCCGACAGGGCACCTACTACCCCTGGTCCTTCATCAACACGCTGGGGACCACGCCGTCGCATACAACCATGCTCTCCTCGCTCTACCAGGAGACGCACAAGGTGGAGTATCACCACCTTACCGGGGAGAGCGCCTTCGACGTCATCCCCACCCAGGTGGCGCTGCTGCCGCAGATTCTCAAGAGCGAGGGCTACGCCACCCTCGGCGTCAACGGCGGCGGCCGCATGTCCCCGAAATTCGGGTTCAACCGCGGATTTGACGAGTATCTGCCGATCCGCGGGCTGGCACCGCAGATCGACAAGATGGTGAGGCTGGTGGAAACGTACCGTGAGGAGGGCAAGCCGATGTTCGCCTTCTTCCACACCTATGAGGTCCACGCGCCCTATGATCCGCCGCCCCTTCACCGGGTTCACTTCGGCGAGTCGACAGGGCAATACGAGGGCACCATTGAAAATCTCCAGCGGTTCAAGAACTCTGTTCGCCGCAATCTGACTAAAGAGGATGTGGCCCACCTGGTCACCATGTATGATGCGGGCATCCGCTACACCGACGAGGGGATGAAGGAGATGTTCGCCCGGCTGCGTCGCCTGGGATTCCTCGACAACTGCCTGGTGGTGATCACCGCCGACCACGGGGAGGAGTTCGGTGAACACGGCGGCCTCCTCCACCGGGCGTTGAATTACGAGGAATTCATTTACGTGCCGCTGATCATACTGGGCCCGGGAATCCCCCAGGGAGTGATGGACCGGCGCATGGCCGAGGCGGTGGACATCACCCGGACCATCCTCACCTATGCCGGTCTCGAACCGCTGCAGGGGATGGAGGGTTTTGATCTGCTGGCCCCGGCGCCCCCGGAACGATACGGTCCCGATGCCACCATCTTTGCCCAGGCCGGCAACGTCTGGTACACCATGCGCACCATGGACTGGAAGCTGATCCACAACAACAAGGTGAACCGGACCCACCTGTTCCACCTGGCCAGTGACCCCTCCGAGCGCCGCAACCTGGCCGGCCGCCGGACGCGCCGGCGCGACGCCATGATGCGGCGTCTGGAACGCTGGAAGTCGGAGCGGATGGTCCTGCCCGATGAAAAGCAGCAGGCCGAGATGACCCTGGAGGAACTGGATATGCTGAAGGAACTCGGGTACGTGTATGACGACACCGGGGACTGAGAGATTCAGCCGGCTGGAGTGGCTCTTCCTCTCCGCACTGCTCGTTGCGGCCACGGCGTCGCTGATCTGGGGTTGGCGACTGTTCTGGTTCCTCACCGACGATGCTTTTATTTCCTTTCGCTATGTCAGCAACAGTCTTGCCGGCCACGGCTACGTCTGGAACGCGCCGCCGTTCCGTCCGGTAGAGGGCTACACCAGTTTCCTCTGGGTGGCGCTGCTTGACCTGGTCTGGCGGCTCTTCGGGGCGCCGCCGCCGGTGTCGGCCAACCTGCTCTCCCTGGTCTTTTCCTGGGTCACCCTGTTCCTCGGGGTCACCATGGTGCTGCGGCTGGCCTCCGGCAGCCGGTTGGCCCGGCAGCGGGTCCTGCTGGCGGCGCTCTTCCTCCTCGGTGCGCTCAGCAACCGCACCTTCCTGGCCTGGACCAGCTCCGGCCTGGAAACGGCCATGTTCAACTGCTTCCTCATGCTCTGGGTTTTTTGCGGCCTGGGGCTGCCGCGACCGGGGAACGGCCGGCTGGCCGGACTCTCCGCCGCCGCCACGCTGATCTACCTCACCCGTCCGGACGGGCTGCTCTTTGCCGCGGCCACGGTGGCCCTGCTGCTGCTCGATGTCCCCCGGGGGGCCGAAGCCACCAGGCGCCGTGTTGCCGGCTGGCTGGCCGCTTCACTGCCGCTGCTGGGCATTCCCGTGCACCTTTTGTGGCGGTACTGGCGCTATGGCGAGTGGCTGCCCAACACCTATTATGCCAAGCACACCGCCGGGCGGATCTGGCCGGAGAGCGGGGCCCGTTACCTGGCATCGTTCCTGGTGGAATACGCTTTCTGGACCGTGGGGCTGGCATTCCTGGTGCTGCTGGCGGTGCTGATCCGGCGGCGGGGGATCGCCGGCTGCGTTCCGGGCCTGCTCCTGCTGCTCTTCGGCCAGGTGCACCAGGGCCTCTTCTGCCTGACGGCGGCGGTGTTCGCCCTGGCCGCCCTGGGGGTTCTGAGGCTGTCGCCCACCGCGACCATTGTTGCGGGAGTATTTCTGGCCCATGCCTGGTACTACACGGTGGTCATCGGTGGGGACCACTTCGAGTTCAGGGTGTACAGCCACCTGGTGCCGCTCCTGCTGCTGGCCCTCATCTGGATGCTCATGGAGATGGGGCTGCGCGCCCGGTCCCTCGTCCCGCTCTGCCTGCTGGCCCTGGCCCTTTCCTGGCCGGTGCAGTGGACCCACTACGCCCTCTCGCGCAACCTGGTCCAGTGGAGCGAGTTCAAATTCATGAAGGTCTCGGTGGTGGAGGGCCTGGAGCGGTGGGGCCGGGTGCCGCCGCCATTCCGCAGCTACCTCGGCCTCTACGACCGGATGCAGCACTGGCTCATCGATCATGCCGTCTGCATGCGGCACCAGGAACACAAGTGCGTGTGCCTGCACCGGCTGAAGACCCTTCCCACCCGGGAGGAAGGCGGGCTGATCAGCCCGGACGGCTTCCCGGTGATCACCGAGGGATCGGTGGGGGTCACCTCCTGGGTGCTGCCCACGGTGAACGTTATCGACGTGCGGGGCCTTAATGACTATATTATTGCCCGGCACCGGAGTGCCTGGCCGCATGATGCCGGCGCACCACGGCTGATGGCCCACGAGCGGACACCGCCGCCCGGTTACCTGGACTGTTTCCGGCCCAATGTCACCATCGTTGGCGGTGAGGCTCTGGTCCACCAACGGGATCCGGAGATGACCGGCCGGGAGATCATCGACTGTGAGGAGAACTATGCCAGACTGGTTGGACAGGATCCGTCCGAGGACGGGGATGAGTAGGCCGGCGATGATTCTGCTGCTCGCCGTGGTTGCCGCGATGGGTTGCGGTGGTGGTGAGCCAGTTGCGGACAACCCGCCATCGGAAAAGCCGAGTGTTGCTGCCAGACCGGGGAAACCCGTCACCGGCCGGTGGCATGCGGCAGGCCCGGGTTCCGGCAGCGGCGGGTTGTCCACCGAAGACGAGGCAGTGGTCCGGCAGCTTGAGGCCATCGGCTACGTCTCGGGATCCCAGCCCGCCCCGTCAGAGCAGGATGTGACGATTCACGATCGCTCCGCGGCATACAACGGTCTGAACCTCTATGCCTCGGGCCACGGGCCCGAGGCGGTGCTGATGGACATGGAGGGCCGCGAGCTCCACCGCTGGCGCTATCCCTTCCGTGATGTCTGGCCCGACTGGAAGTTCAACGAGGACAACGTCAACTGGCAGTTCTGGCGGCGTGTCCACCTCTTCGAGAACGGGGACCTGCTGGCCATTTTCGAGGGCTTCGGCCTGATCAAGCTGGACAAGGACTCCAACCTGCTCTGGGCTTTTGACGGCAAGGCCCACCATGACCTGCAGGTGACTGACGACGGCCGCATCTACACCCTGACCCGGGAAGCGGTGGTGGATCCCAAATACCACGATGGTGAGTGGATCCTCGATAACTACATCAGCGTGCTCAGCCCGGAGGGCGTTGAACTGCAACGGGTCTCCCTGCTCAAGAGCCTGGAAAACTCCGACTACGCGCCAGTCCTGAAGCGATTGCCGGAATGGGGCGATATCTTTCACAGCAATACCATCGAAGTGCTGGACGGCGGGCTGGCCCACCGCTCACTCGCTTTTCGCGCGGGCAACGTGCTCGTCTCCATCCTGCACCTCGACCTGGTGGGAGTGGTGGACATGGATGCCGGCCGCATGGCCTGGGCCCTCACCAGTCTCTGGCGTCAGCAGCACCAGCCCACCATGCTGGACAACGGCAACATGCTGGTCTTCGACAACCTGGGCAATGCCGGGAAGACCCGCATCCTCGAACTGGACCCCTTCACCCAGCAGATTCACTGGGTCTATACCGGGACCCCGGAGAACACCCTCTGTTCAAAGGACTGCGGGTCCAGCGCCGGCCTGCCCAACGGCAATGTGCTGATCACCGAGTCCAACACCGGGCGGGCGCTGGAGGTGACCCGGGACAAGCGGGTGGTCTGGGAGTTCTACAATCCGCACCGTGCCGGGCCGGATGGAGAGCTGATCGCCACCCTTTTCGAAGTGGTTCGCCTGGAGCCGGATTTCCCCACCCACTGGCTGAACCCCTGATATTATTCATTGACCAGGGCCGGGTGAAGCTGTTAGGTTCATTATCCGGAAAATTTAGTCGCCTGACCGTGAGCGTGACGCCTGGGGATGGGGGAACCCGTCCCGGACTCGCCGTTTACGCCGCGCAGTATCGGACCGGACGGCCATGCGCTTCAACATCCAGTTCAAAATGCTTGTCGGCTACCTGCTGGTTGTGCTCCTGGTTTCACTGGGCATCTGGTGGTGTATCGACATCCTGGAACAGACCTGGATCGACCAGACGGCCCTGGCCGACGCCCGCGAGGCGGAGGAAAGCCTGGCGGTGTTTACCGATGTTTCCGGCAAGCTGCAGCAGCTGGACGTTCTGCGCAAGAAGTCGTTGATCACCGACCGGGTGGCCGCCGTCAGCGCAGACGGAATTGCCGCGGCCGAGACCGAAGGCTCCAGCAGCTACGCCGCCCTCTTCGACCAGGAGGCGGACGAGATCGAGAAGCAGCTGCGTGAATTGCGGCCGGTTCTCGCCCGGGTGGACGGGTCCATCGGAATGCGCGAGGTGCGGGCCCAGCTGGGCACCCGCGGCCTCTCGCCGGTGCTGCGCAGCATCGAGGCCGATTTCACCGAATACCGGCGGCTCTTTCACCAGGAGCTGAAAGCCCCGCCGACCGAGGCCGAGGTGGCGCCCACCGAGGAGGGGTGGCACCCCCTGGTGGATTCCATCAGTCTCCGGGTGGCCCGGGACCTGGTGATCCAGGTGGCGGCCGCCCGCGATTTCCTCAGTGTGGCGGCCAAGCAGCATAAGGCGGAGGGACAGCAGTTGGTGGTGGTGCTGCCGCTGCTGCCCGGGCTCATCGCCCTGCTCCTCTCCTTTCTGATCACCCGGCGGATCGCCAACCCGATCCGTGAGCTGCGCCGGGCCACCGAACGCATTGCCGGAGGTGATTTCACCCGGCCGATCAAGGTGAAATCCCGCGATGAAATTGGCGACCTGGCCCGGGCGATGAACCGGATGAGCCAGCGGCTGGCCGAGCTGGACGAGATGAAGTCCGGTTTCCTGTTCAACGTCTCCCACGAATTGAAGACACCGCTGACCTCGATCAAGGAAGCGGCCGCACTGCTGCAGGAGGAAGTGCCGGGAACGGTCAACGACAAGCAGCGGCGTCTGCTGGAAATTATCAGCGCTGAAACACGGATCCTGATCGGGATGATCATTGATCTGCTGGATCTGGCGCGGATGGAAGCCGGCCGCATGGGCTACAAGTTCGAGCGCACCTCTCCCGGAGCCATCGTCCGGCGGGCGGTGGACCAGTTGCAGTTCATGGCCCAGCGCCGGGGGGTGTCCCTGACGGTCAACGAGACTCCGCAGCTGGGCAACTTCATCATCGATGGGGACAAGCTGGTCAACGCGGTGAAGAACCTGGTGGGCAACGCGATCAAGTTTTCGCCCCGGGGCGGGGAAGTGGTGATCAGCACCATGCTGGCCCCGCCGTCGGCGGAACCCGTGGCAGAGGGCGAGGCCTCCTGGTCCACCGCCGGGGCGCACGGTCCGGACCGGCTCCAGGCACCCTCGGTGATGATTTCGGTCAGTGACCAGGGGCCCGGGATTCCGGAGCGGGACCTGTCCCTGATCTTCGAGAAATTTTACCAGTCAGAGCGGCGGAGCGACTCCAAGGTCAAAGGTACCGGTCTGGGCCTGGCCATCGTCAGGCACGTGGTGGAGGCTCACGGTGGTTGGGTGGCGGTGCGCAGTGCCCCGGCAAGCGGAAGCACCTTCACCATCTCCCTGCCCCTGCCGGCGAGTGCCGGGGTGCGGCTGCCGGCCGACCGCCGGCCTTCCGTGACCCCACTCGAGGTGAAACACAATGCGGTGTAGTACATGGCGAAAATGGGGATTTCTCACGGTCCTGCTGGCCGTAGCCCTGGTCGGCCTCAATGGCTGCAACCTGATGCACCGTGAACCGGAACCGCAGCCGCCACCGGCTTCGGAGCAGATGATAATCCAGGCCGACCAGGCCTGGCAGGCCCGGGATTATGAAGGGGCCCGCCGGCTCTACGGTATGATCGTTGAGAGCTTTCCCGGCGACCCCGCCTGCGAGGAAGCGTATTTGCGGTTGGCGGCCATGGCAGTGGTCCTGCCCGGTGACGGCCCCGACGTGGGAAAGACCCTCGAGTTGCTGGCTCTCATGGATGAGGAATCGATGACGGCCAGCCAGGCCGCGTCCCGGGAGGCGCTGGTCAAGCTGCTCGAACTCTACCGCGGAGATCGTGAGGCGATCCGGATGCTGCTTGATCAGAACCGCCGCCTGGAAGCGCAGCTGGCCGGGCGGGAACGCGAGGCGATCCGCCAGAAAGCGAGCCTCTACCAGTGGCGCCTCGATGTGGACCAGGCCAATCAACGGGTGGAGCAGCTGGAAGTGGAGCTGGACAGGATCCGGCAGGAAATCAAACTGCTTAAGGACATTGACATGATGCTGCAGACGGAGACCGGCGAGGAACCGCCGACCCCGCCTGAGGAATAACGATACTATTTTGAGGCGAAAGTAGTGCCATGCCCCAAAAAAAAATACTGGTGATCGACGACGACCGGAGCATTCTCGAGGTGCTCTCCATGCGCCTCGAATCCCACGGTTACAAGGTGACCGCCCACACCCTGGCCCGGGACGCTCTTTACGACTTCAAGCGGGCGATGTATCGGGCCGCAGTGGTGGACCTGAAACTCGACCGGGAGAACGGGATCGAGGTGATGGAGCAGCTCCACGACCATGATCCTGCGCTGCCGGTGATCATCATGACCGCCTACGGGACCATCGAGTCGACGGTGGAGGCCATGCGGCGTGGCGCCTGCGGGTATGTGACCAAGCCCTTCGAGATGGATTCGGTGCTCGAGGAAGTGGACCGCGCGGTGAAAGGCCGCCGGGCAAAGCAGCCCGCCACTTCGTATCTCGACGAGATTATCGGTGCCTCCCCGGCCCTGGAGCGGGTCAAGCAGCAGATCCTCCAGGTTTCATCCAGCGACGCCACCGTACTGGTTCTCGGCGAGAGCGGCACCGGCAAGGAGCTGGTGGCCCGGGCTATCCACTCCTGCGGCCGGCGGTCCAACGGTCCGTTCATCGCGGTCAACTGCGGGGCGATCCCCGAACCGCTGCAGGAAAGCGAACTCTTTGGTCACGTCAAGGGCGCCTTCACCGGGGCGATCCGGGACAAGCGGGGCCTTTTCCGCCGGGCCGAGGGTGGCACGCTGCTCCTTGACGAGATCGCCGAAACCTCGCCGGCTTTCCAGGTGGGGCTTCTGCGGGTCCTGCAGGAGAAGGAGGTTCGTCCGGTGGGTGGCAACAACTCCGCCCGGGTCAATGTCCGTGTCCTCGCCGCCACCAACCGCAAGCTGGATGAGGAGGTAAACAAGGGCAAGTTCCGCAAGGACCTCTTCTACCGCCTCCATGTCATCCCCCTGACCATCCCGCCGCTCCGTGAACGCAAGGAGGATATCCCGCTGCTGGCGGCCCACTTCCTCAAGCGGCTGGCCCGAACCTCGCCCGCCAGGGTCAATAAGCTCGGCCCGGCCACCATCGAAGCGCTGCAGCACTATTCCTGGCCGGGCAACGTCCGTGAACTGCAGAACGTGCTCGAGCGGGCGGTGGTCACCTCGGCTACGGATGAGATCGGAGCCACGGACCTTTCGCTCTCCACCATGGATCTGGAGCTGGAGGCCGGTGAGCGGCTGCTCAACTTGCCCGCCGGCGGTGCTACCCTGGAAGCCATCGAGAAAGAGGCGATCATGCAGGCGCTGCGCTCCCAGGACTGGGTGCAGAAGAAAGCCGGCGCCCTCCTCGGCATCAGCCCCCGGGTGATGACCTACAAGATCAAAAAATTCGGTATTACCAGAGAGAACTAGCGGTCATCCGTGTGCGGCATGGTGGGTGAAATCATCTCACAGTTGGCTGTCGCCTGGTCAACGCCACTCGTGCGAACGGCGTACGCTTCCCGCCGTTTTCCATGTCGATGAGCCATTGCCAGGTGTCGGTGTCCCGGCTGTAGGCGAAGGTCGTATGGATAACGCCGTCATCGCCTGTATCGAATACGAATGCCAGAGTATCGCCGTTTGGTTTGGCGTGGCCGATGCCCTTGGCAGACAGACCACCTCCGCCTGTCACGTCGAGCCAGAGGCATGCATACCGTTTTGTCGGTTGGTCCCAGCCAATGAAGACGATGGCTTCATATGCCGGCGCTCCCTTGTCGTCCTTTTCCCGCGCCACTTCATGAAAGCGAAGATATTGATGGCCGAGAACCCACTCGGCGACAATGTCATGCGTCGATTCCGCCCCACCAATGGTGCCGCTCAGAACCCAGTTCCCGGCCAACGTGTCAAGCAGGGCGTCCTGAAAACCTTGCTGGTCCGCCATGGTTGGCAACGCTGCCAACATCATCAGCGCAACGAAAAGAAGAACGGTCTTCATTGGGTCTTCCCTCCAGGGACTACTGTATTTCCGCCAACTCCTCAACCATATCGTTGAGCTTGCACACCGTCCGCCAATTGCGACTGGTCATTGAAACCCCAATCAGCTTTTCGGCACGTGCCGCGAGCTTTGATCTGCCAACACCTTCGGGTGCATGCAGATAAAAAACGGCCTCCTTCAGAACAAACCGTTCGGTGTTCGTCCTGAGAATCTCGAGCGTCTCCAGGTCGAGATTCTTCGGTGCGGAAAAAAGGAAACCAACATGCAGCGTACTCGGGTTCGATACAGCATCCGGAAACGGATTATCCAGGATGGCTTTCTTGATGTCAGCCGCCTCCAGCAGGAGTATGTAAGGTTCGAAGCCGTGATCCTTCTTGATCGCGGAGCTTATGGTGCCAGCGAGACGCGAGACACTGTTTGCACTGCTCTGGAATACGACGTTTCCACTCTGGATGTAGGTCCTGACGTGCTGACAACCACTATCTTCCAGCAGCGGAACAAGCTGCTTCATCGGCAGAATATTCTTACCGCCAACATTGATACCCCGGAAGAGGGCAATGAGAGTCTTCATCCGATCACCTGTTCGATTGTCATCCCGATCCCTGCCGCCCAAAGGGAGACACGGGTGGCTGGCCGAAGGCGAGAAAGCTTGATGGCCGGGTCAGGTGTTTTCGCGATAATTGCCTGGGAAAAAGTGCCGTTCGACGAGCTCAATGAGAATGTGCAGCACCTTGATGTGCAATTCCTGTACTCGATCAGCGAACTTCCCTGCGGGGGTGCAGATATAGATGTCGCTCGACTCTTCAAGCTCCGCACTGCGCCTGCCCGCCAGAACAATTACACCCAGCCCAAGCGCTTTCGCGGAACGAGCGGCGTGAATGATGTTCTTGCTCGTACCGCTGGTGCTGAGCGCCAACAAGCAATCTCCGGCACGGCCATGCGCTTCCATGTATCTGGAGAATACGTGCTCGTAACCATAGTCGTTGCCCACGCAACTCATATGCCCGGGATCGCTGATCGCGGCAGCGGCGAGGGCTGGGCGATCCATGCGATATCGACCGGTCAGTTCTTCGGCGAAGTGCATGGCGTCGCACATTGAGCCGCCATTGCCGCACGAGTAGACGCGACCTTTCGTTTCAAAGACTTGAATCAAAAGCCCGGCGGCGCGTTCGATACTGGAGATCGTGTTCTTGTCGGCCAACAAACCTGTGAGAGCGGCATCTGCCTCTCGAAGGCTGGACTCAATGTGCTCGATCATCAGACCCTCTCGAATTGTGGTTG
>RCNC010002458.1_pt1 | contig 16226 bp, 18 predicted proteins | sample 2041301 | NCBI WGS metagenome assembly RCNC01 (sample SAMN09708231, study PRJNA481090) | Marine sediment metagenome, whole genome shotgun sequencing project. | biome: marine sediment; feature: ocean; material: sediment; isolation source: Sewage treatment plant 13A marine sediment (STP13A) ... | reverse complement strand
AATTGCCAAATTCGCTGCGGATAAAAGCGACCAGTTCATTGGCGTACTGAAAAGGCCCGGGCCCCGTCATCCCCTCGGGCCGGTCACCGCGCAACACCACCAGTCGTTTGACGCCGCCATCACGGTATGACGTCAGAATTTGCCTCAGCATCTCCTCGTTTTGCGCCATGCAGGAAATATGTGGCGCAACCGGTACATCGGTCTGCGCGGAAAGGGCTTCAACGGTGTCACGGGTGGCCTCCAGCGTGGAGCCACCCGCACCGAAGGTTACGGAAAGGTATTCCGGTTTGAGCGGCGCGAGCTTTTGCCAGGTCGACTCAAGGATGAGTTGCTGTTCCGCCGTCCTTGGCGGAAAGAACTCGAATGATATCCGTGGCGCCGCCAAGGGTCAGTAGCGGTAGTGATCCGGTTTGTACGGACCTTGCTTTTCGACGCCGATATAACCGGCCTGAACATCGGTCAACTCCGTCAGCTTGGCGCCGATACGCTCCAGGTGCAAAGTCGCGACCTTCTCATCGAGATGCTTGGGCAGCACGTAGACCTGGTTTTCATAACGTTCACCGTGGCACCACAATTCAATCTGCGCCAGCACCTGGTTGGTGAAAGACGCCGACATGACAAAGCTGGGGTGGCCGGTAGCACAACCGAGGTTCACCAGGCGGCCTTCGGCCAGCAGGATGATGCGCTTACCGTCCGGAAAGATGACGTGGTCGACCTGGGGTTTAATGCTATCCCATTCGTAATTTTTCAGGCTTGCCACATCGATCTCGTTGTCGAAGTGGCCAATGTTGCAAACGATCGCCTGGTGTTTCATGGCAGCCATGTGGTCATGGGTGATCACGTGGAAGTTGCCGGTGGCGGTCACGAAAATATCCACCTGGCTGGCAACATCTTCCAGGGTCACGACGCGAAAACCTTCCATGGCAGCCTGCAAGGCGCAAATGGGGTCGATCTCAGTAACCCAGACCGTTGCACCCAGGCCTTTCAGGGACTGCGCACAACCTTTACCGACGTCACCATAACCTGCTACGAGGGCGATTTTGCCCGCAATCATCACGTCGGTGGCACGCTTAATGCCATCGACCAGCGACTCACGGCAACCGTAGAGGTTGTCGAACTTGGACTTGGTAACAGAATCGTTAACGTTGATGGCCGGGAACGGCAACACGCCATCGCGGGCCATCTGGTAAAGGCGCTTGACACCCGTTGTGGTTTCTTCGGTCACGCCCTGGATTTTCGACAGGGCTTTCGTATACCAGCCCTGCCTGCTGTCCAGCCGTTTGCGGATCGAGTTGAACAGAGCCACCTCTTCCTCACTGGAAGGGTTGTCCAGTACAGAGATGTCTTTCTCAGCTTGCGCACCGAGATACAGTAACAACGTGGCATCACCGCCATCGTCCAGGATCATGTTGGCAAAGTCTTCTTCTTTATCGCCTGCACCCCAGTTGAAAATCTGGTGGGCAAACTCCCAGTATTCATCCAGTGTTTCACCCTTGAACGCAAATACTGGCGTGCCACCGGCTGCAATGGCGGCGGCTGCGTGGTCCTGGGTCGAGTAGATGTTGCAGGACGCCCAGCGCACTTCTGCGCCGAGGTCGATCAGTGTCTCGATCAGCATCGCGGTCTGGATGGTCATGTGCAGACTACCGGCGATACGGGTGCCTTTGAGGGGTTGCGAGGCACCCAACTCTTCACGCAGAGCCATCAGGCCGGGCATTTCGGTTTCGGCAATCGCAATTTCCTTGCGGCCAAACTCAGCCTGGTCGATATCAGCCACGTAATAGTCGTTCTGTTTCAATTTTTCAATAACAGCATTCATGGTTATTCTCCTGGTGTAGGGAGCGGTTTCAGATACCGGCCGCAGAACGAATCTGTTCAACGCGGTCGACTGCTTCCCACTTTACGTTTAGATCTTCCCGACCCATGTGGCCATAGACTGACAGGGGCTGGTAGATGGGTTTAATCAGGTCCAGCATCTGGATGATGCTGTAGGGCCTGAGGTCGAATTCCTGGCGGACAATCTGCTCTATCTGGTGCGCCGGAACGTGTTCGGTTCCGAACGTATCCACAGTCACCGAAGTCGGCTCGGCTACGCCGATGGCGTATGAAACCTGAATTTCCAGGCGATCAGCCAGGCCGGCAGCAACGATGTTTTTTGCCACGTAGCGGGCTGCGTAAGCTGCAGAACGGTCGACCTTGGACGGATCCTTGCCGGAAAAAGCACCACCGCCGTGGCGGGCCATGCCGCCATAAGTATCAACAATGATCTTCCGGCCAGTGAGGCCTGCATCGCCAACCGGACCGCCTACTTCGAATCGGCCTGTCGGGTTGATGTGATATTTGGTGTTTCCATCGAGCCATTCGGTAGGAAGAACCGGCTTGATGATTTCTTCCATCACCAGTTCTCGCAGATCGGCCTGGCTGGATTCGGCGCTGTGTTGGCTGGACAGAACAACCGCGTCGATACCTACCGGCTTCCCATCTTCATAGCGAAAGGTAACCTGGCTCTTGGCATCGGGACGCAGATGAAAGCGGCCATCTTCTGTAGTGCGTCGTATAACGCTCTGGCGCTTGACCAGTTCGTGTGCGTAGTGAATAGGTGCAGGCATCAACACGTCGGTTTCATTTGTCGCATAGCCGAACATCAAGCCCTGGTCGCCGGCGCCCTGGTCTTCCGGCCGCTCACGAGAGACACCCTGGTTGATGTCGGGTGACTGTTTGCCAATGATGTTCATTACCGCACAGGTGTGGCCATCAAACCCTACCTCGGAAGAATCGTAGCCAATGTCCACGATAACTTTACGGATCAGGTCCTCCAGGTCGACCCATGCAGTGGTGGTGATTTCACCACCCACGATCGCTACACCGGTCTTAACCATGGTCTCGCAGGCCACGTGAGCCGCGGGATCCTGCGTGAGAATTGCGTCCAGGACGGCGTCAGAAATCTGGTCGGCGACTTTGTCCGGATGGCCTTCTGAAACGGACTCTGAGGTAAATAAATAGCTGCTCATTTTTGGTCTTCCTCGCATGCCGGGCCAAGCCCGCCTGATAATTACATCTTTCAATCAAGATAAAGAGATATGTATTCTATCTAAATTGCCAGGGCAACGCAAAATAATTGACCTTGACCATCTAATGTCATCAATACTGGTGCAAAGTGGTGAGAACACATTAGAATTAGTCGCTCTTATTTCGGAACAACCCAGAGAGCAATAATGCCAAAAACACTCGCTCAGTCTCTTCTGCAGAACTTTCTCGGCAATGCCGCCGATTGGTACAAGCTGACCATCGTTCTGTTCCTGGTGATAAACCCCATCGTGATGATCACCATGGGCACATTCGTGGCCGGTTGGTTGCTGGTCGCAGAATTCATTTTTTGCCTGGCAATGGCACTGAAGTGCTATCCACTGCAACCCGGTGGCCTACTGGCCATTGAGGCGGTCATTCTTGGATTAACCTCACCAGCCACTGTTTATCATGAAACCGAGGGCAACTTCGCGGTAATCCTGCTTTTGATCTTCATGGTTGCCGGTATTTTCTTCCTCAAAGAGCTGTTGCTCTATATCTTCACCAAGCTCCTGATCAAGGTTAAGTCAAAGACCATGCTTTCCCTTCTTTTCTGCGTGGTGGCAGCCGTTCTGTCGGCTTTCCTGGATGCACTGACGGTGACCGCCGTCATCATTACGGTTGCGGCCGGGCTCTACCAGGTTTATCACAAGGTCACTTCGGGTAAGGGTTTTGACGATGACCACGACCATGCAGACGATACGGGAATAGGAGCCGAAACCCGAACCGACCTCGAGGAGTACCGGGCCTTCCTGCGTAACCTGATGATGCATGGCGCCATCGGCACTGCACTGGGTGGTGTTTCGCAGAACCTGCTCATTGGTGAGCTTGCCGGCTGGGGGTTTGGAGAGTTCTTCGTGCGAATGGCACCCGTCAGCATCCCCGTTTTCATCGTCGGGTTGTTTACCTGTGTAGCCGTCGAGAAAATGAAGCTCCTGGGTTATGGCGCCGAACTGCCGACGGCCGCAAGGCGCATCCTGGAAAGGTATGACGAGCTTGAGGACAGCAAACGGACACCCAGGCAGACCGCCGTGCTATTCACTCAGGCCGGTGTCGTTGTATTCCTGGTATTGGCCCTGGCTTTCCACTGGGCCGAGGTGGGCCTTATCGGACTGGCCGTCATCGTGCTGGCAACTGCCTTTACCGGCATTATCGAGGAACACCAGTTGGGACATGCATTTTCCGAAGCCCTGCCCTTTACTGCGTTACTGGTGGTCTTTTTCGCCGTGGTGGGTGTGATTCATGACCAGCACCTGTTCCAGCCGATCATTAATTACGTATTCACACTCGATCAGGAATCCCAGGTACCCGTGTTCTTCATGGCTAATGGCATCCTGTCCGCCATATCGGACAACGTTTTCGTCGCAACGGTTTACATCAATGAAGTGTACGCAGCGCTGGAAGCCGGCGACATTACCCGGGCTCATTTCGAGGAACTGACGGTAGCTATCAATACCGGAACGAACATCCCGTCGGTGGCAACTCCGAACGGCCAGGCGGCGTTTCTGTTTCTGCTGACTTCGGCACTGGCGCCCCTGATCAGGCTCAGTTACGGAAGAATGGTTATCCTGGCGCTGCCCTATACGATTACGATGACCATCACCGGCTTGCTGGCCACGATCTACATACTGTAAGGCTTACCAGCTTCCGGAATTTTCCATCGTGGACCAGGGTTCCAACAAGGGCAGTGCTTCGCCGCTCTGCAGCAACTCGATCGAAATCCCATCCGGTGATCGTACGAATGCCATCCGCCCATCGCGCGGCGGACGGTTGATAATGACGCCGCCATCCATCAGTTTCTGGCAGGTTTCGTAAATGTTGTTTACCGCGTAAGCGAGGTGACCGAAGTTGCGGCCGCCATCATAGGGCTCCGGCTCCCAGTTATAGGTTAATTCAACCTGTGCTTCCTCATCGCCTGGTGCAGCAAGAAATACCAGCGTGAATTTTCCCTGCGGCACATCCTTGCGTGAAATTTCGACCAAACCAAGATTATTGCAGTAAAAATCCAGAGATTCTTTGAGATCGGTCACTCTGACCATGGTGTGCAGGTATTTCATTAGCAGGCTCCGAAGGTTAGGATGGATCAACTCCCGACATTATCCCTGCCATGAACGCGACAAACCAGAACCCCCGACTGTCCCTACTGCGTGAAGCTGCCATTTTGCAGGTGAAATTGCTTGCCGATGGTATCCGGGACGCCATACTGATCCCGGTTTCTTTGCTCGCGGCGCTTCTCGGGTTGCTCGAAGGCGGTGACAAATGCGACGCTAAATTTCGCAGGGTGATCAAACTGGGCCGTCGCAGCGAACGCTGGATCAACCTGTTTGGTCAACAAAGGCCACTCGATACCTCAAGCCCCACAGGCTCCATTGACAATATTCTGGGACAGGTTGAAGCCGTGGTGCTGGATCAATACAAGAAAGGACGCAGCGCGGCCGAAACTCGTGCAGCCGTCAGAAAGGCCATGCAAAAAGATTCTGAAGAACCCGGGGAGTAAGCCGGATCTAGTAGTTTCCCTTGATGTAACTGGAAAGCTGTTCGACCTCTGCCTCTTTCTCGTGAAGCAGGTGTTTGACCAGATCCCCCAGCGATACAATGCCTACCATTGCATCGTTTTCAGTGACGATCAAATGCCGACAGCGGCGCTCAGTCATAGATTCCATGGCGACACGGGGTGCATCCGATACATCAACCGTAAACAGTGGTGAAGACATGACCTCGGAAACAGGCGTGTCGCGGGATGAACGGCCCTGCAGGACGACTTTCCGGAGATAATCACGTTCAGTAAAAATCCCGTCTGGCTGATCCCCATCCTGGATCACGATTGCGCCGATGTTGGCTTCTGACATGACGCCTATGGCATCGAATACCGACGTATCACTTTTTATAGTCAGACATTCTCTGGACTTGTGCTCGAGGATTTCCCTGATCGTTGACATGTGTTTTTCCTGGCGGCCGATTCACTTCTATTATACGAGTGAAACCCCTAATCTTCATCCTGCCTTGAAACGACGGTGTACTCAGCATCTATCACGTCGCCCTTTTTATCACCTGACGGGGTCGTGCCCGGGTAGTCCTGCCCACCCGGAAAACCACTACCGGTAACCCCCAGCTTTCGCCTGATCCACCACATGCGTAACCGCAGTGCCACCCAGGCGACCAGGCCAAGGCCCATGGCAAAGACCAGGATGAACACACCAAAGAAGAAGGCGCCTGCGAGTGCAAGCACGGCCACGATCCCTGCCAACAGGCGGGACAAGGGGTTCATAGGCGGTGGACCAATCTGATATTGCATTCAGCCAGCCCTAAAAGATCAGATTCACGACGGTGAGCATGACGATGATAAAAATCACGCTCATCGGAGTGCCGACACGAATAAAGTCGGCAACGCGGTAACCGCCCGGACCCATGATCAGTGCATTGACCTGGTGGGTCGGCAAAATAAATGCATTGGACGTCGACAATGCAACGATCAACGCGTACATGGCCGGATTGGCCCCTGTTGCCAAAGCGATACTGACGGAGATCGGCACCAGGATAGTGGTCGCACCAACGTTGGACATGACCAGACTGAAAACGGTTGCCATCACAGCCAGCGCAACCTGGATCGTAATCTCCGGCACATCACCCAGTATCATCATGATCTCCTGGGCAATCCAGGCGGCCGTGCCAGTTCGCTCCATCGCCTGACCCAGAGGAATCAGGCTGGCCAGCAGGAAGACTGTTTTCCAGCTCACGGACCGGTAGGCTTCATCCATGCTGAGCACACCCGTCAGAACCATGCCCATCGCACCGACCAGCAAGGAAATGGACAACCGATAGTCAGAAAAAACAATCATGCTCATGGAAATCGAGAAAAAAACCAGCGCATGGGCAACTTTGTGCGGCCGCTGCTCCTCCTTTGGAATATCGGTCGCGACGATAAAGTCGCGCTCCTTGCCCACAGCTGACAGATCACGCCAGGTGCTGTGCGACACCAGGCAATCCCCGGTTTCGAGTTCGGTATCGCGGATTTCTTCGGTCAGAATATCGCCACGACGATTGATGGCCAGAACACTGATGCCGTAACGGGTTCGTAACCGGGCCTTGCCAATGGATTGCCCAACCAGCTTTGAGCCAGGCGGAATAACCACTTCTGAAATACCCGCCCTGCTTTCGTTGAACAGACCGCCGAATGTGCGTAAGCGTGGCTGCACCCGGCACTGATTCTCCAGCGCATATCGACCTACTATGTCACGCGTACCCATCACCCCCAGGATCGTCCCAACCCAGATCATCTCGTCGGCGGGGGGAGCCAGCCTGGGTTCATCTGTGTTGCGAATGGCAAGCAACATCGGCGAACCTTCCATTTTCTCGGCGTCCTCGACGGTCATGCCAACCAGCGGGCTGTCAACAGTAACGAGCAACTCGTAGATGTCACCCTCGATACCGTAGACATCGGCGAAATAAGTCTTGGTCTTGGCGGGAACGCCACTGGCCTTTTCCTTGGTCTTGGGTAAAAGGAATTTACCCGCCAGTAGGAAATAGAGAATCCCTGACGCCAACAAAGCAATACCTATCGGGGTGACGTCGAAAAGGTGAAAGGTCTCCAGCGTCTGCACACCAGGCGGTAGCGACTCGTTGGCATTCTCAATCAGGTCGTTGAGCAGGATCAGCGGTGACGATCCCACCATGGTCAGTGTGCCGCCTAGAATCGCACAGGTACCCATCGGCATCAGAAGACGCGACAGAGGGATCGAGGTACGGCTGGATATCCTGGACATGACCGGCATGAACAGAGCCGTTGCGCCCACGTTCTGCATGATTCCGGAAATTAACCCGACTGTGCCGGAAATCAGCGGCACTATTCGGGTGACTGTCTTCCCACCCACCTTGAGAATGAAGGCGGAGACGACCGTCATCACACCGGTTCGGTCCAGCCCGGCGCCAAGAATCATCACTGCGATGATCGACAGAACCGCGTTGGAAGCAAAACCATTAAACAGGTCGGTCGCGGGCACCAGGCCGGCCAGGCCGATCACCACCATGACCAGGATCGCAGCGATATCGACACGAACGAGCTCTGACACGAACAAACCGATCGTTGCCGACAGGATCAGCAATACCAGGATCATGTCGGGTGTCAGTGTCAGTCCGGTTTCCATCAGTTCGCTTGTCTCCTGGTTCAGCCGGTATGCCTGAAAACGAGGTCATACACCCCATGGCCTAATCGCTCACCGCGCTTTTCATACTTGGTTTCCGGCCGCCATTCAGGTCTGGAACAGGTCTCACCCTGAGGTGCGATGTTCTCAAAAGCCGAACTGTCGTGCATCACTTCCAGCATATGCTCTGCGTAAGGTTCCCAATCAGTCGCCATATGCAGGACGCCGCCACTTCGCATTTTTTCCGCCAGCAGCGCAATGAATTGCGGTTGGATAATACGCCTCTTATGATGCCTTTTCTTATGCCATGGGTCAGGAAAGAATATTCTCACCCCTTCAAGTGAGTTCGCCGGAACTCGTTTTTTCAGCAGTTCGACGGCGTCTTCACAGGCGACGCGCACATTGTCGAGCCCATGTTCTTCAATCTTCAACAACAGGTGGCCGACCCCCGGCTTGTGCACTTCCACGCCGACGTAGTTTTCTTCGGGGTGGGCACGGGCCATCTGCCAGGTGGCATCGCCATTGCCAAAACCGATTTCCAGAATGACCGGCCGGGTGTTGCCAAACAGCGAACTGAAATCCAGTTTGGAATCGTCGCCGATTATTCCATAGGGCGACCATAATTCATTAAGCGCACGTTTTTGGCCTTCGGTGAGGCGCCCGCCACGCAACACGAAACTGCGCACCGGGCGTCGGATAGCCGGGTCCTTTTCGCTTGTTTCCTGTTCTCTGGGTTCACTGGTCATGATTTGCCCATTGTAGCAAGCGACACTTGAAAAATGTTCAGCTAAAGCCCAATCTGAACAGCATGAGCGAAGGAAATGAACAAGGGGCCGCCGGATACCTGGAACAGCAGATGCTAATCGCCATGCCGAGTATGGTGGACGACAATTTCGCCGGTAGTGTGACACTGCTGTGCCAACATAACGACTCCGGCGCCATTGGTATCACCATCAACCGCCAGTCAAAGTTTACACTCGGTGAAGTTTTCTCCCAATTAAACATTGACTGCCTTGATGACACCATTCGGCAGCGGGCCGTACTTGAAGGCGGACCGGTAGCCCAGGATCGCGGCTTCGTGCTGCACAGCCCCCGGGATGGCTATGAATCAAGCATGGGGGTTGGGCAGGACATCATGGTCACCACCTCCCGCGACGTGCTGGCGGATATCGCCGGCGGCTCGGGGCCTGAACGATTTGTCGTGGCGCTGGGTTATTCAGGCTGGGGCGGCGGACAACTGGAAGGTGAGATGCTGGCAAACGCCTGGCTCTCGGTTTCAGCAGATACCGACATCGTGTTCGAACTTCCGCTAACCAGTCGCTTTGACGAAGCACTTGGACGCCTGGGTATCAAGGTGGAGCAGTTGCTTCCGGATGCCGGACATGCCTGAAAACGCGCCCAGTGGCTATGTCCTGGGTTTTGATTTTGGCCTGCGCCGCATTGGGGTCGCCGTTGGGCAGACCGCCACTTATACAGCCAGCAGCCTGGAAACCGTCAGTCACGGCCAGAAACCGGACTGGGCGGCCATTGATCGGCTGATTAAGGAATGGAAACCGTCCACCCTGCTGGTCGGCCTGCCACTCGGCACCGATGGCGAAGAAACCAGGATGTCTCAAGCCGCACGCCGTTTCGGTGCCTCGCTGAAAAAACGCTACTCCCTTACCCCGGTCTTTGCCGACGAGCGGCTCAGCTCCCGGGCAGCAGAAGACCGCTTCGTCGAAATGCGGGCCAGCGGCGCGGCGCGCCGCAAAGACGCCGGCCAGCTGGATGCCATGGCGGCGCAAATCATTCTCGAAAACTGGCTGCAAAGCTGTCGTACTTGAGCAAATGGCCCATATCCGGAGTTTTCCTGCGATAGCCCGGACCGATGCCCGGGTATTGATCCTCGGCAGCATACCCGGCCGTGAATCGCTGCGCAGGCAGCGTTACTATGCACACCCGCGCAATGCCTTCTGGCCGATCGTCTGCCAGGTTTTCAGCATTGAAAATGAAGACTACGCGACCAGGGTCACCCAACTCTCCGAAAAAGGCGTCGCACTGTGGGATGTGCTGCAGGCCTGCTTTCGCACCGGCAGTCTGGATTCCGACATTGATAACCAGACCATTGTCACCAATGATTTCCAGGCCTTCTTCGCGGGCCACCCGGACATCAGCCGTGTTTTTTTCAACGGCGCCAAGGCTGAAATGGTCTATCTGAAACAGGTGCAGCCTCACCTGAAGGGTGCGGCTGCGAATTTGCCATTGCAACGCCTGCCATCAACCAGCCCGGCCCATGCCGCGATGAGTCTTGAGCAAAAGCTGGACGCCTGGCGGGTAATACTCGATTAGGGTTTAGAATAGTGCCATGAAAAGTATTTGCGTTTATTGCGGTTCCAACCCCGGCCTGCTCCCTGACTATTGCGCAGCAGCGCGATCGCTCGGCCATGAATTGGCAAACCGGGGCCTTGGTCTTGTATATGGCGGAGCCAGCATCGGCGTGATGGGTGCGGTAGCAGATGCCGTTCTGGAAGCCGGCGGGCAGGCTATCGGCGTGATTCCGCACAGCCTGGCCACACGGGAGGTCTCGCATGACGGCCTCGATGAGTTGATCGTCGTGGGCTCGATGCACCAGCGCAAAGCAAAGATGGCGGAGCTTTCAGATGGGTTCATTGCACTGCCCGGGGGCTGGGGCACTTTTGAAGAAATCTTTGAAATACTGACCTGGGCACAACTGGGCATGCATGAAAAACCCTGTGGCCTGCTGAATGCAGCTTCGTACTACGACCACCTTTTTGCTTTTCTTGACCACGCGGTTGAACAGAAATTTGTAAAGGCAGAGTTCCAGCCGATGATCATGATGGAAAACGAGCCCGGCAAGCTACTCGACCGGTTTGACGGATACCGCGCGCCGCGGGTCAAGAAATGGATCGGTCCGGAGGAAACATGATTCGCGTTCGTCTGATCGACCACATTGTGTTGCGTACACAGAACCTCGAGAAAATGGTCCATTTCTACTCGAAAGTGCTGGGTTGCAAAGTCGAGCGCAGCCTGCCGCCGGAAACCGGGCTGACCCAGCTGAGGGCCGGACTATCGCTGATCGATATCGTGGCTGTTGACAGCGAACTGGGCCGCAACGGCGGCGATGCGCCGGCCCGATCAGGAAACAACCTTGATCATTTCTGCCTGCAGATTGAGTACATTAACGAAGATGAGCTTCGAAACTGGCTCGATGCACAAGGATTTGGCGATACGGATCTCCAGACCCGATACGGAGCGGAAGGTTTTGGACCTTCGGTCTATATCTGTGATCCGGATGGGAATACGGTCGAACTTCGCTGTGAACGGAACGAGACGCGGGGATCGCCGTAGCGGTTCTGATTACTCGACGCCGAAAGCGGCCTCGAAGCGCCAGGTGCGCGTGATGTGCAGAATATCCACCCGATCAGTGATGTTATCCGGCAGTGGTGCATAAGGCGAAGCCAGTTGCACGATGTTGATGGCAGCCTGATCGATTGCCCTGATACCAGAACTGCGCATTACATCAATACTCTCGATCGTCCCGTTCTGCAGGATACCCACTGTCAGGATCAGGTCACCATGCAGTTTCTGCCGTCGCAGTTCGCTGGGGTAATTCAGGTTGCCCACGCGCTCAACTTTCGACACCCACCCGCTCATATAGCTGGCAAATTCATATTCCTTGGTATTGGCGGATATGAACTCACGCTTTGGCAGCGTTGATTTCCATTGTCTTTGGCGGCTGACTTCAGGCTGCATGCTTGCCATGTCCATGCTCTGCTGCATCAACTGCGAGGCATTTGGCTGTTCGGTTTCCAACTGCTCGACCGTGGTTTGCTGAAGACGTGCCTGGTCGTCAGTATCGACGGTGATGATTTCCCGGACTTCAAGCTGGGGTGACGGTGTTTGAGCGACGGCCTCCTGAATATCCGACCCGTCCCGTGGTGTAGGTAGTTCACCACTAACCGGCTGTGCCGGACGTGACGTCTCGGTCGTCTCACCGCCGCCCTTCTGAGATGCCTGCGCCAGGTAATCGGCCTTTTCCGGCTCGCTCTCCGAACGCCATTGCACCAGTACCACGTCCAGTGTGTCCGCCAGCCGCGGCATGGGATTGATGTTGAACCCGAAATTCACGCCGAAAAACAGCAGCACGTGCAGTGCAATCGCCGCCACCAGGAAAACCATGAAACGGTCTTCGGTCCAGGACGTATGTCTGTTTGAATTCGGCATCATGCCGTTACTACCTCCTCACTGCCTGATTGCTTCGAGCGCGTCGAACATCTCCCCGGCGATATTAAGGCCAAATTCCGCGTCCAGCTCCCGAATGCAGGTGGGGCTGGTCACGTTTATCTCGGTCAGCCAGTCGCCGATCACATCCAGCCCAGCAAAAACAATACCACGGCGTTTCAGTTCAGGCGCCACTTGTTCACAAATCCAGTAATCACGATCTGATAGCGCTATACCCTTACCGGTGCCGCCTTTTGCCAGATTGCCACGGAAATCCCCCGCACCCGGAATACGCGCCAGGGCAAACGGAACCGGTTTACCGTTGACCACCAGGATGCGCTTGTCTCCCTGTGTGATTTCCGGAATATAGCGCTGCACCATGACCAGGTCACGATCTTTTGCCGTTATGGTCTCAAGGATGACGTTCAGGTTGGGGTCATTCGGCTGCACCTGGAATATCGACTCCCCGCCCATGCCGTCCAGAGGCTTGACCACCGACAGTCCCTGCTCACCGACAAAGGCCTTAATCTCAGTTGAGCTGCGTGTTATCAGTGCCGGAACACAACATTGTGGAAACTGCGTGATGAAACATTTTTCATTAGCGTCGCGCAAAGACTGAGGCCGGTTCATCACGGTGACTCCCGCTTTTTCTGCCAGGTCCAGCACGTAGGTGGTGTAGACGTAGTCCATGTCGAAGGGCGGGTCTTTTCGCATCAGCAGGAAGTCCATTCCACCCAGCTCGAGATTCTGGCTTTCACCCAGCGTAAACCAATCCTCGTTGCGGTCGGTCACACTCAGCGGCCTCATGTGCCCAAGGGCCAAACCATCCCTCATAGTCAGATCTGAAGGTTCCATGTACCAGAGTTCATGACCGCGGCGCTGCGCTTCGAGCAACATTGCAAACGTTGAATCCTTATAAGTGACGATGCCGGAAATCGGGTCCATCACCACAGCGGTCTTCACAACTCCGCCTTTTGAGTTAAATGCGTCGGTCATATTACCTTCCTTGATCCCGATCGTTCACAGGCTGATATTATCGGTTTTGCCAAGCTGTTATTCCAGCACTCTTTCGCAGTATATATATTAGCTTGTTTACCTAAGCTGTTGTTAGTGCTGGTATCTCGGGATGAAAGTGGTAGACTAGAACGTCCCGGCCGCCTAAAATCGGAGGGGAAGTGTTCAGGTTCGGGTGCGCTAAAGCACCGGTATCGGATGATTAACCACGGATGGATATATGACTGAAGAACACACACAGGGTCAAACCAACGGGACGGCTGTCAAGGCCTCCATACGCATTCTTGTCGTCGACGACAGTTCAACCATCAGGCGCTCAGCAGAAACCATGCTGACCACCGAAGGCTACGATGTTGTTACCGCTGAAAACGGATTCGAAGCACTGTCCATGGTTGCAAGACACAACCCTGACCTGATCTTCGTAGACATCATGATGCCGCGACTGGACGGTTACCAAACCTGCGCCATCATCAAGAATAATGCACAGTACCGGTCTACACCGGTCGTTATGCTGACCAGCAAAGACGGTCTCTTCGACCAGGCACGGGGACGCGTCGTAGGTTCCGACCTCTACCTTACAAAGCCTTTTACAAAAGACGAATTGCTCGCTGCCGTTGCACAACACGCGGCAGCGTGATCCACGCTTAAAAGCGGAGTTCCATCAACAGGGAAAGTGAAGGGACGGATGAATTTGAATGGCAAAAATACTGCGTTCACGAAGCTGCTCGAATACGAGAAGCGCAGTGCGCAGTTTTCACCTGGCGCCGGCAACAGTGGCGAATCTTCCGATGAGTGGAGCGGCGTCACGTTCAGTGTCGGTGACATCCACATGGCTTGCAATATCGATCGCATCGGCGAAATTCTGCCTTGCCCGCAATCCACACCCGTACCTGGCGCCAAGTCCTGGATCGTCGGACTGGCCAACGTACGCGGTGAACTGCTCACCGTCGTTGACCTGGCCTGGTTTCTGACCGGGACAAGATCCCCGATTACGGCCCGCAGCCGTTTGCTTTCCACCAACCTGAACAAGGCCCCGCTGGGGCTGTTAATCGACGAAGTGTTCGGGCAGCGGCATTTTCTTGACAGTGATGCAGTACCCGTTGAGCTGGACGAGGACACGTTGCTGGGCACGATCATCAGCAAGCAACACAATTTAGGATCGGAGTCCTGGAAGGAACTGGACCTCGAACAACTATTCCACACGGCAGAATTTCTTAATGGCTCGACAATCTAAATCTCGGCTGCGCAAAAGCCGGTCACGCCAAAAAGGATTCTTCATGAGGCGAGATAAAGGGCAAGGGAAAATGACATTGACCAACTTGAAGCCCGGTTTACAGCAAAAATCCGCTCGCCTTTACGCGATGGTCGGCTTTTTGGTTCTTCTATTGGCCTTCGTGGCCATCACGTTTTTCCTGATCACCAAGGAAAGCAGGAATGAACAGCAGTGGATCAGACTCTCAACAGATCTTCAGGTGAATTCCCAGCAGGTTGCCAAATCAGCTATTGAAGCAGTAGATGGCAACAGCAGCGCATTCCTCAAGCTTGACGAGTCCAGCAACATCATCACCGATGCGGTGGCTGCGCTGAACCATGGCGACCCGATTCGTTCCTTGCCTGCGCTTTCTTCCACCCATTCAGACAGGCTGCAAGAACTCAGTGACACCTGGTCCAGCCTCAATACCAACACCAAGAGCATTCTTGATCGGGAAGTACTGATTCTCAATCTGGCTACCGCCAGTAGGTCGTTCATCAATGCAATTCCTGAAATCCAGGAATTGACCGACGAGGCTGTGCGCGAGCTGACACGCAGTAAGGCGCCCAGCAACCAGGTGTTCGTCGCCGGACGCCAGCTGGTTCTGTCAGACCGTATTCTTCGGCATCTGAAAGAAATGCTGCGCGGGGGTGCCGGCTCAGAAGCCGCGGCCCAGAATTTCTCCCAGGAGATCGAGTATTTTGAACAAACCATGGATGCCCTGCTCGAAGGCAGCAAAACAGTCGGCGTCACCCAGGTACAAAATTCCAGTGCGCTAAGGGCTTTGAATGATGCCCGCCTGATTTATGACAACGCCCGACCCGAACTGGAAACCGTGCTGGTCGCCAGCAACGACATACTGGCCGTGCGCAACGCGGCCGGCCAACTGTTCACCGATAGCCTGAAATTGTTCGATCTCAGCCGGGAACTGTCCGATGCCGTACTGTACCGCTCGGACAACCGTTTATGGCCATCTTTATGGTCAGGCTCACTGGCGCTTGTCATCATTCTGATTTCGATCGCGTTGATGGTCTGGTCATTCCTGAACGTGGAACGGCGCCGTGCCATTGAAGCGGGCATGCAGAATCAGAAGAACCAGCAAGCCATCATGCGCCTGCTGGATGAAATGAGTTCACTGGCTGACGGTGACCTGACGGTAAAGGCAACGGTCACGGACGACATGACCGGCGCCATTGCAGATTCAGTCAATTTCGCCGTCGAGCAGTTACGCGAACTCGTTACAGGCATCAACATCACGGCACAAACCGTTTCAGAATCCGCCAACGAGACGATGGAAACGACCGGCCTGTTGGCCGCTGCCTCCGGCCAACAGGCCGAACAGGTGCGCACTGCCACCGACCTGATTAACGAAATGGCCGAGTCGTTTGACGGCATGGCAGCGCGCTCTCGGGAATCCAGTGAAGTTGCCCAACGCTCAGTTACGATCGCCCACAGCGGCTCACAAATGGTGCAGCAGACGATCAAGGGTATGGACACCATCCGTAACCAGATCCAGGACACATCGAAGCGCA
>RCNC010001388.1_pt1 | contig 16229 bp, 12 predicted proteins | sample 2041301 | NCBI WGS metagenome assembly RCNC01 (sample SAMN09708231, study PRJNA481090) | Marine sediment metagenome, whole genome shotgun sequencing project. | biome: marine sediment; feature: ocean; material: sediment; isolation source: Sewage treatment plant 13A marine sediment (STP13A) ... | reverse complement strand
GACGGGAAAGAGAGTACAGCTCTAAGTATATACGATGCTAATCCTGAAAGCCCCGATGGGAAGCACCTCTGTTATATAAGATATCCGATGATTGTCCAGGGTGGCCATTCGGGGACGGCAGTAAAGGCAGATGTAATCCTAAAAAACCTAATTACAGGGAACTCCAGGAAAATTTATGAAGTAACATGCACAAACCACAACGGTGCAAATGCCATTTGGATAAACGATTCACTTATTTCATTTATGGTGAATCATTTACAAGACTTCGCTGTATATAATATTAATTCAGATCAGTCGGTTTTTGGTTTGGTAAGAGGTGAGCTGGGGCACAAGTCATTTGGGAATATTCTGATATATACGAAATGCAATAAAAGATTACTCGGACCGGATAAGCAACGCATTCCTTTTGATACAGAGGAGGAAGGGATTCATACATTGAATTGTAAAACCGGTGAAACAAACCAGATCGCTAAAAAGATCGATATCATAAAAGCTTTTAGGACCCTGAATCCAAATGTGACCAAAAATGAGGCGCAGATTTTGCATGTCGAGCCAAATCTGCTGAATGATAAAATCATGTTTGATTACCGGCATCCACGTTATCCCGACAAGCGTTGGGAAGAATTGCACGGTTTCCTACTCGCTGATGGATCCGGGATACGATGGGTAAAAGAGCGTCCGATGCATGTTGTTTGGTTCGACAACAACAGCATGTTTGGGGTGGATACCAAAGATCCTGAAAAGAAAATCTATAGATACGATTTATATGGGGAAAAATTAGAAATGCTGGGAGGTACTTCAACCCATGTTGGCACCTCTCCTGACCGTAAATTATACATTGGTGAAAGTGCTTATTACAAACCAGAGGAAGACGGCTTTACCAGGGTTTATTTATACAATAGAGGAGAAAAGGAACCTTATGCTCTGTTGGCAGAATGGCAGAATACTAAAATTACATGGGAATGGGTAGCTCACGTCGATCCTTCGTTTTCTAGTGATGGAGAACGAGCTTATTTCATAAGGGCTTCAAGTACCGAAGATATATTTGAAGCAGTTTTTATCAATTTTACTGAAATTAAATAGCTGTAAAGAAGATTTAGAACATGAAAGCCATAGGAATCAGTAGCAGTGGCCGAGAGCCTGCATATTCAAAAATAATTGTAAAAGATATCTTAGAAGAATCTGGGGTTGGATACGAAATGATTCATATTGCGAAACTGAATATTAAAGGTTGTTTGGGATGTCTTAAATGTGCAAGTGACAATCAATGTGTTCAAAAGGATGATTTTCAGGGCGTGGTCGATAAAATTAAGGAAGCTGACGCCCTGGTATTTGGTGGCGGGAATTACTATGGGATGCTGAATGCCATCGGACATGCATTCTGGGAAAGGACATTTGCCTTAAGACACCGTGAATCTTTTCCGTTTGCAGGAAAATTAGGAATTGCTGTCGGACTGGATAGGGATAGTAATAAGCGCGAGTCAACTTCTTTTATAGAGAAAATGATGCTCGATAATAAAATGGCCGTCATTGCCACCTTCACTGATCCAGGTCATCAACAATGCTATGATTGCGGATATGGTCATAATTGTGTGGTGGGCAATGTGTATGGTCAAATGGGGCTAACTACGGCAGAAAATGCTGAGAAAAATCGTCCGGTTGAATATGGTCACGAGTCACAAAATGAAGCTAAGGCGATCGGAAAAATGTTGGGTTCAATTTTATCAGCAAGAAAGTAGTGAGCTCAAGATAATGGACCAATAATAAGTAAGATGGGTATGTGTAAAACCTACTGTTTTCTGATTTTAAATCTCCTGTCAAGTCTTTGCTTATTTTCTCAAGAACCTGACCTTATCATCCCAAAGATGATGGATCAGGGTGCGACGGCTGGACTACGTGTCAAGGTAACCGCTTCAGAATATAGAGGTACACAGGTGCACCACTCCTTGTATTTGCCTGGAGACTGGAAGCCTGGTGAGAAATATCCTGTCATGGTTGAGTATACAGGGAATTATTATCCCGAAAGCGGTTCTACAGGCTTGGTGGAGGATGCGAATCTTGGATATGGATTAACCGGCAAGAATGGTTTTATTTGGATTGTGATGCCCTATATAGCCGAAGATCTTAGCAGAAACGAAATATCCTGGTGGGGTGATATTGAGGCCACGATCAATTACTGCAAGGTAAATCTTCCCCGGATATGCCAACGTTACGGGGGTGACACTAATAATGTTTTTATCTGTGGATTTTCTCGGGGTGCCATAGCTGTAAACTACCTCGGATTGGCCGATGATGAAATCGCCCGGTTCTGGAAGGGATTTATCGCCCATGAGCATTATGACGGTGTTAGAACCTGGGGTTACGAGGGGGATGATAGTACTTCGGCCTTAAGCCGCCTCAAACGTCTTAATGGCCGACCACAGTTGATTTGCGAAGCGGCTACATTTAACCTCTCAGGTAAAGCCAGGGAATATCTTGAAAGTCATTCGGATCAAGGGAATTTTACCTTCCTGACAGTACCTGTGGACTCGCTTTTCAATATACCCCGAGAAATCCCCATGTCACATACCGATCTGTGGCCGATTAAAAATAGCCCAGCCAGACGTTTGGCGAGAGAATGGCTATGGGACAAAATTGATATGACCAAATTATAACAGCGCAAGATTTCCTCCCTAAATCAGCAGTATCAACTTACCTTAGTATTTGGTTCAGTTTGTAGATGAAGAAAACCGGAGCAAGATGATCCAATCACCTGCGGATGGTGCTTTCAAATTCTGTTTCCCTTTTAAAAGTTTACCTTCCTCGCTCCATTTCCCTGTCGAAGGATTAAACCATTTTGCAGTAGCGCCAGGTATCGATAACTCAATATTTGGAATTTTATCGGAAGCATTTGCATTTTCCGGAGAAGGGTGATCGGGATTTGCGAAGTAAATAATGCAAACATTCTCGTCACGAATACATTTGAATTGTAAAGGATCTCCTCCGACAAAGTCATCGTCAGGAGTCAGGCCTGTGAGAGCCAGCTTGGAATCCTGGAAGAACCTGTGAATATGGATAAAGTCATTTCCCCCGATCAATTTTGCACTGCCGTCGTAGTAGCCCTGGATACCCCTCACGTCCACTGTATCCTTCTCGATATCATCAATGGGATGGGCCTCATAGGTGCGGTAACCGCCATAGGTAGCATGTCCCCCAGACAGCAGGCTTGCCCACATCAGCCGCCTGAAGAAGTAGCGAGAGTGTTCAGGTTGGCGGTAGGTTTCATATCGGTCCTCATCATTGACCACTGGTTTGTTAGATTTTTCACGGTATTGCAAAATCAGCTCACCGGATACCTGATCCAGGTCTTCTAATGTGGTGATGTCAGACCACTTTGCATCTATAAATTGATATCCTGTGAACCGGGATTGGTGGTTGGTGATCATGGTACCCCATGGCTCGCGTCCAACCATATCCTGTGCGATTTGATGGATGGTTGAAGCATGGAGCTTTCGCCCGCTCTCTTCTCCTTCTGTAATGATCTCACGGTCATTTGAGATGCACCACTGCACATTTGGATAAGCCGAGAACCGGGCCTGGGCATAATGTGCAATGAGTTTTGCCATTTTATCGCCATTTGCATATCGCTTAAGTTCCTCGGTATCTTCGCCGTAAGGGATTAATTGAAATTGAAGCCGGGGATATTGCTCAAGGGCATAGGTAAGCCGCCTGTCCATTTCCTTCCAGTACCCAAGGTTCATGGAGTTTCCATCGTCGGAGAAAAGAATCTGCACATCATGTCTACCCTGACAGAACCAGGTCCGGATCTTAGTAGCGCCCATCAAGACTGCCTGGTCAATGTAGGATTTCCATTTTCTCTCCGTATTTGTAAGGTACCTATAACCGGTCTCTCCAATGTGTAGAAACCAGTCCCCATTATCAAAGATGAATTGATATTGGTCGGCTGGATCCTGGCGCAGCTTGCCAGGTAAATCCGATTCGGCCACCGTAAATTTACCATGCTTGCCCATTAAGCTTGTATCCTCAGAATTACAAAACCAGGTCCAGTCACCCGGGATGCCGCAGTAGGCCCTGGCCCTGAAGACCGATCCCCCATCGTAAAACGCATCTACCTTTACCTCCTTACCATCTGGTTTGGTAAATGTAACCTGTACCAGGTTGGATTTAAATGGATTTATAGGTGCCTGCTTCGTGACCAGTATGACTTCATAGACACCTCGCAAAGGTGCATCCTCATTTCCACTTGTGACCACCTGGGCATATGCACCTGACCAGCAAAAAGTTACCGCAAGAAATAGCATCGGGATAAACAGGTTTTTTGTTGTTCTATGTTTCATATATTTATTATAAGGATATAGGAAAGTTAGTAAATTTTCCACTGGGTTGGCGACGCTAATTATCTCTGTAAGTATATTGATTGACACTTATAATTCACTTAATTTTAGTGGAGTAAAAAATATTAACTGAAGATACGGCAAGATGCACAACGTGGTGCCTGGATATTGTAATATTAAAAACACAGCTTATGCATACTAACCTCAGATGGGAAAAAGGAGTTTTTTCAAAAACCTATAAGATCTATTCCAATAACCAACTGGTTGGGAGTTTAGTGGATAAGGCATTTTCACAATCCTCCAGTGGTGAGCTGGATGGCAGAGGATATACATTCAGGACAAAAGGAACCTTTAAGCAACATACGGAGATCCTGGACAATAAGGAAAATAAAGTCATTGGAGAAATAACTTATAATAGCTGGATGACGAAAGCAACATTATCTGTTTTGGGCAAAACGATAAGTTGGAAATATGATAATATATGGAATTCAAAGTGGAGCATATTCGATAAAGATGGGATTAAAATTAAATACTCCGGCTCTTCAAAAAGCGGAAAAATCGAATCAAGCACAGATGATGCTTTACTCCTGTTGTTTGGATTATTTGTTACCAATTATTACAGGCAGATGTTCATTGTGATAATTGTAGCAGTTTTTATTCCGATTTGGGTATCTGTATTGCAATAAAATAAGACTTGCCTCAAGTAGCTCAAACTGGACGCTGAGAGATTTATTAAAACAAATTTAAAAATTAAAATTATGAGTAATCTACATTTAAAGTTGCAGCTTCTTTTAATAGCACTGAGTTTTTTGGCCTTCAATAATTGTAATACCCAGGTAAAAAATCAGGAAGAGAAGCAAAATATTCTTTTTATAGCGGTGGACGATATGAATGACTGGGTCGGATTTTTATCCGGGCACTCAGGCATGGAGATCCATACACCGAATATTGACCGCCTCGCTGCTTCATCCATGGCTTTCAGTAATGCCCACACACCGGCTCCGGCCTGTGCCCCGACAAGGGCAGCCATTCTTACGGGAGTGCATCACGCCCGTTCAGGAGCAGAGAATGTTTTCTGGGGAGACGGGCCGAATTGGCGAAAGTTTGAAGCCTTAAAAGATGTTGTCACCTTGGAGCAATTCTTCAAACAGCATGGTTATAAAACCCTCGGAGCAGGTAAGATATATCATAGCCAGGCGCCGCCATGGACACCCACAAGCCAGATAGAACCAGCCAATTGGGACTTCTATTACCCGAGTTCCTATATTTCCCATCCCTATCAGATTCGTGCGCCAAAAGATGTTATCTATCCAGAGGATGTTGATAATGAGAGCCGGCCTGGAGGAGATAATAGCTGGTGGACCTGGGGCCCGATTCCTGTCCCCGATGAAAAAATGGCGGATTTTCATGTTGCAGATTGGGCAAGTTACCAGCTCACCCTGAAACATGATAAACCATTCTTCCTGGCTGCTGGAATGTGGAAACCACATGATCCATGGGAGGTGCCCCAGAAATATTTTGATATGTATCCGCTTGAAAGTATTGTATTGCCGGAATGTAAGGAGGATGACCTTGAAGACGCATTCGACCATGGCCGGCGCTTTATACAAAAATGGGTGGTAGACAATAATCAATGGGAAAAAGTCATCCAATCCTATGCTGCCTCCATCACGTTTTCAGACGCTATGGTTGGACGATTGCTGGATGCTTTTGAGAAATCTGAATATGCAAATAATACCATTGTCGTATTATGGGCTGATCATGGTATGCATATGGGAGAAAAAGAAAACATTGAGAAATTCACCCTCTGGGAAAGATCCACCCGGGTGCCTTTGATCATTTCAGTTCCCGGCATGGCAACTGCGGGTACAACATGTGAACAACCTGTAAGCCTGATGGACCTCTATCCAACCCTTGTTGATCTGGCAGGATTTGAAAAACCTTCCCACCTGGATGGAAGAAGCCTGTTACCGCAGATTGAAAATCCAAGTACAGAGACTTCTCCAGTCATATCCAGTTATAAATTCACCTACCCGGATCAACGAATTATAGGACACGCAGTAAGAAGCATGCGATACCGTTATATCTATTATTCGGATATCAACCTGGAAGAACTCTACGATCACCAGAATGATCCCAATGAATGGGATAACATAGCATATAAAGAAGGGAATAAAGGGATCATTGATGATCACCGGAAGGTCCTCTTGGATATGTTGCCCCAGTTGACCTGGAGGGAAGGCCCCCCGGATGGCTATTCCATCGATGAGGATGGTAATGTCCACAATGAAAATTATAAGTGAAGAAAAAGCAAACCATTCTAATTACCGGAGCCACTGGAAACATTGGGGAGGTGCTGCGCTTGCGTTGGCAAAACGTGATGCTAAGGTTGTATTATTAGGACGTAGGCTCGAATCTTTGGAAGGCCAGGGCGGATTCTATCCGTGCTGCTCTATCTGAAGCCCTGATCGAGTTTCAGGAGAAGGACATTGACACAATGGTAGTTGACTTCTCTGACATGGAGTCTGGTGGGGCTCGCGGCCTCTGAGGCAAAAAGCCGATTTCCGGAAATACATGGCCTGGTACTTTCCGCAGTCGTCTTCATCCAAAATGGTCCGAACATCTTACCCAATGGTCATGAACTGATGTTCACAACGAACGTTATGGGGCCCTTTCTATTCACCCAGTTGTTGTTGGACAGAATGCAGCAATCAGACGGATTGGTACTCCACGTGATTGCTCCTTTCTATAAAGAAATCAACTGGGATGATCTTGAAAGCATTAAAAGTCACAAGACATACAACCGGATGATTGCTGCAGAATTGGCCCGCAGGTATGCTGGAAAGATATCTTCTGTAGCATTCAATCCTTCCTTTATCATCGATAAATCAGACCCTGAGCTGGACAAAAGGTGGCCATCCGGATTCAGGGGTCTCTTCTGGCGGCTAATGACAGTCCTTTTCGCCATGCCGCCTGTGACCGCTGGTGAGCCCATGGCCGATCTGATGCTTTCAAATCAGGATCGTAATGCTATCAATGGAGCATTGTTCAAACTGGATAAGCGCGTCGAAAAACCTGACAAGGCAATGAATGACAAGGTATTATGTAAAAGGTTATGGGATGAGTTGGTTCTGCTAACAGGACTAACCACTGAATAAAGCCCCATTGAATATCATCATCCTTTTATTTAAAGGGGAATCCTGATGGATTCAATTTCACCTGAAGCAGGTTGATATTCCAGTTCCAATAGGGACCCTCCAATACCTTCATCAGTGCTGATACGAATGATCCCGGACCACTTATCATCACCGAAATGTCCTTTTATATGTACAAGTCCCTCTTCCAATTTCACCTCGTATGCTGGATAAATACCATTTTCCTTAACGAGCATTATGGCAGCAATCCTGTGATGCTTTGTTTTTTCCCGTGTTGATGCTGAGAAATGCCACTCCTTTGCCGGTGGTTCTGCTGTTACCATAGGGTAATCCTGCTTGGGATCGATAGGCCATTCATTCGTCAGTGAAAAATCAAACCTGCCCGGGGTTAAAATTTGTGTTCTCATCCCTTCTTCAAAACGGGTCGATTCAATGAGCTGCTTTTCGGAATCCAACAACATTTCTTCCCGTCCATGCATCAACCAGTCCACCGAAAAAGACTCAGGACCCGACAAGTCATCGATGACCAGAATTACAGAAGGACGAATCATTACCACGTGCCGCTTATAGAAATCTATCAGATCTCCATAACACTTTTGTGCATCGCCTGATACGTAACCGAGGTGGGGAGTACTTTTAAAATCCACCAAACGCCCATTGGCTGAAGCATCCCGGTCAATCTGTCCCTCGCCATTAATCAGTAAAGCGTTATGTGCCACCGTTAAATTTGTGTATTGAAAATGAAACGGAGACTGATGCTGTGGATACCGTGCACCACTTGGCTGCGCCAGTGCCTTGCCCCCTTTCATTATGGCAAAACCGTTTTGATCTGCATGGCTATGGCTCACGGGACCATATGGTGAACTTTTGAACAAAAACATCAGGTCATTTTTCGGGTTCAATATATCTGAATGCAAGGCTGCCCAACCTACGCCATTAAAGGCCCGGTCCTGCTGCATAGTCTTAGGCTTTTCAGGGGTAAGGTCATCCTCAAGAATGATTCGATGCATTGCTCCAAAACGTGCAGTATTTTCCCTGTCCTTATCAAGTTGCTCTATCCACCAACGAGCCTCTGAATCTCGATACTTAAGAGCGTGAAACTGTAAAATTGAAAATATGTCCCCAGCACGCCCTTTAATAGATGAATGCTCACTATCACCAAATGGTGTGATCTCTCCAACAGGGGAAACGCAGTACATTAGAAAGTACCGCATATTTCGAAAATAGGATTTTTGCCAAAGATCGTAGCCTGTTGCTTCATACAAAGACTGCAGGGGAGTTATGAATCGTTCATTATATGATAGCACATAATTGATCCCTTCAGCCCAGCCACCATCCTTGCCTCCCCAGTGTGGAAACACAGTCAATAAAGCTCGCATGGCGTAATTCATCCAGACTTGCGCCCTTTCCTCTTTTGCCAGCACTATCGAAAATTCCACCAGATATCCAGGCAATCTTCCGTCATGACTATAGGCTGATTTGTTTAGAAAGTCCCGTCTCTCCAACCGGGCCAGCATCTGATCTCCCCGGTCAAGCAGCATCTGCCTTACCGCCTCACGTTCATCTACTGTCAGCATGTCGTATAACCAATCATAGCCCTGTGCTGCAGTACGGGCTATGCGCAATCCTATCTCGTCAAAACTTTGTTCCAATGATGCAACCCCGTCCAGTTCCCAATCCAGAACATTAAGTAAATGCTTCTTCGCTGCCAGGCCGTATTTTTCCTCTCCGGTGAGTTGATACATCAATGCCAGCGGTACCATGCCGCGATTATATATGCGAGTGAATTCATGGTATGAGGCACGGTAAGCCGTGCGGCGTGCTGGGTATTCTGTCTCTCTATCAAACCTGTCGAAATCGGGCTTGGCCATAATTTCCAGTTCCAGCGCCTGGTTGGCCACCTTTGTTAAATCCTCATAAGCCTCGAGACGTGAATCATCCAGTGTAGCCCTGATCTCTGGTATTTTAGCACTAGGGAACAACAGCCTTGGGTGTTTCATCGGTACCCGGCTCAGCAATTCCTCCGGTTCTATCCATGGTAGTTCAAATGCATTGTTACCTATAGAAAAATGCTGTGCCGCACGTGTCGTGATAACCTGCCCACGGGCATTCAGCGCATCGACGAACCAATGATAATTTCCTGCCGGTAAAACCTTATCGGGCACGTGAACCGGATCGTTGAGTAATCCAGATTCATAAACCGATCCACCCGATTCACCTTCAATGCGCAAGCGATAGTTGACCTCTCCATGGGGAGCAGCCCGCCACCAACAAAATCCCGGTGGTGATATATCCAGAACTTCGTCAGATATTGGCCGGTTAAAATTTCCATTCTCCGGTTGCTCCGATGGAAATGCCACCTGAGCCACAGTCGTCTCTGCAATAAAAAGTAAGACAGCAAAGACGATTAGTATAGAATTCTTCATTAAAATGTTTTTTAGATAACAGTGCTTGCATAATATACTACCGTAGATATGTGCATCCAAACTAAAATACGCATATTCTATGGCAATTCAAGATCCATTTATGCTTTAAGTATTATTAAGGATCTGTATAGTCCCACCACAGTATATATATTAATGGACGGTCGATGGTTGGCGAAAGTGTTGTACTTTTAGGTAATGTATTCTGAATTTGTGCATATACCTACCCGTTGTACAACAATAAATTAGCATTTTGTATTAATCGCTAAATAACAATCAACAGTGAATAAAATTAAAATCGGACTGCTTTCGCTAATTGCAATTTTATTATCCCAATGCAAGCCTGACGGTGAGCAAAAAGTAATACAGAAACCCAATGTCATTGTCATACTGGCTGATGATTTTGGTGTCGGTGATATCCAATTGCATTTCCCTGAGAATAAAATTCAAACCCCCAACCTCGATAATCTTGCAGAAAAAGGTATGAGCTTCACGGATGCCCATAGCAGTTCTGCTGTTTGTTCTCCTACACGATATAGTTTGCTAACAGGCAGATATAACTGGAGAACACCATTGCAGGAATGGGTACTGGCATGTTATGAACCACCTCTTATCAAACAGGAACGAATTACATTGCCTGAAATGTTGAAGGCGAATGATTATTCAACTGCATGTATTGGTAAATGGCATCTTGGATGGAACTGGCAGGGTAATCAACCAAGCCAGAGGCTTGAAGAAAGAAATAAATTGAAGGATGCTAATTGGGACTTTTCACAACCCATTAAGGGTGGGCCAACAGAACATGGTTTTGACTACTACTTTGGCACTCATGTTCCAAATTTCCCTCCTTTTACCTTTATAGAAAATGATCATGTATTTATCGAACCAAAGGCTTTATATGAGAAGGTAAATTTCCAGGGGATTCACATGCCACAGTCATTCGACAGCATGCCCATGGCACCCGGATGGAAGTTTGAGGATATTCTTCCTGAGATAACCAGAAGAGCTGTTGACTATATTCATGTACAAAGCAAGAAGGATAAGCCCTTCTTTCTGTTTTTCTCTATGACCTCACCTCATGAACCAGTGTCCCCTTCAAACGATTTTCTGGGGAAGAGTGGCATCGCCCCAATTGCCGATTTTGTGATGGAAACAGACTGGTCTGTGGGTGAAATTTTACAGGCAGTAGAAGATGCTGAAATATCAGAAAATACCCTCATTATTTTTACGGCAGACAATGGTCATTCCAATTATACAGGATGGGAGGAATTGGTTAATGCTGGCCATGCACCAAGTGGTCCATACAGAGGGCACAAAGGCGATATTTGGGAAGGGGGGCACAGGGTCCCATTCATTGCCAGCTGGAAAGGCAAAATAGCCAATGGTACTTCTTCTGACCAGTTGATCTGTATTTCTGACATCTATGCTACCTGCCACGATCTGATTTCAGGATATAATCTACCAGCGAATCAAGCTGAAGACAGTTTCAGTTTTCTGGATATCCTTCTTAACAAGAACAGCAAATCTGAGCGTGAAAATATCGTTAGTCATTCAGTTAATGGTGAATTTGCTTACCGAAAGAATGGCTGGAAAATTGTTTTTAAACTCCCTGAGAGCAATCTTGTGAAGTCCAGAGGGAAAGCTGCTAAATCAGCATTATATCACCTCGAATATGACATCGCAGAAAATTCCGACAGCGCTGCTTTTTATCCTCAAAAGGTAGAACAGTTAAGCAAAGAACTGAGGTTGATTATTGAAAGAGGTACAAGCCAAGAAGGTGAAAAAGCGGCTAATGATGTTAAGGTCAGTTTCGATACTATCCAGAAAGTTCGATGGGCTTTACAATAAAATCTACTTTGAGAATAGGAAAGCAACTTTATAAACAGATAATACCATAAATATGGGACCTCTAAAATCCCTCAACCAGGCGAGATGACAGAAACTAATTCTGGGAGAAATAAAATGACAGGAGCATTTGCAGAGCTCGAGCAAGGTGTGAGAGCAGCTTTAGAAACCTATTCAAATGTCCATCGTGGTAGCGGACACAATTCCATGGTGTCTACACATTTATTCGAGCAGGCCAGGGACATTATCCTCGAATACCTGGGACTGGCAAAAAGCAGATACGAGGTCATCTTTTGTACGCCCCGCAGAGCTGAGGTTCTCATAAAGCAAATTAATCCAGGGAGTTATCATATTATTTCAAGCCATGACATCGGCTTGCCATTGGGCGTAAGGGCATTAGCTGTTAAAAGAAAGGCCTTGCCACGAGGCGCTCCTTTTCAGACAGGAGGAGGGACGACCAAGCTGATTTCCAGAAGGTGGATAATCTGGGCCAATGCACCAGACAAATTCGAGGCTGGCACACCTGCCATCATCAATATTATCGCATTTGCAAGGGCATTGCATCTGATCCGGAAATACGGAAATGATATTTTCATGGATTCGACATCTGATAAGTTGACCATCTCCGAAATTCTGTATCATGACGAACTGGAGAAATACACAGGGCAGGAACTGCTGGATAAACTAAAACAGACCCTGATTGGCAGCCATATTCATGTTCCGACCCTGGGAGGTAGTCGATCCTATACCAACCTGGATAATAGTGCAAGTACTCCGACATTCATGCCGATCTGGAACACCTTTCGCCAAACTTGCAGGCAGTCTGTCCAGGTAAAGCAAGAGATCGTTCATGAAGTCAGGTCAATTTGCGCCAGTCAACTAGGTGCACCCCTGACCACCTATGATGTTATTTTTACTTCCAATACTACCGAAGCCATTAACCTTACTGCCGAAAGCTTGAACATTGAAACTGATGAGGGCACCGAGCTGGTTGTGCTCACCACTCTCCTTGAACATTCCTCGAACGATTTGCCCTGGCGTATGATTTCAGGCAGTTCACTGATCCGGCTATCCGTAGACGCTGAAGGCTTTATCGATTTGAACGAGCTGGACACAATCTTGAGTACATACAACCAGAAGGGCCAGTATGGAAAGAAACGAGTCAAGCTGGTAGCAGTAAGCGGTGCTTCGAATGTACTTGGCAGTTGCAACAACATAGAAGAGATAAGTCAGATCACACATATGTATGGAGCGCAATTGCTGGTAGATGCAGCACAGCTGATCGCTCACGACAAGGTTGATATGGAAGCATCCGGAATTGACTACCTCGCTTTCTCTGCCCATAAAGTTTATGCTCCATTTGGTTGTGGTGTGCTTGTGGCCAGAAAAGGGCTACTTAGATTTACTCCTGATGAATTGAAGCGTATCCATACATCGGGCGATGAAAACGCAGGGGGAATTGCTGCACTGGGAAAGGCTTTTGTGATTTTGAAGCGTATTGGCATGAACATCATCCGGGGAGAGGAACAGGCTTTAACCGTACGGGCTTTGAGCGGATTATCAGAAATACCCGGTCTCAAGATTTATGGGATTAAGGATCCTGACTCTCCAAGGTTCTCCCAAAGAATCGGCGTAATTGTATTTGAACTTAAGGGCATGATGGCCGACAAGGTGGCTAAAGAATTGGCCATACAGGGTGGGATTGGTGTGCGGAATGGATGTCTTTGTGCTCACATATTAATTAAGCATATACTTAATATTAGTCCCGCGCTAGAGCAATTCCAAGGTCTGATTCAAACCCTGTTTCCCAAGGTAAAGTTTCCTGGCCTCACCAGGGTAAGCCTGGGTATTGAAAACAACGAAGAAGACGTGGATAAGCTGATTCATTCTCTGCTAAAGATCACTCAAAAAACCAACGCCTTATCTACCTCTAAGGCTGCTATACAACAGCAGATAAACGATTTCGTCAAGGATTCGGCATTGAAGGTATATTCATGAATTGAAATGCCTATGCGTCAACATACATTAAATGGAAAATAAATATTCAGACTACTTATGAAATTGATATCTGCATTGTTTATTATGGCTGTTTTCCCATTGATGGTTCAGGGGCAAGAATTAATACTTTTAACTGCCCTTCAAGAATCAATCAAAGAGACTTCTGGTTTGGTTTATTTGAACCAAAAAATCATCACTCATAATGATTCAGGAGGAAGGCCTGAGCTATATGAAATAGATAGTATCTCAGGTGAGATTATCCGTACAGTTGTTATTAGCAATGCCACAAATGTTGACTGGGAAGATATATGCAATGATAGTACATATCTGTACATAGGTGATTTTGGTAATAATGGCTCAAGAACGGATTTGAAGATTTATCGCCTTCCTTTATCCAGTTATCTGACAACAGATAATGATACGGTTACTGTTGACACTATACAATTTAGTTATTCAGATCAAACAGATTTTACGCCAGCCCAGTTTTCTACAAATTTTGATGCTGAGGCTTTAATTTCATCCAATGACAGTTTATATATTTTCACTAAAAACTGGGGTAATAATTGGACTAATATTTATGCATTACCTAAAACACCTGGAACTTATCAAATAGCTAAAGTAGACAGTATAAATGCTCAAGGACTTGTGTCAGCTGCAACATATAATTCAGACTCCAGGACAATTCTGTTATTAGGATACACATTTGTTTCTCCCTTTATTATTGAAATAAGCGATTTTACTTTTAACAAATTTTCGAGTGGAACAATTGAAAGATATTTGATACCTGCCCCTCCAGACTACTCCATTCAAATGGAAGGCTTAACTTTCCTGAATCAGGATCAGTATTATATTACTGCAGAAGAATTCCCTCCGTTAAAATCAGCACTTTATAGACTTGATACAGATCATTTTACGGGACTTGAGTCCCATGAAAATATAACAGATAATATTTATCCCAATCCAACCTCAGACTTCATTCACATTAAATATGACGATTTGTCGAGGGTTGAAATTTATGATTTACATGGGGTCTTGCAAAAGATTTCGTCTGATGAACAAATTTACATCTCGGATCTCAAGAAAGGAGTGTATATAATCCTTATTAAAAACTCGGGAGGAGATAAATCAGTAAGTAAAAAGTTGATAATTGAATAATGGACACTAATGAGCAAACTATATACAAAATTTAACTTCATCACATTGCTTATGATTAAACACGCATTCATTATCTTACTATTGTTTTCAACTCAATTAATCCATAGCCAGGTGGAAGAACTCAACGGATTTGAACTAATTTGGAAAGGACCTTTAGAGGCCAACCAGAACTATACGAGAGAAATTTTTAATAGTGTCGGAGGGCATTTCACTGTTCGGGACTATTATATTGGTGGTGCATACCAGATGGTCGGAGAATACCAATCTGTTGATCTGGAGATAGAAGATGGTGATTTTATTTTCTTTCATACAAATGGGCAAATAAGCCATAAGGGTTTATATAAAAATGGTGAACTTATTGGAGATTGGGATATCTATAACAGAGCTGGTGAATTAATTGATAAAATCAACTATGATTTTGATATTAATGAAACTAATAAACCTTCTGATGATATTAGTGATATAGATGTAAATGCTGAATTTATCGGTCAGGATTTCGTAGCCTATCTGGCATCTGAAATTGTCTATCCTCCAAGGGCTTATAAATATTATGTGCAGGGCAAAGTGTATGTTCAGTTTATGATAAATGAAGATGGCAGTATCTCAAATGCGTTGGTTGTCCGAGGCCTGGATAAAGACTTAGATAAGGAGGCTTTAAGAGTTATAAGAAATATGCCGAACTGGAAGCCTGCAAGAAAAGATGAAGTGTCAGTTCCTATGGTATTCACATGCCCAGTTGCTTTCACTATCAAGGACTGATCGTTGGCAGACATTACAAAATTAGTGACAACAATGAAATTTGTCAAACATGATTTAGGAAGTAGTGTAGCTATAGAAGTTGTATCTGATGAAGTAGTAATCAACGCTGAGCAAGATGCACTGGATCTTATGGCTAATATTGGGTATCTGTATGATGGTCGTAAGATAATTATGTACAGGGAAAACCTCTGTGATGATTTTTTTGTGTTGAGTTCTGGAATTGCAGGTTCTATCATGCAAAAGTTCTCAAATTATAGGGTCCGAGCTGCAATCATTGGTGAATTCAACGATTCAATTAAGAGCTTGAATGCATTTATCATTGAATGTAACAGGACCGGGCAAGTAATCTTCACCGCTGATCTGGATGCGGCTTTAAAGGCATTGATTTGATATTGAATTTTAATCCACTCAAAAAACATATTGCCATGAAAAAAGAACCATCATTCAAAGAAAGGACCAAACAAAAGATTGAAGAATGGAAAACCCTAGCTGAACAATTAAATGATCAATTGCAATTAGAGGCTGCAGAAACAAAAGATGAATTCGAACAGCAGAAGAAT
>RCNC010002194.1_pt1 | contig 16230 bp, 11 predicted proteins | sample 2041301 | NCBI WGS metagenome assembly RCNC01 (sample SAMN09708231, study PRJNA481090) | Marine sediment metagenome, whole genome shotgun sequencing project. | biome: marine sediment; feature: ocean; material: sediment; isolation source: Sewage treatment plant 13A marine sediment (STP13A) ... | reverse complement strand
GTCGGGTGCGGGTTTTCCGTTGGCCACTTCTGACGCAGTGAATATCCTGTTCTCAAATCTCTCAAAGACGCCGGTCAGCCTGAGAGCTCTCTCAGTGCGTTCCGGGCTGCTGCTGGTTGCCAAGCAGTAGGGAACGCACAATTGGTCCAAGACGCTGCCAACCCCATTCATAAGTCTCAGATCTGTTTCGAAGTTCACGAGAAGCTGTTTGCGATAGTCACTTTCGAAAGAAGCAGGCAACTTCACCGCAAATCTATCGTCGACAAACCTCGCTACCGTCGGAAAGCTTCGTCCCAGAAAATGCTGCCGGACAAATGCCGAATCGATGTCGATACCCAAGTCTGAAAGCAAAGTGATAAGGGTCTGCGCACTGATCAGTTCGCTGTCGATCAACACGCCATCGCAATCGAAAATGACCAATTCGGTCACGCGCGAATGGATGTCTCGCCTACCGTCGAAAGTTCGCTTGTAAGAGGTCAAATGCCCTGATCCAAAATCCTGATCCAGCGGCGAACATCGACAGAAGTTGTCCTAATATCAACCAAAAACGTAAATCACGTCAGTAGCCGACGGGTTTGGCGCACCTCAAAAAACACTTTCCGCCCCGGCTCTGGGGCGACCATCCACGTCTTTGGCTACAAAGAAAACTACCGGCTTAACATACTGGCATCTCTGGCTAATTCTTCAATCTCGGCCCAACTCCCCTGCTCGATAAGCGCTACCGGCGCAACCCAGCTTCCCCCTGCACAAATAACATTTGGCAAAGATAAATAGGTCGATGCGTTTTCCGGGCTGACCCCACCGGTGGGGCAAAATGAGATCTGCGGAAGCGGCCCGCCAATCGCCTTAAGCGCCGGTGCGCCTCCCGAGGCTTCCGCCGGAAAGAACTTGAGCATATCGTAGCCGCGCTCAAGTAACCACATTGCCTCGCTCGCAGTCGCCGCCCCGGCCAGCAGGGGGAGATCTTCGGCTTCGCAGGCCGCCAATAGCGCGGCAGTGGCACCGGGTGAGACACCAAATGTGGCTCCAGCGGCTTTGGCCGCGCGCACGTCTTCCGGTGTTATCAACGTCCCGGCCCCAACGATACCTCCCGGCACCTTGGACATTTCGCGAATGACCTCAAGCGCTGCGGGTGTTCTCAAGGTCACTTCCACAGCGACCAATGCCGAAGCCAGAGGTTTGGCGTGGCTCACGTCGTTGACGACCAGAACCGGTATGATGGGGGCAAGGGCGCAGATTTCGCGGGCGCGTTTGCTGGCGTCTTGTGGGGTCATTTATATGTTCCTTATGAGTGAAAGACGCTTGCGCCAGTATCAGCCGGGCCGACTATCCGACGGAAATTCGCAAACAGTTCCCGTCCTAGCCCAAATTCATTTTCCGCCAAGTCCGCGACAACTGCTTTACGTTCAAGCACACCATTGGTCAGGATGTCGAGCGTTCCTGCAACCGCGTCAACCCGCACAACATCACCGTCCGCGAGCTTAGAAATAGCCCCGCCATCAAGCGCTTCTGGACTGACATGGATCGCGGCGGGTACGCTGCCTGACGCCCCGGACATCCGCCCATCGGTGACAAGCGCAACGTTTATTCCGCGCGCCTGCAGGTTTTTCAGAACCGGTGTCAGGCTGTGCAATTCTGGCATACCATTGGCTTTTGGTCCCTGGAAACGCACGACAACAACGGTATCACTGGTGATTTCACCTGCTTTACAGACTGCTTTGACTTCTTCCTGATCATGGAAAACCCGCACCGGCGCTTCGACAATCTGATGTTCGGGTGCCACAGCAGACACCTTCATCACAGCATTTCCAAGCGAGCCTGCGAGACGTTTCAACCCACCGGTTTTCTGGAACGGATCAATGGCAGGCCGCACGATCTTGAGGTTGTGACTTTCCCCCGACCCTGGCGTCCATACAACTTCGTCCTCACGCAATATCGGGTCCTGTGTGTAACGCTCCAGCCCGCCACCCGCGACAGTCTTGGTGTCCGGATGTAATAGCCCCGCGCCCAGCAGTTCACCGATCAGATACCCAAGCCCGCCCGCGGCATGAAAATGGTTTACGTCCGCCAGACCGTTGGGATAGATTCGCGACAAAAGCGGCGTTACATCCGAGATTTCCGAGAAATCCTGCCAGTCCAGAATGACCCCCGCTGCCCGCGCCATTGCGATCAGATGGATCAGAAGATTGGTTGACCCACCAGTGGCATTCAGACCTACGATCCCGTTCACAAAGGCACGCTCATCAAGGATTTCGCCGACTGGCAAGTATTCTGATCCAAGGTCTGACAGCGCCAGGGCGCGCTGCGCCCCGGCGCGAGTAAGAGCGTCCCGAAGACCCGAATTGGGTTGCACAAAACTGGAACCCGGCAGGTGCAGCCCCATGAACTCCATCAGCATCTGATTGGTATTTGCGGTTCCGTAGAACGTGCAGGTGCCGGGCCCGTGATAGGCCCCCATTTCGGCTTTCATTAATTCTTCGCGCCCACATTCGCCTGCAGCAAACCGCTGCCGTACTTTGGACTTTTCATCATTGGACAGGCCAGACGTCATCGGCCCCGCAGGTAGGAACACCGCTGGCATATGACCAAAACTCAGTGCTCCGATAACCAGACCCGGCACAATCTTGTCACAAACCCCAAGGTAAACCGCTGCATCAAAAGTGTTATGGGTCAGCGCGATTCCCGTCGCCATCGCAATCAGATCACGGGAAAACAGGCTGAGCTCCATGCCCGGTTCGCCCTGCGTTATCCCATCGCACATCGCAGGAACGCCACCCGCGACCTGCGCCGTGCCCCCTGCCGAGCGCGCGGCATCCCGGATTAGCTCCGGGAACCGCTCGAAAGGCTGATGCGCCGACAACATGTCGTTGTAAGTGGTCACAATGCCCAGATTGCCTGCGCTTACTTGGGCAAGAGCACCCTGATCCGGCCCTGCACCTGCATAGGCGTGGGCCTGCCCACTGCAACTGAGGTGTGCCCGCGCCGGGCCTTTTTGCCGCGCCGCGTTCATCCGATTCAAATAATCGCCGCGCGGTCCCTTGCTGCGCGCCACGATCCGCTCTGTAACACGGGCGATGGTGTCATTCAGGGTCATGTTGGCCTCCATGGTCTGCACTTTTGTGTCAGCGGCATCTTCAAATCCAAAAGTGCAAATCCCGCGCGACCATCTGGCTTCGCGCACCGTTCTTCAACTTCGGCTGATTCACACTCAATTTCTGTTAGCGCTAACAATCACAGTATAAGCAAACTAGCAATGCTCAATCTTGCCGCAGTTACAGGTCAGGCATCAGGCACCGCGCCTGACCGTTATACACAACACCTATGTCGCCGTTATTGATCCGAGGCGTTTTGGCTGACTGCGCCATCGTCCAACTGGCTGTGTAATCACCTTTCCGGCGAGACAGGTCCGCAGGCAAGCCGCCGTTGGATCAGCCCAGCGCCTCTTCACATCGCCCACACACCCCTGCGTGGCTGTGCGCACCGACATCAGGCAGAATTTTCCAGCATCGCTGGCATTTCTCACCCTCAGCCTTTTCAAACACCACGCCGACACCCGGCACTTCTGGTAAATGAAATGCTTCGGCAGGTGCCGGATCAGCGGTCAATGAGATGGCCGACGTGATGCAAAGATCTTCGAACACAACCGATTTGAGAGCGGCGAGCATATCTGCATCATCGATGTGCACAACCGGTGCAGCTTCGAGCGACGCACCGATCACCTTGTCGGTTCGCTGCACTTCGAGGGCTGCAGTCACGGCTCTGCGTGCGGCGCGGACTCTGGCCCATTTTGCTGCCAATTCGGAATTGAGCCACACGTCAGGCGTATCAGGCATATCGATCAAGTGAACCGAACTGTCGTCGCCGGGGAACCGCTCTAGCCAGACTTCCTCCATCGTGAAGACCAGAACCGGTGCAAGCCAGGTGGTCAATCTGTGGAACAAGATATCTAGCACTGTGCGCGCTGCTTGTCGGCGGGCTGTATCGCCATCGCAGTAAAGAACATCTTTGCGGATATCGAAATAAAACGATGAAAGATCTACCGTAGCAAAGGTCAACACGGCCTGAAATACACCCTGAAAGTCGTAGGACTTGTAGCCCTTGCGCACGACGTCATCGAGTTCTGCCAAGCGGTGAAGGACCCACTGTTCCAGCTCAGGCATCTCAGCCGGATCTGTTCTGTCAGATTCTGTAAACTGATCCAACGCGCCCAGCATAAACCGCATCGTATTGCGCAAGCGACGATAGCTGTCAGCGACGCCTTTTAGGATTTCAGGTCCAATCCTTTGGTCCGCTGTGTAGTCGGTTTGCGCCACCCACAGGCGCAGGATATCCGCGCCGTATTGCTTGACGATGGTTTCCGGCACAATGGTGTTGCCGATCGACTTGGACATCTTCATGCCCTTTGCATCCAGCGTAAACCCGTGCGTCACGACGTTGCGATAGGGCGCACGACCCATGGTGCCGCAGCTTTGCAAAAGCGAGGAATGGAACCAGCCGCGATGTTGATCGGTGCCTTCCATATAGACATCCGCGATGCCATCTGCTGTTCCATCAGGACGGTCACGCAAAACAAAAGCGTGCGTTGAACCAGAGTCAAACCATACGTCAAGAATATCAAAGATTTGGGTATAGTCTTCCGGGTTCACAATGCCGCCAAGAAAGCGTTCTTTGGCGCCCTCTTCGTACCACACGTCCGCCCCTTCGACCTCAAACGCTTCGACGATACGGGCGTTCACTTCCGGGTTGCGTAGTAGAAAATCGGGATCGGTTGGCAAGGCCCCGGTTTTAGTGAAACAGGTCAGCGGCACACCCCACGCGCGCTGGCGCGAGAGCACCCAGTCAGGGCGCGCCTGGATCATAGAGTAAAGCCGGTTGCGCCCCGATTTGGGTGTCCAGTTAACATTGTCAATCTCGGTTAATGCACGCTCACGGATGGTTTTTCCGTGCATGTCCAGACCATCATCCACAGGCCGGTCAATAGCGGCAAACCATTGTGGGGTATTGCGGTAGATCACCGGCGCTTTGGAACGCCACGAATGCGGGTAGCTGTGTTTGATCTTTCCACGGGCGAACAAGCCACCGACTTCGACCAACTTGTTGATCACGGCGGTGTTGGCATCCCCCTCCTTACCGTTAGGTTTGAGGATCAACTTGCCGCCAAAAAACGGCAGATCAGCGCGGAACGAACCGTCTTCGACCACGTTGTAGGTGATGACCTGCTCTAACATTCCCAGATCGCGATAAAGCTCAAATTCCTCCATCCCGTGAGATGGCGCGCAGTGCACAAATCCGGTGCCTTCTTCATCGGTCACAAAATCCGCTGCGCGGAAATCGCGAATGTCATCCCATTCGCCATTTGACCCTTCGGCGTCCTTGAAAGGGTGGGTCAGGCTGATCTTTTGCAGATCGTCATTTGTGATGTCACACAGGCGACGATACATCGTCTCATCCAACCGGGCGCGGCCAAACACATCTGCGGCCAGTTTATCGGACAGAATATAACGTTCGCCTATTCTGGCCCAGCACTCCTCCGGACGGCCGATGACCTCGTAGAGCCCATAAGAGATGCCCTCGCCATAAACCACGGCCTTGTTGGATGGCATGGTCCAGGGAGTTGTCGTCCAGATGGGCACAAAGGCACTGTCCAGCGTGGCATCACCTGTGCCCACAACTCTAAACTTCACCCAAATTGTGAAGCTTTCTTTGTCGTGATATTCAACTTCGGCCTCAGCCAGCGCGGTTTTCTCAACCGGCGACCACATCACCGGTTTGGACCCCTGATATAGCGTGCCTGTCATGAGAAACTTCATGAATTCCTCAGCAATGACCCGTTCGGCGTGGAAATCCATCGTCAGATAGGGGTCAGCCCAATTGCCGGTCACACCGAGGCGTTTGAATTCCTCACGCTGGATGTCGACCCAGCCGGCGGCAAATTTGCGGCATTCAGCGCGGAAGTCGTTGATCGGGACCTCGTCCTTGTTTTTGCCCTTTTGACGATACTGCTCTTCGATTTTCCATTCGATCGGCAAACCGTGACAATCCCAACCCGGGATATAGCGTGCGTCAAAACCCATCATCTGATGGCTACGCACGATCATGTCCTTGATGGTCTTGTTCAACGCATGGCCGATGTGCAGGTGCCCGTTGGCGTAGGGTGGTCCGTCATGCAAGGTGAACGGAGTCCGTCCCGTCTTTTCTCTCAGGCGGTCATAGATGCCAATCTTGTTCCACCGCTCCAACCAGAGCGGTTCGCGGGTCGGAAGACCTGCCCGCATCGGGAAATCAGTTTTCGGCAGGTTCAGCGTGGATTTGTAATCGGGGGTCTGGGGGGTGTCGGCGCTCATGGCTGGCGTCCTTGGATGGGCAAGTTCAGGAAAGAAATAAGCGGGTCGGTGCGATAGCTCAAACACCTATGTCCCGGCGGTTTGGATTGATCAAACGCCGGGGGATATAATTCGTATAATGATCGCAAACGGGCAGGACATAACGCGCGTTATAGGCACAGCATCACGCAGCGTCCAGAGGGCCTATTCGTACCGTCGCCCTACCGTGTCAGACAGCTCCGTCAAATGCCGCGTGTCATGAAAAACGGACTCTCGGCGCACAAAGTTGCGGATCATGCATGGAACATCGATCCAACCCAAAAGGCCAAGGCCGCCGCTGCACCGCCTATGGCCAAAGTCTCAAGCCCAGAACGCCACCAGGGCGAAAGCGACCAGCGACTTTTGGCTGCGCCGATGGCAAAGAACACCACCAATGTTGCAACTGATGACAAGAGAAAGGCGTTTTCCATGCCTATCAGGAACGGGATCAGCGGTATCATTCCCGCGAGCAGAAACGCCGCAAATGTGGCCAGCGCGCCGCGCATCGGGTGTGGGGCAACGCCAGATATCCCGTATTCACCTTCCATCATCATTTCGATCCAACGATCCTGATGGCGCGCAATGTCGTCTGTGGCTTGCTCCAAAATATCGCCGGTAAGTCCCTTGAGCATCAAGATCTGACGCAATTCGCGCCGCTCTCCCGCCGGGTTTGTTGCGATATGGCGTTCCTCAACCGTGCGCAGACGTCGCAAATTGTCCTGTTCGGCTTTGGTCCCTGAATAATTACCGGCTGCCATTGAAAACCCGTCAGCCAGCACGTTGGCCAAACCCAGCGCGACAATGACTATTGGCGACAATCCGGCGCCAGCCACACCCGCCACGATCGCAAAAGTCGTAACAGCCCCGTCTATGGCGCCATAAATCGTGTCGCGCAGAATCCCGTGTCCGTTCGCAGAGCCAATGCGCGCTTCAATCTCTGCCTGACTGTGTCCATGTTCTTGCATCCGCCCCTCCATCGCATGAGCAAGGGGACTATTGCATGCGCCGGCTTAGCCCGCTGTGCGGTAGATCAAACCGGTTTTTCGCCGTCTTTCTCAAACCGGGTTTGAGCCCACCGGTTCAGCCACGCCAATCCAGCCAACGAAAGGCCAAGCGCGAGCAGTGAAAACACACGGGTCAGCCCGCCTAACCCGGATATGTCGATGACAAAGACTTTTGCTATCGCCAACCCAATTACCGCCAAGCCTGCCTTGCGCATCACATCAGAGCGCCGCGCAAGTGACTGATAAAACAACCCCGCACCGAGGATCAGCAGCACAACGGTATAGCTGTAAAGCTCGGCCTGCGTGACGCTGCCACTGGCCATGCCATCTGCGCCTTGCCAGAAATGCCGGATAACAAGGCCAAGCCACAACGCCCCCAGTGCCAGAGCAACCGCGCTCATGCCGATCTGCACGGATCTATGTAAATCCCCCAAACGCCACAGCCCCAAAGCCAAGACCAGCGCAGGCAGCAAATAGGCCACGCTCAGCGTGTTCAACAGCGGCAACCCTAGCACAATCTCGTCGGCATTCGTCAGTGGATTAGCCAGTGTGGTCGCGGATATCATCAGCGCAGCGGCAATAAGCCCAAACAAAAAGGCCAGTCCGGTTCTGACCTGCGCCATCCGCCCACCTATTTCCAACCGCTGTAGCTGCGCCAGCGCAACACTTATCCAGATTACCGATGTCAGTGCCAGCGACCAATGGCTTTCAACACCAGACCAGCCGCTTGAGGCTTTGATCCAACGGAACAACAAGAGCGAGGCCAACATGCCGCCCGTGGCCCATGCCGCGCTGTCCAACATGATCCGGGGTGTTTGCCTGTCCAGCGGTCGCAATATCCACAAAGCGCCAACAAACGCGACTAACGTGCCGCCGTACGCCAGTACCACTTCGGAAATCGCCGCCCATTCGGCCCAAGCCAATCCGGGGTCAACGATCAACCGAAAGCCAAGGCTGACAACACCCACCGAGATGTACCATCCCATCGGCGGCAAATTAAACCGGCGATCCAGAATCGCTGCGGCGACGACGGTTGATGCCAGTGCTACAGTCAGCGCCGCAGAACTCAGAATAATCACAAAGGCAAAAGCAATGGACGCGAGCGCCGACAAAGTTGCAAAGGCGGTGCGTAAACGGTCTTCTCCGTCAGCGCGGGCAAAACGGGTCGCCAACCCAACCATCAGCGCCGCAAGGGCGGCTGCGTGCAGGGCCCATGGATAGACGCCGATCACCGCCGCGGGTTGCCATGTGAGCTCTAGCGTGATTGCCATGACCGGCGCAAACAAGGCGGCAAACGCGCCCCAGTGGGCTGGATAATGGGTTTCCCCCAGTGATCGCCATGCCGCCACTAACGAGATTGCGGCAGACAACCCCAACAACAGCGTCACCGCCAGCGGCATTGATGCCTCAGGATTGGAGTCGTAAGTGCTAACAAACTCCGCAAAAACCGGCTGCAAGGTGTTGGCCTGCATCACAACCACACCCAGCAATGCCAGACCGGGCAGAACAGTCAGGTCCTGCAAAGCAGCTGCGTGGCGGCACCAGATCATCAATGCAAGAGCCATTCCCACAAGGCAAAGCGCGGCCAGCCAGAATTGCGCGGTGCCGCTGCCGGTCTGGGACATCACCATCAATATCACGCTGCTCGCTATGACTGCACCTGCAGCAAGCCATGTCGGGAAGTCGGGCAACGCCGGCTTTCTTGTCAGGACAAATTTTGAGATCATTGCACCTGAATGATTGGGAACAATGCGCAAGACCGGGACGGCAATCGCAGCAATCGCAAGCACCACTGCAAAAATTGTATACGACTTAGACGTATCCGGATCGCCCAAGAAAACCATTCCCGCAGCCACATACCCCAGCCCCAGTGAAATTACAGACACCCAGGCCCAGCGCCGCATCGCGTCCACAAACAGGCCAACCAGCACAATCAGTCCGAAATAGCCGAACAACCAACTTGGATCATCTGAAACACCACCGACTACAAAAGGTGCACCCATCGCGCCAATCACCCCAACAGCCGCCAGAAGAGGACCGTAAAACCAGCCCAAAACGATGGATATTAGGGCCACGGCAACCACGCCAAACATCGCAGTTTCGGCGCCAATCAGATCGTAAAGCAACCGTGCCGAGAGGATGCCAGCGAACAATGTGACAATCCCTGCGCCCGAAAATGTTGAGGGCAGATGGGCTGTGGTGCTGGTCTCGGTATCGCCATAGCGACGCCGGATCCATTCGCCGATCATGATCAGAACGGCGCCGAAACACAGAGAGGCAATGACCCGCGCAAGTGGGGGCAAAAAGCCATTTTCGATCCCGTATTGCACTAGGAATATGCCCGCCAGCGACAACGAAACCGCTGAGACTGCGTAGAACCAGTTTTCACGCAGCCAAATGCCGAGTGCATTTTTTTTGTTGCTGTCGCGAACAATGGCCGCCGTTGGCCCGTCCGGTTCAGATGGGGTGCTTGCAACAGGTTTGGAGGCGGCTTTCTCAGCCCCCACCCACGGCCCGGTAACTTTAACGTCGTCCGCCTCAGCAGGCTCAGGTTCAGACGTTGATTTAGGCGGGCCTTTTGCTGCCGATGAAGCCACCGCTTCGGCATCTTGTTGAAACACAGTCGATCCCGCGCGCGCGGTCTGTTCCAGATCAGCGACACGCCTCTTGAGCGATCTGTGTGCGATCAGCAGATAGATCAACAAAACAGGTATGCTGATCAGGACAATGCCGCCGAACGCAAATAACAACTCAAACATATGCGTTTCCATCATCCTGCCCTGCTCTGCCGCGGCAAAGTGTATACAGCTAAGTGTGGCCCTGAAAGCGCGGAATACCTTACCTCAATGAAAGCCAGTAGTGGTTCTGTCTAGCTCTCTTTGGAGGAGCCAAAAAGCCCGCTTAGCGCGCGTTTGACAATTCCACGGACCGACGGACGTTTGCCGCGAATGAACGGCAGGGGGCGACATACTTCAATGGCCGCGACACCGACCCTTGCGGTCAGGGCGCCATTCACCAACCCTTCGCCGAACCGCCGAGACAGCTTGCCAAGGATTGATCCGCCCAAAAATGGTTCAAGCATATCATCTCCGACCGCGACGGCGCCGGTTGCAACCAGATGTGACATCACCGCGCGGGTTAACCGCCAACTGCCCAAGGTGCCAGATCGTCCGCCGTAGATTTCTGCAATGCGCCGGATCATCCGCAGATTGGAAGTCAACGCGACGACAACATCCGCAAGGGCAATGGGCACCAACGCAGTGACAGTTGCCAACTGCCTGGCCGCTGCCTCAACTTCTCTGCTTGCCGCCGCATCCAGCGGCGACATCAATTCCGCCTCAGCCAGACCAAACAGACTGGCCGCATCAAACTGTTCGCCTTGCCGCTCTGCGAGGCGATCGCGCCCCCATTTGGTGTCATCCCGGTTCCGATAAAGAGCCATGAGTTGGATGATAACCTTGCGGGCTGCGGTCAGGTCCTCTTGCGCCAGTGCCTCTGCCGCGCGGTGTCGCAGGTCGTCGATGCGGGCCAGTCGGCTAAAGGCAGCCAGTTCGCGCAGTGCAATGCTCAAAAGGACCAAGACAAACGCCGCGATCAGGGCAGTCATTGACCATCCCAGGACCGGGTTGCGCGCAATCAGTGCGTTGACAAAATCCCATGCCGCGAGAGAAACGACCGCCCCGGTCAGCATCCCCAAGAGTGTCCAGAACCAGCGCGCTAGCCGCGACGGTTTGCGCGCCGCCAACTGAGCGGCAATCTGCATCGCTTGCCCGTTTGGCGCTGCGGACTCGATGTCTGGAACCGGGGGGGCATCAGCCACTTGCGTGACAGCTGCCTCATCTATTTCAATCAGAACCGGACCTTTTGCCATCTCACACGGCCTCCTTGCGCCACTCGTAACGGATGTCTGGCAGGCCGGTGTCATTCGCGGCGCCGTCAGTTCGGGTGACCTCGACAAAGCCCATCGCCCTGTAAAACCCCTGTGCGTCTATATTATCCTGATAGACCCATAGCCTAAGATCGGCCTCTGTTGCTTTCGCTTGGTCCAACAAGGCCCGTCCTAATCCCTGCCGCTGCACATCATCCGCGAGATAAAGACAGTGCACTTCTTCGCCAGCCCGCGCGAGGAAACCCGAAATTCGGCCTGCACTGCGGGCAACCTGCACCCAGCCCGCATCTATCATATCACCTGCAAATCTCAGTTCTTCGGCCCGGCTGTAAAGACGCGGCAACCACTCAGCCGCATCAGTAGCGTTCGACAGGATCGCGCCAACGGCGCCTGCATCAAGCGGTTGCGCCGGGCCAATGTGGATGTTCACAGCCGGTCTCCGATCAAGAATTCTGCCGCCTTGTCCAAACGGATATGGGGGGGACCGTCGCCGGGTTTCAATGTCAGGGGGGCCGGCGCAAACGACATAATCTGATAGTCTTCGTCAAGCCATTTTGCAGCGCCGTCACGGGCCGGACCCAGAAGATGAGCCGGGTCCTCTGGCAAAGCGCCCGGGTAGAACGCCGCTTGTTTGCCTGTGTCCAGTAATATGCCGCGCACGACATCCAGTTCAGCACCATTGTGTATGCGAGTCTCTTCAATAGTCGCGCGAAGCGCTGCGACAGACATGGCCGCCGTTTGCGCACCCGCAAAGCGTGCCCGGTCTCGCGCCTCGCGGGTCAATGCTTCCATAATCGCGGTCAGCTTTGGATGTTGGCGATGGTGCAAATGGTCAGCCTTTGTCGCGGCAAACAGGATTTTTTCAACGCGTTTACCACGCAATAATTGGCTTAGAAACGCATTGCGACCCGGCCGGAAGGCTGAAAGCAGGTCGGCCATCGCTCCGCGCATATCCTCGACCGCCTGTGGGCCTTTGTGAATAGCGCCCAGAGCATCGACAAGTACAACCTGCCGGTCAATCCGGGCAAAGTGATCGCGGAAAAACGGTTTCACGACCTGGCTCTTGTAGGCTTCAAATCGCCGCTCCATCTCGCGGATCAGGGATTTGCGCGGAGCGTTAGCAACAGCGCGAAGAGGTGCAAATGTAAGAACAGGTGATCCGGCCAGATCACCGGGCAGCAGGAACCGACCGGGGGTGCAATCGTAAAACCCTTCGGCTCGGGCTGCATGCAGATAAGCCGTAAAACCTTCTGCCAGCGATTTTGCAACGGGTTCGTCGATACCAGCAGTGCCATCGACTGCCCTGAGATTTGTCATATAATCCGCCGCCTGAGACCGCGTCTCAAGCCGGGTCAAAACCTCGGATGACCAATCAGAGTAACTCTTATCCAAAAGCCCCAGATCAAGCAGCCACTCGCCAGGATAATCGACAATGTCGACATGTATTGTGCGCGGACCCTGCAAACCGGCAAGCAAGCCGTTGGGTTGCACCCGCAGCGACAAGCGCAGTTCACTAACGGCGCGGGTACTGTCAGGCCAATGCGGAGTTTTGGCGGTGAGCGACGCCAAGTGCGCCTCGTAGTCAAAACGCGGCACCGTGTCGTCGGGCTGCGGTTGAAGATAGGCCGCGGTGATACGCCCTTCGGCGGCTGCCAAGAGTTGCGGCATACGACCCCTGTCCAACAGGTTTGCGACCAATGACGTAATGAACACGGTCTTACCTGCACGCGCCAGACCGGTCACGCCCAACCGGATCACCGGCTCAAAAAAGGCCTCAGACAAAGTGTTTTGCGCAGTTTCAACCCCGCGCCACACGCCGCCTGCAATCGTCGAAACAACCAAATTTCTGTCCCTGCCCAAGTGTTTGGTCAAAGATAGGCTGCGCAGACAAGGGATACCAGTGGGGATTGCGGCGCGCACGGCCCCGCGCTAAGGCGGGATCATGCCTCGTTACGCACTCAAAGTTGAATATCACGGCAGACCCTTTGTAGGCTGGCAGCGGCAAAAGGGTCACCCCTCGGTGCAGGGCGCTATAGAAAGTGCACTGGCCAAACTAGAGCCTCGGACACACAATATCGCCGCTGCGGGACGCACTGACGCCGGGGTACATGCGATTGGTCAGGTCGCGCATTGCGATATGGACCGGGAGTGGGACCCATTTCGGCTATCTGAGGCGCTGAACTATCATCTTAAGCCTGCGCCAGTTGCAATTTTAAGCTGCGCGCGCGTTGCAGATGACTGGCATGCGCGGTTTTCGGCATTGGAACGACGGTATTTGTTTCGCATACTCACCCGCCGCGCGCCCTCGGCGCACATGAGCGAACTGGTGTGGCAAGTGCCGCACCAATTGAATGTCAAGGCAATGCAGGTCGGCGCCGATTACCTAGTTGGGAAGCACGACTTTACGACGTTTCGATCGACGATCTGTCAGGCGAAAAGTCCTGTAAAGACGCTCGATGTGCTCAATATTTGCAGCGTTAAGACCGTGGCGGGAACAGAGATTCACTTTGATGTGCGCGCCCGGTCGTTTCTCCACAATCAGGTGCGGGGATTTGTTGGCACGCTGGAACGTGTTGGTGCCGGATCCTGGACACCCGAAGATGTCGGCAATGCGCTTGACGCGCGATCTCGGCCTGCGTGCGGGCCGGTTTGCCCGCCGCATGGGCTTTATCTGGCAGACGTGCGCTACGACGTGGATCCGTTTGGCTAAGGCCAGCGCGGGCCGAATAACCGCCTCAATCGTTATCGATCAGACCTGCCCCAGCTCCGGCTAAACGAGACGCTTCTGACGCAGGAACATATGTGCGCTTGGCAAATTCGGTGAGCTGTGACCACAGCGTCGCGGGAATATCTTGCGCACCACTTACAGCTTCCAGATCGTCGTTTAGGCCGCGCGCTGCGGCCAGCGCCGCGTAGACCTCTGAGGAGCCCCCAAAGGGCGCGCCACGCGCATGACCACATTCGCGGGCATCCAAATCTGCGACGGCCGCGACAAGTTCGGTGAAAGCGGCGCCATAGAAAATCGGGACAATCTCTGTCAGCCCTCCATTTCTGATCAAAAAAGGCACTGCAACTGACAGGTCTTCGGCCAGCCCCAACGGCACGCCTGCCCCGCGTGCAGCCTTTAGCATCAATCCCTGTATTTCATTCAATGACCGCTTCATTGCATACCAAAATGCGGTAGCCACCACTCATCGGCCTGATCCAGTTCATCAAACAACGGCGCGCCTTGCGCCAAGGTGATCCGGGTCCAGCGATCAGATTTTGGGTCGAACTTTGCCGCGCCAAAAAAGGACAGCTTGCAGCGCAACATGTCGATAGGACGGCATCCTGCGCCAATCAGATTATCGCGAATTTCAGAATAGGGATGCAGTGCCAGCGTTTGAATTCGGCGGGTTGCAGCGCGATGCTCAGGATGGTTGCGCAAGAAATCGGCCACCGTGCCGGTAACGCACTCGATGTCCGCCGCCACCGCCTTGACCTGTCGGGCTATATCCAGAGGGCTTTCCAACTCCGCTCCGTCTTCGGTGTAGCGGTTGCCAAGGCGCGGTTCGCCTTTTTCTTCAGAAACATACCAGAATTGAGCACAATGGTCTGGTTCAGAATAATCTGGTTCAACAGCCCAGTCCCAGTCTCTTTCAAGCAGTTCACAGAGGTCGTGGAGCGACATTTGCGGATCAAGCTGTGGTGTGAATGGGGACGCCATGCAATCGGTCAATCCGTCGATCACCTCGCCAAACGGCTCAAGTACAAATGCGACAATCAACTCCTGCATTTCGACCGACCATTGCGCGCTGGAATTGAGCAGCGCATTGATGGGAAATTGCGACGTCATCGCGTCGGGGGTGAGCGTGGCCGTCACTTCGGGCCACTCACGTTGAAGTTGCTCAATGCTCGCCTGCGCCTCAGGGTCCGGCACCTGCCATTCGGCCAGATGCGCGCCGACACGCGCCGCAAGTGCGTAGAGGTGTTCGATTTTCTCTATGCTTAGGAATTCGAGGCTGCGCACCCGCGCGAGGGCCGTTTCGCGAACCTGCATCCAGGCATCGAGCAATAACGGATGGGACACTAGGAACGGTGCCATGCCCAAGCCTGTGGCGTTGCCGATACCCAGATGACGTTTTATTGCAACGTCTAGTTTTCCGCGCCCCACATACTCGGCTAAATCAAGCGTAAAGCCCCGGATCAGCCAAACCGTCAGCATTTCAGCCATAAAAGGCCCGCCAAGACCGGGGCGATCCGCGATGCGCGCCCGATCCGCGATCCCAAATTTTCCGTTGCCGTAAACGGCTGTCGTGCGCATCAGGTAGCCGATCTCTCGTATCATGTCTCTGTCTGGTTGCAGTCCATCGCGCAACGCATCGATAACATGCGCAAACAGCCGTACGGATTTGTTCGCGCGCGACAAAACAAGGTCCGATTCCGTAAATCGTGCTGCTTCCTGCTGAGGTGCTGCACGGCAGATGCGCGCAATCTCATCCTCCGACGGCATGCCGTCATAAAGGACATAGGTGGTATCCCAAGCTGTCGCAATTACCCGATCCGTGCGCTGATCCGCTGGCAGATCTGTGGACACAGCAACCAGAGAGTATGTGTAGCCTCCCAGGGTCACAGAATAAACGGCATGGCCGTAGCCGTCCCCGTCAACATTCCAGACCGGACGAGTCACCTGAGCACCATCGTCGCGCAGAAAGCGCAAGAGAGTCCGCAAGAATGAAAGGCGCGTGGGAAACGATGCCCCCATCCGTGATAAACGCATCACTTTGCTTGGTGGCCGCAAAGGGAACTTCGGATCGACGGCAAAGTCTTTCATTTCGTCGCTCTGAACAACGTCGCATTGAACTGCGCCGTCTTGAAGTATGGCAAAGGGCTGATCAGTAGAAACTTCATATTGGCGACTTTGGCGAGATGCATAGAACGAAGCAATTGAAAATCGTCGAAAGACTAACATTTAGCAGCGTTTGGTTTCTGTCTT
>RCNC010001387.1_pt1 | contig 16235 bp, 14 predicted proteins | sample 2041301 | NCBI WGS metagenome assembly RCNC01 (sample SAMN09708231, study PRJNA481090) | Marine sediment metagenome, whole genome shotgun sequencing project. | biome: marine sediment; feature: ocean; material: sediment; isolation source: Sewage treatment plant 13A marine sediment (STP13A) ... | reverse complement strand
TCCACCCATAAAATCATTTTCTATACGTCGCTTTTGTTGTGGTCTGTGGCGTCGACTATGTCGCCTGGAGCGAGCTTTACAGCCAGACCTGGATGCGGGTATTCAGCCTGTTGGCCTTGCTGTCACTGGGTATTCATGCCTGGGTCGGCCTGTGGGCGGTATTCACCGATTACCTGACTGAGCGCCTGATGGGCACCCTGGGTAATGTGCTCCGTTTTGGTGCGCAGGTGCTGTGCGCGATCATTATGTTTACATATGTTGTCTGGGGCATCCAGATTTTGTGGGGTTTATAGAATATGACTGCTCTTCGTACTATTTCCTTTGACGGCGTTATCGTCGGCGGCGGCGGCGCAGGTATGCGCGCGGCCTTGCAGCTGTCCCAATCAGGCTACAAGACCGCGGTAATTACCAAGGTTTTCCCCACGCGTTCGCACACGGTCTCCGCCCAGGGTGGTATCACCTGCGCAATCGCTTCTTCAGATCCCGATGACGATTGGCGCTGGCACATGTATGACACCGTCAAGGGGTCGGATTACATCGGTGACCAGGACGCGATCGAGTACATGTGCAGCGTTGGCCCCGAGGCCGTGTTCGAACTCGAACACATGGGTCTGCCATTTTCGCGTACCGAGGAAGGTCGTATTTACCAGCGCCCCTTTGGTGGCCAGTCCAAAAACTATGGTGAGGGCGGCCAGGCTGCGCGTACCTGTGCGGCTGCTGATCGCACCGGCCATGCGCTGTTGCATACCCTTTACCAGGGCAACATGAAGAACAATACGGTTTTCTTCAATGAGTGGTATGCCACGGATCTCGTCAAGAACCAGGACGGGGCTGTGACCGGGGTTATCGCCATCTGTATGGAAACCGGTGAAACCGTCTATGTGAAGTCCAAGGCCACTGTATTAGCCACCGGCGGGGCCGGCCGTATTTACGCCTCGACCACCAATGCCCACATCAACACAGGCGATGGTATTGGCATGGCCCTGCGTGCGGGTTTCCCGGTGCAGGATATTGAGATGTGGCAGTTCCATCCCACCGGTATTGCCGGCGCGGGTGTATTGGTCACTGAGGGTTGCCGCGGAGAAGGTGGTTACCTGATCAATAAAGACGGCGAACGTTTTATGGAGCGCTATGCGCCTAACGCCAAGGACCTGGCGGGCCGTGATGTGGTCGCCCGTTCCATGGTGCTCGAAATTCTTGAGGGGCGTGGTTGTGGCCCTGAGGGAGATCACGTTTACCTGAAACTAGATCACCTGGGTGAAGATGTATTGGAGAGCCGCCTACCGGGTATCTGTGAGCTGTCGCGAACCTTCGCGCACGCGGATCCCGTGAAAGAACCGGTTCCCGTCGTACCGACCTGTCACTATATGATGGGTGGAATTCCAACGAACGTGCACGGCGAGGCCTTGACTATAGATGACAATGGCAACGCCGAGACTGTCCCCGGGCTCTATGCCTGTGGCGAAGTGGCCTGTGTCTCTGTGCACGGGGCGAACCGACTGGGAGGCAACTCCTTGCTGGACCTGGTGGTGTTCGGACGTGCTTCCGGCCTGCATATCGAGCAGGCCCTGCGCGCGGGTATAGAAATGCGCGATTCGTCCGAAAGTGATGTCGAGCAGTCCATGTCGCGTCTCGACAAGCTGAACAAGTCAAGCGGTGGCGAAAATGTCGCGGATCTGCGCAAGGAACTGCAAAACATCATGCAGAACCACTTTGGCGTGTTCCGCAACGGCGAGTTTATGCAGGAAGGTATACGCAAGCTGGCGGATATGCGCGAGCGAGTTGAGAATGCCCAGTTGGCCGACAAGAGCATGGCCTACAATACGGCGCGTATCGAGGCCCTGGAGTTGCACAATCTCTTCGAGGTTGCAGAGGCGACTGCCATTACGGCTGAGGAACGCAAGGAAACTCGCGGTGCCCACGCCAGGGACGATTTTGATTCCCGTGATGATGAAAATTGGCTGTGTCACTCCGTGTACTACCCCACTGACAAGCGGGTGGGCAAGCGTGCCGTGAATTTCGAACCGAAAACGGTTGATACCTTTCAGCCGAAAGAGCGTACTTATTAAAGAGCGTACACATTAAGGGGCGGGAAACATGTTGCAAGTAAGTATCTATCGCTACAATCCGGAAACTGATGCGGAACCCTATATGCAGGATGTCCAGGTCGATACGGGCGGCAAGGACCTGATGGTTCTCGACGTGATGGAATTGATCAAGGCACAGGACACCACTGTGGCTTTCCGGCGCTCCTGCCGTGAAGGTGTGTGTGGCTCTGACGGCTTGAATATGAATGGCGTCAATGGCCTCGGCTGTATCACGCCGCTGTCAGAGACGGTGAAGAACAACAAACTGGTGCTGCGACCCCTGCCTGGTCTGCCGGTAGTGCGTGACCTGGTTGTCGACATGACAATGTTTTACGCCCAGTACGAGAAGGTGCAGCCCTATCTGCTGAACGACAGCCCCGCGCCGGCCATCGAGCGACTGCAGTCCCCTGAGGACAGGGAGAAGCTGGACGGACTCTACGAATGCATTTTGTGCGCCTGCTGCTCCACCGCCTGCCCGTCATTCTGGTGGAACCCGGATCGCTTTATCGGCCCTTCGGGCCTGTTGCAGGCCTATCGCTTCTTAGCAGATACTCGCGACACTGCCACCGAAGAACGCCTGGCGCGACTGGATGACCCTTTCAGCGTATTCCGCTGTCACGGCATCCAGAACTGTGTTGCGGTCTGCCCCAAGGGCTTGAACCCCACGCGGGCTATCGGACACATTCGAAACATGCTGTTGGCACGTGGCATCTAGCTTTAGGTATATGCCATAAACAATTGATATTTAAACATAAATTAATAGTATTATTTCAAAGTTAAATGACGGGGCTCGACCCCGTTGCGGCTACCCGCAACGTAAACGTTGCAAGCCGCGCTGCTATACTCATCGTTAGCCTGTCGCATTTCGTTGGCGGCAGATAAGCCAGTGAACACCCTGGAAGGGTCGTGATGCAAGAAAGCTCAATGGAACTGCTGTGGCAGAGCTCCCACATAGCCGGTGGCAACGCTACCTACGTGGAGGACCTGTACGAGTCCTATCTGAAGGATCCCAACGGCGTCCCCGAGCAGTGGCGCGACTATTTTGACAAGCTTCCCAGGGTGGAGTCGGCAATCGTCCAGATTGAAGACGTGCCACACTCGGTTATTCGCGAGCGCTTCGCCCAGATCAGCAAGATGCGGGTGCGCACCGAAGCCACCGTCGAGCACGATTCCCAGGCCACCGAATACGAGCGCAAGCAAGTGCAGGTGGTGCAGATGATTTCCGCCTATCGCCAGCGCGGCCACCAGAAGGCCAATCTCGATCCCCTCGGTCTGGCGGAGCGGGAATCGGTTCCCGACCTCGATCTTGGCTTTCACAAGCTCTCCCGCGCAGATTTCGACACCGTATTCCAGACGGGTAGCCTGCACATCGGTAAAGCGGATGCCACCCTGGGCGAAATATACGACGCCATAGAGCGGACTTACTGCAACACCGTCGGTGCAGAGTTCATGCATATCGTCGACACCACTGAGCGTCACTGGATCATGCAACGCATGGAGGCGGTGCGGTCCGCACCCGACTACTCCGATGAAGTCCGCATACAGTTGTTGAGCCAACTAATCAACGCGGAAGGACTGGAAAAGTCGCTGGCCTCCAAATATCCGGGAACCAAGCGTTTCGGCCTGGAAGGTGGCGAGAGCCTCATCCCCATGCTGGCGGAGATGGTGCAGCGTTGTGGCTCCGCACAGGCGCAGGAGATCGTAATCGGTATGGCGCATCGGGGTCGGCTCAATGTGCTCATCAACATCCTGGGCAAGAATCCCTCGGAGCTTTTTGCAGAGTTTGAGGGCAGGGCGGAGTATGAGAGCTCCGGTGATGTAAAGTACCACCAGGGTTTCTCCTCCAATGTGATGACGCCGGGAGGGGAGGTACACCTGGCACTGTCTTTCAACCCCTCCCATCTGGAAATTGTTGCCCCTGTGGTGGAGGGCTCCGTTCGCGCCCGGCAGGAGCGGCGCAAGGATGACAGTGGCGACCTGGTAGTGCCGATCGTGATACACGGGGATGCAGCCTTTGCCGGCCAGGGCGTGGTCATGGAAACCTTCCAGATGTCGCAGACAAGGGCCTACAAAACGGGCGGTACACTGCACATCGTGATCAATAACCAGGTGGGCTTCACCACCAACAAGCGTGAGGATGCGCGTTCCACCGAGTACTGTACCGACGTGGCAAAGATGGTGCAGGCACCGATTTTTCACGTCAATGCGGATGACCCCGAAGCCGTACTCTTTGTTACGCAGTTGGCCGTGGATTACCGTACTGAATTCAATAAGGATGTGGTCCTGGACCTCATCTGTTACCGACGTCGAGGCCACAACGAAGCGGATGAGCCGTCGGTGACACAGCCGCTGATGTACGAAAAGATTCGCCAGCACAAGACGACACGGGAACTCTACACCGAACGGCTGGCTAGCGAGGGAGTGATTACGGAGGCCGCAGTCCAGGAGTTGTTGGATCTGTATCGTGATGCCCTGGATCGTGGTGAACCGCTGGTCAGTAGCCTGGTCTCTGAACCCAACAAGACCTTGTTCGTGGACTGGTCGCCGTACCTGGGCCATGAGTGGACGCTGGAATGCGATACACGCATGGACATGCAGGCACTGCAGTCGCTGGCCCAGGAAACCAACACGCCCCCGGATAATTTTCCACTGCAGCGCCAGGTCTCCAAGATTCTCGAAGACCGGCGTAGGATGGCCGCCGGCGCCATGCCGATAAACTGGGGTTTTGCCGAGAACCTGGCCTACGCGACCGTGCTGCAGGCAGGCTACCCGATACGCCTCACCGGGCAGGATGTGGGCCGGGGAACCTTCTCTCATCGCCATGCGGTGTTGCACAACCAGAAGGATGGGCGTGCCCATATCCCTCTGCAACACATCTCATCAGACCAGGCGAATTTTGCTATTTACGATTCACTGTTGTCCGAGGAGGCCGTGCTGGCTTTCGAGTATGGCTACTCGACGACGCTGCCGCAGGGGATGGTGGTCTGGGAAGCCCAGTTTGGAGATTTTGCCAACGGTGCGCAGGTGGTGATAGACCAGTTTATTGCCAGTGGTGAGCACAAGTGGTCGCGCCTGTGTGGCCTGACCATGCTGTTACCCCATGGCTATGAAGGCCAGGGGCCGGAGCACTCCTCAGCCAGGCTGGAACGGTTTATGCAATTATGTGCCGAGCACAATATGCAGGTCTGTGTGCCGACCACGCCAGCTCAGGTCTACCATATGCTGCGCCGCCAGGCCATACGACCGCTGCGCAAGCCTCTTGTCGTCATGTCACCCAAGAGCCTGCTGCGACACAAGGAAGCGATTTCCACCCTGGAAGATCTTGCTGAAGGGCATTTCCATAACGTGCTCGATGAAACCGATGACCTGGATAAGTCCAGGGTGCAGCGCATCGTGTTTTGCAGTGGTAAGGTTTTCTACGATCTGCGTGCCGCTCGCCGGGAGCGACAGCTGGATAACATTGCCATTATCAGGCTGGAACAGCTGTATCCATTTCCCGAGGCGGAGCTACTGGAAATTTTGACGAGTTCCTATCCAAACGTGATCGATGCGGTGTGGTGCCAGGAAGAGCCCATGAACCAGGGTTCCTGGTACGCCAGTCAGCATCACATGCGCCGGGTCATTCATCGGCACAAGGTGGACGTCTATCTGCGCTATGTGGGCCGCGACTCGTCTGCAGCACCGGCGGCAGGTTACATGGCCCTGCATGTAGAACAGTTAGACAAATTTATTGACGAAGCCCTCGGGGATATCCCCTGGGGCAACTAGCAACAACCGGCATTTCATAAGGGAAACGAAATGGCTATTGAAATCAAGGCGCCCGTATTTCCAGAGTCCATTGTCGATGGTGAGGTGGCTGCGTGGCATAAGTCGGAAGGTGAAGCAGTCTCACGCGACGAGCTTATTGTAGAGATTGAAACTGACAAGGTGGTGATGGAGGTCGTGGCTCCTGAAGACGGAGTGATTACCAAAATTCACGCCCCCGAAGGTACCACCATTGAGAGCCAGCAACTGCTTGCTACGCTCGAGCAGGGGGCAGCCAGCACGAGTTCCTCGCCTGCAGCATCAACTGAGGTAGCGGCTGTTGTTGAAGGTGAAGACCTCTCAGCCAGGATGGGCCCGGCCGCCCGCCAACTGGTGGAGGAACACAAACTGGATGTCAGTGCGATATCCGGAACCGGCAAGGATGGACGCATTACCAAGGAAGACATTCTGAAGTACATGAAGAATCTGCAGAGTTCACCGCCGCCGCAGAAGCCTGCAGCAGCGTTATCCGCACCAGATAGTGATCCTGTTGGTCTGTCCAGCGAGCGTGTAGAGCGGCGGGTACCGATGACCCGCATGCGTGCGAAGATAGCCGAGCGGCTGCTCAGCGCAGCGCAGGAAACCGCCACGCTGACTACCTTCAACGAGGTCAACATGGCGCCGGTAATGGCGTTGCGCAGTAAGTATAAAGAGCAGTTTGAAAAGACCCACAACGGTACCCGATTAGGCTTCATGGGGTTCTTTGTCAAAGCAGCCTGTGAGGCGCTGAAGCGTTTTCCCGCTGTCAATGCCTCTATCGATGGCAATGACATCGTCTACCACGGCTACCAGGATATCGGTGTCGCCGTTTCTACTGAGGGTGGTCTGGTAGTGCCCGTCATGCGCGATGCAGATTTCATGAGCCTGGCCGATGTTGAAGCAGCCGTACGCGACCTGGGGCTGCGAGCCCGGGATAGCAAGCTTACGATTGAGGATATGACCGGGGGCACATTCACCGTCACCAATGGTGGTGTATTCGGTTCGCTGTTATCCACGCCAATACTCAACCCGCCCCAGACTGGCATTCTTGGCATGCATAAAATCCAGGACAGGCCTATGGCGGTAAACGGGGAAGTGGTGATCCAGCCCATGATGTACCTGGCACTTTCCTATGACCATCGAATTATAGACGGTAAAACCGCGGTGCAATTCCTGGTCGCTATCAAGGATTTGATAGAGGATCCTGCGCGGATACTGCTGCAGTTGTAGGAAATACACGGCGGGAGGGCCAGAACAGCGCTGCGGCGGTGCCTTCCCACAAAAGCGACTTAAATCAGGAAAAACCATGTCTGACAAATATGATGTAGTGGTAATCGGGGCTGGCCCCGCAGGTTATGTGGCTGCCATCAAAGCGGCTCAGCTCGGTCTGAATACGGCCTGTGTCGAACAATGGCTGGACGACAAGGGCAAGATACTGCTGGGTGGCACCTGCCTGAATGTCGGTTGCATCCCTTCCAAGGCCCTGCTCGACAGTAGCCACAAATTCGCCGAAGCACGTGATGACTTCGGTATTCACGGTATTTCCGTGGAGGATCTGCAGATAGATGTGCCTGCCATGCTGGCCCGTAAGGAGAAGATTGTCTCGCAACTCACCGGCGGGATCGCCGGCTTGTTCAAGCACAATGGTGTTATAGCGATATCCGGCAAGGGTAAGGTGATCGCTGGCGCCAAGGTAGAAGTCACCGACGAGAGCGGTAACGTCCAGATAGTCGAAGCCAGCAATATCATCATCGCGGCGGGTTCCGTGCCGGTGAATATCCCACCAGCACCAGTGGACAATGAATATATTCTGGATTCCACAGGCGCGCTGGAAATCACTGAAGTACCGCAACGCCTGGGTGTGATCGGCGCCGGCGTGATCGGCCTGGAGCTGGGTAGTGTATGGCGTCGCCTGGGCTCTGAAGTCGTTATGCTGGAGGCGCTGGACGAATTCCTGCCAATGATGGATGTCCAGATTGCCAAGGAAACCGGGAAAATACTGAAGAAGCAGGGCCTGGATATCCGCCTGGGCACGCGTGTTACCCATGCTGAAGTAAAAGATGGGCAGGTCGAGGTGACCTATAGCAGCGCCGATGGCGAGCAGGTCGAGGTATTCGACAAGTTGATCGTAGCGGTAGGGCGCAGGCCACGCTCCGAGGAGTTGTTTAGCACTGATAGCGGCCTTACCCTGGACGAACGTGGCTATATTTATGTCAATGACAACTGTGAGACCGAAGCCCCACATGTCTATGCCGTAGGTGATATAGTGCGTGGCCCGATGCTGGCGCATAAGGGTTCGGAAGAGGGCATTATGGTGGTCGAGCGCATAGCGGGTAACCCGGCGCAGATGAACTACGATTGCATTCCCTCGGTGATTTATATTCATCCTGAAGTCGCCGCAATAGGTAAAACTGAGCAGGAGCTGAAAGCGGACGGCATTGACTTCAAGGTAGGGGTTTTCCCCTTCGCGGCGTCTGGCAGGGCGCTGGCCGCGAACGACACGGATGGCATGGTCAAGTTGCTCGCCGATGCCGAGACGGATCGTATTTTGGGGTGCCATGTAGTAGGCCCCTCTGCAGCTGACCTGGTGCAGCAGGTGGTTATCGCCATGGAGTTCGGCTCCAGTGCCGAGGACCTGGCCCTGACGGTGTTCAGCCACCCTACACTGTCAGAAGCGGTGCACGAGGCTGCACTGGCGGTAGATGGCCAGGCGATACATATCGCCAATCGTAAGAAACGTTAAGGAATTTATCCGCGTGCGCACAAAAAAAACCAGCGGCGCGCACGGATTTACACCGATTATCGGGCGTTGCAAGAGTCGCTGGATAATCTCAACCCTGGAAAGTCAGTAAACAACTACAGGATAGAACATGAACCTTCATGAGTATCAGGGCAAACAGATTTTTGCCGAGTACGGGCTACCGGTATCCAAGGGATATGCGGTTGATAACCCGCAGGAGGCAGCAGAGGCCGCAAGCAAGATCGGTGGCGATATGTGGGTGGTTAAAGCCCAGGTTCACGCTGGTGGCCGCGGCAAGGCCGGTGGTGTAAAGCTGGTAAAAACCAAGGAAGAGATTCGTGACTTCGCCGAACAGTGGCTGGGCAAGAACCTTGTCACCTACCAGACTGATGAAAAAGGCCAGCCGGTCACCAAGATACTGGTTGAATCCTGTACTGACATTGCCGAAGAACTGTACCTGGGTGCGGTTGTTGACCGCTCCTCCCGCAGGATTGTCTTCATGGCCTCTACTGAGGGCGGTGTTGAGATTGAGACAGTTGCAGAGGAAACCCCCGAGAAAATACTGCGCGCCACGATTGATCCACTGACAGGCGCGCAACCCTACCAGGGCCGTGAGCTGGCTTTCCAGTTGGGTCTGTGCGGCGACCAGATCAAACAGTTCGTGAAAATATTCATGGGCCTGGCCCAGATGTTTGTCGACAAGGATCTGGCCCTGATCGAAATCAACCCTCTGGTTATTACTGACGAGGGCAACCTGCATTGCCTGGATGCCAAGCTGGGTGTGGATAGCAATGCCCTGTATCGTCAGGGTGAACTGCGCGAAATGCACGATCCCAGCCAGGATGACGAGCGCGAATCGCACGCTGCCCAGTGGGAACTGAACTACGTTGCCCTGGATGGCAATATCGGCTGTATGGTGAATGGCGCAGGCCTGGCCATGGGCACCATGGATATTGTGGCCCTGCACGGTGGTTTCCCGGCTAACTTCCTTGACGTAGGTGGTGGTGCAACTAAAGAGCGTGTCTCTGAGGCATTCAAGATCATCCTGTCTGACGACAATGTGAAAGCAGTATTGATCAATATCTTCGGCGGTATCGTACGTTGCGACCTGATCGCAGAAGGCGTAATTGGCGCTGTGGAAGAGATCGGTGTAGAGGTTCCGGTAGTAGTGCGCCTGGAGGGCAACAACGCGGAGCTGGGACGAAAAGTATTGGCTGACAGTGGTCTGAATATCATTGCTGCCACCAGCCTCACAGACGCTGCCCAACAGGCAGTGCAAGCAGCGGGAGGTGCGGCGTAATGAGTATTTTGATCGACAAGAACACCAAGGTCATCTGCCAGGGATTCACCGGCTCCCAGGGAACATTCCATTCAGAGCAGGCGATTGAGTACGGCACAAAAATGGTCGGCGGTGTAACACCGGGCAAGGGCGGCCAGGAGCACCTGGGTCTGCCAGTCTTTAACACTGTTACTGAAGCGGTTGCAGCCACTGGCGCAGACGCCTCTGTTATTTATGTACCAGCGCCTTTCTGTAAGGATTCAATACTGGAGGCGGCGAATGGCGGCGTCAAACTGATCGTTTGTATCACTGAAGGCATTCCAACGCTCGATATGCTCGAGGCCAAGGTGAAGTGTGACGAGCTGGGCGTACAACTGATAGGCCCCAACTGTCCCGGTGTTATCACTCCCGGTGAGTGCAAGATCGGCATTATGCCCGGTCACATTCACCTGCCGGGCAAGGTGGGTATCGTGTCCCGTTCCGGTACGCTCACTTATGAGGCTGTGAAGCAGACTACTGACGCCGGGTACGGCCAATCCACTTGTGTGGGTATCGGTGGAGACCCCATCCCGGGCTCCAACTTTATCGACGTGCTGGAGCTGTTCCAGAATGACCCTGCCACCGAGGCGATCGTCATGATCGGTGAAATCGGCGGTACAGCGGAAGAGGAAGCTGCGGCCTATATCAAGGCTAATGTGACCAAGCCAGTGGTGTCCTATATTGCCGGTGTAACAGCACCAAAAGGCAAGCGTATGGGCCATGCCGGGGCGATTATTTCCGGTGGTAAAGGGACTGCGGATGAGAAGTTCGCCGCTCTTGAAGATGCCGGTGTGAAGACTGTTCGCAGCCTGGCTGATATCGGTTCAGGCCTGGCAGAGATTACCGGCTGGTAATAGCGCCAACATCCGACCCATGAAAGGCCCATCACCAGATGGGCTTTTTTTTTGGCTCTTCGCACTTTGGCGGGGCCGGTGCCGGTTGACGGCTCCGGGTGGGAGAGCATTTTTCAGTCGCTCCACGAAATTCGCTTGGTGAAAAACGCCCTCCCACCCAGAACCTCGGTAGGTAACTGTTTCCTCGAACCTGAAAAACTACGTCGAAGCTGTTAAAGAACCCCTGTTTTTAGCATCATCATCCGTAGAGCTACGATTCAAGGCTTCGGGGGAAAGTAGGCTTTTCACCAAGCGAATTTCGTGGAGCGACTGAAAAGCCTACTTTCCCCCGGAGCCGTTAACCCGCACCATCCCCCCTAAACCGCGAAGAACCTTTTTTTACCGATAGGCCCTGTCGTGACGCGTTGCCCGCCTGGGAAAATCCGATGATTTTGTACCGCGCTACTTGAAATACCCCCGCTGCACCCCCATATCGGAGCAGACAGACTAATTTCCATTAAATCAAATAGTTAGCTAAAGAGGCTCCTATGACCACTGATGTAAAAAAAGAGACTTTGGGATTCCAGACCGAAGCCAAGCAACTGCTTCACCTGATGATTCACTCCCTGTACAGCAATAAGGAAATTTTCCTGCGGGAATTGATATCAAATGCCAGCGACGCCATCGACAAATTGCGCTTTGCCTCCCTTGCCAATGAGACGCTGTTGGAGGGCCAGGGTGACTACGAAATCCATGTAGACGTGGACAAGGAAGCCAACACCATCACTATTAGTGACAACGGCATTGGTATGAACCGCGATGAGGTCATCGAAAACCTGGGTACCATTGCCAAGTCCGGCACCGCGTCCTTTCTGGAAAGCCTCACCGGTGATGAAAAGAAAGATTCGCAACTGATCGGGCAGTTTGGTGTGGGTTTTTATTCAGGCTTCATCGTCGCTGACCGGGTGGAAGTGCATACCCGCAAGGCGGGCGAAGCCGCTGCAGAAGGTGTGCTTTGGGAATCCCACGGGGAAGCCGAATTTTCCATTGAGGAAAAGCCGCGTGAAGCCAGGGGCACCAGTATTACCCTGCACCTGAAAAAAGACTGCGAGGAATTCGCCGATGACTTTCGCGTGCGTAGCGTGATCACAAAGTACTCCGACCATATCTCAGTGCCCGTGATGATGATCAAGCCTCCCGCGCCACTTGCGGAAGGCGAGGAACAGCCAGAGAATCCAGAAATTGAGTTCGAGGCGGTCAATGCAGCAACGGCCCTGTGGACACGCGGACGCTCTGAAGTCAGTGACGAGGAATACAAGGAATTTTATAAGCACGTCTCCCATGACTTTGAAGACCCCATGAGCTGGAGCCACAACAAGGTTGAAGGCAAGCTGGAATACACCAGCTTGCTTTACATCCCCGGCAAAGCGCCCTTTGATATGTGGAACCGGGAAATGTCCCGGGGCCTGAAACTCTATGTGCAGCGCACGTTTATTATGGATGAGGCCGAGCAATTCATGCCTCTTTACCTGCGTTTCGTTAAAGGGGTAGTGGATTCCAATGACCTGTCCCTGAATGTCTCCCGTGAGATTTTGCAGCAGGACCCCGCAGTGGAGTCCATGCGCAGCGCTCTTACCAAACGCGTGCTGGATATGCTGTCCAAGCTGTCCAAAGCAGGGGGTGACGATTACGCCACGTTCTGGAAGGAATTTGGAGCAGTATTGAAGGAAGGGCCGGCAGAGGATATGGCGAACCAGGAAAAGATCGCCAAGCTGCTGCGTTTCAGTACTACCCATACGGACAAGGAAGATCAGGACCAGTCCCTGGAAGACTATGTGTCACGCATGCAGGAGAGTCAGGACAAGATCTATTACGTGGTGGCGGAAACGTTCAATACCGCCAAGCACAGCCCGCACCTGGAAGTGTTCCGCAAGAAAGGTATAGAGGTTCTGCTGTTGTCAGACCGGGTCGACGACTGGTTGATGAATCACCTACGCGAGTTTGACGGCAAGCAGTTTCAGGACGTCGGGCGCGGTGCACTGGACCTGGCAGCCGATTCCGAAGAGGACAAAGCCGAACAGGAAAAGGTGGCCAAGGAAGCCGAGGCCCTGGTTGAACGTATGTCGAAAGCACTGGAAGAGAAAGTCAGTGAAGTACGTGCCACCAGTCGCCTCACCGATTCTGCCGCCTGCCTGGTGGTAGGTGACTTCGATATGGGCGCCCAGATGCGTCGCATCATGGAAGCGGCAGGGCAGGAAGTGCCCAGTAGCAAACCCATTCTGGAGATCAACCCAGCCCATCCGTTGGCTAAAATGCTTGACCAGGAGCCCGATGAGGATCGTTTCGAGGACCTGGCCAATATAGTGTTTGAGCAGGCCAATCTGGCTGAGGGTGGCCAATTGGAAGACCCCGCCGCCTACGTGTCCCGCTTGAACAAATTGCTGGTGGAGATGAGCAAGTCCTGATGGTGTGCCGCCAGGTTTTGCACTGCACGATAATCTACAGGCCACTACCTCCCTGACAGAGGCCGTGACCGGCGCGAGGTCTGCATGCCGCCGGTAAATGGCCGATATGGCATGCTCCACGAACACCGCGCAGTGGGTGAAGTTTTCGATGATATGATGCACACAGAGCAGGCGCAGGATGTGGAGTTTGTAACACGATGATATTAACAATTTGGAGACACGGTGAAGCCGGGCGTGCGCCAACCGATCGCGACAGGGAGCTGACAGACTCCGGGCGAGACGATGTTGGCTTCGCCTGCCAGCAGTTTCACAGTGCCTGCAGCGACAGGGGGATACCCCATCCGGACAGCATACTGCACAGCCCCTTTATGCGCTCTAACCAGACTGCGGAGATTATTGCCGCCGCGTTTACCCATGCAACCCAGACATGGATGGATGCCCTGCATCCGGGCAGCGATGTGGCTGCAGTGGACAGTGCGTTGATAGACATCGCTGAGGGTGAGGCTGTACATGAGCATGTGCTATTGGTCTCCCACCAGCCATTAATATCCTACCTCCTGGATCACTACCTCGGTGATCCGGGTGCTGTCCCAGCACTGTCTCCTGGAGGCCTGGCCACCCTGTCCCTGGAAACTCCCGCGAAGGACTGTGGCCGTATACTCTTTTGGGCCCAGCCGCCCGAGTTTGAGGCCAGTTTGTAGTGAACGGGCTTCTCCCCACAGGGCAGCCAGTACCGATGGACTGGCAGGTCAACGGGCTTCGCCTTGCTGGCTTGTCCTGGGGGAATGTGGGCGACAAGCCGCTGCTGGCACTGCACGGCTGGCTGGACAATGCCGCCAGCTTTGCCTTTCTGGCGCCATTGCTGCGCGGCTACCACATAGTGGCGCTGGACCTGACCGGGCACGGGCAGAGCGATCGCCGCTCTGACGATGCCAGCTACCAGATTTGGGATGACCTGCCAGAGATTCTCGGCGTTGTAGATGAACTTGGCTGGGACAGTTTCGATCTGATGGGGCATTCCCGGGGCGCGATTATCTCTTCGATACTTGCCAGTGCCTACCCGGAACGGGTGCAAAAGCTGGTGCTGCTGGACGCGGTTACCCCGGCAGCGGTGGCAGAGACAGAGTTCCCCGCCCAGATGCGCCGGGCCCTGACCGATAAACCTCGTTTCCTGTCGCGGGAAAACCGGGTCTTTTCTTCAGTCCAGGAAGCGGCGACAGCCCGGCAGGTGAAAGGTATATCCCCTGCGGCGGCGGCTTTAATTGCCGAACGTAATCTGTGCGATTGTCCGGATGGCCTGACATGGACTACCGACCCCCGTTTGCGAGGAGCCTCGGCAGTCAAATTAACCGAGGGGCAGGTACGTGCAGTGCTGGAAGCTCTGTCCATGCCGGTACTCCTGCTATTGGCGCGGGATGCATCACAACGTTTCCCTGAACTGGCTTCCCATGCCCGCCGTTTTATCAAAGAACTGGAGGTGCATGACATTGACGGTGGGCATCATTTCCATATGGAATCACCCGTTATCGATGTGGCGCAGCGCATCGAACGGTTTCTTTCAACAGAACAGGGTTGTGCAAGCGCATGAATTGTAGTCGCAAAAAAATATTCCTTTTACGCTGTGTTTGCCTGGTGCTGCTGCAATCGACGGCTTGCCTGGTGAGGGCCGCCACGCCCCTGGAGCTGTTACAGGAACTCGACGACTACCCCCATGCCCGGGTAATTTCCAGCAGTGACGAGCAGGTGCTCGACTACGAACTCGGGCTAGGGTCTATCAAAAAAGTAAGAGGCGTCTGGCGCTTCAAGGACAGTGAACGCAAGACCGGCCATCTGCAGACTTACACCTGGCAGATTGTGGATGGCTTTAGCTCGGAAGAAGTTATGCAGAACCTGCAGGCGTCGCTGGAGCAGCAGGAGAATGTCAGTATTTTATTCGCCTGTGACGGGCGGTCCTGTGGCCAGGGTGCCCAATGGGCCAATCGCGTATTTCACCAGCGTGTGCTGTATGGCAGGGAGGATTTGCAGCGTTATCGCATCTATTCACTGCAGGGCAGTGAGGGGATAGAATATCGTCTTGTCATTTACAGTGCCGCGCGTACTGCTGACAGGCAGTACCTGCATGTTGAATTATTGCAGATAGACCAGTAGCGCCAGGGTTGCCACTAGCGCTTCATTTGGAGTAGCGACAGAAACTCGTCCCGCGTCTTCTGTTCGTCGCGAAATGTTCCCAGCATGGCCGATGTTTTCATCAGGGAATTCTGTTTTGCGACCCCGCGCATCATCATGCACATGTGCTGGGCCTCGATAATAACGCCCACACCCTGCGCCTCGGTTACGTCCATGATCGTCTGGGCAATCTGGGAGGTTAGTGACTCCTGGATTTGCAGTCGCCTGGCGAATACATCGACGATCCGGGCGACCTTGGACAAGCCCAGTACCTTGCCAGTGGGGATGTAGGCGACATGACATTTACCGATAAAGGGCAGCAGGTGATGTTCGCACATGGAGTACAACTCCACATCCTGCACCAGGATCATTTCGCTGGATTCGGAGGGGAAGAGGGCGTCGTTTACAACGGCATCAACCGATTGTCCGTACCCACGCGTTAAAAATTCAAAAGCCTTGGCTGCTCGTTTTGGTGTATCGACGAGTCCCGGTCTAGTCAGGTCTTCACCTACGGCTTCGATAATTTTTGCCCAGTTATCTTCCAAAAGACCGACTCCTTTTGAATGCGATGCATTGCTGATGCGGGCTGGGATAGTAACAATCCGCTTTCAGCAAGGCAAACCTTGGGCCCGTATTTGACGGGCTGTAACTGCGTCTGTGCAATCAGTTACACTTGCTCCTATGGACGACAAAAATTCCCCACAAACTGTAGGTCAAGCGCTGGATTACTGTAGTGAAGCACTGCGCGAGAGCGACGTGTATTTTGGGCACGGTACCGATAATGCCTGGGACGAAGCGGTGCAAATGGTGTTGTCGGTAGCCGCGCTGCCACTTGATTCAGGC
>RCNC010001385.1_pt1 | contig 16238 bp, 10 predicted proteins | sample 2041301 | NCBI WGS metagenome assembly RCNC01 (sample SAMN09708231, study PRJNA481090) | Marine sediment metagenome, whole genome shotgun sequencing project. | biome: marine sediment; feature: ocean; material: sediment; isolation source: Sewage treatment plant 13A marine sediment (STP13A) ... | reverse complement strand
CCGCTGGTGCACCAGTTGTTCCGCCAGGAGCATCGCTGGGTAGCTATGTCGGGATTGGATAAGCGCTGAAAGCATATAAGCGCGAAACCAGCCACAAGATGAGATTTCTTTAAAGGGCCGTGGGAGATGACCACGTTGATAGGCCATAGGTGTAGGGGCAGTAATGTCCATAGCCGAGTGGTACTAATTGCCCGTTGAGCTTGCGCAAACGTCGCCCCTATATCCTGAATTTTTATACTGAACTTGTTTCAGTATGTTTCAGGACTTAGGGGCGCGACAACCTTTTTAAGCTCGAAACGTACCATTTACTTAAAGAACACGTATTTTTTTCTTCGACTGTCCCTTTATTATGTCATTATCATACAATTGGCAATGGACAATAAGCAATTATCAATTAAAGATTGGTAACTGTTAACTGTTAATCAATACATTGACCAAATAATTTAGGTGGCCATGGCGACGGGGCCCACCCCTTACCATTCCGAACAGGGAAGTTAAGCCCGTCTGCGCCGATGGTACTGCCACACCAGGTGGGAGAGTAGGCCGCCGCCTTTCTTGAAGCCCCTTACAGCAATGTAAGGGGCTTTTTTTATTGAGAAAACCAGCGGTGAGATACACGCCTTTGGCGTGGTTCATTCCTGCAGCTGTTCATCCTGCGCTAAGCTTGGATCCACAGGCAGTCATGAATAGGCCACCACCACGAGAGTTCCTGACCGTAAGCGTCAGGATTTCTTGACCTGAACCAAGTTCAGGTTTTACCAAAGCCATTACAGCAATGTAAGGGGCTTTTTTTGTTTGTCAGCTAAAGATATGGGAGAGCCGATGAGACGGATATTGCGTTTATGCCATTGCCCCAAAATGAAGGTTCGGCGCAACGATGGAGATGGTCGGAACAATGGATGCCCCATGCCGCCTGGTTAATGCTGGCCGTAAGTGCTGAAGAATAAATCAAAGAATGTTATCTTTAAATGGTATTTAAATAGCCAAAACCAAAAAAATGCCCTTGAACATGAAGAGAAACTATCGTATTGTAGCCCTGATCTTGATTACCTTTTTTGTCATCTCGTTTTTGACCAATATTTTGGGAGCTTTGAACCCCAGTGTATCTAATAGTTTTGGACTTAGTGAGACCATGGCGGGTTTTCTTCCTTTTTCATTTTTTATAGCCTATGGAGTAATGTCTATACCTTCTGGTTTTATGGTTGAAAGGTATGGAGAGAAAAAGCTAATGATATTTGCTTTTCTACTTGCCTTATTGGGGGCAATCTTATTTGCGAACTTCTCGACCTTTGGGGTGTTCCTTTTTACCCTGTTCACCATTGGTACGGGAATGGCTATCTTACAGGTGGTGATCAACCCCTTACTTCGTGTAGCAGGGGGGGAAGAGCACTATGCATTTACTTCGGTCTTGGCGCAATTGATTTTTGGGGCAGCTTCTTTCGTAAGTCCACAAGTGTATTCCTGGTTGGTGATCAATTTAGACAGTCCTGAAAAACCCAGTGGTTGGTTTATTGATGTACTTTCTGAAATCGTTCCTGCCGAAATGTCGTGGGTGTCTATGTACTGGATTTTTGCTATTGCCAGTTTGGTCATGATATTTTTGATCATTACCATGACATTTCCAAAGGTCGAACTAAACGAAGAGGAAAAAATAGGATCAAAGGCTACCTATTTAGATCTCTTAAAGAATAAGACTGTAATCCTCTATTTTCTTGGGATTTTCACCTATGTAGGGGCCGAGCAGGGTATATCATATTGGATGTCAAAATTTTTAAAGGTTTATCATGGCTTTGATTACGAAACTGTGGGGGCGGCGGCTGTTGGTAATTTTTGGGGGCTGATGACCATTGGAGGTATATTAGGCTTGATCTTACTCAAGATTATGGATAGTAAAGTTGTGTTGAAGTTGTTCAGCGGCCTATCGATTTTGAGCTTGGCAGTGGCCCTCTACGGTGATGCTGATGCCTCATTATATGCATTCCAGACTTGCGGATTTTTCCTCTCGGTCATGTATCCCATAATCCTGTCTCTTGGGTTGAACTCAATGACGAATCATCATGGGTCTTTCGCAGGAATTCTTATGACCGGTATCATGGGTGGCGCAGTAGTGCAGCTCCTTATCGGTTTTGTTGGTGATATGGTATCCTTGAAATTTGGCATGTTGATTAATTTTATTGCCCTTGCCTACATTTTCAGTATTGGTGTATGGGCAAAACCTATCATAAAGAATAAAACTATTAATCTAAGAAAGAATAAAGCTTAATAAGACGTGACGGAAAAGAAGAAACTTATTGGGGTAGACCTCGGCGGCACCAAAGTAAATGTTGGCTTGGTCGAAGGGAATAGTGTTTTAGAAACCAAATATGTTAAATTGCCACAAGATGCGAAAGATGAATGGGAGGTAATCAATATCATTATTGATCTGATAAGATCGTTTTTGGCCAATAATACCATTGAAGGTATTGGTATCGGGGTCCCCAGTATTTTAGACAAGGAAAATGGAGTTATACACGAGGTGCAAAATATACCCACCTGGCAGGAAGTGCCACTGGCCGAAATATTGTTAAAGGAATTTAATGTTCCTGTTTATATTGATAATGATGCCAATTGCTTTGCATTAGGGGAACATCATTTTGGGTCTGCCAAGGATTGTAAGCATTTTGTTGGTCTATGTATAGGTACCGGAATGGGCTCGGGCATTATCAGCAACGGACGCTTGTTGGACGATGCCAATTGCGGATCTGGAGAATTCGGGATGATTTCCTATAAGGATGGGATTCTGGAGGATTATTGCAGCGGTCAATTCTTTAAAACCTATTATAATTCCAATGGGGAGGAATTAATGAAACGTGCCAATCAAGGTGATGAAATTGCAATAAAAGCTTTTGAGGAATACGGCAAACATCTAGGTAATGGTATCAATACAATTTTGTATTCCGTAGACCCAAAAATGATCATCATTGGAGGTTCTGTTGTACATTCGGCGCCTTTTTTTGAAAAAAGTATGCAAGGCAGTATTCAGAAATTCGCCTATAAGAAAGTATTGGAAAATTTTGAGATCCGCTATTCCACTACCCCGAACATAGCCGTTTTAGGGGCAGCAGCTTTATATTATGATCGTAAAGGTGTATTGTAGCATTTGGGAAACTGATTTCTTTCTGAACGGGATTAAGCTAAATTACAGTTATGAGAAATTTTTTCGTCCTTATCCTTTTTTTTGTCTTTTCTTCTTCGAATGGTCAAAAAACAAATGATGGGACTATTATTGGTGTGAAAATTTATGAACGACAGACCGATTATGGGTCTTTGTTTTTACAGTGGAAAGACTTAGGAATTAATACGGCCTATGTGAGCGTAGACCTGGCTTATGATATTGGTTTTAGGACGAAGGCCAAACAAGCCGATGTTGATATCTATATTATTTTCCCTGTTTTTTTTAACGCTGAGGCCTTGAAAGAGCATCCCGATTGGTACGCCATTACCCAAAAGGGTACACCAGCCAAGGAGGAATGGGTTGAGTTTGTCAATCCTGCGCATAAAATCTATAGGGCGCAACGTACGGCTTTTATTGAAAAGGTGGTCAGTGAGACCAAACCCGAGGGGGTTAGCATCGATTTTATTCGGTATTTTGCCTTTTGGGAAAAAATATACGAGGGCAGGACTTTGGAATCGATCCCGGATTCTAGTTTCGATACCATAAGTCTAGCTGCTTTTCAAGCAGATAAGGGCCTTGAGATTCCCCAAAAATTGGTCAGTGTTCAGGAAAAATCGGTCTGGATCCTGGAAAATCATCCAGATAGTTGGGCCGAATGGAAATGTGACAATATCGTATCTATGGTCAGGAATATTGTGGCTTCGGTCAAGGCCATACAACCTGGAATACGTACCAACCTTCATGCTGTTCCGTGGCGTGAGAACGATTTTGGCGGCGCCATGAAGCGCATTGTCGGCCAAGATTTGGTGCAACTCTCGAAACTGGTCGACTTTGTTTCCCCTATGTGCTATTCGCATATGTTGAAACGAGATGCCCAATGGGTTTCGACTGTGGTCAAGGATTTTAAGAGTCAAATAGGCGACACTCATATTTTGCCGAGTATACAGGTGGCCAAGGCTTATTTGGAGGAGCCACTTGGGGTTAAGGAATTCGAAGGGATTGTAAAGGCCGCCCTGCAAGATCCTTCCAAGGGTGTTGTATTTTGGTCCTGGCCGCATTTGGATAAGGATCGTTCGAAAAAGGCAATTGTAAAAAAGCTGGTGAATTAATTGTGCGAGCCGTCCAATATCACAAATATCAATAATTTTTTAGGGCAGCTTGGGTTAAGGGGTCTGTGAAATGGTCTTATTATAGACAAGAATTTTTTTGAAAAGACTCATTCTTGATTATGTCCTAAAACGGGGATTGCTAACTGCACAAACAAACAAAAAGACTAAAAACCTTTGTATTTAGGACGATTTGGACGACAGCAACGTCATATCAATAAAGGCATTTTGGCGTTTTTCAGTAAGCCCTAATTTTGGGTAAAGGACGGCCAAACGATTAATTGAACTTGGAGAAATATTATATCCTTGGCAAATCTCCATCACCTTTTAAAGGCAGTTGTGATTCCCCCATTAGGTAAGTATCAACATGATAAGCTGCTTGTCGTCCTTCTGAAATAGCCCAAACAATCAATGATTGTCCTCTTCGTTGATCACCAGCAACAAATATTCCTGGGACATTACTCATATAATCCTTAGCTGTAGCTTTAATGTTTGTTCTTGGGTCTGCTTCCAATCCTAATTGTTCTGCGATGGTCATTTCAGAGCCTGTAAAACCAAGGGCTAAAAATGCTAATTCACATTTCCATTCTTTTTCAGTGCCTACTACTTCCTTTAGTATCGGTCGTTTTCCAGGTTCTTTGATCCATTCTACTTCATAAGTTATTAATCCCTTAAGGTTTCCGTCTTTATCTCCAATAAATTCTTTAGTAGAAATACTGAAAAAACGTTCTGCCCCTTCTTTGTGCGAAGAACTGGTGCGCAAGCGCATAGGCCAAAATGGCCATGGCTGGTCTTCTGGGCGTTCAGTAGTTGCCATTGGCATAATCTCAAAATTAGAAACGGATTTTGCGCCATGTCTAAATGAAGTGCCAATGCAATCCGATCCTGTATCTCCCCCACCTATAACAATAACATTTTTATCGGTGGCCATAATTTCTTCACCTAAGTCCTTAATGCCGTCTACCCGTCTGTTGTTTTGGCCTAAAAAATCCATAGCTTGTACCACACCTTTAAGGTCTGCCCCTTTTATAGGCAGGTTTCTCCTTACCGTAGCTCCTCCACATAGAACCAAAGCGTCAAAATCATTTTTAAGTTGATCGGCTTTGACATCAACACCCACATGAATCCCGCATTTAAATTCAATACCCTCTTCTTCCAATACTTTTAATCTTCTATCTATAACGTGTTTTTCCATCTTAAAATCAGGAATGCCATATCTTAATAGACCTCCTGGTTTTTCATCTCTTTCAAAAACTGTCACTAAATGCCCAGCGCGATTCAATTGCTGAGCTGCAGCAAGACCAGCAGGCCCGGAACCGATTACGGCAACCTTTTTGCCAGTTCTAATTGCTGGAGGTTCTGCAACAACCCATCCTTTTTTAAAAGCAGTTTCAACAATATTCTTCTCTATATTCTCTATGGTGACAGGATCTTCGTTGATGCCAAGCACACACGCTTCTTCACAAGGGGCAGGACATAACCTTCCTGTAAACTCAGGAAAATTATTGGTTGCATGTAAAATATCTGTAGCTTTTTCCCATTTACCCCGGTATACGGCATCATTGAAATCAGGAATTAAATTCCCCAAGGGACAACCACTATGGCAAAAGGGAATGCCACAATCCATACAACGGGCACCTTGATCTTTCAGACCAGACTCCTTCATTGGAAGCGTGAATTCCTTATAATTTTGTATACGCTCCTCAACAGGAGCATATTGCTCTATTTTTCTATCGAATTCCAAAAATCCTGTTATCTTTCCCATGTTTCGATTTATATAGTTTCTAACTTTTCTTTTTCTAAACGAATTAATGCCTGTTTGTATTCCTCTGGGAATACTTTTACAAAATCAGGTAGACAATCTTCCCAATTCTCCAAAATCCGTTGAGCCAATGGGCTCATTGTAACATTATAATGACTTTCTATCAACTCTCTCAATTCAGCAATATCCTGATCTTCTTCTACTGCTAATAGATTTAGAGCTTCCATATTGCACCTCTTTTCAAAGGTTTTGTTTTTGTCATAAACATAAGCAATACCACCACTCATTCCAGCACCGAAATTTCTTCCGACTTCACCCAGAATTACGGCGACACCACCGGTCATATATTCACAACCATGGTCACCAATACCTTCAACAACCGTTTTGGCGCCTGAATTTCGAACACAAAAACGCTCTCCAGCTTTTCCATTAATATAAGCTCTTCCCGCTGTAGCGCCATATAAGGTTACATTGCCCGTAATTACATTGTCCTCGGGAACAATAGTTGAGCCATCTGGTACTTTTATCACCAATTTAGCTCCGGAAAGTCCTTTGCCTAAATAATCATTGGTGTTACCATTCACGGTCATAGTAAGACCACGAGTCGCAAAAGCACCAAAACTTTGCCCTGCAGAACCAGTGAAATTTAATTTTATCGTATTTATTGGTAATCCTTCAGCACCATAAACTTTTGATATTTCGTTACTCATAATGGCACCAATTGCCCGATCCGTATTATGGATAGGAAAATCCAAGGATATTTTTTCTTTTCTGAACAAAGCCGGATTTGCCTTCTCCAGAATTTCAAATTCTATTGATTTATGAACATCGTGTACTTGCTTTTGGGTATTATAGAACTTAGTTCCTTTTGGAACATCAATCTGATAAAGAATTGGGGTTAGGTCTATACCTGCAGTTTTGTAATGGTCAAGGGCCTTTTTACGATCCAATTTTTGGACTTGCCCAACCATTTCATTTACAGTTCTAAATCCTAAATGGGCCATTATTTCACGTAACTCTTGGGCAACGAAATACATGTAATTCACCACGTGCTCTGGCTTGCCTTTGAATTTCTTACGTAATTCAGGATTTTGGGTCGCAATACCTACAGGGCATGTGTTTAGATGACATACACGCATCATTATACAACCAGAAGCAACCAATGGGGCAGTTGCAAAGCCAAATTCCTCTGCTCCTAAGAGACAGGCTACTGCGACATCCCTACCTGTTTTCAATTGTCCGTCACACTCTAGCACAACCCTGTTTCGAAGGTCGTTCATGACCAAGGTCTGTTGTGCTTCGGCGATTCCTAATTCCCACGGAAGTCCGGCATGTTTTAAAGAGGTTAAAGGAGAAGCTCCCGTACCACCATCAAAACCAGAGATAAGGATAACATCTGCTTTAGCCTTTGAAACTCCTGCAGCAACGGTCCCAACTCCAACTTCTGAAACCAATTTTACATTTATACGTGCTTTGCGATTAGCTGATTTTAGATCAAAAATCAACTGCGAAAGATCTTCGATGGAATAAATATCGTGATGTGGTGGTGGTGAAATCAATCCAACATAAGGGGTGGAGTTCCTTGTTTTAGCAATAGCTGGATTAACTTTTGGTCCTGGCAACTGACCACCTTCACCAGGTTTGGCCCCTTGGGCCATTTTTATCTGTATCTCTTTAGCATTGGTCAAATAATTTGAAGTAACTCCAAACCGACCTGATGCGACCTGCTTGATGGCACTATTTCGCCAATCGCCCGTCTGATTTTTATAAAATCGTTCTGCATCTTCACCACCTTCACCTGAATTACTTTTACCACCAATACGATTCATGGCAATCGCCAAGTTTTCATGAGCTTCTTTACTAATAGATCCATATGACATGGCTCCAGTTTTGAAGCGTTTTACGATTTCTGTCCATGGTTCAACTTCTTCCAAAGGAATTGGGTCATAATTCGAAAACTCGAACAATCCGCGAATGGTCATCAAATTTTTTGATTGTTCGTTGACCATGGCCGCAAATTCTTTGTACGTTTCTGGCTCATTACCGCGAACTGCTTTTTGTAGTTTGGCAATAGATAATGGATTGAACATATGCTTTTCCCCATCTCGTCTCCATCGGTATTCACCTCCTATTTCCAAATCCAGATTGGCGGCTATTTCCTTTTTTGAATAGGCTCTCTGATGTCTTTTGGTAATTTCTTTCTCAATTTCATATAAACCAATACCTTGAATTCTTGTTGGCGTATTCGGGAAGTATTTATCAACAACTTTAGTGCTGATTCCAATACATTCGAACAATTGTGAACCTCGATATGAGTTTAAAGTGGATATTCCAATTTTATTCATCACTTTAAGAATACCTTTTCCGATAGCCTTATTGTAATTCTCAATGGCTTCATCAAAAGTAAATTCGGTAATGTCGTTTTCCTCAATCTGTTCAGCGATTATCTCATTTACTAAATATGGATTGATTGCACTTGCACCAAAACCGAATAAAAGAGCAAAATGATGTACTTCGCGTGGTTCGGCAGATTCTATGATCATACTCAACTTAGAACGATTCCCCATTCTTTGAAGACCACTATTCACATAAGAACATGCTAGTAAAGCCGGAATCGGGGCTTTTTCTTCATTAGAATTCCTATCGGATAAAATAATGATATTTGCTTCTTCGTCAATTGCTTTGGAAGCTTGATTTAATATTGACTCAAGAGCTTCTTCCAGTCCATTATGACCTCTATTGATATCATATAAAATTGGGATTGATACAACCTTGTAATCGGGACTTGAATCGTAATTCTTGATTTTATCCAAATCCTCTTTTGAGATTACTGGATTTTGAATTTTCAGTTTTCTACAATGCTGTTCGGTTATGGTGAATAAATTGATGTCGTTACCTAATGTAAGGCTAATATCGGTTATCATCTCTTCGCGAATACCATCTAAAGGCGGGTTGGTTACTTGAGCAAACAATTGTTGAAAATAATTGTAGATGAGTTGTGGTCGTTCCGATAGCACTGCAATAGGGGTATCTGAACCCATAGAACCAATAGGTTCTTTGGCGGTCTTACCCATGGGAAGAATAATTGTATTGATGTCTTCCAGGGAATAACCGAATACAGACTTTCGTTTCTCCAAAGATGCCTCACCCAAAAAAAGTGGGCAATCATTATAAGGGATATCTCTCAGATGGACTAAATTCTTATCCAACCATTTTTTATAAGGATGTCGCTGGGCTATTTCCTCTTTAATTTCCTCATCATTGACTATTCGCCCCTCTTCCATGTTGACCAAGAACATTTTCCCCGGTTCGAGTCTGCCATGAAACTCAACATTTTCAGGTTCAATATCAACTACACCTGTTTCAGAGGACATGATAACATTACCTTTCTTTGTTACCGTGTAGCGCGATGGTCTCAGACCATTTCTATCCAATACTGCTCCTATAAAATTGCCATCGGTAAATGGGATGGAAGCTGGTCCGTCCCAAGGTTCCATGCTACATGAATTATATTCGTAAAAAGCACGTTTGGCTTCTGACATTTCTGTGTTCTTCTCCCAAGCTTCCGGAACCAACATCATCATAACTTCTGGTAAGGAACGACCAGTCATTAACAATAATTCCACAACCATATCCATTGTCGCGGAATCCGATTTACCAGGTAGAATTATAGGTAAAATATTTTTTATTTCAGGGCCAAACCAATCACTTTCCATCAATTCTTCTCGGGACTTCATTCGTGAAACATTACCACGTAGGGTATTTATTTCTCCATTGTGACACATATACCTAAATGGTTGTGCCAAATCCCAAGTAGGGAAGGTGTTAGTCGAGAAACGCTGATGAACCAAAGATAATCTGGTAACCACCCTGGAGTCCATCAAATCTTTATAATAAAGACTAATGTCCTTCGGCATCAATAGCCCCTTAAAGATTATGATTTTGGTTGAAAGGCTAGGGACATAAAAGAACTTGCTTTCAGACAATTTGGAAATTAAGATGGCATGTTCCGTTATCTTTCGGGCAATAAACAATTTCAAGTTAAATTGAAAAACACCTTGTTTTTTATTCTCCTTTGCAATGAAAACCTGTTTTACAAATGGTTCAGTCTCCATAGCTATTCTACCTGGAACTGATCTATTTACAGGCACATTTCGCCATCCAAGTAATTTTAAACCTTGATTCTTAATATTCTTCTCAAACTCAGAAATACAATATTCCCTTTGATTTTCTCTTTGCGGAAGAAACACATTACTTACTGCATATTCCCCAGCTTTTGGTAATTCAAAATCGCAAACATCTTTAAAGAAATCATGGGGGATATCAATTAAAATTCCAGCGCCATCACCAGTCTTACCATCAGCACTTACCGCACCACGATGCTCTAGCTTATCCAAAATCTCCAAGGCCTTATGAATAATGTCGTTAGACTTAATTCCTTTAAGACTACATATAAACCCGGCGCCACAATTATCGTGCTCAAATTCCGGCAGGTATAACCCTTGTTTTATCAACTTCATAAATTATGGTATTTCTACAAAAATATCATATTCTATGAATATTTTTCATTGATGTTATTAATTATAACAAAAAAATTCAACGTTTTTAAATATTTGTCTAAATAATCGTAATATCGAATATTAAAGTGGGATTTATTGTGATATCAATAAAGCAACATAGCCAAAAAATGAATATTTATTGATAAAATCACTTAAAACTAAAAACGCCCAAAAAGAATAAATCCACTTTGGAAAACCCTTTTGGAAATGAAAATTGGAGTCTTTCAAACAATGATCAAGGCAGAACTACTAACGTATTTTTAAGTTGATTAATCCCTCAAAATGCTTCTTGAAATAACGATTTTTTGGATTTCGGAAGTGCCCTCGTAAATTTGCGTGATTTTGGCATCGCGCATCATACGCTCCACGTGGTAGTCCTTGACAAAACCGTTTCCACCATGAATTTGTACGGCCTCAACAGCGGTATCCATAGCTACTTGTGATGCGTAAAGCTTTGCCATTGCGCTCGATAGATCGTAGTTATTACCAATGTCCTTATCAAGGGCAGCTTTATAGACCAATAGTCTAGCCGCTTCAATTTGGGTATGCATATCGGCCAACTTAAAGGCTATGGCTTGATGGTTTGCTATTTCGGTTCCAAAGGCCTTGCGTTCTTTTGAATACTTCTTTGCCAGTTCGTAAGCCCCTGCGGCTATTCCCAAAGCTTGGGCTGCAATACCAATTCTACCACCAGACAAGGTTTTCATGGCAAATTTAAAACCAAATCCGTCTTCGCCTATTCGATTTTCTTTAGGAACTATGACATCATTAAAGTTCAAAGAATGGGTGTCACTACCACGTATTCCCAATTTATTCTCTTTAGGACCTATTTCAAAACCATTCATCCCTTTTTCTACAATCAAAGCGTTGATTCCCTTATGCCCTTTATCTCTATCCGTCTGTGCAATTACCAAATAAACTTCTGCCGTACCCCCATTGGTAATCCAATTCTTTGTGCCATTTAAAATGTAATGGTCCCCTTTGTCAATTGCAGTCGTCTTTTGGGAAGTGGCATCGCTTCCTGCCTCCGGTTCAGAAAGACAAAATGCACCGATAATCTCACCAGATGCCAAGCGCGTCAGATATTTTTGTTTTTGTTCTTCGTTACCAAAAGCTTCCAGTCCCCAGCAAACCAATGAATTGTTCACTGAAACGATAACTGAGGCTGACGCATCAATCTTCGATAATTCTTCCATAACAAGAGCGTAAGAAACCGTGTCCAATCCGCTACCACCATATTTAGGGTCCACCATCATGCCAAGAAAACCCAATTCCCCCATTTTTTTTACTTGTTCAGCAGGGAATTTTTGTGCGTCATCACGTTCAATAACCCCAGGCAACAGCTCATTTTGAGCAAAATCACGAGCGGCCTCTTGAATCATTAATTGTTCTTCAGATAAGGAGAAATCCATAAGCTAAGATTTAAATTAGACCTAGCAAATATACAGTTATGTTATAAAATTCTAATTGCTTTTAAAAGTTGTTTTAGCTGTTTGTTTATTTTCAGATTAGATAGCATTATGGCCATTTTTTAATTTCAGTATTTTATATTTGTTTAAGTATTTCTTCTTTTTGATTTAAACTAAAAATTATGAGACAGCATTAACCCTAATCGGGATTTATTTGTTAAAATTTTGGAATATGCGGTTAAAATTGATGTCACATACATAGTATAATAATCAAATAAAATGAAGAAACTTCTTAAAGCTTACGAGAAAAAACAACCGGAAATAGTCTTTAATTGGAAAGATGCTGAGACCGAGGCCGAAGGGTGGACGGTCATTAATTCGCTAAGGGGCGGTGCTGCTGGGGGTGGAACAAGAATGCGTGAAGGGCTTGATCTTAACGAAGTGCTTTCCTTGGCAAAAACCATGGAGGTGAAGTTCACGGTTTCAGGCCCGCCTATAGGTGGGGCAAAATCAGGGATCAACTTCAATCCTCATGATCCACGAAAAAGAGGTGTTTTGGAAAGATGGTACCATGCTGTAGCTCCACTTTTAAAAAGTTATTATGGTACTGGAGGGGATTTAAATGTAGATGAAATTCATGAAGTAATCCCTATTACAGAAGATGCCGGTGTATGGCATCCTCAAGAGGGGGTTTTCAACGGGCATTTCAAACCCACGGAAGCGGATAAAATAAATAGGATAGGACAACTTCGTTTAGGAGTTATCAAACCTCTGGAGAGTGATGTACATTCTCCTGATGTTGCTCGAAAATATACGGTTGCCGATATGATAACAGGGTATGGCGTAGCTGAGGCAGTAAGGCACTACTACGATATTTTTGGCGGTAATGTCATGGGGAAAAGGGCAGTGGTCCAAGGTTTTGGAAACGTAGGTGGTGCAGCGGCTTTTTATTTAGCACAAATGGGAGCCAGAATAGTTGGGATATTGGATAGGACAGGAGGCGTAATCAAGGAAGATGGATTTTCGTTTGAGGAAGTAAAGGAATTTTATCTCAATAAACACGGTAATAGCTTAATGGCAAATGCCGATCAAATGATTCCTTTTGAAGAAATCAACGAAAAAATTTGGACCTTGCAGACTGAAATATTTGCTCCTTGTGCGGCATCTAGGCTTATTACCAAGGATCAAATCACGAAGATGATAGATACAGGTTTGGAGGTAATATCCTGTGGGGCAAATGTTCCTTTTGCGGATAAGGAGATTTTCTTTGGACCTATCATGGAATACACCGATGGGAGAGTAAGTCTTATTCCTGACTTTGTTTCTAACTGTGGAATGGCAAGGGTTTTTGCCTATTTCATGGAAAAAAGAGTAGGAATGGATGATGTTTTGATATTTAAAGACACTTCGGATACCATCAGAAAGGCAATTTTGAATATCTTTAAGCAAAATCATACAAAACTTAATCTGAGCCAAACCGGATTTGAAATAGCATTGAAACAATTAATATAAACCAAACCAACTGAATATGGAGACCATTATTATCATTGTATTTTTAGCTGGATATCTAGCGATAACCTTAGAGCATAATCTAAAAATTGACAAACTGATTCCAGCCTTGGCCATGATGGCCATCTTATGGGCCATAATTGCTTTGGCACATATGGATGTATTTGAGGTCAACGCGGAATTGCGTGAGCTTGAACCGACTCATATTGAGGAGATTCTCTTGCACCATTTAGGCAAAACCGCAGAAATATTGGTGTTCTTACTCGGCGCCATGACCATTGTAGAAATCATAGATTATTTTGATGGGTTTGCTACCATAAAGGGATTCATAAGAACAAGAAGTAAGCGAAAACTCCTTTGGCTGTTTTCTATTTTGGCCTTTATACTTTCAGCGATAATAGATAACCTAACGGCTACTATTGTTTTGATTACCATTTTGCAAAAGGTTATAATTGATAGGAATACAAGATTGTGGTTTGCAGGTATGATTATCATTACCGCTAACGCGGGAGGGGCGTGGTCACCGATTGGTGATGTTACCACTACAATGCTGTGGATTGCCAATAAGGTATCGGCTATAGAATTGATAAAGCATGTTTTAGTACCATCTATTCTGTGTATGGTTGTACCAGTATTGGTGGCAAGTAGGTACAAGGTGTTTAAAGGAAATATTGAAAGGGAGATTGATGACTTAGAAGCCTCAAAGTCGAAATTTGGAGCCACAATGCTATATCTAGGTTTAGGATCAATAGTTTTTGTTCCCTTCTTCAAAACAATTACCCATTTACCCCCTTATGTAGGGATGATGTTATCTTTGGCTATCGTAGCCACTTTTGCAGAAATATACAGTAAAACAAAATTCAGTATTTCACATGTTGAGAGTGATGATCATGATACAACAGGGCATCATAGTCCAGTGCATGCATCATTATCTAAAATAGAATTGCCCAGTATCTTATTCTTCTTAGGAATTTTGTTGGCGGTTGCAGCCTTAGAATCTCTTGGATATCTGTTTAATTATGCAGGAAGCCTTAACGAGGCCATACCAAACACCGATATAGTTGTCATGTTGTTTGGCGTAGGTTCAGCGGTAATTGATAATGTACCTTTGGTAGCGGCAAGTATGGGCATGTTCTCTGAAGGCATGGATAACCCACTTTGGCATTTTATAGCATATTCAGCTGGTACTGGAGGTAGTATGTTGATAATTGGTTCTGCTGCTGGTGTTGTTGCCATGGGTATGGAGAAGATTGATTTCTTCTGGTATTTAAAGAAAATAGCCTTCTTGGCCTTCATAGGATTTATAGCAGGAGCAATTGCCTTCGTTTTCATGCGTGATTTTGTGCTTCACGGATAATTTTATCGATAAAATGCCGTTATTAAGGCAAATTAAAGAAGAGAAACTATATGTCATTATTACAAGATCTTGCGCAGGACCCTGAAGTGGGTAATGTTATATCTGAAGAAAAGACCCTCTCGGTCATGGATTTGATTTTAAGTGGCGGTACAGGAAGTATCGTTATTATATCAATTTTATTCGTTTTATTATTTGTCGCATTGTACATCTATTTTGAGCGAATCTTCGCCATTAAAGCTGCTTCAAAAATCGATAAAAATTTCATGAACCAAATTCGGGATCATGTTACCAGTGGTAAATTAGAGGCTGCAAAATTGTTATGCGCCCAAACAGATTCGCCAGTGGCCCGTTTAACTGAAAAAGGGGTGTCGCGAATAGGTAAACCTTTGGATGACATCAATACAGCCATAGAGAATGCTGGGACCCTGGAGGTTTATAAGTTGGAGAGAAATGTAAGTGTATTAGCGACTGTTGCCGGTGCAGCTCCAATGATCGGTTTCCTTGGTACTGTAATTGGTATGATTTTGGCATTCCATGAAATGGCATCAAGCGGCGGACAAGCTGAAATGGGTTCATTGGCAGCAGGTATTTACACTGCAATGACGACTACTGTTGCAGGTCTAATAGTTGGTATTATCGCCTATATTGGTTATAACCATTTGGTGAATAGGACCGATAAGGTTATCCATAAAATGGAAGCCAATGCTGTAGAATTCTTGGATCTGTTGAACGAACCGCTTTAGTCTTTAACTATGAAATTAAAAGGAAGAAATAAGGTAAGTCCAGACTTCAGTATGTCGTCTATGACTGATATCGTTTTCTTGTTGTTGATATTCTTTATGTTAACGGCAAATTCGCCCAATGCGTTGGATTTGTTGTTGCCAAAGGCGAAAGGTAAGTCAACGAATACCCAAAATGTTTCGGTTAGCATTAATAAAAACCTGGAGTATTTTGTAAATAATGAGAGAATTAACGGAGAATACATTGAGATTGAATTAAAAAAGGCACTAGAAGGACAGGAAAAACCCGTAATAATCCTAAGGGCGGAAGAGAGCGTTGCCATTAAAGAGGCAGTAAACGTTATGGATATTGCCAATAGGAACAATTATAAGGTTATTTTGGCCGTGCGACCCAACTAATGCCAGTTAAGCATTAATTCGATGCAAATAATTTGCTTCTTTTTCTCCAAAAAAGAATACCGTAGCTTAGGCTATGCTTTTATTTTTTGTATCATCTAAACAAAGAATAATTCAAATTAATAATACGACATTTTAAAACGTAATTGGCTTAATGTCATTTTTAGATACGAGACACAAGAAAAAATCATTTACACTTACAACAGCCTTGTTAAGTGTACTTCTACTTTTGCTTTTTTATATAGG
>RCNC010001384.1_pt1 | contig 16238 bp, 12 predicted proteins | sample 2041301 | NCBI WGS metagenome assembly RCNC01 (sample SAMN09708231, study PRJNA481090) | Marine sediment metagenome, whole genome shotgun sequencing project. | biome: marine sediment; feature: ocean; material: sediment; isolation source: Sewage treatment plant 13A marine sediment (STP13A) ... | reverse complement strand
ATGGTAGTTATAAACCCGGATACTCTCGAAGAGGTAGATCACCTAAAACTGAGATAGTTGAAAGGTATTTGCTAAACTAAATCTAGAGATCTACTTCCTGACCTATGCCTGACTCTTTGGCTTTATTGTAAAAGAGGTCTGCAGCAAATAGGTCAAATAAGGCGACACCCACCGATTTAAAGAACCGGGATTTGTTATCGGCTAATTTGACTTCGCCGGTTAAGAGTTTTCCAATGGAATAAATATCCTTTTCATCCACCAATCCATTGTTCAGCGGAGTAAGGATGTCTCCAGATTCTTTCAAAGCCATAGGTGTATCAACAAATACCTGTTCCAGCTTAGAAAATAAGGCATCAGGAAATTCCCTCATACTGGGTTTATAAGACCCAACACCAATAAATATCTTGCTCTCAAAGAGTTCTTTATCATTTTTAATTACTGGAGTGTTTGAAGTGGTAGTTGTAATGATCAAATCTGAGTTCCTTACCAGATCACCTGGACAGGAAGCTGCATTAACATTAGTTCCAGGAAATTCTCTTTGGATTACTTCTGTCAATTGCGCAATTCTATTTTCATCTGGATCGAAAACATTTAGTGTGGTAAGATTAAGTTGTGAGCAGGCAAAAAGGGCATGCCAGGTTCCCTGGGTTCCCGTCCCAAAAATTCCAACAGAATTTGTGTTTTTTTCGGAAAGATGCCGCATGGCTACCCCACTTACGGCAGCAGTTCTTAATGCAGTTAATTTTGAACCATTTATCAAGGCCAAGGGTTCACCAGTATTGCCATTGTTGTAAATAACTGTACCCATTATGGGGGGTAAATCCAGCTTACTGTTTCCAGGAAAAACCGAAACCAGCTTGGTAGCCATTTTCTCCCCTGCCTTGGCCGGCATTAATAATAGGGTATCCTCCCCCTCATCCACATGCATTCGTGGAGGTAATATATACCCACCTTTTTCCTGCAAGATAAGAGCTTCTTCCATGCAGTTTACCATCTCATCATAAGACATCAGGGCGTCCAGGTCATTTGAGTTAAGTATTAACATTGAGTATTTGATTGAAGTTAAACTAATTATAATTCTATGTCTACCTGGTTCCTTATGAAATCCTCTAAAACTTCTCTTTTTCGGATCAAATGAGGTTTGCTATCGACGATCAGTACTTCCGCCGGACGGAATCGAGAGTTGTACTGTGAAGACATACAGAAACCATAAGCACCTGCATTGTGTATGGCAAGGAAATCTCCTTCCCTTACTTCATTCAATGTTCTATCCACTGCAAAATTGTCTATTTCACAAAGATTGCCAACGATATTATATTTTTCCTGCTCACCTTCAGGGTTTGACAGGTTCTCGATTTCATGGAAAGCGTTGTAAAACATAGGCCGTATTAAATGGCTAAAACCTGAATCTACACCAACAAAATCGATGGTCCCATTTGTTTTCAGCACCTTGGCCTGAACCAATAAATACCCACTTTCGCCTACCAGGAATCTTCCTGGTTCAAACCAGAGCTGTATCTCTCTTTTCATTTTCAAGCATAATGCTTTATATAAAGGTTTCAATGCTTTGCCCAGATCCATTATATCAATCACCTTTTCATTAGATTGGTGCGCTACCTTAATGCCTCCGCCAAAATCCACATACTCCAGGTTGGGGAAATTTTCAGCCAATTCAAAAATTATTTTTGCCCCCTTTAAAAACACCTCTGGACTCATAATAACATGGCTCGAATGTATATGAATTCCATCGATGGACATTGAATACTTCTCAACTATTTCAAGAAGCTCATCAATCTGGGAAAGTGATATGCCAAACTTCGACTGGCTATGCCACTTCTCTACCTTATCCTTTTCTGATTCGGTTACAATATCAGGATTAAGCCGAATGCAGCATGATTTTTCAGAGCCGTACCTTTCACCAAACTTCTTAAGATTTGATAGGTTTTCAATATTTATTTGCACACCCATTTCAACAGCATCAATAATCTCCTGGAAACCAACCATATTGGGAGTAAACACAATTTGCTCTGGTATAAACCCGGCCAGCATACCAATTTTGATTTCAGGTATTGAAACCGTATCCAATCCTAGCCCATTTCTAAGCATCAACTTTAGGATATTGATATTCGAATTGGACTTCATTGCATATCTAATGTGCAAAGGATAATCCTCAAAAGCTTTTTTGAAAGATGAAATTTGTTTCTGGATTATGGAGATGTCATAGAGGTAAGTGGGTGTTCCATATTCTCTTGCTACCTCCAAAGCTTGTCCTTTTTTCATGCGGTGAAACTTACTAGGTTAATTACTTTCAATTACCTGCCCATCCTTTCGGTACACCTCAGCCGGCCCTTTCAATAAAATGGCTATTACTGTGACCTGTTCATCCAATACTTTCTCAGGAACATCAATATAGAGTAAGCCAGGGACTTCACTCCAATATTGTTTCATCATGATATTCCAATCGAGCTTCGTACCATTCCCGACTACCCATATCCGGTTAATTTCATTTTTCAATCCCTTTATCAATATAGGTCCACTGGGCTTATTATCAAGAAAAAGGTAGAGTATTTCATGATTTTTTGATAAGGAGGTTGGTCCATTAAAATGGCCAGAAGGTAGTCCAGCTACCGTTCCATAAATGGCCTCTTTATGTTTTCCTGTCCAACGACCAATCTCTTTGAGAATTGAGACCTGTTCTTCAGGGATACTACCATCTGCTTTAGGACCAATATCCAATAATAAATTTCCTCCCAGGCCAACGACATCGGCAAAAATCCGGATTATCTGGTTTGGAGTTTTATAATTGTGATCATTGTGCTGATATCCCCATGAATCATTCATTGTCATACACAATTCCCAATAGTCATCAGCTGGCTTTGTAATTGGAACACCCTGTTCAGGTGTACCGTAATCGCCATATCCGTTAATCCTTGAATTTAAAATTACTGAAGGATTGCAATTCCTCACCTCCTCACTCATTTCCTTTGCTCTCCATTGTTTGGCATTGTAATCCCAGTCCCCATCAAACCACAATAAATCAGGCTTGAAGTTATCACAAAGTTCCAGAAGTTGCCCTCGATGAAAATCCAAGAATTTATTCCATCGAACAGAATCATTTGTATACCTTTTTTGCTCCCTTGTAAAATGTGGGTAATCAGGATGAGACCAATCAAGCTGGGAAAAATACAAACCCACTTTTAATTTATTCTTTTTCAATGCCTTTACATAGGGAGTAATCAAGTCTTTACCAGCAGGTGTTTTCTTTACTACATTTAAATCACTGAAATTAGTATTCCATAGGGCAACTCCATCGTGGTGCTTGGAAGTAAGGACTGCATATTTCGCTCCACTTTCCTTTATTAACTTCGCCCACTTTTCTGGTTGGTAATTCGAAGCTGTAAAGCCATCCAATTGTTTCATATAATCATCATATGAAATATAGTTGTTGTAGAATGACCAGGATTCATCGATACCATTGACTGCATAAATACCCCAATGAATAAAAATGCCTAGTTTAGCATCGGCAAACCATTGCATGCGCTTTGCTTTATCTGCATCTGATTCCTGCCCGGAGATGGTTAAAAATCGTGTCAATATAAAAACCACCAGGATTATTTTCTGTATCATAGAATTTCTTTTTTATTGAAGTATTAATAATCTATTTCTTTCATATCTCTTCTTAATTCCTGTACAATTCCCTTCCCTTTTCTTGCCAGATAACTGGTTTCAAAGAATGGTATAAACTCTTCAATAGCCAGGGCAATTTCTCTTTTTAATTCTGGTTCTGCATCTGAAATATTTTTTAAGAAATCCATAGAATAAGATTTCACAAAGGGCCGTTTGGTTGGTTTATTTAAAATATTCAGACATTCATCTACTATTGCACCATAATCCTCATGTAAAGGTTCGAAGTAAGAAAGTATCCGTATCAGACTTCCTTTCTGATTCTCATGGCTTACACCAGGAAAACCAGCCAGGATATCCGGAATAAATGGCTTAACCAGGTCTTTGTTTTTCTTCGTAATATGATTCAAAGCCCATGCGGCTCTCCAGCTAGATGGTTTCTCATCTGAAACAGCCAGTTTCACCAGAGGTATCATTATGTCAGGCTGGTTCAGGACTTCTTGCATTAATCTAACAGCCATTCCCTTTTCTGCGTTTTCAAGAGATTCTTTTAATTCTGAATAAGTATACATATTACTTCACATGCAAAATCTAATAAATGATTAAACGAGAGGTTCCCAATTCTTTTCATATTTCCTTCCCCACAGCTTCATGGCTGCATTGTTCTTTATGTGTCCATTTTTTGGATCACATTGCAAGTCTTTGCCTGTTCGATAGGCAATATTCGCCAAATGGCACAATAGAACGCTTTTATGTCCTTCATTTATAGGTGAATTTTGAATTTCAGCCTTTCCTCGAATGGTTTCCAGGAAGTTGTGAACGTGCCTGTCATCATTCCCGCCGGCTCCTACCAGATTAGTGGTTGCGCTTCTTGATTCAGCACTTACAGTTTTAATAGGCTTGCCAGCCAGGTCATACAAAATATAAATATTTCGATCTACCAAAACAGAACCTTTCGTTCCATAAATAACTACTCCACGGCTTCTTCCCCATTTACCTAAGCCATTGCAACTCTGGCCATCCCAGGTGATAGATTTACCATCTTCGAACTGAAAAGAAGCATTTAAGGTGTCATACATTTCCCAATCATCATCTTTGTAAAAATTGCGAGCTCCTACCACTTCAACTTTGGAAGGGAAATTCACACCCAGCGCCCATCGGGCTATATCTAATTCGTGGGTGGCATTGTTGCAGGTTTCCCCTGTTCCCCAGTGCCAGAACCAATGCCAGTTGTAATGAACATAATTATTATGAAAATCGCGCCGTGGAGCCGGTCCCTGCCAGAGTTCCCAATCAAGCCAATCGGGAACGGGAACTACTTTCCCATTTCCAATTGATTTTCTCTGGTTGGAATACCATGTATACGCGCTATATACATCTCCAATAATACCATTGTGGATTTCTCTAATAATTTCAATGGACTCAGGTGAGGACCGTTGCTGATTTCCCATCTGTACTATTTTTCCATGCTTTCTTTGTGAAATTACCAGCATCTCCCCTTCCAGTGGATTTTGACTACATGGTTTTTCAACGTAAACATTCTTCCCAGCATTGAGAGCCATTATAGATGCAGGTGCATGCCAATGGTCAGGAGCTGCAATTACCAAAACATCTACATCCTGATCATCCAGAACTCGTCGAATATCAGTGCTTGCTTTTGGCATGGAACCTGAATGTTCATGAACATTCTTAACCGTTTCATCCAAAACCCTTTTGTCAACATCACAAATGTAGGAGACTGAGGCACCTGAAGCATTTTGGAATACTCTTGCCAGATGTGCACCCCTGCTATTTGTACCCATCACTGCAACATTCAGCCTGTCATTTGCGCCTATTATACCTTTGTAGCTTTTTGGTGAGAGCCCCATTGCCATCCCACCTAATGCGAGACCCGCTGAGCTAAGTGTTGTTTTTTTTACAAAATTTCTTCTGGTTGTTTTCATAGCTGAATTCTTTAAGATTTTATTCAGAAAAAGTAAAACAAAGAAAATTTCCTTTAGGGCATTTTATATAAACCGAATTCGGCGACTGTAGGGCTAGTCCGTGATTTTAATATTCTGAGACGAACCTGTTTAGCACTTACCGGATTAAATCTTAATAAACGCTTGTATCCAATCGTAGTTCCTTTTGTAACCGGTTTCCATTCCTGACCTTCTAAAACTTCAAATACAAATTCCTCAACACGCTGTCCTAATCTAATATTTTCCTGGAGGGATAAGACATTAAAATTCTTCTCCTCAGGTAAAACCATTTCAATCACCATCTCTTTTTTCGTTTTTCGGGAAGTCCAGAAAGTGGTTAAATCCTGATCAAATAAATCTGCGGATTTTCCAATCTTAGTGTATTCATCAGGTAGAATTTTAGCATCGAGCGCAAGGTTTTCTGTGAAGGTTTGATCCAAAATATTTCTAAAAGACTGAAGAGTTTGAATATCGTTCTCATGTATCAGTCCACGTTTATCAGGGGGAATATTTAATAGCAAGAGTGAATTTCTTCCTACCGAACTAAAATAAATATCCGCTAATTTTTCTGGAGATTTAACAAGATCATCCTGTGATTCGTGATAAAACCAGCCAGGTCTTATTGACACATCTACCTCTGAAGGATACCAGACCAGAGCCTTTGCCTTGAGGACTTTTTCCCTGCTTCCAAGATCTTTTTCGGTAGGTTTAATTTCGGGCCTAACAGTTAACTCTTTCTGCGAATTACCGCTAATTAAATCCTGATTAATATTATTCGCCGGAACAACGCTCCACTCTGTATCACGCCCATAACCACTTTCCGTTCCAACCCATCTGATATCAGGGCCAGAAACAGCGATTACCGCATCTGGCATAAGTTCACGGATAAGTTCATAATATCCTTCCCAATCGTATACCTGTCTTTTTCCATTCGGCCCCTCTCCATTTGCACCATCAAACCAGACCTCTGCCACCTCTCCATATTTGGTTAACAATTCTCTTAACTGGTTCTTGAAATATTCATTATAGGCATCTGTACCATAGCTCTGTTCATGCCTATCCCAGGGGGATAAATAAACACCCAGTTTAATTCCATATTCAGCACATGCTTCTGCGACCTCCTTGATGACATCCCCATTTCCATTTTTCCATAAACTGTTCTTAACTGAATGATCGGTATAGGCACTGGGCCACAGACAAAAACCATCATGGTGCTTTGCGGTAATGATTAATAGCTTCATTCCAGCATCTTTGACAGTTCTTACCCATTGACGAGCATCCAACATCTCAGGATTAAACCATTCCGGGTCTTCAGTTCCATCTCCCCATTCTTTATCGGTAAAAGTGTTTATAGTAAAATGAATAAAGGCAGCCATTTCATATTCCTGCCATTTTAACTGCTGATAGGATGGAGCAATATTAGCAGCCAGCTCTATAATTTCAGCCGGAGGAATATCAGGTGAGATGAAAACTTTATTATTTCCAATGTTATCAGTCTGTTGTGAACAGGAATAAAATGATAAAACCAGGAAAGAAAAAGTTCTAAAAAAAGTTAATATTTTCATTTCTATTTTTGTCCAATTAGTTTTTAAAAATACTTATTCTAAATCAAACTTTGAGACTAAATAAGATTTAGGCAAAAAAAAAACTCCTGACGATTGCCAGGAGTTAATAAACAATAAACAGTTTTTTTATTTTTCAATTTCCAGTAATTCAATATCAAATATGAGTGCTGTGTATGGTCCTATTAGTTGTCCAGCTCCTCTTTCGCCATAAGCCAGGTCATATGGAACAAACAAGCGCCATTTTGAACCAACTTTCATCAATTGCAAAGCTTCAGTCCAGCCAGCAATCACCCCATTAACAGGGAATGATACTGGTTCACCATCTTCGACAGAACTATCAAATACTGTACCGTCAATCAAGGTTCCATGGTAATGTGTTTTTACTTTATCTGTTGCACTTGGGATAGGTCCTGTTCCTTCAGTAATCACCTCATATTGCAATCCACTAGGCAGGGTAATAACACCTTCTCTTTTCGCATTTTCAGCAAGGAATTCAGCTCCTTCTTTTTGCAATTCTTCAGCTTTCTGCTCTGAAGCTTTATTGAAAAATTCCTGTAAAACAGTATTACATTCTTCTTCAGGAATTTGAAGATCCATTTCTTTTACCGCAGCCTTAAATCCAACTGTAAAGGCATCAATATCTATACTATCAAAACCTTGCTTCAAATAATAAGCACCCGCAGTTACTCCCAGACTATAGCTTACTCTTTCTAATTCGGTATCCAGATTTACTTTTTCCATTTTTTTATTTACATTACATGACATAAAAAATCCTGCTACAATCAGCAGTATTACAATTTTTTTGAACATAATTAATTATTTAGGTTTTTAAAAATTCCTGCAATTATACGGCTTAATTTTGCAATAAAAAAACTATTAATCGTTCTTTTAAGCAATTAATCCTGTGATGGTCACAATTTAATAAAGTAGGATGAAAATTTGTTTATAGAATTTAATCAAGCTCCTTAATTACCCGGCATGGATTTCCTACTGCCAGCACATTTGGAGGTATATCTTTCGTTACAACACTACCAGCTCCGATGACTGATTTGTCACCTATAGAAACTCCTGGCAAGATGATAGCAGATCCACCAATCCAAATATCGGATCCAATAGTAACAGGTTTGGCATTCTCTACTCCACTGGCCCGAATTTTAAAATCTGTTGGATGAGTAGCTGAATAGATTTGCACGTTGGGAGCAAACAATACATTGCTTCCAATTTTCACATAGGAGACATCTAATATGACACAGTTTACATTAAAAAAAACATTTTCACCTAAGGTAATATTATATCCATAGTCGCAAAAGAAAGGTGGCTCTACCTCCAGAGCTCCTCCTATTTTTCCAAAAAGTTTTTGCAATATCTGTTTTCTCAAAGCGGGTTCATCAGGTCCGGATTTGTTAAATTGTTGCAACAATAACCGGGTTCGCAACCTGTCTTTTATCAAATCTGGATCATAGGGATTGTACAATTCCCCCATCAGCATTTTCTGTTTTTCAGTATTCATATATGACTGATTTATTCCGAAAAGAAATTCCCCTCAACTAAACTCCCGAATTTTTGATAGTCATTATACAACTTAAGGTATACATCTGCATTCCTTTTATCCGGCAGGTATTCTTTTTCATACCCGGCACCCATATTTTTTTGAGCTTCCTCAAAATCAGAATAAATTCCAGCCACAACGGCAGCTGCCATAGCAGAACCCAAAGCAGAAGTTTGCTCTGATTTTGCCACCAGAATGGGCATATTCAGCACGTCAGCAACTATTTGCATAACAAAAGGAGACTTTTTTGCGACCCCCCCCATGGCTATGATCCCATCGATACGAATTCCCTCCTCTTTGAATCGATCTACAATAGCTTTCGAACCAAAGGCCGTAGCTTCCACAAGCGCTTTAAATATTTTTGGTGCATCCGACCCCAGGGTTAAACCCAAAATTGCTCCTTTCAAGGAATGATTTGCATCTGGTGTGCGCCTGCCATTCATCCAGTCAAGAGCAACTATAGTTGATTCTTCAACAGGAATATTTATTGCCGCTTCTGATAGTTCCGATATAAGCCTATCAGAAATTTCCTTTATCAAATTATTCTTTGAGATATCATCCACCACTGAGGATTCTGTTATTACATTCTCCACTGGCCATAACAATACTTTTTTAAACCAGGCATAAACATCACCGAATGCAGACTGACCTGCTTCCAACCCAACAAGACCCGGTGTAATTGAGCCATCAACCTGACCACAAATACCACTTATTAAATTTCCTTTCACATCCTCTTCCGGAGCAACCATCATATCACAGGTGGAGGTTCCCATAACTTTGCTCATATAATATGGTTTAATCTCTCCACCCACCGCACCCATATGAGCGTCAAACGCACCCACACCGATAGCAACATCACCCGGTAAACCTAACTTCTCAGCCCATTCTTCTGAAATTTTCCCAGCTTCTACATCTGAGGTAAATGTATCCTCGTACAGTCTATCTCTCAAACCTTTAAGAAGTGGATCTAATTCTTCTAGAAATTCTTCAGAGGGTAAACCACCCCATTCGGCATGCCACATAGCTTTATGTCCTGCAGCACAACGACTTCGCTTAATTTCCAATGGATCTGTATTTCCCGATAGAAGGCCCGCAATCCAATCGCAATGCTCCACCCAGGAAAAAGCGGATTCTGCAACTAATTTATCCTCGCGCAATACATGTAGGACCTTTGCCCAAAACCACTCAGAGGAATAGATACCTCCCTCATATTTAGTATAATCAACACCTGTCCATGATCTTGCAAGTTTGTTGATCTCATCAGCTTCCAGCAGGGCGGTATGATCCTTCCATAAAACAAACATGGCATTCGGATTGTTCTCGAAACCAGGCAAAAGCGATAAAGGTGTTCCTTCTTTGTCAACAGCCACTGGAGTAGAACCGGTTGTATCTATTGATATTCCTACAATATTGGAAGCAATATCCAGGCTACATTGTGAAACGGCTCCAGTGATGGATGATTGGATCCCCTCGATATAGTCTTTTGGATGCTGTCGAAATTGATTCTTTGAGGGATCACAGTATTTCCCCTCTTTCCATCGAGGATAAAGGAATACTGATTCGGCCACTTCCACTCCATTTACAGTATTTACAATGACTGCCCTTACTGAATCTGTGCCAAAATCGACACCTATAGTAAATTTGGATTTTTCCATTTAAAAAATTATAATTTTATCAAAACCTTAATACGATTAAAAGTTAATTCGATCTGTAACAAAACAAATGTTAAATATACCTGTTGATCAATTGTTCAAATAATTCCTGTTTCCCACTAATTTGTTTTGGTTCTCCATTTTCCAGGGCATGCATTCTAAGATCTGAAAGAGAAAGTTTTCCCTGCTCAAAACTCAATCCAGCCCCATAATCAAAAGAGCTGTACCGCTCTTTTCTTCGGGCCAGGTAATCAGAGTCTTTAAGGATTTTATCAGCAATAATCAGGGCTCTTGCAAAAACGTCCATGGCGGCAATATGGGCTATAAAAATGTCTTCCAGATCGGTGGAATTTCTCCTGGTTTTGGCATCAAAGTTTATTCCTCCAGTTGTGAACCCGCCTGATTGCAGGATTACCAACATTGCTTCAATAGACTCATACAGGTTTATAACAAACTGATCGGTATCCCAGCCATTCTGGTAATCGCCACGGTTTGCATCAATGCTTCCAAGTAAGCCCGCATCAGCTGCAACCTGAAGATCATGCTGGAATGTATGGCCAGCTAAAGTAGCATGGTTAACTTCAATGTTTAACTTAAAATCTTTATCAAGTTCAAAGTGTCTCAAGAAGCCTATAACTGTCTCTGAATCAAAATCATACTGATGCTTGGTGGGCTCCATGGGTTTCGGCTCAATTAGAAATGTTCCTTTGAAACCCTGTTTTCTCCCATAGTCTCGAGCCATGGTAAGAAACCTGGCCAGATGTTCCTTTTCCCTTTTCATATCTGTATTGAGAAGAGACATATATCCTTCACGGCCACCCCAGAAAACATAATTTTCTCCACCGAGAGCGATTGTTGCCTCCAACGCGTTTTTAACCTGTGTACCAGCCCAGGCAAGCACATTAAAATCTGGGTTAGTGGAGGCCCCATTCATATATCTTGGGTTTGAAAAAACATTGGCTGTTCCCCAGAGTAGCTTAATTCCACTTTCTTTTTGCTTTTCTTTCGCAAATTCTATCATTGTTTTAAGCCTGCTCTCAGATTCCTCAATAGAGTTCCCTTCCTCTACCAGGTCAAAATCATGAAAACAATAAAAGGGAGTTCCCAGTTTTGTAAAAAACTCGAAAGCAGCATCCATTTTATTCTTAGCTCTGGAAATGGCATCATTACCAGCATCCCAAGGAAACTCTTTGGTGCCCGGGCCAAAAGGATCAGCACCTGTTCCACAGAAGGTATGCCAATAAGCAGTTGCAAACCTGAAATGTTCTTTAAGTGTTTTTCCCTCAATTTTCAGATCTTCATTGTACCATTTAAAAGCCAAAGGATTATCGGATTCTGATCCCTCATATTTCACTTTACCAATTCCTGGAAAGTATTCTTTGTTGCCAATTAGATAATTTTTCATAATTCAATATTAAAGCCAAATTAATTTGAGTATTTGATTCTTATACAATTTATTTCATGTAATGCCTGTCAGCAAAGTCCATATATTTATTCCAATCATAAAGGCTTACTCCATGGCCTCCCGCTCGAATATGGTAACCAATCTTACCTTCCTGAATTGCGGTATTCAGAGGTGGCATAGTGGCTGTTTCAACACCTTTCAATCCAAACAGTTCATATACCGGGTTTGCGTTTAATCCAGACAAAAACTCACCACGGGGATCGGCCCACAGATCCCTGTCGGCACTGGCTATGTATACCAATCTGGGAGCAATTAGTGCAACTATCATATGTTGATCAAATGGCAATTCATTTTCTTTGTTATTGTAATTCTTGAAATTCTCACAGAACCAATGTGGGAAACTATTGTTTATGCGTTCCACTGTTTCTCCATACTTTCTCCTTGACAAAGCTGCTCCTCCACAACCAGAGTTATTTGAAATTACCAGACTGAATCTCTCATCAAGAGCACCTACCCATAGGGAAGTTTTTCCTAACCTGGAGTGTCCAAATACGGCAATCCGGTTAGGGTCCACAGAAATATCGGTCTCAAGATAATCCATTGCCCTGCTTAAGCCCCAGGCCCAGGCAGCAATAGACCCCCAGGCATTATTTGACCGTGGCCCCAATTTATCAAATGCTGAATGCACTCCATTTAAAAAGCCATCATCAAAATCAGGGTCAATATCGCCATAATATATAGTAGCCAATCCATACCCGCGTGTAATGATCTCTTCCACCGGCCATCTGGAGCTGGCCACCCCCCTGGCAGCCTCAGTGGCTCTATTGTTTTCTACCCCTTCCCTAAGGTTGGGCAGCCAACTGCTTGTAATAGTAATACCCTCATCAGTATGAATGGTGTGATTCCCCTGGAAGTTTAATCCAAGAAAAAGTGGGACCGATGCCTCAGACTTCTTAGGCAGGTATATGAGAATATTCATGAAGGGACCTTCAGATTTTCCAGTAAAGTTCACTCGTACTTGTTTTCTAGTTGCTTTTCCATCCAAGGCATTGGGATCATTATCATACACCTCAAAACTCATATTTTCTGGTTTGCCTATAGGCGCATATCCAAACATATGCTCAGCAAATAAATTCAGAATCTCAGGTCGACGGATATTTTTCCATAATTCGATATTTTTTGCAGTAGTGCCATCTGGGAGAGTAAGTGGATCAGGTAGGTTAAAATCAGGCACCCTGTTCTCATAATAATTGGCCTCAGAATTTCTTTTGGAAAGTGTATCTATCAATCCCTGGTTTGCTTTCCAGCTGCCTTTTTCACTATATTCCTGGGCCAAAAGTGAGGGGTGTAAATTCATTACCAGCATCCCGATAATAAGAAGAATATGTTTTTTCAAGATTTTCATTCAACTATTTATTAAAGATTCTTCAAGTTTCTTTACCCATTTCTGATAGGCCTCAGTGAGCTGTTCATTTGAATCAATATGAATATCGTCTACTTTATTAAGTCCTATAAATGCCTCACCTGGAGAGCTGAAAAACCCAGATCCTAAACCTGCACCTCTGGCAGCACCCTGGGCTCCATCTGTATCGTAAAGTTCAATTGTAGCACCTGTAATACCTGATAAAGTCTCTCTGAAAATTTCACTAAGAAACATATTTGTTTTTCCTGCTCGTATTGTACTAGTTTGGATTCCAACTGATTCCATTATTTCAATACCATATTGAAAAGCAAAAGCTATGCCCTCCTGAGCTGCTCTAAAAATATGCTTTTGGGTATGTATATTGAAATTTATTCCACAAAATACAGATCCAATATTTCGATTATTCAAAATTCTTTCTGCTCCGTTCCCAAAAGGTAATACAACAATTCCATCTGAACCAACTGAAACATCCTCAGCCATCCTATTCATATCGTTGTATTCAACTCCCTTTTGAGCCATATTTCTCTTCAACCAGGAATTTAAACTTCCAGTGCCATTTACACACATTAAAACACCAAGACTATTTTGACCTGGTTTATGATTAACATGAGCAAATGTATTCACTCGGGAAAGAGGATCAAATTTCCTCTGGTCACTTACCCCATATACAACGCCAGAAGTACCTGCTGTGGCAGCCAACTCTCCCGGATTTAATACATTCAGGGAAAATGCGTTGTTGGGTTGATCCCCCGCTCTGTAGGAAATTGGTATTCCAGCTTTAAGGCCAAGTATTTTGGCTGCTTCCTTTACCAGATGCCCCTGTTCACCAAATGTGGGAACAATATTAGGAATTACATCCTTATTAAACGCAAAGTTATTAAGAACTAGATTGGACACTGCATTTTCCTTGAAATCCCAAAACACACCCTCTGAAAGTCCAGAAATGGTAGTATTCACCTCGTTTGTTAACCTCATGGCGATATAATCACCAGGGAGCATTATCTTATATACCTTTTCATATAATTGGGGCTCATACCTTTTAACCCAGGCTAACTTTGAAGCAGTAAAATTTCCTGGCGAGTTTAAGAGATGGTCCAGGCAAAGCTCTTCTCCAATTTGTAAAAAGGCTTCTTCACCCAATCTAACTGCCCTGCTGTCGCACCATATGATGGATGGTCGGAGTACTTTCATGTCCTTGTCAACTAATACAAGTCCATGCATTTGATAAGCTAAGCCAATTGCGGCTATTCTATTTGGATCAATTGCTGGAGATTTTAATAGAATCTTTGTTGCCGCGACAATATTTCCCCACCAGTCTTCTGGTTGTTGCTCAGCCCATTCTGGCCGTGGCGAAGAAATGGGCATTTCAGTTTCAGGGTAAGATGATGAAGCAAGCACAAGGCCAGTTTCACCATCAATTACCGAAGCTTTTATTGAAGAGCTTCCAATATCAAATCCAAGAAAATGCATGATTGTAAAATATTTTAATCGTGGCTATACTCATATTGAAAAATAAGACATTAAACACTTATTTTCTGTCTTATTCAAAGAGAGATTAAAGATAATAAAAAATGGTTCTTGACAGAGAGGATATAAGGTCCTCCTCTAAAAATAATTAACATATATGTCCTCATATAGGCTTAAAAAAACAGGCACTAAATCTATTATCAGTTATAAAGTATTGGTTTTACTAAGCATTCCCTCATGCTTATATGCATTAACTCCAAATTCAGAGGGAAAATGTTTATGTGAAATGAATCGGAAGTCTTCAGTGAAGCAAGCGTCTTGTTCGCATTTGAGACTACAAATATTTCTATTTTAAAAGGAACAAAATTCCTAATTAAAATGGATAATAACAAAAAGATTAATGGTCTTGAAAAACATGCAAATTGTGATTAGTTCAATTTTTCATTGTTGTTTATAAATACCAATGGTGAAATTACTCCATAAATAATTTATTAGAATTTCGAGAAATTTATATAACTGATAGAGTCCAATGTCATTTACATGACATTATAGATCAATATTATAAGATAAGTTTGAAGAAACATAAATCCTGTCACAATGAATACAATAAAGTTTATATCAATATTAATTTTCAGTCACGCTATGATTTCATGTGAAAAAAAAGACATTGCTACCGATCCTGGGAAATATACTTCAGGGATTCCATCCGATGGGACCACTGAGATAATAGTTATTCATGATGAAGTTGAAGGTGTTCCAATGGTTATTGTGGGAAGTGTTGGTAGTCATTTTATTGTTTCTTTCAAAAATGATGTTGAAGGAAACCCACGCGATTTTGAGCCTTTACAAAATTCCTTACCACTAATTATGAAGGACTCTGAGGGGAATAAGTGGGATATCACTGGAAAAGCCGTTGATGGACTCCGAAAGGGAGAATTTTTACATCCAAGTTCCTCTTTTATGGGTTACTGGTTCTCCTGGGGAACTTTTTTCGAAGGAGCTAAAATTTATGGAGAATCCACTGCAACCGAGCCAAAGGATAGAAAATATCTTTCTGGTGAATGGTTGATTCCTTCCAATGAAGTATTTAATGGCGGTCCGGGTAAAGATGGTATACCCGCTTTATTGAATCCTGAGCTAGGAAGTTTAAGTAATGTTAATTATTTAGAGAATGATGACCTGGTCCTTGGGTTTGTATTAAATAATGAAGCACGAGCGTATCCACACAAAATTCTTAACTGGCATGAAATAATTAACGACAAAATTCAGGGAAAGGATATTATAGTGACCTATTGTCCACTCACCGGAACCGGTATTGGTTGGAATCAATTCCTACATGAAAAAAGTTCGACCTTTGGAGTTTCCGGCTTACTCTACAATAGTAATTTGATTCCCTATGACCGGGAAACGGACAGTTACTGGTCACAAATCAGGCTCGAGTGTGTAAAAGGTTCTCGAAAAGGAGAAAAAATTGAAAATATCCAACTAGTTGAAACCACCTGGAACACCTGGGTAAAAATGTTTCCTGACACAAAAGTGGTAACAAGTAATACCGGATATTCACGAAACTATACCCGTTATCCTTTTCGAGA
>RCNC010002811.1_pt1 | contig 16239 bp, 19 predicted proteins | sample 2041301 | NCBI WGS metagenome assembly RCNC01 (sample SAMN09708231, study PRJNA481090) | Marine sediment metagenome, whole genome shotgun sequencing project. | biome: marine sediment; feature: ocean; material: sediment; isolation source: Sewage treatment plant 13A marine sediment (STP13A) ... | reverse complement strand
CGGTTGCAATGGGTTCCGAAGAACAGGGTTTAGCCCTCTTCGACAGCACGGAATCACCGGGGGACGTCGTCTCGCTGGCCATGTCCATCGAGGCCCAGGCACTTGACCTGTATACACGTGCATCCGAAAGGGGAGGAGATGAACGAAGCAAATCAGTCTTGCAAAAAATCGCACAGGAGGAGAGAACCCATCTGGAGCAGTTGGGACAGCTGTTCAATGACCTTTAGATACCCGGGCCCAAAGGACCAGGTTTTAAATGACGGAATAAATGGAGGAGGAGGTAAAATGGACAAACATCTCATTCTTGTAGGTGGCGGACACGCCCATATGGTGACTCTGGCAAAGCTTCACACCTTTGTGGAGAAAGGTTACCGGGTCACCGTGGTGGGCCCCTCGGCATACCACTATTATTCCGGTATGGGACCCGGCATGCTGGGTAAAACCTACACACCGGATGATATCCGATTCGCTACCCGGCATGTCGTGGAAAAAAAGGGGGGAACGTTTATTCTTGGAAAAGCCGCCGGCGTCGATCCTGTTTCAAAGACCCTCTCTCTCGAATCCGGCGATCAAATCACCTACGATGTCATCTCCTTCAATGCCGGCAGCTATGTTCCCCTGCTGAACCTTCCTGAAATGACAGGGGATATCTACTCGGCCAAGCCCATCGAACGACTGCTGGAAGCACAGACGAGAATACTTGAGTTGTGTTCCCGAAAAAAAATCACCATCGGTATCGTCGGCGGCGGTCCATCCTCTGCCGAAATCGCAGGTAATGTCTGGCAACTGACACAAAACAGCGGAAAAAACCTGCCCGAGATAAAAATTTTTTCCGGCAAGCGCTTCATGTCACGATTTCCAGAAAAGGTTCGGACCAAAGTAAAGAAATCTCTCACGCAGCGTGGCATCAGCATCCTGTCCGGAAGTTATGCCGAAACCATCGAATCCAAAGCAGTTATCCTTGCATCGGGTGAGCGCCACGACCTCGATGTTATTTTTCTGGCGCTGGGGGTAAGGCCAAACCGATTATTCAAAAAATCCGGATTGCCCACAGGTCCTGACGGAGGGCTTCTGGTGAATGCGTATCTTCAGTCTACAGCCCACCCGGAAATTTTTGGCGGGGGCGACTGTATCTATTTTGAACCCCAGCCTCTCGATAAAGTGGGCGTCTATGCGGTTCGTGAAAACCCCATACTCTATGCCAATCTCATGGCGGCATTGGATGGTAAACCGCTACAGCCTTTTGATCCGGGAGGCGATTATCTCCTGATCTTCAACGTGGGGGGTGGCAAGGGGGTCCTGCAAAAGAGATGGTTCCTGCTGGATGGGAAACTGGCTTTTTTCATCAAGGACGCTATCGACCGGAAGTTCATGAAAGAATTTCAGGCCATAGAAAAATAAATTTGCGCTACAAATTTATTTTTTTACCTTCCCCACTGCCACCAGATACAACAAATAGCTGTCGTCATTGAGATCTAATAGCTCCCGGGCTTCATTGTCATAGAATGCCCCGATGCCACAGCAACCCAAACCCAGCGCCGTACTCCCCAGATACAAGCGCTGACCGAGTATACCGGCATCCATCATGGCATAGCGGTATCCCCTGGCCCCGTAGGCATCATCCAGGGCCTTCAGATTTGCCATAAACAGAAAAAGGGCACCGGCGTTTGCAAGCCACAGCTGATCCAGGCAGATCCCTGCCATTGTTTCGACAAAAGACCCCGATTTGAGAAGACCATACGCACTGTCCTCACTGGCAAATCGGTAAAAACCCTGATCGAATCCCTCCACGTGGCCCACCAGAAATCCTACTTTAACAGGCGTTACCACAGATTCCACGCTTATGTCGGAATTGGGTACTGTACCCACCAGGGATAACAGACGCATAAAAGATTTGACCGGTATGGGCTCCCTGACAAAGTTCCTTCGGGAACGCCGCCCCTGGACAACACCGGCATAGTCTGCCCCATGGCTTTCCACATCCTGCTGTCTGACGGGGAACCATTCCCGGGGCTCCGGCAGGGTGACCAACGATTCCTTGCCGCTCGGTTTGCCCTGTTTCCGGCGTTCGGAACTCGTATAGTAAATCCCCTCAATGGCATCATAGGCCTTCTCACGGGAAGACACGCGACCGGCACCCACCAATCCCGCACCCAGCGCCACGGGTTCAACCGGAGAACTCGTTTTCTCCAGGCCGTGCCATGTCTTTTCCAGCTGGACATCCAGGATGGCAAAGCCGGCCTCCTTGTGCCGGTCCAGCCCCACCAGGGAACATAGGCGTTCGTCATCAAAATCATATCGCACCGAACAAGCCACACCAACATATGACAAGGAAGACACCAGATTTTCGAGGAGGTGTCCGGTGTCGAGCAGCACATATCGAAATGCCCTTTTCCGGTATTTCCATGAACTTCGAAAAAATATGCCGCTGAGAACAAATGAGACCCAGCAATTTTCAGGTTCCGGGATGGCGAGTGTCGCGGCAATGAGCGCCGATGCATCTTGACCACGCAGCTGTTGGAGGGAAAACTCCTTGATATCATAGTGGAACAGACCCAGCGGCAAACCAGGTATGCCTTCCACTGCAATGTAGATCTCAGCGGGATAAAGGGCGCCCGCCGATGGTGCACTACGGTACAGGTATGTCTGACCACCTGCCTGTTGTCGGGCCGTGTAGCCATAAGCCAGACGAAGGACTTCCGATAAGGATTGGATGTCCATGCTTGCGATTCCGGGAGAACCGGCCGGTTCTTCCATGATCTGCCAAAACGATTTTTTTGCCAAGTCTACACCCGTTTCAAGCGCAATCGTGGGAAGTGCCGGGTATGATTTGGTCTGACGTGGGACATTTGGCCAGTCCATGGTATGGCGGGGCATGTGCAAGCGGTCGTAACCAGTATTATCTTGATATTCCTGGCCGCTAAGGATGACTGAGTCATCTTTTTTATTCATTCAGAAGGTTTCCCAAGGCATTCTTAAGAACCGGATATCGAAATTCAAAGCCATGATGCTGGAGCTTTTGGGGAACACATCGTTGGCTGCCCAGAATGACATCTCCCATTTCACCCATGATCAGTTTCAAAACAAAAGCAGGTGTTTTCAAGAAGGCCGGCCGACCCAATGCTTTTCCCAGGGATTTGGCAAAAACATGGTTTCTCTCCGGGTGGGGAGAGCAGAAATTAAAGGGCCCCGTCATGTCCTCGTTTAGCAGGATCATCTCCACAGCGGCTGCCAGGTCCTGAATATGCATCCAGGAAAACCACTGCATACCAGACCCCATCGGCCCCCCGACAAAACATTTAAAGGCTGGCAACATTTTTGCCAGGGCACCCCCATCCTTGCCTATAATGACGCTGAATCGGAGCAGGGCAACGCGGGCACCCTTGGCCTCCGCCTGAAGCGCCTCCTTTTCCCAGTCCACGCTCACATTGGCAAGGAAGTCATCGCCCGCAGAAGACGATTCTTCCAGGATCTCATCGCCCCGATCACCGAAATAGCCGATGGCAGATGTGTTGAGGAGGATTTGACCCTGTTTTTTCCCCATGGCCATGACCAGATTTTGTGTGGTCAAAATACGGCTCTCGTATATCCGGCGTTTGGCTGTCTCTGTCCAGTAACAAAAAATATTTCCTCCGGCAAGATTGATAACGGCATCCACCTCGCTGACATGGTCCTGCCAGGACCCCGGAACAGTCGTATCGACTGAAACATACGCAAACCTGTCGCCATTCTCGAGGTTATGACGGTGGCGCATTCCCGTGGCAATGACATGGTGACCCCTGTCCAAAAGATATTGCGACAAAAAGCTTCCCACAAAACCCGTTCCACCGGTTATCAAAATTTTCATGGTTAATGCCTTAGAGCATGGCCCGTAGTTGTCGTTCGATCTCGGGTTTGGCGTATGCCCCGGCTAAGGTATGCACGACCCTGCCGTTTTTGAAAAAGAGCAGTGTCGGTACGCTCAGCACATGGTAACGGGCCGCCGTCATAGGATTTTGATCGATATTAAGCTTGGCCACCTTGACATGTCCGGAAAACTCCCTCGCAAGTTGATCCATGAGGGGTGCCATCATACTGCAGGGCCCGCACCATGCAGCCCAGCAATCCAGAAGCACCACCCCCGGATATGCCAGAACGTCTTCCTGAAACGACCGGTCCGTCACCATCACCGGGTGTTGAGCCGCTGAAAGCTGTGGCAATTTACTGCGGCATTTCCCGCAAACAGGCCCATCTTTCACACGACTTTTGGGTATCCGGTTCCTGGTTTTGCAATTGGTACACTGAATAATATAACTGTCGGTATCCATGGGTCTCACCTGATAAGTTTGTCCAGTTCCTTCTGGGTCAGAATACCCTCTTCCAGGACCACGTCCGCTATACGTTTCCCGGAGATATGAGCCTTTTTTGAAACAGCGGCAGCCTTGTCATAACCCAGTTGTGGAACCAGATAGGTTGCCAGTGCCAGGCTTTTGTCGACATAAAACGTGCATTTTTCCACATCGGCCCTGATCCCTTGGATGCACTTTTCCGCAAGAGAACGGGCACCGATGGAAAGAATCGATATGGATTGCAGCAGATTGTAAGCCATTACCGGCATCATAACATTCAACTCGAAATTGCCGCCCTGGCCTGCCAGGGTGATGGTGAGATCGTTTCCCATCACCTGGGCTGCAATCTGCAGAACCGATTCCGGTATGACGGGATTCACCTTGCCCGGCATGATGGAGGACCCCGGTTGCAGTGACGGTATTCGGATTTCACCGAGGCCACAACGCGGGCCAGATGCAAGCCACCTGATATCATTTGCAATTTTTGTCAAACTGACCGCTGTGGTCTTCAATGCACCGCTCATCTCTACGACAGCGTCTTTGGCGCTCTGGGCTTCAAAATGATGAACAGCCTCTGAAAAATCGATCTTTAGATGATCCACCAGCATCTGAATCACACGCTCCGCAAACCTCGGATGCGTGTTCAATCCGTTTCCAACGGCTGTCCCACCCAGGGGAAGTTCTCTGAGATTTTCAGAAGCATTTTCAATCCGTTTAATGGATAGGGCAACCTGCCGGGCATACCCGCCAAACTCATCACCCAGATAAATGGGGACAGCATCCTGAAGGTGGGTTCTGCCAATTTTTCGGATACCGGCAAATTCAGATGCTTTTTTCATCAAGGTTATCTGGAGTTTTTCCAGAGCCGGAATCAATTCGCTGTTTATGCTCGTCAACCCGGCGACATGGATGACACTGGGAATGACATCGTTGCTAGACTGCCCCAGATTCACATGGTCATTTGGATGAACCGGGGACCTGCCACTTTTTTTACCCGTGAGCAGTTCATTTGCCCTGGAAGCGATCACTTCGTTCATATTCATGTTCGTGGATGTGCCTGACCCTGTTTGAAACAGATCCACCACAAATGCATCATCGAATTTGCCGTCAGTCACTTCCTGGGCAGCGGTCATGATGATATCGGCCGTTTTCGAGTCCAGGAGCTGCAGGTCTCTATTGGCAGCGGCTGCAAACCGTTTGATGATCGCAAGCGATCGGATAAAAACACTTGGCAGCCTAAGTCCGCTATCTGTAAAATTTTGCCGGGCCCGTTCAGTCTGGGCCCCATAGTAGGCATCTACCGGGATTTCTACACTGCCCAGGGAATCTTTTTCTTTTCTGGTTTTAATATTTTTCATTCCGCCCTGTTCCGGGTGTCGTTAAAAACCCTGCCTTCTCCAGGATAGACCTTTATATCGACAGTATCTGCCCGGCTCTTGGTTGACGGCCAGTGACCTTGCACTGGCTCCGATCCTTCCAGGGCCGTATCTGACGGCTGTTTGTCCAACATCCTTGGCTTTTTACGAATATCGATATGTGTTACTGGCGCGCTGAATTCAATGGGGATGTTGTTGGGATCAAAAGCATAAATAGAATGGATGAATCCATGGTCAATAATTTCGGAGATCCACATCTGGGCCGCCTCAAACTTATTCCTCAGCAACCACAGGTCTGCATCAGTTTCAACGGCAATGGACACATGATCAAATGCAAAGGGTCCTTTCACAGGAACCCCGTGGTCTTTTTCAGGAATGGCTTCTACATCCGGCCATTCGAAAAAAGCAATCATGTCATTCTCTGAAATTTCGAAAAAATAATGCCGGTACTTTCCCGTTCCCAGACCAGCCACCAGTCGCATCCCCAGAAAATCCCGCCAGAATCGAATTGTGCGATCCATATCCCGTGTGACCATGGCCAGGTGATTGATGCCCTTGTATTGAATCACTTTTTTCATTATATTATCAATATATTGACGTGTTGTTTATGCAACCTTGGGGTTTATCCGGCTCTCCCGTCATCACATACATCGTCTTCCCCTTCTCCTCTGGCATGCTCAGCCGTAAAGCTTGAGGTACAGGCATCGACACTGGCTGCATTTTTTAGGGCATTCAGGGCCTTTTCATAGTCCGGCTCCGACGCAATCTCACTGACGAGCTCCGAGTAAATGATCTTTCCGGACTCATCCAAAATTACCACAGATCTGGCCAACAAGCCGGCCAGGGGGCCATCCAGGATCGCCAGACCATATTTTTCACCAAAGTCCCGGTGACGCATCTCGGACAATGAAATAGCATTTTTAATACCTTCTGCCTCACAGAAACGGTCATGTGCAAAGGGCAAATCCCGGGAAATACACAAAACAACAGCATTTTCCTGATCGCTGATTTCTGTGTTGAACCGGCGAACTGAGGCTGAACAAGTGGGCGTGTCGATACTGGGAAAAATATTCAGGACAACGCGCTTTCCTGCAACATCCCTCAAGGACATGTCGGACAAGTCCCTTTGGGTCAATGAAAAATCGGGCGCGGCATATCCTGGAGATGGTAAGCGTCCTGATGTCTGGGTTGGATTTCCTTTGAGTGTAATCTGAGCCATGGTTCCTCCTTATGTCAAAATACGGTTTGTCTGACGATGCATTTATCTAATCACTGCCGTTATTAGATACAATAAACATGCCATAACCTTGTGGGTTGCACAAGTCCCATTCCCATCCCGCATACTTTATAAAAGACAACCCTGTTCCCACGCAGGTGGTATGATTGTTGCTTTCTAAATATGAAGTATTATATTTTAATCACGATTTTAAAAGGAGGTTTAACCATGACCAGTCACAATAAGCGCTATCATATCAAATCCGCCTGTCCCCAGTGTGGGTGCAGTTTCGCCCAGGTTTTGAATGGTGAAGAGCTGAAAGAAAAATACGGGGATATGCCGAATGTGGAACTTGAATGTGGCGAGTGTATGATTAAGTTCCAGGAAGAAACAAAAAAGGCCTGCCCGGAATGGGATAAGGACTGCAGATTAGAGGAATAGACAAACAACATCATCTATCAGAGAAAGGTACCCCCCATGCAATATGACTTTAATGCAAATGAAATTCTTCAAATGGCAGAACAGATTGAGAGAAATGGTGCTGATTTTTATAGGAAATCATGCGAAAAAATCCAAGATCCGGCGGGCAGAGAACTCCTCTTGAACCTGGCCGAGATGGAGGATCAACACGAAAAGACCTTTGCAGCTTTGCGATCAAAACTGAGCGCGGAAGAAAAAGCGCAAACTGTATTTGACCCTGAAGGTGAAACCGTGCGTTATCTGAAAGCCCTGGCCGATTCAAAAGTATTCTTTGAGAAGACCATAGATACAGACAGCATGGAAGGTATATTAAAGGAAGCCATCACGGCTGAAAAAGACTCCATCCTGTTCTATCTGGGAATAAAGGACCTGGTGCCGGAGCCCCTCGGTCAAAACAGAATCGATGCGGTAATCAAGGAAGAAATGGCCCATATCCATCTGCTGACCCAAGAGATGGTGGCCCTTAAAAAAGGATAGAAGTCATAAGAAAATGCGCTTAAAATAACTGTCGGCAGGTTCAGAGCAACACATCAGAAGGGCAACGATCACACGCGATACCTGACGAGCCCTGAACGTGTCTCTTAATGAGGCAATGATACAGAATTGTCTCATTAATAAAGTGAGACACATGGGCCATTTCTGGATTACAGCCCAAAATATCACAGAAGTATGACGGCCTATGCACTGCATGGGCAACTTGCAGTTTTGGTAGCCATGCTTATGGTGTACCAATTGGATGGCATTTAAAATACGCATGGTTAGCACTTCCATAGTTTTGAAGTCAGTTTGGCTTATCAAGCTCTTCCACAATTTCTGAGTGCTAAACGCGAATGAAATATTATTAGGGTAACAGGAGGCGAACATGTGGGAATACACTGACAAGGTAAAAGACCATTTCATCAACCCTCGGAATGTCGGTTTCATCGATGATCCTGACGGCATGGGCGAAGTCGGATCACTGGCCTGCGGGGATGCCCTGAAACTCACTTTTAAACTGGGGGATGATAAAAAAATAAGTGACGCCAAATTTCAAACATTTGGCTGTGCCAGCGCCATCGCTTCATCTTCTGCTCTTACGGAAATGATTAAAGGGCTGAACCTGAAAGAGGCAGCAAAAATCACCAATGACGACATTGCCCAGTTCCTGGGAGGTCTTCCAAAGGAAAAGATGCATTGTTCTGTTATGGGTCGTGATGCCCTGGAAAGAGCCATCGCCTATTACGAGGGTGCGTCAATCCAAAAAAAGGAAGGTGAAATCGTTTGTGAATGTTTTGGGATAACCGATATCGAAATCAGAAGAGCGGTTCAGGAAAGCGGTCTCAAGACGGTCGAAGACGTAACAGATTATGTAAAAGCAGGTGGTGGTTGCGGCAATTGCCATGACCGGATCGGAGAGATCATTTCCGAGGTTCGGGGGAAGCCTACGCTGGTGAAGCCCGTGCCGAAAGTCTTGACCAATGTTCAGAAAATAAAAATGATTGAAGAAACCCTGGACAGGGAAATCAAACCCGCCTTGAAAAAAGACGGTGGTGATATCGAACTTGTGGATTTCGATCACAATACCGTTTTTGTCAGATTGCGCGGCACGTGCTCCACATGTGCGGCATCACAGGTGACCCTGAAAAGCTATGTCGAGACAAAACTCAAGGAGTTGGTATCCCCTGATTTGGTTGTAAGTGAGGTGCAGCAATGAACATCATTTATGTAGACAACAATGCCACCACAAGAGTTGACCCAGTGGTTGTGGAAGCCATGATGCCCTATTATTCCGAAAATTATGGGAACCCTTCCAGTATGCACGCCTTTGGCGGAAACGTTGGCAGGGCTGTCAATGAAGCCCGGGAACACGTGGCCTCGCTCATCAACGCCTCTCCCGATGAAATTATTTTTACCAGTTGTGGTACCGAAAGTGATTCCACGGCTATCTGGGCCACAATTTCATCCATCCCGGACAAAAAGCACATTATCACTTCACGGGTCGAACACCCTGCGGTCAAAAACCTGTATGAACACCTGGCTAAGAAAGGCTATAAAGTCACATTCGTACCGGTTGATCGTCAGGGTATTCTAGACCTTGATTTTCTTTATGATCACCTCACAGAAGACACGGCCCTGATCAGTATCATGTGGGCCAACAATGAAACCGGTGTCATATACCCCATCGATGAAATTGCACGGGCAGCCAATGACAGGGGCATCGTTGTACACACAGATGCGGTCCAGGCTGTGGGCAAGATACCAGTTGATGTGCAAAAAACCGGTGTCGACCTGTTGTCCCTTTCCGGGCACAAAATCCATGCACCCAAGGGGGTTGGGGCACTTTATGTGAGAAAAGGAACCAAGTTTACCCCCTTTCTCATCGGCGGCCATCAGGAAAATGGACGTAGAGGCGGCACCGAAAACGTGGCGAACATCGTCGGTCTCGGAAAAGCCAGTATGCTGGCAGCAGACCTTCCGAAGACCGCCATGACCGAAGTAGGGCGATTGCGGGACAAACTCGAACAGGGCCTGATCAGCCGTGTTCAAAATTCTATGATCAACGGTGACCCAACATCACGGCTTCCCAATACCACGAATATCAGTTTCGAATATATTGAAGGAGAGTCCATCCTCTTAATGATGAATGAACTGAACATCTGTGCATCCTCTGGATCTGCATGTACATCGGGATCACTTGAGCCATCTCATGTTCTAAGGGCCATGGGAATCCCTTTTACGGCCGCTCACGGATCCATACGTTTCAGCTTGAGCCATTACAATACCCAAGAAGAAATGGACTTTATTGTCGATAAAATGCCCCCCATCATCGACCGTTTGAGACAGATGTCGCCATTCTGGAATCAGGGGAAACCGGATGAAACCATGCTGACAGGAGGGGAATGCCCCCTATAAGGAAGTGCGCCTATGTCGACGGAAAAACATGCCGCAAATCATGCTGCTTGTAAAATAGATGCCCGGTCCTTATCCCATTACCGCGGCAGACTACCGGAAGTAGCTGAGAAAATCATTGCCAAGTGCAACGATGGTGAATGCTACAACCATATCGACTATGAGCCGATACCGTCAAAAACATCTGTCATCGATATTGTGCAGCGCTTACGGGAAATCCTGTTTCCGGGTTATTTTACACGGGAAAAATTGGACCCGGTGAACCTGACCTACAGCATAGGTCAAACCGTTTCGATACTGTTCGACCAGCTTTCAGAGCAGATCTGCCACAGCGTCCGGCATGATTGCTTTCGCTATGACCAGGAGTGCAGTGAATGTGCCCAAACAGCCAATGAAGTCGCTCTTGGGTTCCTCGAATCCATATCCGAGTTGCGCGAAATCCTGGCAACAGATGTGGCAGCTGTTTATGCAGGTGATCCTGCAGCCAAAAGCACCGATGAAATTATCTTCAGTTATCCTGGGGTGTTTGCGTTGATGATCTACAGGGTAGCACACAAACTCCACGAGATGGCAGTGCCGCTGCTTCCCCGCATCATGACCGAATACGCGCACAGCATTACCGGAATCGACATCCACCCAGGTGCTGAAATCGGTCAGGGTTTTGTCATCGACCATGGAACAGGCGTGGTGATCGGTGAAACAACGGTTATCGGAAAAAACGTCCGCATCTACCAGGGTGTCACCCTGGGTGCGTTGTCTTTACCCATGGATGCCGGGGATCGATTCCGCGGTGTCAAGCGACACCCCACCATTGAAGACAATGTTATCATCTATTCCGGGGCTACTATTCTTGGCGGAGAAACCGTCATCGGAGCAAGATCGGTGATCGGCGGAAATGTGTGGCTGACCGATTCGGTTCCCCCCGACACCAAGGTCATCATGAAAAAGCCCGAATTAATCTACATGTCCTCGAATGACGAGGAATAGTCACCCGCCGTCATCTGATGTTCTGTTTTATTTGTCTTAATAAGACACCTCTTTAATATAAACCAGCGCGTTACTTTGACAATCACTAAAGCAACCATTATTGACTGCTGCCGCACACTAGCAGCCATCTTAAAAATAAGATTTTGTAATAATGTTCCGAAAATAGGATGGCGGCATAAGGGTTTGTAGCAGAAAAACGATCCTCAATCGGAACGTTTTTCTGACAACCCCTATAAAGTCAAGGCGAGCTCAAGTTTCAACCCGCAATAATACTACAGTATTTTGAGGAGTTGAAACGAGAGCACAACGCAGGATTTGAGCAAAAAGATATTTTTGAGATAACTTCTAATAATCAAAGGAGGCTCGCATGAATATATTTCCCAGAATTCAAAACACCATCGGAATAACCCCCCTGGTTCGGATTGGAAACATGGCCAAGGAATCGGACTGTGACATTCTTGCCAAACTCGAGTATTTTAATCCTCTTGGAAGCGTTAAAGATAGAATTGCCGCATCCATGATAGACACGGCCGAACGTGAAGGACTTATTGGGCCCAAAACCCTGATCGTCGAACCCACCAGCGGGAATACCGGCATCGCTCTCGCATTTATTTGCGCGGCAAAAAGATATCGGCTCTGCCTCACCATGCCGGAAACCATGAGCCTTGAACGCAGAAAACTCCTGAAGCACCTGGGCGCCAAACTCATTTTGACACCGGGCCCCGACGGAATGAAAGGGGCCATTCAAAAAGCCACTGAAATACTGTCCGAATGCATTCATGCCGAACCAGTTCAAAAACCCAGCCAATCCGGCAATACACAGAGAGACTACTGCCAGGGAAATATGGGACGACACCGCTGGAAGCGTGGATATTTTCGTCTCCGGTGTCGGAACCGGCGGCACCATCACCGGTGTTGCCGAAATGATCAAGCAAAAGAAACCGTCTTTCAGAGCCGTAGCGGTTGAGCCTGCCGATTCTCCGATCCTTTCCGGTGGGAACCCCGGACCCCACAAGATACAGGGTATTGGGGCCGGCTTTGTCCCGGAGGTTTTGAACACCGCCATTATCGACGAAGTCGTCACCGTCACCAATGACGAAGCTTTTGAAACAGCCAGGAAACTTGCCAGCACAGAAGGCATCCTGTGCGGAATCTCATCCGGCGCTGCCATGGCAGCGGCGCTGAAATTGGCTCAAAGAAAAGAGAACCAAGGCAAACGGATGGTTGTGGTGCTACCCAGTACGGGTGAGCGCTATATCAGCACCCCACTGTTTCAGTAAATTGAGACAGGAATGTATCACAAATGGGATGATACACCCGGAACAGGCGGGTCACAAAACTCCTTTCCGTTTTTCTTAAGAGGATCTATAATCATCTCTTCAATACGTGTGAATCAGGAAAACCTGCGGGATTCAGTGCATTGGGCGCCCATTGGATAATAGTCCCGCTGTTGAATCCAAACTTTTTACGGTTTTGTAAGAATAATCCCCGGTGACAACCCTCCCTGGCATGCATTTTGATAGGTAAATAGGGTGATGACCGTTTTGCTCGGGTTGTTTGGTCGGCATTGAGCGTCTGATTGATTCAGTGCCATGAAAGATACACACAACTAGAAGCCATCTCAAAAATTAGATTTTAGTTTAAAGTCAAGGCGGGCTCAAGTTTCAACCCGCAGGAATACTACAGTATTTTGAGGACTTGAAACGAGAGCACAACGCAGAATTTGAGCAAAAAGATATTTTTGAGATAACTTCTATATAGCCGGAGTCAATAGATCCGTGAAGCCTTGCGACAACAATTTAAAAAAGGCCATTCATCTGACCGATGAGATGATTGAACTGTCAAACACCGGGGATGCCGAAAGAGAAGACACTGGCTGTGGTATTCTTTACGGTATCATGCGCGATGCTGCCTATAAGATTCGAAAACTGGCGGAAACCGAACGTGAAAAACACGTCAAAAAAGGGTGGTGGCACGAAGATAGCAAAACATAGATGTCGGTTGAAAGTATTATAGGAACAACCGCAACCCTATGAATAAAAATCACACCGGATCCTTTCCGGGGTGCTTATGTTCTATAGGGGTTGTAGACGTTCCGATTGAGGACCGTTTTTCTGCTACAAACCCTTATGCCGCCATCCTATTTTCGGAACATTATTATGACAAGCGGTATAAATCACGTTGAACGATTCACGTTAACAACAACACCTAAAAGAAGGAGACATTAAAATGGCAGAAAGGTCTGAAGTTTACAAATGTGCACTTTGTGGCAATATTGTACAGGTAATGCACGGCGGTGCCGGCGAATTGGTCTGCTGCGGACAACCCATGGCCAATCTAAAAGCCAACACGGTTGATGCTGCAACAGAAAAACATGTGCCCGTGGTTGAAAAAGTGGATGGTGGTGTCAAAGTCAAAGTCGGTGATGTTGCCCATCCCATGGAAGAAAAACATTACATCGAATGGATTGAAGTCCTTGCAAACGGCAAGTCCTATGTTCAGTTCTTGAACGCCGGTGACGTGCCTGAAGCTGTTTTCAACCTGGATGCAGCTGCAGTTGCAGCACGTGCTTATTGCAACCTACATGGTCTTTGGAAAGGATAGAGAACAATGCTGACAGAGAAAGTTCAAATTGCTCTGAACGGTCAATTTAATGCAGAGCTCTATTCTTCTTACCTCTATCTTTCTATGCATGCCTATTTCAAATCCATCAACCTGGATGGATTTGCAAACTGGATGTACCAGCAAGCAAAGGAAGAGCTTGTGCATGCAATGAAATTTTACAATTTTATCAACCAGAGAGGCGGCAGAGCCAAGACAGCTGCTGTGGACGAACCGCCTTCGGAATGGGCTTCGCCTTTAGCTGTATTTGAGGAAACCCTTTCTCATGAACAAAAAGTAACCGGACTGATTAACACTCTGGTTGAAGTTGCCAACGAAGCACATGACCATGCGACCCAAATTTTTTTACAGTGGTTCGTAACGGAACAGGTGGAGGAGGAAGAGAGCGCCGGTGGTGTGCTCGAACAACTGAAACTTATGAAGGGTCATGCCGGCGGACTGTTCATGATTGACCGCGAACTGGAAAAACGAACTAGCCCCACAGGAGTAACTGAACTGGAGTGATACTTGCACCAACACACTATTGGCTGTAAGTGTTACAACTCACTTACAGCCAATGGCTGATAAAAAGGAGGTGATTCATATGCCCAGCTGGAAATGTTCAAAGTGTGGATATGCACTCGAATCCGACACGTACCCGAATGAATGTCCGTCATGCAAGGAGAAATGCGAATTCCTGGACAACACCTGTTATACACCTGATTGCCAGTATGATGGAACAGATAAGCGGATCGGTTAATAAAATCGTAGAACGATTTTATGAAACGCGACGTTGTCGCTCCAGAACCAAAGATAAGAATTCCTTAGGGTTGGAGATTCCTATTCGTTTGCTGCGAGATTCTTCAATTCATCCCGCGCTGCAAGCAACGGGGAATTCACAATTTAAATAAGCGACTTTGTCGCGATTAATAAAATCGTGCAACGATTTTATTTGGAGAACTGAAATGGGAAAAGTACTTGTTGTCTATGCCACACGCACGGGTGAAACAGAACGAATCGCAAATCTCATTGCCGAGGGGATACGTATGGAGGGCAGTGAGGCAAGTGTAAAAAACGTGAAAGAAGTGAAAACCGAAGCAGATCTCCAGGCTTATGATGGATATGTTTTCGGGTCTGCAACCTACCATGGCGACATGATGCAGGGCATGAAAACCATGCTCTTTCTGGCAGAAAAGGCAGGACTCGAAAACAAGGTTGCCGGGGCTTTCGGTGCATTTGGCTGGAGCGGCGAAGCACCGGACAGGATTTTTGGAACCATGGAAAATGTTTTTCAGATGGATATGGTTTCAGGACCTATGCGCCTGAAGAGCAGCAGCCTGGGCGGCGGTGTTCAGATGGCACAGGATTATGGAAAGCAGATTGCTTCAAAGCTATAAAGTGTTCTATATAAGTTAGTCCGATCGATTAGCACAACAAAAGATAAAGCGACAAACCATTACCAGGAGGTGACCATGTCTACACCACAGCATTGCCCGGGCTATGAGCAGTTTAAACATCTGAAATCGTTTGAGTGCAAATGTCCGTCCTGCGGCGAGATCAAGGAAATATTTTCGGACGAATTCAACAAAACCCATCTCTGCCAGAGTTGCGGTAAGGAGATTGATTTCGACCAGTGTACATTGTCAGGCGGCAAATAGGTCTACATTTGTACTCCAGCGCAAGGGAAAGGGCTCTTTTCTTTTCCCCGGTCCTGAGAAACCGAAAACTTTGCCCCGCAGCGGGGAATAAAATCGTAGTACGATTTTATAGAACGCGACGGTGTCGCTCCGATGCGAAAGGCTAAATTCCCATCCCTGCTGCAAGCAGCGGGGAATTCACGTTTAATCACAGGAGTAATTGATGCTCAAAAAAAAGTGGGTGGGTGGTATTATCCTCGTTGCTTTCATTTCAACCATTGGCTTTGCCATGGAAAACAAAGGAGCGGAAAAAATACAGATCGATGGCGGCTCCAGGGGTGCGATTCCTTTCCCGCATCGTAGCCATCAAGACAGTCTTGGAGACTGCAATATCTGTCACTCCATGTTTCCACAGGAGCCGCAATCCCTTGCCAAGCTTAAAGAAAATGGGCAGATGAAACCCAAGAATGTCATGAACAAGTTGTGTATCAAGTGCCACAAGGCAGAAAAGAAAGCCGGCAACAAAGCCGGCCCCACGACCTGCTCAAAATGTCATATACGATAATATTGTAAAACCTAAGATGATCGTTCAAATTTTAAGAATGGTGGATGGTTTCCATGCTGGTGATAGGTCTACAGGGAAGTCCCAGAAAAAAAGGCAGTTCCGACTATCTTTTAAAGGCTTTCATGACGGAAGTCGAAAAGACGGGTGTCGAAGTTCAAAT
>RCNC010001382.1_pt1 | contig 16263 bp, 17 predicted proteins | sample 2041301 | NCBI WGS metagenome assembly RCNC01 (sample SAMN09708231, study PRJNA481090) | Marine sediment metagenome, whole genome shotgun sequencing project. | biome: marine sediment; feature: ocean; material: sediment; isolation source: Sewage treatment plant 13A marine sediment (STP13A) ... | reverse complement strand
TTGGTTGCCTATGTGTTGGAATGCGAACCATGATATGCCTCTAGTGATAATCAGTTATTTCTACGTTCATGGGACCCACCTCGCCCCACACAAAACAAATTCGGTATTGTTCATTGATACGAATGCTGTGTTCAGTTTTTCTGTTACCTGAAAGCTTTTCAAGGCGATTACCCGGTGGAACCTTGAGTTCATCCAGTTGCTGAACAGAATCGATCTGATCCAGTTTTCTTGATGTAATTCGCCAAAGTGTTTGTGGACAGGCCTTTCGGGCAGCCTTTGAATTAACACCATTGAAAATATCTTCAGTAGCTTGATCTTTGAACGATACAATCATAAGAACATGATAGCACGGATTCCATGCTATAGAAGTTTAGTGGGTATTCTGGCATAACCTGGTTTAACTACTTGAAATTGTTATGCTCTACCAGAGATAGAGGCTCCTGCGCCCACACCTACACTGGTGTCTTGGTAGTAAAAAACTGAGCAAAGGGCTAACCTGAAAGTATAAATCCAAAAAACCAGGTGGAGAAAACGATAGTGAGTGACGAGCAGACTTACCAGGGAAGCTGTTTTTGTGGAGCAGTTGAATTTACCGTAACAGGAGAGCCAACTGCAATGGGCTACTGCCATTGCGAGTCGTGCGTGTGGTGAAGTGTGTCCGGGATTAGAATAAGGGTGGCGTTGGCCGCTGATTCAGAGGAAATCAGTGAACTGATCTCAGGTCTTTCTGCAAAATTCATCATCGGGAAGTTTTCGTCTACTGGCAGAGCACATCTGTTGAGCACCATGACACCGCAGGCGATTAAGAAGTATATGCAATCCGGCTATAGATACCACGTTGCCGAAATGGATGGCAGTCTCGTTGGTGTTGTGGCTGTGAAGGGCAACAAGCACCTCTATCACCTTTTTGTAGCGGAAGAATATCAACGTCAGGGTATTGCAAGAAAATTATGGCAGCTTGCGATGGAAGAGTGTCTCGACAACAAGAGTACCGGTGAGTTTACTGTCAATTCTTCTGAATACGCACGGGATGTCTATAAACGACTCGGTTTTGTGTCCCGGCCAGGTGCACAGATTAAAAATGGTGTGGTATTTTTTCCGATGAGTTTGCAGGCAGGTCAAAAAAACCGACAATAAGAGCGCTGAAAACTGGAGTAGTCTTTATGTCTGAACAGAAAGTCACCGGCAGCTGCCTGTGTAACAAAGTACGTTATGAAATCACTGGAAACATGGGTGTGTTTCAATATTGTCATTGCTCGCGTTGCAGAAAAATTACCGGCAGTGCCCATGCTTCCAACCTGTTCGTGGCTCCCGCTGACTTCAAGTGGTTGAGTGGTGAAGATTGGGTCGGACGATATGATCCAGCGGATTCAAAATATTTTGCCACGTGTTTCTGCAAGAATTGTGGTTCGTCATTGCCGTGGCTGTCCAAGAGCGGAAGAGTGGTCATTATCCCGGCCGGGACACTCGATGGGGACCCTGAAATTAAGCCATCACAGAACATTTACTGCGGATCAGGAGCAGATTGGTATGTCCACGCCAGCACATTGCCTGAGAACGAAGAAATGCCACCTCGAAAGTCGTAGGGTGGGTAATTTATTACTCACGCAATTACCCACGCAATTACTCACGCAATTACTCACGCAATTACTCACGCAATTACTCACGCAATTACTCACGAGTCTGGCATGGGTTTTAAATCGTGGGTAACAAGTTACCCACCCTACGGGTAAAATGCCTGCATGTTGAACAAAATTTTGATTCTTATCATTGGTCTGTTGCTCAGTTTTGAGCTTGCCGCGCAGGCACCACAGGATGTGGAGGTGACCGTCTACCTGATTGATATTGAGGAAGTAGACAGTCGCACACAGAGCTTTACCGCAAATTTGTTTGTTTCATTACGTTGGCTTGACCCTGCTCTGGCCCATGATGGTCCGGGCTCAATAGGCGTGCCGCTTGACGATATCTGGAATTACAATTTGCAGATTCTCAACCAGCAACGCCTCGTTAAGACTTTTATTGATAGCGCGAATATCACCCCCGAAGGATTGGTGACCGTGCGACAGCGTTACTGGGGTGGTTTTTCACAACCGCTGGATTTACAGGATTTTCCATTTGATTCCCAACGCCTGCAAATAAAACTGGTCCGTTCGGGTGTCGTGGGTTCAACTCCAAATTTCATCATATCACCGGATTCGGGTCTGGCCAATCAGTTGAAGATTCCTGACTGGCAGGTGCTGGATTGGAAGATCGTGCCCGAGAACCTTCCAATTGGTCGGGATGGAAGGACGGTTCCGTCCGTGGTACTTACGGTTGATATCAAGCGGTCTGTCAGTTTCTTTACCCTCAAAGTCATCCTTCCATTGATGCTGATCGTGGCGATGTCCTGGTTGGTATTCTGGATTGGCCCTGATCTGATGGCATCCAAGATCAGTGTAGGTGTAACCACGATGTTAACCCTGATTGCCTATCGTTTTGCCATTGGCGGGATGGTGCCCCGATTATCATTTTTGACCGGGTTGGACTACTTTGTCCTGGGTTCTTCGGTACTTGTGTTTTTGACCCTGATGGTAGTGGCTTTCACGGCTTACCTGATTGAAAAAGAAAGATTGGAACAGGCGCGGAGATTGGATCGCATATCGCGCTGGATGGCTCCATTGTTATTTTTGGCAATGGTTTTGCAGACTCTGTGGTTGCAATGGGGCCAGCATTGAAGAAAGGGATCCGGTTACCTCTTTTACGGGTTAAGAAATTCAGCGCGTGTGTGAATATTCTCTCTGAAACACCCTCCCAGTGCGGTTGTGCTGGTTTGCGAGTTGGTATCCATCACTCCACGTGATTTAACACAATAATGAGTGGCGTCGATACTCACCGCCACATCCTCTGTACCCAGCAACACCTGCAATGCAACCAGTACCTGGCGTGTCAGGCGTTCCTGGACCTGCGGGCGCTGTCCAAAAAAGCGTACGATCCGATTGATCTTGGATAGACCAATGATCGTGTCTTTCGGAATGTAGGCCACTTTGGCCACACCATCGATGGTTACAAAATGATGCTCGCAGGTGCTGGTCAGGTCAATATTACGGATTTTCACCATCTCATCTGCACCCATCTTGTTTTCGATCAGCGCTAGTTTTGGAAAGTGCCGGTAATCCAGTCCGGAGAATATTTCATGGACATACATTTTCGCAATGCGATGTGGGGTTTCCGCCAGGCTGTCATCGCTCAGATCGAGCCCCAACGTTTCGATCACCTGGGTCATCAGGCCGCTGATATGCTCGTATTTTTGCTCGGCGCTCAAGCCCGTTTCGACCATCGGTGTTTCCAGTCCACGTTCGATCAGTGTGTTTCGAACCAGGATGGCTTCGGCGCTGAGGGCAACATCCTTATTGGGCATGCTACTGCTGAGATAAACCGGGTTAACACTCATGATGCTTTCTCCAGGTAATTGTGAATGCTGGCGGTGGTGCTTTGATGCTCCAACGTCAATGAAACGGAATCTGCAAAACGCAGGGTATGGGGTTTGTCAGTCCTAATCATAATTATAATTATACATTAATTATACAATAATTATCAAATAATGTTTATATGTGACTACAAAGTGTTTTAATAGTGTACAATAACTATACGAAATAGCATTGATCTCGAAAGGAAATTGACATGAAAACCATAAATATCACCCTTTGGGCCCTATTTGCGATCTTGATGACAGGAAATCTGATGGCAATTGAAGAAGCTGAATACACCGTTTTGTTAAAAGATGAAACGCTTGAAATACGTCAATATGCACCCTCGATTGTTGCTGAAGTCATTGTTAATGACAATTTTGAAGATGCTTCAAATAAAGCATTTCGAAAACTGTTTAAGTACATATCAGGCAGTAATTCCAGTCGCAGCAAGATCGCTATGACCGCCCCGGTTTCCCAGGAATCACAATCCGAAAAAATTGCCATGACCGCACCCGTTGGTCAACGTGCGGCGGAGCAAGGCTGGGCAGTCAGTTTCATGATGCCGGCCTCCTACACCATGGATACCATTCCTCTACCCGAAGATGCCTCGGTAAAGCTCAGGGAAGTCCCCGCCTACCGTGCTGCGGCGATTCGCTATTCTGGTACTTGGAGTGAAAAAAATTATAATAAACAATTGGTTATACTGAATAATTGGATTGATCAGAATAAGCTTGAGGCAACGGGTATGCCCCTTTGGGCGCGTTATAATGCACCTTTTACACCCTGGTTTATGCGCCGGAACGAAATTCTGGTACCTGTCACCATTTAGGGTTGATTCTGTACTGAATTACGTGGGAATGAGAAAAAGGGATCCGGTTCCCTGTTGTTGACTGGAAGTCCGGATCCCTCAAATAGAATGACTGGGTGATTGTTGTTCTGAGTTTTCGGGTTTGATCATCACCAGGTCCGCACGCTCCAACCAAGACTACTGCGCTGTCCTGACCTTTGCTGTCTCCGTTGGCGACGCAAACGCCTCTCCTGCACTTCAGACTGGCTGTAGTCGCTCGCATTTGCAGCAGGTTGAACACCTGTCACCGTAACAATGGCCTGCACAGGGGCGACATGACGGATCAGGTTCCGGTACGATCTTGCGATTCTGTTTATTAACATTTGCTTATCTCCTTTGCGGATTTTTCTCATCCGCCTATATAATGAATTTATAAATCACACTTCTATGAAACATGCGCTGTAACTTATTAAAGTAGCGCACCTTTCGATTGACAATACTAGAGATAGAATTGAATAATGACTAACGGTATTTATTAATTTCAAGTTAAGAAAAACTTAACCATCATGCCAACAATTCCTTTAAATGCACTGCGCACATTCGAAGCCGTGGCCAGCCGGCTCAGCTTTACCCGTGGGGCAGAGGCACTCAACGTGAGCCCCGCTGCCGTGAGTTCACAGATACGTGCGCTGGAACAACGACTAAACCAGACCCTGTTTCTCCGACATGGCCGCCAGGTGACGCTCACCGAGGCGGGTAACAAGCTGCTTCCGGGTGTCCAGCGTGGTCTGGCTGAACTACGCCAGGCCGTTGAGGTGGTTAACCAGGATAGTTACGAAGGGGTGTTGAACATCAGCATGATGCCGTCGTTTCTGCAGAAATGGTTGATGCCACGCCTGGTGGGTTTTTACAGCTCAGAACCTGACATCGACCTGCGTATCAACGCCGACAATTCCAACGTGGACTTCGATCAGAGTGATATGCACGCTGCCGTGCGTTTTGGCGCGGGTAAATGGCCGGGACTGGAGGTTCTGAAACTTACTGATGACTGGATACTGCCGGTCTGCAGTCAACAGTTGCTTGACGAAACCGGTCCGGTCACGTCAGTGGCGGACCTGCAGCAACGCAAGTTGCTGTTCGTGGAAAGCGAAATGTGGGATCCCTGGTTCCGGGTGATGGGGAAAAGCAATCGTGACAAGCGCTGGTCGATGTTGAACGATTCAATCAGTGTTCTGATGGCAGCCGAACAGGGGGAGGGTATCGCGCTCAGTCGTTGGTCACTGGTGGCACGCGACATCGAGGCCGGACGCCTGGTGCGCCCGATTGATGCAGTCGTCAAAGCCGATTGGTCCACTTATTTTGTGGCACCGCCACACTATTTCGACCTGCCGAAAGTTGCGGCATTTCGTGAATGGTTGATGGATCAATTCAGTCGTTTTGAGCTACCTGAATGACTCGAGAGATTTAACCCGCAAATCAATGGGTTCAAGGTAAAGTAACAGGGTAGCCCTTTGGGTAGAACTTATTCAAGAGGTTGACAGGTCAATTGACCAAGACACAACAATGGCGTAATGACAGCAAAGTAAACCCTTAGCTGATTTTATTTTCGCAGTGAGGCTAACCTAAGCCTCGCCACCCCCGTCTATACTTCTGAAATGAGCCAAACCGAACAAAAAATAATACGCAGAGCCGCAAAGGGAGACCGTGCGGCTTTTCGTGAACTGGTACTTGAGCACAGTCATGCCATGTTTCGGTTGGCCTGGCGCTTAACCAGTGATGAAACCGCCGCCGAGGATATCGTGCAGGAAGCCTTTATCAAGGCCTGGCGGAAGATCGGTGAATTCAGGATGGATTCAAGTTTTAAATCCTGGCTACACCGGATCACGGTCAATACGGCAATGGATTACCTGCGAAAACATCTCAGGCGTAAGCAGTTTGAAACACAAGAACCTGAATATGAAACCGCCGAACGGGCAGGGGTAACACCGGACACCGGCACCCAAATCGATATCAGCACACAGACACAGGTAGCCATGATGGAGCTCAGCGAGTCTGAGCGAACAGCCCTGTTATTGAAACACTATGAAGGCCATTCCATCAAGGAGGTTGCCCACATCATGGAAATAACCACGGGTGCCTGTAAACAGAATATTTTCCGCGCAGTTAAGAAGATGCGCGTAGCACTAAGACCACTGGTGGCGACATGAGAAAAATTACTGACGACGACCTGACACTATTGTTCTACGGCGAACACGAAGACCCGGCCCTGGCCGCCCTCGTAGCAGAATCAGAACTGCTGTGCGCGCGTTATGACGCTTTATGTTCAGAGCTCAAACTGGCCGATGCCTATCAACCACCGCAACGTGGGGACGACTATGGCTCGGAAATCTGGCAACGGATTTCACCTCAGTTGGATGGCGGATCTGCCAAATCCGGCAATCCTATCAGCACCTGGTTGTCGTCAATTTTTCGACCACGATTCAGCCTGGCCGGTGCCCTTTCGATGGTGTTGGTTGCGGTGCTGGCTTTTACGCTGGGCCGTAATGGCGGGCAGGAGATCAACATGACTCCCGGTAATGTACCGGACGGTACTGCCGTTGCACTTGCCGGTATAGATTCCAAACGGCTTTTAACCCATTCGGTATCCGGTCACCTCGAGCAGGTCAACCTGGTACTGACCCAATTTGCCAATGCCTCGGATGCAAGCGCCTCCGAGGCTGAATATGCCACAGACATGCTGGTTGCCAACCGTTTATACCGCAACGCAGCAGTCTCACGGGGTAATCACAAACTTGCCGCATTCCTGGCCGAACTCGAACCATTACTGATCGAAATGGCCCATGAAGCCCAATCGGGCTCGCCGGCAACCCGCGAACGTATGCAACAAGAGGTCCGGGACGGCCTTTTATTCAGGGTTCGCGTCATGAACAAGCAACTTAATAAACCTGAAATATCGGTTTAAGGACACGATTATGTTAATCACGAAATTCTTGAAAACATTTATTCTGACCACGGTGTTGGTAACCGTTACAGCCCTGGCTCAGACCCCTTACGACGAAGGCCAGAAAGCCTTGCGTGAACAAAACTGGACCGAGGCGGCAGAGCAGTTCCAAAAGGCCATCAAAGCAGATAAGAAAACCGCCGATGCTTCCATGTACTGGCGTGCGCATGCCCTCTACAACTCGGGACGCAACAAGGAAGCAGAGCGCCAGGTCAAAACACTGGAACGCAAATACCCTGATAGCCGCTGGATAAAGGAAGCGCAGGTTTTACAGATCGAGCACGATGGTTCCGCGCAGGTACTGGCAGCGGCCAACGATGAGTCCGTGATGGATGAAGAATTGCGCATGTTTGCACTGATGCAGCTAATGGAGCGTGATCCGGAACGCGCCCTGCCACTGGTGATGGATATGCTCAAGAATACTGACTCGAAGAGTGTCAGCAGCGACATGTTGTTCCTGTTGGGTATGAGCGAAGACCCGAAGGCCCAGCAAATGATTGCAGAGATCGCACGTGACAGCGATAACCCGCGTTTGCAGGTGGATGCTGTGCATATGCTTGGTATTGCCTCCAATCAGCCTTCAATGGCACTGCTTAAAGAGTTATACAAGGAATCAGACAGCGATGATGTAAAAGAAGCCGTGATCCAGGCCCATATTGTCAGTGACGAAACAGCTACCCTGGTTGAAATACTTAAATCCGAAGATAACCCGAGATTGCAACGGGAAATTATTCATGCACTGGGGGTTATGGATGCCACCGAGGAACTGAACAGGATTTACCCGACATTAACAGACAAGAAATCCAAAGTTGCGACCCTGGAGGCATTCTTCCTGGCAGGTGATACCGACACTTTACGGCAGGTTCTCAAAACTGAAACTGATCCCGATCTGCGCAGAACAGCCATTCACGGTATTGCGATGGAAGATGACAGTGATGCGGCGCAGATACTCGAGTCGGTATACGACAATGCGAGTTCAGTTGAGGAGAAAAGGGTGGTGCTCGAAGCATTGCTCATGATAGAAGATGCCGAAGAACTGGCCATGAAGATTGTTCGCACTGAGACAGACCCCGGTCTGCGGCGACAAGCGATTGAAATGCTGGGTGTAATGGAGGCAACCGATGAAATCGCCGAGCTTTATGCAACGATCGATGAGGTCGAGCTTCGTAAAGCGGTGCTGGATTCCATGATGATCGCCGATGACACCCAAGGGTTGGTCGAAGTACTAAAAACTGAAACCGATCCTGAAATGCGGGCTGCTGCCATCCAGGCACTGGCTGTGGTTGATGATGATGAAGTCGCTGCCGATTACCTGATCTCACTTTACCCGAACGGAACGGTCGACGAAAAACAGGCGGTTATCCAGTCCATGATGATTATGGATCATACCGAGGGTTTGATCAGCCTGCTGAAAGTGGAGACGGACCCGGAGAGAAAGCGTGAAATGCTGCAAACGCTGACCCTGATGGATTCGGAAGAAGCGGATGAATACCTGTTTGAACTGCTGGAGGACAAATGATGAAGGCTTTATGGTTGGGACTGGCCCTGGCGATCGTAAGCGTTCAAGCCTCAGCCCAGGTGGGTGAGTGGCACGACGCCGACGTCATCGAAAAAACTTCGATCACCGACCCGGCAAAGGTGGTCAAAGACACGGAGGGTCAATGGCTGGCCTTTAGCATGCCGGTATTGGAAGGAACCCGCTCGCCGTGTTGTTGGAAAGGCCGCTGGAATGACAAGGGGGCTGGCATGGGTGAGGTCGGCTGTAGTCTGGATAGTACGCACCAAAGCTATGGTTCTGGCTCTGACTCCCCGTATGCTGAAGAAGTCATTGTCTTCAGCAAGATACGCGATGGAAAGGTACAGGACCTTCGTGTTTACGGCGAATCGTGCCCGCTTGAAACCAACGGCGCCCGTATAACCTGGATAGGCGGTGTTGATACCGATGCCGGGCTGGATTGGCTGGAGAATGTTGCCCGTCTGGACGAGCACGGCGCAGCGCTTTATGCATTTGCACTACACAGCAGTACAAAGGCAGGTAAACGCCTTTACTCACTGGCCAAAGAAACAGGTAGTGATGTATCCGAAGAGGCGATCTTCTGGCTCGGAGAAGCCCGCGGTGAAGAAGGCTTCAAGCTGTTAAAGCGCTTGCTCGCGGAGCTACCGACGGGAGACAGTCGACGTAAAATCAATTTTGCATTGTCCCAGAACAACACACCTGAAGCAGCTGAACTGCTGTTTGAAATAAGCAAATCGGATTCAGATCCTGAGCAACGTGGTGAAGCCATGTTCTGGCTGGCGCAGGAGTACCCACAGCGGGCACAGGACTGGTTGCTGGAGGTGATCAACACCGAGCAGGATGAAGATGTACTGGAGCAGGCCGTGTTCGCTATCTCGCAGTTGCCGGATGAAGTTGGCGACCAGATGCTGCTGGATCTGGCAAAAAGTAATCAAACCCCACGTGCAGTGAGACGCCAGGCACTTTTCTGGCTGGCGCAATCTGACAACGATGACAGCATTGCCGCATTGACAGCATTGCTGACACGTTAACAAAGACTTATTAGCAGCTGGCTTATGGCAGCATCATGCTCCTTATGGTGAAGAACAGCATGGCTGCCATCAGTGCTGATGCCGGTACGGTGATCACCTAGCTTGGTCATATTGGCAAACAGTGTCGGGGTGTGTTGGGTAAGATTAAATATGGATGTGTTTTGGGACTATTGATAATTTATGCGTGTCGCGACTTTCGTTTTTCCTCTAACATCCGCATATGACATTCACTTCTAAAATTCTGCTGGGTTTATTCCTCGGTATCTCACTGGGCCTGTTTTTTGGTGAAATTGTTTCACCCCTGGAAGTAGGTGGGCGCATTTTTATTGGCATGCTACAAATGACGGTGTTGCCATACATCATCCTCTCGCTGGTTATCAATCTTGGCCGTATTACCTGGGCTGAAAGCCGTGGTCTTCTGCTTACACTGATCGCCGTGTTTTCGATATTCCTGATCCTGGGCGCCGTAGTACTTTTCTTGTCACCAGTCGCATTCCCACCCATGGAATCAGCTTCTTTCTTCAAGACATCACTTGTGGCCCCACCTCCAGTCATGGATCTTGTTAGCCTATACGTTCCTTCCAATCCATTTTCTTCAATGGCCAACAACCTGGTTCCCGCCGTGGTGTTGTTCAGCATTTTTGTCGGCATTGGCCTGAGTAGCGTGCCGGGAAATGGTCACCTTTTAGATGCATTGGACGTTCTGGCGGATGCGTTGAACAAGGTCAACAAGCTGATGATCCAGCTCACACCTTATGGTGTATTTTTTATTGCTGCGTCCACGGCTGGCACCCTGTCTATGGAAGAGGTGGTCAGACTACAGGGTTTTATCATTACCTATACATTGTTGGTGCTGGTGATGTCCTTCATCATCATGCCGCTGTTCCTGACAGCATTGACGCCATTCAAGGCACGGGATCTGCTGGGGTCGACCAAGGACTCACTAATCACCATTTTCGCCACGGCCAAGATTATCGTCCTGCTGCCACAACTCATCGATGATATTCTCAAACTGTTCAAGCGTTACGATCTTGATAGCGATACGATCGAACACGAGTCCCGGATCATTCTTCCGCTCGCTTATCCATTTCCGCACCTGGGCACTTACGTCATCCTGATGTTTATTGGTTTCGCAGCCTGGTACGTTGGCCGGCCACTGGACACATCGGACCAGCTCACACTTCAGGGCATGTCGATTTTTTCGAGTTTTATCTCACCACTGGTAGGTATTCCTTTCCTGCTGGACATTATGAGGCTGCCCTCTGACGTGATGGAACTGTTCATCGTTTCCACCGTGTATACCGACCGTATTCGCGTGGTACTGGGTGCCATGCACCTGATCGTGATGACGGTGATCGTATTGGCCATTCGGCGCGGTGTGTTCCAACCAAACTGGCGCAAGCTTGCGATCGCGACAGTAATTTCGATCATCTCCCTGCTGGTTGTCCTGTTGGGAACACGGGCCTACCTGACAAGCGCTACGGCCGGGGGATACCAGGGCTACGACCAATTATTGCATATCAAGTGGAAGGGTCGAACTGTAGAGGCCGTAAGCTACAAAGACAAATTACCACCTGCCGACCCGACCACTGTCAATCGTGGCCGCCTGGCTGCGATTGCGGAGCGCGGAACACTCCGTGTAGGTTACCTGCCCGACGCCCTTCCCTGGGCGTTCGTTAATGACCAGGGTCAGGTGACCGGATTCGACATTGAGTTAGCGAGCGAAATGGCTACAGATCTTGAAATCGGCCTGGAGGTCGTGCGGATTAATTTCAATCAAATTAATGATTTACTGGCTACAGGACAGATCGACATCGTGATGTCCGGATTGGCACGTACCCCGGGGCGCCTGCGAGAGTTTCGTTTCGCCGGGTCCCCCCTGGAATTGACCCTGGGTTTACTGGTGCCGGATCACCAACGTAAACGCTACGCCACAATCGAGCAGATTCGTGCACTGGAAGACCTCACCATTGGGATCGTCCAAAGCGATAATGCCTTCCAGCGTCGTTTACAGGATGCGCTGCCAAAAGCGACCATGCAGCATATTGAATCACCCCGACCCTTTTTGCGCGGTCAAAAACCAGATATGGATGCCGTGTTGTATTCCGCAGAAGGCGGTTCTGCCTGGACATTGATCTATCCGGACTACGCCGTCGTCGTACCACAACCGGTAAATGCTCGCCTGACTGCGGGTTTTATCGTGCCAAAAGCCGATGACGAATGGGCGCAATACGTAGATGAATGGGTGAAGTTGAACAAAACTGACGGCAATATTGACCGCCTGTTCAAACACTGGATACAAGGCCAGGGTGCTGTTCCTGATGAACCCCGCTGGTCTGTTATCCGGGATGTGCTTGGCTGGGTTGATTAAGCGTTATCCCAACACTACTCAGTCCGGTTCAACCCGTACCTTGAGGATGGCACGTGCACTGGCTTTTTCAACCGTAAACAGAAAACCGGACTCATTGATGCATTCATCGACCTTGGGAATATGACGCAGACGACCCAGCAACAAACCTCCGACGGTATGGAACTCCGCACTGGGGATACGCGCACCGAGTGCTTCATTCAAATCTGCAATTGACAGGCGCGCATCGACCAGGAAGCAACCATCACCGAGAGGTTCGAGCGTACGTCTATGACGTGTTTGATACTCTTCGAAGTGATAACCGACATCGATTTCCCCAACCACTTCCTCGACGATATCCTCCATGGTAATGATACCGACAGCCGAGCCAAATTCATCGACCACGATAGCCATGTGGTCTTCACGTTGGTGTAACTGTGGCAGCAACTGGTCGATGGTCTCCAGCGGAGAGACATAAAGCGGCTGCTTGATCAGGTCTGACACCTTTTGCTCGTTCATACCTGTCTCCATCAGATCCCATGTGGAGAGTGTCAGTACACCGACAATGTTGTTGGAGTTGCCTTCATACACAGGCAGGCGATTGTAGCCAAATTTACGTACCCGCTTAACCGCAGCAGCACGGGTTGCCTCCTGATTGATGACCTTTGTTTCGGTGATCGGAATCATGGCCTCTTTCACCGTGGTTTCGGCAAAGCGGATGACCCGACGAATACGGCCGCGATCAAAAGCACTCAGTGTGGCGCCGTGTTCGGCTTGTTCGACCAGTGTGAGCAATTGTTCCCTGGTAATGAAAAAGGTCTGATCGACTTTGCCGGCGCCGACCAGGCGTGCCGCAAGCCGCGCCAGCCTGGAAAAAATAAAAACAACCGGGTAAAAGAGATAGGAGGCCCAACGCAGTGGATAGATAATGATCGGCGTCAGTGTGTTGGACTTTTGCTGGTAGATACTCTTCGGAACGATCTCACCGAGGATCAGGAAAATCGGCGTGAAAAGCAGGAAGGCGTACAATTCGCCACCGTCGCCGACCAACTCAATCATCAACAGGGTACCAATCGTGGTAAGGGCGATGGTTGAGAGGTTGGTTCCCACCAGGGTCGTGCTCAACAGGACTTCCGGGTGACGGAACAGGTTAAGCGCCAGCCTGGCACCCTCGCTGCCCTGCTTGGCTTCATGGCGAAGCTTGATCTTATCTGAGTTGACCAGGGCAATTTCAGAACCGGAGAAAAACCCCTTCAGCAGCAACAGCAGCAACATAACGATCACAATGATGGCAAGTTCCATGTCTTAGCTCCCCTCTTCTTTGCTGCTTGTTGATTCCAGCGATTTGCTGGCAACGCTGGACTTGATATTGGCCTCTTCAAGCGCACCTTCATCATCCACCAGGCTTTCTGCACGCCCCTGTGCGATCTTTACGAGAGTCACGCGGTGTCCCTTCATCTTCAGCACGGTGGCAACGAGACCATCACCCAGATCAGCCTTGTCATTGACCTTGGGCAGGCGGTCGAGATGGCGAAAGACCACACCACCAATCGTGGTCATACGCGGGTCTTCGATTCCGAAAGTGGTCAGGTCATTAAAATCGGTCAGCTTCATATGGCCGGGCACAGTGTAAACATCGTTATCCTGCTCCCTGTAAAGTTCCTGGCCCACGACATCCTCGGAAATTTCGCCGAAGATGAAATTGATGACATCGCGCATCGTGATGAAACCGTCAACCCCACCAAACTCGTTTAGTACGGCCGCTGCGCGGACACGGTTGTCCTGAAAAAAATCAAACATCTCGTCAACATTTTTTGTGGATGGCACAACGATAGGTGGATGAATCAGGTCTTCAATCGAGTAATCCTCGAGATTCTCTCCATCGAGGATCAGGTTCATGATGTCCTCGGCGTGGATGAACCCTTCGAGATTGTCCCGGTTCTCCCTGTAGACAGGTACTCGCGGGTGCTTCCATCGCCGGAGCCTTTCGGCAACATCCGGGACCGACATATCGGCACGCAGGAAGTTCGTGTGAGTCCGGGGGGTCATGATTTCCACGACTTCCGTTTCACAGGCTTCCAGCAGATTGTCGATCAGAACACGTTCGGTGGCATCCAGCATCCCCTCCTCAGCCACATCCTCGATCAGGGTCTGAAAGGCCTCGGTATTAAGGATGTTCTCACTGGTGCGCTCTTCACCTACAACCACTGTGGTGATTCGGTCGGAGGCCATGCGGATCAGTGCCCGCAAAGGTGTAACAATTCTGACCCAGGCGGTCATCGGACCGGAAACCAGGCCGGCACTGACCCGGCTCGGGTTATTCACTGCAATCGTTTTCGGCGTCACTTCACCAAATAACAGGATCAGGGGGAACATGATCAAAAGATTGATCCAGCCCGCCCGCTCCGGGTCGGCGATCGCAAACAATATACCGACCATATTGACCGTTGCGGCCACGTTGACCAGTTCATTCCCGCACAGGATTGAAATAATCAGCCGTCGTGGTTGATCCAACAGGGCGTGCAGATTATCGGTCTGGGGGTGATGATCGCGCCGCAGTTTCTGCAGATCGAGTCGCGACAGTGAAAAAAGCGCCGTTTCCGAACCCGAGAAAAAAGCAGACAACAGTAAAAGAAACGCCTGTATTATCAAACGTATGATTATGTCTGGATCGCCCAGGCGATCCAGGTCAAAGCTGAAAAATGCTCCGATGTCCTGCCAGATCAGAGCAAGGCTGGTTAGCAGATCTTCCATATCCCTGCTTCCTTTCTGGACTGTCTGTTCCCAAAGTGGGGCCCTGCGGTTGAACCGTAGCGTGAGAAGTATACCTAGCAAATACCTTGGTTGAAATACCGGGCTTTTGAGGAAACTCCCACCCCAACCGGAATGTTGGAATGGAAATTCAAGCTTGGTAGTAAGAACTGGCTATCAGGAAGGATCACTTTTTATTTTTTTTTGACTTGGCTTTCTTCGCTTTCTTCGCCTTTTTCGCCTTTTTCGCAGCAGCTTTCTTCGCAGCGGCTTTCTTCTCTTTTTTCGCAGCAGCCTTCTTCGCAGCGGCTTTCTTCTCTTTCTTCTCTTTTTTCGCAGCGACTTTCTTCGCCTTTTTCAGTTTCTCTTGCTCTTTCTTGGTCACCTTTTTCACTTTCTCTGGTTTTGTTACGTTGGTGGGTTTATTGCCAGTTGTTGATTCTGGCGTGGGTTTTTGGGTGGTTCGGTGTGGCCTTGTAGCGGCTTTGGTTGCTGTCGCAGCATTTTCAGTGGTGACTGTAAGCAGTTCGTTTGCAGCCTTGATTAGCTTGCCTGCACGTATCACGCCGAAACCGGGAATAGCGCAGAGGCGCTCGATCGCGGCGCCTGCAATTTCTGACGGAGACATTAGGCCGTGTTCCATCAGCAGTTTTGCTTTATCGGGGCCAACGCCCGAAATATCGGTAAGAGTTGAACTCATTGTTTAGATTCCCTTGGAGTAATTGGATTTTCCAAATTCAGAATAATACAGTTCTGTGAAAGGTTAAACAAGACGAGAGTATGATCTGGAACAAGAACATCAGGAATATCATCGTCTATACTATAACTAGTTCATTTTGTATTAGTTATTACAAATAAATATAGAGGAGATAAATCAAAGTGTGCAATCAAACCAGCCTGGAACAATAATGGTTAAGGTGATTCTCTTAAGCGAACATACAATGATAAAAGAGTAACGATAAGTATGCCATATAGTAAAGCAACGTATAAAAACCAGACAGATCAGCTGAAGATGCTGAATAAACTTGGTGGTGGAAATCGACTTGCATCCAAACAAATAAAGGCTCTACTCGAAGATGATAAATACAAAGATTTCGTTAAATTCGCACTACTGAAACGCGCGCAATCTGAAGAGCTGAAAACGTATCAAGCCGAACTGATCAAGCTGCAAAATCATCTGGAAGAAACCGGTAAAAAAGTGGTGGTACTTTTTGATGGTAGGGATGCATCAGGCAAAGGCGGTACTATACGTCGTATAACACGCTTTATGAATAGTAAGCATTATCGAGTTGTTGCTTTAGGTAAACCTACCGCTGACCAGAAAACCGAGATGCATATGAAACGCTATATCGAACAGCTGCCAAAAGCGGGGGAGATAGTC
>RCNC010001380.1_pt1 | contig 16287 bp, 15 predicted proteins | sample 2041301 | NCBI WGS metagenome assembly RCNC01 (sample SAMN09708231, study PRJNA481090) | Marine sediment metagenome, whole genome shotgun sequencing project. | biome: marine sediment; feature: ocean; material: sediment; isolation source: Sewage treatment plant 13A marine sediment (STP13A) ... | reverse complement strand
TGATCGATGGGCTATATCTGCGCCAAGGTCTTTCGCGGACCCACGCCAAACAATCGGATGCGACGGCGCAGGCGCTCGGACTTTTACACATCGAACTTGGGGGTCGCCCGCAATGACCAAGCCAAACATTCTGATCATCATGGTGGACCAATTGAACGGGACGCTTTTTCCGGACGGTCCTGCGGACTGGCTGCATGCGCCGAACCTTAAGGCTTTGGCGGCCAGATCGACGCGGTTTGCCAATGCCTATACGGCCTCGCCACTCTGCGCGCCGGGGCGGGCATCGTTTATGTCGGGCCTTTTGCCATCGCGCACGGGTGTTTACGACAACGCCGCTGAATTCGCGTCATCCATCCCGACCTATGCGCACCACTTGCGCCGCGCGGGCTATCAAACCTGCCTGTCGGGTAAAATGCATTTCGTCGGTCCCGATCAAATGCACGGGTTCGAAGAACGGCTGACCACCGACATTTACCCACCCGATTTTGGCTGGACCCCTGACTACCGCAAACCGGGCGAGCGGATTGAATGGTGGTATCACAACATGGGGTCCGTCACTGGTGCTGGTGTGGCCGAGATCACGAACCAAATGGAGTATGACGACGAGGTTTGCTATAATGCGACCCGCAAGCTTTATGATTTATCACGCGGCCAAGACGACCGGCCATGGTGCTTGACTGTCAGCTTTACGCATCCGCATGATCCTTACGTTGCACGCAAGAAATACTGGGACCTCTACGAGGACTGCGCGCATCTGTTGCCGCAAGTCGGCCCAATCCCCTACGAAGACCAAGACGCGCATTCCCAACGCATTCTGGATGCCAACGACCGCGATAATTTCAACATCACCGAAGATGATATCAAACGCGCCCGCCGCGCGTATTTTGCCAATATCTCATACCTTGATGATAAGATCGGCGAGGTGCTGCAAACGCTTAAGGACACGCGCCAAGAGGCGACGATCCTGTTTGTATCCGACCACGGTGATATGCTTGGGGAACGCGGGCTTTGGTTTAAAATGTCGTTCTTCGAAGGGTCCGCTCGGGTACCTTTGATGATTGCAAGTCCGGATATGGAACCGGGGCTGAACACGACACCTGTCAGCAATATCGACGTCGCACCTACGCTGTGTGATCTCGCGGGCGTTGATATGTCAGAAGTCGCCCCTTGGACGACTGGCGAAAGCATTGTGCATCTAGGCCAAGGTGGGGTGCGCGATACGCCCGTCGCGATGGAATACGCCGCCGAAGGCAGCTATGCGCCACTCGTCTCGCTGCGCTATGGCAAATGGAAATACACCCGCTGCACGCTGGACCCTGATCAATTGTTTGATCTGGACGCTGACCCGTTTGAGCTGACCAACCTTGCAGATCATTCCGCCCACCAAGGCACTGTCACGCAATTGCGCGCCAAATCCGAAGCCCGCTGGGACCTTGCCGCATTCGACGCGTCCGTGCGCCAATCGCAAGCCTGCCGCTGGGTAGTTTACGAGGCATTGCGCAATGGCAACTATTACCCTTGGGACTACCAACCGCTGCAAAAAGCGTCCGAGCGTTACATGCGCAACCACATGGACCTCAACGTCCTTGAAGAAAACCAACGGTTCCCACGCGGGGAATAACCCCTTCTTTTTCCGAAATAAACTTCCGCCGGAGGCTCCGGCGATCACATCAAACCCAAAGGCTGATAAAGAAATGCAAGCTGACTATGTCATCATCGGTGCAGGCTCTGCTGGCTGCGCAATCGCCTACCGTCTGGCTGAAGCCGGCAAGCAGGTTCTCGTTATCGAACACGGCGGAAGCGACGCTGGCCCCTTCATTCAGATGCCAGCGGCCTTGTCCTATCCGATGAATATGAAACGCTACGATTGGGGGATGAAATCAGAACCCGAGCCACATTTGGGCGACCGCGAACTGGTAACGCCACGTGGCAAAGTGATCGGTGGATCGTCATCCATCAACGGCATGATCTACGTGCGTGGCCACGCCTGTGATTATGACAACTGGGCGGAAAGTGGCGCGCATGGCTGGGCTTACGCCGATGTGTTGCCCTACTTCAAACGGATGGAGCATTGGCACGATGGCGGGCACGGCGGCAATCCCGAATGGCGCGGTAAAGACGGCCCGCTGCATGTCACACGCGGGCCGCGCAAAAACCCGCTCACGCGTGCATTCGTAGATGCAGGAGAGCAGGCAGGTTACCCGGTCACAGGCGACTACAACGGCGAACAGCAAGAGGGCTTTGGCCCCTTTGACGCAACTATCTACAAAGGTATCCGCTGGTCGGCTGCAACGGCTTATCTGCGCCCCGCGCTCAAGCGCCCGAACTGCAACATCACCCGTGCCTTTGCGCGGCGGATCGTCATCGAAGATGGGCGGGCGACAGGGGTCGAGGTCAGCCGTGGCAACAAGATCGAAGTCATCAAGGCCAACAAAGAGGTCATCGTTGCCGCCTCATCGTTGAATTCGCCCAAACTATTGATGTTGTCAGGCATTGGACCTGCAGCGCATCTAAAGGAACATGGTATCGACGTCGTTGCTGACAGGCCCGGCGTTGGCCAGAATCTGCAAGACCACCTAGAGCTTTATATCCAACAGGCGTCGACCAAACCTGTCTCGCTTTTTGCCCATTGGAACATCCGTGGCAAAGCAAAGATCGGTCTTGAATGGCTGCTGTGGAAAACCGGACTTGGCAGCTCGAACCAATTTGAAAGCGCGGGGTTTATTCGCTCTGACGCGGGGATCAAGTACCCAGACATCCAATACCACTTCTTGCCAATTGCCGTCAGCTACGACGGCAAAGTCGCCCCTGACGGACACGGCTACCAAGCACATGTTGGCCCGATGCGGTCCAAGTCACGCGGGCAAGTCACGCTCCGTTCTGCTGATCCGGCAGATCACCCAAAGATCGAATTCAACTACATGTCCGATCCGCAAGATTGGGTCGAGTTCCGCAAATGCATCCGGCTCACCCGCGAGATATTTGCGCAGGCTGCGTTTGATCCTTTTCGCGGTCGCGAAATCCAACCGGGCGTGGATGCGCAAAGCGATGACGCATTAGACGACTTTATTCGCGCGCATGCAGAAAGCGCGTATCATCCGTGTGGCACTTGCAAAATGGGCGATGCAGATGACCCGATGGCAGTTGTAGATCCCGAAACTAGGGTCATCGGCGTGGCAGGTCTGCGGGTCGCGGACAGCTCGATTTTCCCGCGTGTGCCGAATGGTAACACCAATGGACCATCACTAATGGTGGGGGAAAAAGCGGCGGATCATATCTTGCAGCGCAATCCGCTTGCGCCATCCAATGATCAGCCTTGGATTCATCCAGAGTGGGAAACGCAACAGCGGTGACCGCGTTAACACATTCTTAACCATTATTAACAAAGCAGCTTGCGCTGGGCGCTCGGCCTTCCCTAGATCAGGGGATGTTACGCATTCTGATCTTCTTAATCGCGGTGATTTCCGCACCTGTTTTTGCCGCACCGAACGGGCTGGTGCGCGTTATCGATGCGGACACGATTGATGTCGGCGCGGTGCGCGTGCGGTTGTTCGGGATTGATGCGCCGGAAATGGGCCAGCCTTGTGCAGCCGACGGGCGCACATGGGATTGCGGGGCATGGACGCGCGATGCCGTGCGCAACAGATTTGAAGGCACTTTTGCGCGCTGTGATGAACGCGACATCGATCGCTACGGACGGGTCGTGGCGGTCTGCGTGGTTGACGGGCAAGACATGGGGCAACTGATCGTGCACTCTGGTCTGGCGTGGGCATTCCGGCGTTATTCCGAAAGCTATGATCTGGACGAAAAGGCCGCTGCCGTCGCGGGGCGCGGACTGTGGGCCGTAGAGGTGCAAGTGCCGTCAGAGTATCGCGCAGCACAGGCCGCTGGTCCTGATCCCACAAATCAAAACTGCGCCATCAAAGGCAATATTTCTGGCAACGGCCGCATCTATCATATGCCGGGCCAACAGCACTACGCACGCACAAGCATCAATACCGCAAACGGGGAGCGTTGGTTTTGTTCGCGGGCGCGAGCAGAATCCGCCGGTTGGCGTGCTGCAAGACGCTAGCCTTTGATCCGGATCAATGCGGCGCGTGATGTGCGCGTGTTATGTTTGGACGAACATAACGCAAAGGACCAAGCAATGTCGCATACGCCACACGAACTGAATGAAGAATTCCCACAACACGTCGATGCGATGCATCAGCTTAAGGAAACCGACGCGCATTTTGCCAAACTATTTGACGACTATCATACCATTAACCGCGCCATTCATCGGGCCGAGACGGATGTCGAACCAACAGATGACATCCACATGGCGCAGATGCGCAAAGAGCGTTTGGCGCTGAAGGATACGATCAGTGCGGCTTTGAACCCCGCCTAATTAGGGGCTGCCTTATTCAAGTTGGTAAGGCAAAATCCCCCGCCTATCTGGATCAACGCGCAATTGCCGCTCAAGCGGTGGAACAGACCGCTGGTGGCAATTGCGCCGCTCACAGATGCGGCATGAAATCCCGATAGGCGCATAAGCTTCTGCGGCGGCGATATCCATGTGATCGGCGTAGACCAAGGCGGGCGCATGTTTGACCTCACAGCCCAATCCGATTGCATAGCGGCGGGTCGGCACGCCGTATGCTCCGCCAGATTTACTGACATCGCGCGCAAGGCAGAAATAACGCGCACCATCTGGTGTTTCTGCCAGTTGGCGCAAGAATTGACCGGGCAGTTCAAACGCTTGATGCACGTTCCACAAGGGGCACGCCCCGCCGTAGCGTGCGAATTGCAAGGTCGTGGCAGAGTGTCTTTTGGTGATCGTGCCCGCCTGATCCACACGTACAAAGAAGAACGGGATGCCCTTTTCGCCGGGCCGTTGCAGCGTCGACAGACGGTGCGCGACTTGTTCGAGTGACGCGCCAAACCGTGTGGCAAGGACTTCCAGATCATGCCGTGTTGCGTTCGCTGCCGATAAAAACATGCGGTACGGCATCAGGGCAGCGCCTGCGAAATAGTTGGCCAACCCGACTTTGGCGATGCTGCGCGCCTCGTCCGATTGAAAGCGTGCCAAGTCCAATGTGGCTTCCAATAGGGGCGTTTGGGTGATCAGCGCCAATTGCAAAAGTAATTGAAAACTTTGCGTCGCGTTGCTGGCAAAACGCGAAATGGAAAGAGTTTTACTGGCGGGATCATAATTGCGTACATCCGCTGCTTCGGTCATCACCACGGTGACACCGTGAGATTTGAGCATGCGAATAGCAGCCTCAGCCACGGTTTCTTCGGGGTTACGGCGGTCTGCAAAGCGTTCGGCGCTGCGGTCGACCGCGTCGATGTAGTTGTCGCAATAGTGGAAAAAGTCGCGCACTTCTTCCCAAGGGCTTGGTTGCAGGCGGGCGTCTTCGCGGCCTAATGCCTCGTCGAGCGACGCCAGCCTTTCGTGGGTTTGGCGGTAGGCCGCGTGCAAGTCCAAGAATGCGCGGGCAAGGGCAGGGGCATTGGACGCTGCCAGCCGCATATCGGCCAAGGCGGGAGCGGGGCCTGTGAAAACCGGATCGGCCAGCGCTTCGCGCATGTCACCGACCAAGCGGGCCTCGTCACCGGACTGCAGTTCGGTCACGTCAAAGCCGAATTCTTGTGCCAGCCCCATCACTACCGCAGTCGATACGGGACGGTTGTTGTTTTCCATCTGGTTCAAGTAGGGCAGCGACACGCCCAGCTTTTCAGCAAATGCCTTTTGGGTCAGCGACAAACGCCCGCGCAATTCACGCAGTTTCGCCCCAGCATAGAGTTTTTGAACGGCCATATCGCACCTTTGCAGATTTGCTAATGAAGATTAGCTATTGCAAAGCCCGCGTCAAGATATCTGCTTTTCGCGCCACACGACAAAGAGGACAGACAACAGCGCCATAACCGACACGCCAAGCATGATCAGTTGCAACGGCATTGTGCCGGTTTCCACCGTCAGGATGCTACCTGCAAACTGTGACAACGCAGCGCCGCCGCCAATCATGATTGCCCCACCAAGACCGCTGGCCGTGCCTGCAAGGTGTGGCCTGACCGAAATGGACCCAGCCATAACATTGGGTAGCATGATGCCGTTGCCCAAACCCAAGAACACGCAAAACCCAAAGAAGTTCAGTGGATGGTGCACGCCAGAGAAGGTCAGGATTGCAGAAAGCCCCAAGCCAAAGATCGTGATCAATGTGCCGACAATGGCCATCCGGTTGATCCCGACGCGGATGGAAAAGCGGCCTGAGAAAAAGTTCCCAATGGCATAGCCGACCGCTGGGGTGCCAAGGGCGATCCCGCTCCACAGTGGCGATAAACCAAAGATCTCGCTGGCGACAAATGATGTACCACCCAGCAGCGCAAAGAATGCGCCAGATCCGAAAGCGGCGCACAGCACATAGCCCCAAAACCGGGGTGAGCGGAAGAGTTCCGGATAGGTGCTTAACTGGTCACGAAAGCTGGTGCCTTCGCCTTTGACTGTTTCGCCAAGGTCGAAGAAAACCAATATCATCGTGGCAAACCCAGCCACCCCCAGAAACACGAATGTCGCCTGCCAGCCAAAAGCCTGTTCCAGCGCGCCGCCGATCATCGGGCCGACCATCGGGACAAGCGCCATGCCCATCGTGACATAGCCGATCATCGATGCCGCTTGGTCTTGGGGGACGATATCGCGCACGATTGCGCGCCCTAGCGCCATAGATGTAGCGACCGCCGCTTGGAGGATGCGAAAGAACAAGAATGTCTCGACGGTGGTCGCAAACAGCGCCCCGATTGTGGCAAGAACGAATACAAACAGCGACCCAAGCACCAACATCCGCCGCCCATACCGGTCCGAGATGGGGCCAATGAACACCTGCAAAACGGCTGTTGCAGCCAGATATCCCGATAGGGCGATCTGCATGATCGCGTACTCCGTATCGAAATACGTGGTCATCGTGGCAAGTGATGGCAGGAAGATCGACACGCTTAGTGCCGACATGCCTGTGATTAACACGAGCGTCAGAATATGTGGGGGTGTGGCGCGATCCAGAAAGCGGACCGTTGGAAGCGTGGTCATAAGGATTGTTTAGGCAGCTTCACAATGCTTGTCCAGCAAGTGAGGGGCAGGTAAATTTGCAAATTTGCAATTCATAATATCTGCAAATAGCGTAATTTGCAAATATGCGCATTGAGACTTCTTTCTGCGGCGCGCAACGGCTATTCATACATAACAACTGGCGAAGGTGTGATCTTATGGATGTTTTGCAAGAACTTGAAACACGGCGTGCAGCGGCGCGCTTGGGCGGCGGCGAACGCCGGATCGCGGCGCAGCACAGCAAAGGCAAGCTGACGGCGCGCGAACGGGTCGAGCTTTTGTTGGATGACGGATCATTCGAAGAATTTGATATGTTCGTGGCGCATCGCTGTACCGATTTCGGGATGGAAAAAGATCGCCCTGCGGGTGACGGTGTTGTCACGGGGTGGGGCACGATCAACGGGCGTTTGGTTTATGTGTTCTCTCAGGACTTTACGGTCATGGGTGGTTCGGTGTCCGAAACCCACGGTCAGAAAATCTGCAAAATCATGGATATGGCTGTGCAAAACGGCGCGCCGATTATTGGTATCAATGACAGTGGCGGTGCACGCATTCAAGAAGGTGTCGCCAGCCTTGCTGCCTACGGAGAGGTGTTTCAACGCAACATCACCGCCTCTGGCGTTGTCCCGCAGATTAGCTTGATTATGGGCCCAACGGCGGGTGGTGCGGTTTATTCGCCTGCGATGACCGACTTTATCTTTATGGTTAAAGATAGCTCTTACATGTTTGTGACCGGACCAGACGTTGTGAAAACTGTCACAAACGAAGTCGTCACGGCAGAGGAATTGGGGGGCGCATCAACCCATACCAAGAAGTCTTCGGTCGCGGATGCAGCCTTTGAAAACGATGTGGAGGCATTGGCCGAAGTGCGCCGCCTTGTTGATTTCTTGCCGCTTAACAACACGCAAAAGCCACCCGTGCGGCCGTTCTTTGATGATGTGAACCGCATTGAGGACAGTCTTGATACACTGATTCCGGACAATCCAAATTCGCCCTATGACATGAAAGAGCTGATCACAAAGCTTGCCGACGAGGGCGATTTCTACGAAATCCAAGAAGAATTCGCCAAGAACGTCCTAACCGGTTTTATCCGCATGGAAGGTTCTACCGTCGGTGTTGTCGCCAACCAACCGATGGTTTTGGCGGGATGCCTGGATATCGATAGCTCTCGCAAGGCCGCGCGTTTTGTGCGCTTTTGCGATGCGTTTGAAATCCCGCTTCTGACACTTGTCGACGTTCCCGGATTCTTGCCCGGCTCAAGCCAAGAATATGGCGGCGTGATCAAACATGGTGCCAAACTGCTTTATGCCTATGGCGAAGCGACGGTTCCCAAAGTGACGGTTATTACGCGCAAAGCATACGGAGGTGCCTATGTGGTTATGTCGTCCAAGCATTTGCAGGGTGATTTCAACTACGCTTGGCCGACATCCGAGATTGCAGTCATGGGTGCCAGAGGGGCGACCGAGATTATTCACCGCGGCGATCTGAATGATCCTGAAAAGATCGCGAAACACACCCAAGACTACGAAGACCGGTTTGCGAACCCATTCGTGGCAGCCGAAAAAGGCGTCATCGACGAAGTGATCATGCCGCATTCCACGCGTAAACGGGTCTGCCGTGCCTTTGCATCGCTGCGCAATAAAAAAGTCCACACACCGTGGAAAAAACACGACAATATCCCGCTGTAATGAATTTTAGCGATCACAAAAGGACCGCCGCTCATGGCTAATCTGCCATATATGGACAAGCACCGTGGATTTCCGGGGCGTTTGCCGGGAACTGATTTTCAGTTCGTGCTGCGGCGCGCCCACAAGGATGGAGCCACTGCGTTATCGGAACGTGTGCGTTTCCCTGATCGTCGTCCGCCAGATAGGCGGGCTGATGAAGGTTTTTTGCGCGCTATACTGGAATGCTTCGGCGAAGATCCGTTCGTGCGCGGCAATCTGGATGCGGGGCGGCTTAGCTGGTTATTCGGACGCGAAGTGATCCCAGCCGAAGACCCGTTCGATCCTGCCAGCTATGAAGCAATGCTGCGGGTCGACCTGAAAGTGATAAAGCAAACATTCCCAGATTTGTTGGGCCTATGATGATGCCTGTCTCCCAAACGATTGCGGCAAGAAATGCCCAATTTGAGCGAGAATTCGCCGATATTCGACCTGTCGGTCATGCGCGCTTTCTTTGGGCGCAAAGCTGCGGCATCGTCAATTTAACAACAAAGGGTTCCAGCAAACTTGATGTTGTTAAATCTCTATACCGTTACCCTTCCCCTAATCGGCCTGCTTACTCACCAAGCGGGCCGATAACGGATTCTTGCCTAAATTCGGATCAGGCTGAGTATGATATTGGATATCAGACCGATTTGGGGTTTGTTGGGCGCAGTGGTCGCATCAATTGTGATGCACCTTCAGAAACAACGATAGGTTTAAGATTATGCAAAAGACATCAATCATCCTCGCGGCAGTTGCAGTATTCGGTTTGGCTGGTTGCCTCAATAACGATGTGGAACGCGGCGTGGCCGGCGCAGGTGCGGGCCTTGTGGCTGCTGAACTGCTTGGCACGGACCGTACAGGTTCAATGGTTGTCGGTGCGGCAGCTGGCGTTTTCTGTGATGACGCGGGCATTTGCCGCTAATTTAGCTAACTGCGCTCTCGCTGGGCGTACTACTTTCAGAAACCGCGGCCAGGGTGCGTCCTTGGCTGCGGTTTTTTAGTTTCGGGGGACGAAAGATTATGTTCAAGAAAATTCTAATTGCTAACCGTGGCGAAATTGCCTGCCGTGTCATCAAGACTGCGCGAAAGATGGGCATCAAAACTGTTGCGATCTATTCCGATGCGGATCGCAATGCGCTGCATGTGAAAATGGCTGATGAAGCCGTGCATATCGGTCCGTCCCCTGCGAACCAATCCTACATTGTCATCGAAAAGGTGATGGAGGCGATCAAGAAAACTGGCGCAGAGGCTGTGCACCCCGGGTATGGTTTCCTGTCCGAGAACCCGAAATTTGCTGATGCTCTGGCAGCTGCAGGCGTTGTATTTATCGGCCCCCCAAAAGGTGCGATCGAAAAGATGGGCGACAAAATCACGTCCAAGAAAATCGCCCAAGAAGCTAATGTCTCCACTGTCCCTGGCCACATGGGTTTGATCGAAGACGCCGAAGATGCGGTGAAAATAGCGAACAAAGTGGGTTACCCGGTGATGATCAAAGCCTCTGCCGGTGGCGGCGGTAAGGGTATGCGGATCGCGTGGAACGACACTGAGGCGCGTGAAGGTTTTCAATCCTCTAAGAACGAGGCAGCCAACAGCTTTGGCGACGACCGGATTTTCATCGAAAAATTCGTCACTCAGCCACGTCATATCGAAATTCAGGTCCTCGCCGATGGACATGGCAATGCCGTTTATCTGCATGAACGCGAGTGCTCGATCCAGCGCCGTAACCAGAAAGTCATTGAAGAGGCCCCAAGCCCGTTCTTAGACGAAGAAACCCGCAAAGCTATGGGCGAGCAGTCCGTCGCATTGGCCCAAGCCGTTGGCTATACCAGCGCTGGAACAGTCGAGTTCATCGTCGATGGCAACCGCAAATTCTATTTCCTTGAGATGAACACGCGTTTGCAGGTGGAACACCCTGTGACCGAATTGATCACGGGCATCGACCTTGTCGAGCAGATGATCCGCGTGGCCGCTGGTGAAAAGTTGCCGTTCGCCCAAGAGGACCTTAAAATCAACGGTTGGGCGATGGAAAGCCGTCTGTATGCCGAAGACCCGTACCGTGGGTTTTTGCCATCCATTGGCCGCCTGACCCGCTACCGCCCACCTGTCGAAGAGGCGACGCCGACGCGCGCTGTACGCAATGACACTGGCGTCTTTGAAGGCGGCGAGATCAGCATGTATTACGATCCCATGATCGCCAAGTTGTGCACATGGGGGCCTGATCGCGCGACTGCGATTGAAGAAATGCGCCTTGCACTGGACGGGTTCGAGTTGGAAGGGATCGGTCACAACTTGCCGTTCTTGGCGGCGGTTTATGACCATCCAAAATTCACCAGCGGCAACATGACAACAGCCTTCATCGAAGAAGAATACCCCGATGGGTTTGATGGTGTGGCGCTGAACAATGAGGCTTGCATGCGGATCGCTGCGGCATCTGCGGCGATGCACCGTGTCGCTGAAATCCGGCGCACTCGTATTTCAGGCCGTATGGACAACCATGAACGCCATGTTGGCAATGATTGGGCCGTCAAGCTGCAAGGCGAAGCCCATGATGTCACCATCAACGCCGATAAATCCGGTGCAGATGTCGTGATCGGAAAGCGCATCTTGCGCGTCGAAAGCAATTGGACGCCCGGTGATCCGCTGGCGCGCTTGATGGTTGATGGCACACCTTTGGTGCTGAAAATCGGCAAAATATCGGGCGGCTTCCGCGTGCGTTACCGTGGCGCTGACGTCAAAGTCCATGTGCGCACACCGCGTCAGGCTGAACTTGCGGGATTGATGCCTGAAAAGGTGGCCCCTGATACGTCGAAATTCTTGCTGTGCCCAATGCCCGGTTTGATCGTGAAGGTCGATGTGGCTGAAGGCGACGAGGTGCAGGAAGGCCAAGCCTTGTGCACTGTGGAAGCCATGAAGATGGAAAACATCCTGCGTGCCGAACGCAAAGGCGTGGTCAAAAAGATCAACGCGGATGCGGGCGACAGCTTGGCTGTGGACGAAGTGATCATGGAGTTCGAATAGCGGTATGACGCTTGTGAAGAAAACCTGCATTCACGTAGTGATTTCTAGCATTGTCTTTGCGCTGGTATTTTTGCCTTCGCTTTTTGTCACGGCTTTTTTTTCAGGATGTTTCTCTCGCTGCGAGAACGTGTCACTGAATAGTGTCCGCACAGGTGCTGTGTTTGGAGCCGTTACGGGGTTAGTCGTTTATACGCTACTTTTTCGTTTGGTTGTGAAGGCTTGGCCTAGACTCTTGATGCTCTCTATCGGGACCGTGACATATGTGTTTGTCGTCGTTGGCATCGCAGCATATGCCGCCAGAAGTGCAATGACAGATATCGAAGCTATCGTATTGGTCTATGTGGGAATCGTCGCTGGTGGCGCGGTCTGGGTTATTTCGCTGTGCTGGCCCTACATGTCCGTGGCGCAGGCAAAGGAGCCTTCTTGATGCGCTACTCCACAACGCCCCGCCGATCCGAAATCTCTTGCTGGCGCAGGGGCATTTTGTCGATGGACCGTGACAACTCGCGCACGCTCCAAGGTTCGGGTTTGCGCAGGGCGACGCGCCCGTCTTTGCCAACCAATGCCATCATATATCCACGCGGGCGCAGCGCAGTGCGCACATCTGACATCGTGTCATCATCTGTATCGACGATGACCATCACATCACGTTCCGCCAGTCGGTCGATCTCTGCCAAGATCAAGTCCATCTGTTGTTTAAAACGCGGATCATTCGGTGTGTCCGCAAAGATCACCAATGGCCGGACGACCCATGTCAGGTCATCCAGGTTAATCTCTGCGCCGTCAAATACTTGCGTGCGGTCTTCGGCCCAGCGTTCAAGGACAGTATGTTCATCTGCCAAAGCGGGCAGGGCGATCAGTGCGGCAAGCGCGATGTTCATCAATAACTTCATAACTCTGGATATAGCGGCGCTTGCGCCAAAAGCTAAGGGGCAAGTCGAAATGAGTTTCAACAAATTCGTGACCCCGTATCCTTTACCCCTCGGAGGACCCCATGTCTGATAAGAAAACCTGGGAAGAAATTGCCAAAAAAGAACTACGTGGCAAGCCTTTAGACGCGCTAACGTGGGATACGCTTGAAGGTATTCCTGTGCGGCCGCTCTACACGGCCGAGGATACAGACGGATTGCCGCATATGGGCGGTATTCCCGGCCAAGCGCCATTTACGCGCGGTGTGAAGGCCACGATGTACGCAGGCCGCCCATGGACGATCCGACAGTATGCGGGCTTTTCTACCGCAGAGGAATCTAACGCGTTTTATCGCAAGGCGCTGGCCGCAGGGCAGCAAGGTGTTTCAGTTGCATTCGATCTGGCAACACACCGCGGCTACGATAGCGACCATCCGCGCGTTGAAGGCGATGTCGGCAAGGCTGGTGTCGCGATTGATAGCGTTGAGGACATGAAGATTTTGTTTGATGGCATTCCATTGGACAAAGTTTCTGTATCAATGACCATGAATGGCGCCGTGATCCCGATCTTGGCGAATTTTATCGTGGCAGGTGAAGAACAGGGGCATCCTCGCAATGTGCTCTCTGGCACCATTCAGAATGATATTTTGAAAGAATTCATGGTTCGCAATACCTATGTGTACCCGCCGGAACCATCGATGCGGATCATCGCGGATATCATTGAATATACGACCGACGAGATGCCGAAATTCAACTCGATTTCGATCAGCGGCTATCACATGCAAGAAGCGGGCGCGAACTTGGTGCAGGAGCTGGCCTATACGCTGGCCGATGGACGAGAATATGTCCGTGCCGCAATTGCGCGAGGCATGGATGTGGATCAGTTTGCTGGTCGGCTAAGTTTCTTTTTCGCCATTGGCATGAATTTTTTCATGGAGGCCGCAAAACTGCGCGCCGCCCGCCTACTTTGGTCGCGGATCATGGCCGAATTTGAGCCCAAGGATCCTAAGTCTTCGATGCTACGGACGCATTGCCAGACATCTGGCGTGTCGTTGCAGGAACAAGACCCATACAACAACGTCATCCGCACAGCCTATGAGGCGATGAGTGCTGTTTTAGGCGGCACGCAGTCGTTGCACACCAACGCGTTAGACGAAGCGATTGCATTGCCCACTGAATTCAGTGCCCGCATTGCCCGCAATACGCAGTTGATTTTGCAAGAAGAAACCGGCGTGACAAATGTCATCGATCCGCTGGCAGGGTCATACTATGTAGAGAACATGACCCATGAATTGGCCGAGGCGGCATGGGCCTTGATTGAAGAAGTTGAAGAATTGGGTGGTATGACCAAGGCGGTCGCATCCGGCATGCCCAAGCTGCGGATCGAAGAAACCGCCGCAAGACGGCAGGCAGGGATCGACCGCGGCACCGAAGTCGTCGTGGGCGTCAATAAATACCGCAAAGACAACGAAGACCCGATTGATATCCTTGATATCGACAACGAGGCCGTACGCTTGTCACAGATTGAACGGCTTGAGGCCACAAAGGCTGCGCGTGATGACGCGGTTTGTCAGGCCACATTGGACGAGGTGACCCGCCGCGCGCATGAGGGCGGCAATTTGCTAGAGGCCGCCGTTGAAGCATCGCGCGCACGTGCCACTGTAGGAGAAATCAGTATGGCCATGGAAAAAGCATTCGGGCGTCACCGCGCCGAAGTCAAAACCCTCGCGGGGGTCTATGGGGCCGCATACGAAGGCGATGCAGGCTTTGCGGCCATTCAGGCAAGTGTTGAGGCATTTGCCGAAGAAGAAGGCCGCCGCCCACGTATGTTGGTCGTGAAGATGGGCCAAGACGGCCATGATCGCGGCGCCAAGGTGATCGCGACGGCATTTGCTGACATCGGCTTTGATGTGGACGTGGGACCATTGTTCCAGACCCCTGATGAGGCCGCACAAGATGCCATCGACAATGATGTGCATGTGATTGGGATCAGTTCTCAGGCAGCGGGGCATAAGACATTGGCGCCAAAACTGGTGAAGGCGCTCAGGGATGCAGGCGCCGATGATATCATCGTGATTTGCGGTGGTGTCATTCCGCAGCAGGATTATCAGTTCCTTTATGACAGCGGCGTCAAAGCGATCTTTGGGCCGGGTACGAATATTCCCAAAGCGGCGCAAGATATTTTGGCGATTATTCGCGACGCCCGTGCGTAAGGCAAAACGATGCTCATTCTTGATCATATTGCCGTTGCTTGCACCTCTTTGGAGGAAGGCACCGCGTGGGTCCAAGACCGTCTTGGGGTTGTGTTGCAGCAAGGCGGGCAGCATCCGCTTTATGGGACCCACAACATGCTGTTGGGACTTGCGGATGGGTTATATCTTGAGGTCATCGCAAAAGACCCCGATGCGCACCCCGAAGCCGGTCATAGCTGGTTTGATCTTGATCGCTTTTATGGTGCGCCGCGTATGGCCAATTGGATTTGCCAGACTGAAAATATTGCAGCAGCACCTAAAGTTGCCGGTGCACCACGCGCTTTGACACGTGGCGATTTGGCTTGGCAAATTACTGTGCCGGACGATGGCAGTTTGCCCTTTGGCGGGGCCTTTCCGACCTTGATTGAATGGGCAAAAGACACGCTGCATCCAGCGTCCAAGCTTACGCAATGCGGCTGCAAGCTTTTGCGGTTCGAAATCGCGCATCCGTATGCGACTGAAATTGCAGAAATGCTGACTATGGATGACCCGCGTGTACACATGACGACAGGTGATTTCGCAATGCAGGCAACGTTCGAGACCCCGCATGGGATCAGAACGCTGTGACAATCCGTGCAGCCATCCCCGCTGACGCGCCCCAAATCGCCGACATTTGGAACCACGCCATTCGCGCGACGACGATCACCTTTAATCCAATTGAGAAATCGAACGCTGAAGTGGTCGAACTGATTGCCGAAAATTGTTTGATTTGGGAAGAAAAGGGGCAGGTCCTTGGCTTTGCCCGCTATTTTCCCTTTCGTGGCGGCGAGGGTTACCGGTTCACCGTCGAGAACACGATCATGCTGCATGACGATGGCCATGGTCTGGGTGGTGGACGTGCCCTAATGGAGGCCCTCTTTGCCGATGCAAAAGTTGCCGGAAAACACACGATGTTTGCCGGATGTAGCGCCGAAAACGCAGGTGCTGTGCGTTTTCATACCAAGCTTGGCTTTCAAACGGTTGCAACGCTGCCCGAAGTGGGGTTCAAGTTCGGGCGTTGGATTGATCTCGTTTTGATGCAAAGAATCCTCTGAAAGGCGCATATTCATGTCGATTTGGACGCGCATTGGCGAAGCAATTGCTGCGCTTACAAACGGCGAAGGCCTGTCAGAGGTCTTTGAAAAGCTGCGCGCATCACCCGACCGAACCGTTGCTTTTACAATTGCAGTGATCGCCCTTGGCGCAAAAATGGCCAAGGCAGACGGTACTGTGACAAAAGACGAGGTCGTGGCATTCCGCGAGGTTTTCTTGATCCCCCGCGAAGAAGAAGCAAACGCTGCGCGTGTGTTCAACCTCGCGCGGCATGACGTTGCAGGCTA
>RCNC010002547.1_pt1 | contig 16291 bp, 12 predicted proteins | sample 2041301 | NCBI WGS metagenome assembly RCNC01 (sample SAMN09708231, study PRJNA481090) | Marine sediment metagenome, whole genome shotgun sequencing project. | biome: marine sediment; feature: ocean; material: sediment; isolation source: Sewage treatment plant 13A marine sediment (STP13A) ... | reverse complement strand
CGGTCGGAAAGTCCGGGAAGATTTCGATCGGCTCGTTCTTGAGGATTCTGATCTGCGCCTCGAGGAGCTCGGGCAGGTTGTGGGGCAGGATGCGGGTGGACATGCCGACCGCGATGCCCTCGGTGCCGAGCATGAGCAGCACCGGTAGCTTGGCTGGCAACACCACAGGTTCCTCATTTCGCCCGTCGTAGCTCGGACGAAACTCGGTCAGCGCCTTGCGAAAGAGGGTTTCCTTGGCGAGATCGGTGAGGCGGCACTCGATGTAGCGCGGAGCTGCCGGGGCGTGGCCGGTGACCGGGTTGCCGAAATTGCCCTGGCGTTCGATGAAGTAGTCCTTGTTGGCCAGAACCACCAGGGCGTCGCCGATCGATGCGTCGCCGTGGGGATGGAGCTTCATGGTGTCGCCGATGACGCTGGCCACCTTGTGAAACTTGCCGTCATCCATCTTCGACAGGGTGGCGAGGATGCGCCGCTGCACGGGCTTCAAGCCATCGCGGAGGTCGGGGATCGCGCGATCCACGATCACGTAGCTGGCGTACTCGATGAAGTTCTGGCCCATGAGGGGCTCGATTCGGGTCATTCGTTCTCCGGTAAAGGCATCACGTAATCTGTCGTTGGAGGCCCCGACTGCTGAGTTGCCGTTTTGAGGCTTCCAAATTTTGAATTTTCAATTTTGAATTTTGAAATCCAGCTCAACATCCTGCCTTGACGCACGATAGGATCGAAAAATTCAAAATTCAAAATTCAAAATTGAACCTGGGGTCATCAGGCGATGTCCGCAATGAGGTTCTCGATGATGTACTCCTTGCGGGCTGGCGTGTTCTTGCCCATGAAGAACTCGAGCGCCCTTTTGACGTCACCCATCGATCCGGTGGTGATCCGTGTCATGTGCTCGTCGTCGGCGATGAACTGTTTGAACTCCATGGGCGATATCTCACCGAGGCCCTTGAAGCGGGTCACCTCGTTGTTGCGGAGGCGCTCGACGGCCGTGTCGCGCTCGGCCTCGGAGTAGCAGTAGACCGTTTCGGATTTGTTGCGCACCCGGAAGATCGGTGTTTCCAGGATGTATATGTGACCCGACACGACGAGCTCCTCGAAGAAGCGTAGGAAGTAGGTGAGCAGGAGATTCCGGATGTGCATGCCGTCGACATCGGCGTCGGTGGCAATGACCACCTTGTTGTAGCGTAGGCCGTCGAGACCGTCCTCGACGCCGAGGGCACGCATGATGTTGTAGAGCTCCTCGTTCTTGTACACCGCCTCACGGCCGAGACCGTAGGTGTTGAGCGGCTTGCCCTTCAGCGAGTAGATGGCCTGGGTCTGCACGTCCCGCGCCTGGATCATGGCGCCTCCGGCCGAGTCGCCCTCGGTGATGAATAGTGTCGATTCCTCGCGCCGCTTGCCCTTGGCGTCCGACAGGTGGATTTTGCAGTCGATGAGCTTCGGGATCCGGATCGCCACCTTCTTGGCGCGCTCGCGCGCCTCCTTCTTGATTGCCGATAGCTCCTTGCGCACCCGCTGGTTGTTCTTGACCTTCTCCAGCAGCTTGTCCGCCTCCTCCGGGTTCTTGTGCAGCCAGAGCACCACCTGCTCCTTGATCGAGTTGACGATCCACGAGCGAATCTCGGTGGAACCGAGCTTATTCTTGGTTTGCGACTCGAAGACCGGGTCCTGCACCTTGACCGCGACTGCGCCGACCAGCCCGTCTCGCACGTCCTCGCCGGCAAAACCGTTCTTGGCGAACTCGTTGACTCCCTTGAGCACCCCCTCGCGGAAAGCGCTCTGATGGGTGCCGCCGTCGTTGGTGTACTGGCCGTTGACAAAGCTGAAGTAGGTTTCGCCATAGGCGTGGGTGTGGGAGAAGGCGAACTCGAGCCGGTCGAGCTTGCAATGGAACGCGTCATAGACCGTCGGCTCGCCGCCGAGTTCGTAAGCGAGGAGGTCGGCGAGACCGTTTTTGGAGACGAACTTCTGGCCGTTGTAGTCGAGAGTCAGACCCCTGTTGAGGAAGGCGTAGTAGCGCAGTCGATGCTCGAGGTACTCCTCTTGCCAACCGTAGTCGTCGAAGATTTCGGGATCGGGGATGAAGCGGACCAGGGTGCCGTCGCGCTCCTTGGCCTCCTTGCCGCCCTTCTCCTCTTTCTTTTTTCCCTGGCTGAACAGCCCGCGCTTGAACTTGCCGTCGCGATAGCTGACGACCTCGAACTCCGACGACAGGGCATTGACCGCCTTGTTACCGACGCCGTTGAGGCCGACCGAGAATTGGAAGACAGCGTCGTTGTACTTACCACCGGTGTTGATCTTCGACACGCATTCGATGACCTTGCCGAGGGGAATGCCACGGCCGAAGTCGCGCACCGACATCTCCGAGCCACGGCGTTTGATGATGATGCGCTTGCCGTGACCCATGATGTGCTCGTCGACGCAGTTGTCGATGACTTCCTTGAGCATCACGTAGATGCCGTCGGCGGGGTTCGAGCCGTCACCGATACGGCCGATGTACATGCCGGTGCGGAGCCTTATGTGCTCGAGGGCATCCAGGGTCTGGATGGTGTTTTCGTCGTACGCTACCTCTTTGGTCTTCGTCATATCGCCTCAGTTACACCCCTCTCCGAGGCCAAGAATAGCACTGCGGGCGAGCCCCCAACAAGGTTCAGGGTGCAGGGCGCAGGGTTCAAGGCCAGTCCACAGGGCTGTCCCCTGAACCCTGCTCCCTGTCCCCCGTGCCTGTAATTCTGTACCTGGGTGGTGGGATGCATCAATCGGTTTCGGTTTCCGTGCCCGTTTGGGCCTCGTTACCCGGAATCAGCCTCACCTCGCTCGTGGGCAGGGCGAACTCGATCCCCTTGTCGCGGAAAGCGCGGTCGATGCCCATCTGAACCTCGTCTTTGGTTTTAAGGCCGAGCCCGAAGTCGACCACGAATCGGAGCTCGAAGTTGATGGCGTCGTCGCCGAAACTGAGCAGCAGAACGTGCGGAGCCGGATCGTCGAGAACCGCGGGATGCTGCTCTGCGATTTCGACCAGGGTCTTTCGCACCTCGTCGAGATCTGCCCCATAGGCCACGCGCAGTGGGATCTCGATTCGCCGTTTGGAGTCCGACAACGTCCAGTTGACCAGCTTGGTGGTGATGAACTCCTTGTTGGGGACGATCATTTCGCTGCGATCCCAGAGAGTGATGGTGGTGGCTCGGATCTGGATTCGGCTCACTCTGCCCATGAGGGTGCCGATAGTGACCACGTCGCCGACCCGAATCGGCCGTTCCACCAGGAGGATGATACCGGAGACGAAGTTGGCGACGATCTCCTGCAGCCCGAAACCGAGACCAAAGGTCAGAGCGGCGGCGAGCCACTGAACCTTTCCCCACGTCACCCCGAGCAGGTCAAAGACCGCGATCGTACCGATGATCGTGATCGAGTAGCGGATCAGCGCCGACAAGGCGAAGCGCGCACCGCCGTCGAGTGTGGTCCTGCGTTTCAAAGCGAACTCGATGGCGCCTGGGAGGTTTTTCACCAACACCAGCGTGACCAGACCCGCCAGAATGGCTTCGAGGAGCAGCCACAGCGTCAGCGGCGTCGGCGCGGGCGTCTGGGAGTCTTCGTGGGCCGAATCGACGGTCCCGGTGCTCGGGATCGAGGGGGCTGGGGGAGCGCCGCCGGTCTCCGGTTTTGCTTCCGCCGCCGAGGGCGTTCCAGCGGTTACTGCGGCAGGGCCGAGAGTGGAAGCGGTTTCGTCGACAGGTTCGAGCAGCTCGATCCGTGGCAGGATCTGGACCCGCTTCAACATCTGGAGCATGGGTAGGGCGTCGGACCAGATGGCCCAGAGGCCGACTGCAAGGACGGCGATGACGGCGAATCGCAAGAGATGCCGCACCTTTTTTTCGTCCGCCTCCAGCTCCCTGTGTCGCTGCTCCTCGTCGACATCCTCTCCTGATGCGAGCACGGTCCGGTTTCGATTCACGATTCGCCGGCGGTGGACCAACCCACCGCCGACCATGACGACGAGTGCCAAGAGCAAGGTGCGCAGCATCTGGTGGGCGAGCAGCAAACCGGTGACGTAGAAACCGAACGCCGCGAGAAGGGCTGGCACTACGGTGGCGAGGATGACGATCGGGTAGGCGCCTAGAAAGGCGGTGGGGAATGCGTACCCGGAAAAACGCTTTGGCCACGGCACCCGCACATCCCGGTCCGATGGTTCTCGCTTTTTTTCGGGTCTGAGAATGGCCAGGATCGACAGCCCGAAGACCGCCATTGCGACGATGAAGGCGACCCGGCCCAACGAGTTGTTATAGAGGTGGAGGTTGGCGGGACTGTTCATCCGGATTCCGGCAAAGGCGAGCTGGAGTGCGATGAAGAGCGGCGGCAGACCGATCGCTTCGGTCGGCAGGAGGCCACGATAGAGCGGTCGGGTCGCCTGGGCCGGCCAGCCGAAATGGACCTCGGCCAGCCCGCTGGGCGCAAAGATCTGGCGAACCAACTCGAAGAAGGCTGCGACGACGGCGAGTTCGGACAGCGCGGCCGCCGTGGAGAACAGATAGGTAGAATTGCCGATTGTATCCAGGAAGGTGCTCGCGACATAGAGAGCAAGTGGGAGGGGCGCAGCCAGCAAACATGTGTACGCCAGGGCCCCGAGGGTAAACCTCAGGCTGTCCCGCTCCGGGTCGGAGATACGCTCGGCGATCTCGCGCAGACGGCGTCGCATGGGTTGTCGCAAGAGCACGATGAGAACAAGCAGGAGCGCTGCGATGAGCCCGTTGCCTCGGATTTCGAATCCGACGACCGAAGTTGACCGCAGATGCTCGAAGGATGTCAGCCAATGCGCGGCCTCAACCATGTCGCTGAGCCGGGGGATGAGGGGTTTGGGAACGCTCCGCGACCACAGGACATGGGCATAGAGAAAGCGCTCGACCTCCTGGAGCTGGCCGAGAAAATTGCTCAAAATCGTCCGGTATTCGACGAGCTGGTTCGAGTACCGCCGTCCCCGCTGGATCAGCAGGTCGAGCAGATCCTGTCGGACCGCCAGTAGATTGCGGACATCTTGCGCCGTTTCCGGGTCCAGGTCGTCCCCGTACGCGGTCTCGAGCTCGAGCATGATCTCTCTCATCAGATCGTGCGCGCTGGACCGCTGCTGCTCGTATGTGATGAGTTGGTGCTCGACCTCGGGGATTTCCTCGTCGAGGTGTCGGATCGTGTTGGCGATGGTCCCGGGTTCAGGGAAGTCTCTGGGAATTTCCGGCCACCACCGGGTGATGCTGCCCCGAGAGCCGTAGGCTGCGAACTTGCGGCGGGTCAGCTCGGTGATGCGGTTGAGCTCGGTCTGGTGTCGACGCGTGGTTTCGAGGTCTTTTACCGTTCTCTCGGAGTGGGCCACGATGCCGTCCTGCGCCCATAGCGTGTCCGCCAGCTTCTCGGTCTCGGTCGTGAGCGGGGCCAACTCGGGCACCTCTTCGGCGAGCTGCCGGCCCTGCTCCCGAATTCGTCTGAGCGATTCCCCTGCCTCCTCTACGCGCAGCTCGTGGGTTGTCTCCTCGAGCAAATCTACCAGCTCTTCGCTGTAGGCGACCCGGCGCTGGGCGAGGTCGATCTCCAACGGGGTCAGGATGCTGCGATCTGTGAGGAGAGCGAGCTTGGCCCGAAGCATCTCGACCTCGCTGAGGGCGGCTTCGCGCCGAGCGAGCACGTTGAGGCGCGCGGCCACCTTGAGCTCGATGGGGGCGGTGCTGTCCGTCTGGGAGCGCAGGTCGTCGTAGAGCAGCTCGAGCTCAAGATCCAGCTCTCCGAGGCGCTGCGAGATGTCGGTGCGGGACTTGGCCCGATCTTCCGCAAGACGCTCCTGATTGCGGAGGGCGGAGCGGTTGGCGGCGAGCCGGGCCCGCTCTCGGGCCAACCCGTCCTCGGCCTGCGCCACCGTCGGATCGGCCGGCGATTCGAGCTGAGGCCGGCGTTCGGGTCGTTCGAGGTCCGCACGCAGGCTCCGCTCCAAGCGACCGACGCCGGCACGCTCGCGCTCGAAGGCAACGATCACGGCGCGGTTGCCGGCGGCGCTCTCCAGCGAGCTGATGGCGTTGTCGTAGAGCTCGAGGACCTGGGCGCGAAGGTCATCCGCCAGGGCGCTGTCCTTCTCGGTCTCGGCCCGGAGCTGGCGGACCTGTGAGAGGCTGACGCTGTCTTCTTGCTCTGACACGGTCTGTGCGAAAACCGGCAGCGCCGACAGCAACAAGAGCAATGCGAGGACGATCCTCGATCGAGTCGACTCCATGAAAAACTCCCCGTTCCAACGCTGCGAGCAGTCGTGCTCGCCCTCGGTTACCAGTTGACCATTGCCCGGGTGCAGAGGCAAGACCCGGCCGCGGAGGAGAGTGTGGAGGCCGAACCGGCACCGGCGTAGGGCAGGCCGCTCAGATGCCAGATGCCGGAAACCAGATACCAGATCGACCTACTCACCGCCTGACATTGGACCGGGTGAGTCTACGATTCTGTCGCATCCAGCATCCAGCATCCAGCATCCAGCCCTACCAGTGTGACCCACCTGGAGGTACCTGTAGGCCTTTTCGGGCCCCCAGGCGACATCGATGCCGACCCACAGTCCTGCAAACTGCCGCCGCCGGTTCGAAGAAACCCCACGGACAGTGACGACACTCGAGCGGGTCGAGTCATATGAAGGCGAACCAGGACCTGACCCTATGCGCCCGGCGCCGATGCGCGTCGTGCCCACCTAATGCGGTGAGATCACCGGGCTAATCGTTCAGCTTGTCGTTGAGCTTGTACTTGGTGCCGGCGATGTCGGCGTTGAGCATCAGGCCCTTGTCGGTGAGCTGGTAGATGGCGAGACCGTTGACGAAGTTGGTCTTGACCTCGGCTGCATTCTTGCCGGCAGACGCTGTGGCGCCGGCGTCCGCCTGCCAGCCCTTCTCAATGAAGTTGCGCAGGGTGACCTCGTCCTGGAAAAGGAAGACCACCTGATACGAATTCACGCCGAGCCCGAAGCCGACCCCCACGGTCCCCATCTTCATGTAGGCATGTTTGCCGGTCTCCTTCGACACGGCGACGCCGTTGCCGCCGCCACCCGACACACCGAATGCGACCTTGGTATTGTCGAAGACCGCCCAGCCGATGGCCCGGTCATACAGTTCCTTCGCGTTGGCGTTTTCGCTGAACAACCTGTCGAGCGTCTCCTTCGCAACCTCGTTGATCTTGGCCCGCTTGGCGTCTTGACTGAGCTCGGTCGACGTTTTCTCCTCGTCGGCAAGCGTCGTTCCCGGCGCGGCGAGCGCCAGCACCACAACACACAGGGTCAGTATCATTGCTGTCTTTTTCATTGGTTTTCTCCTTTTTCGATTGTTGGTGAATCATGAAGGGAACGAAGCATCTCGTTCGTGCCCTGGCCGAATCTTTCGATGTTCTCCATATACGCTGTCATGGGCAGGTCGAGGGGCTGCACGTGCTCCACGGCCATGATGTGAACCTCGCCGGACCACGGGTTGGGTGACCTCGGGGCCATCACGACCACCCGGCCGTCGTCGAGACGCTCGATCTCGAGACCGATCCGAGCGGCGCCGCCAAAGGTGGCCAGCACCGGAATGAGCGTGTGGGTATCGTCCTCTTGCAGTCCGCTGAGCATGCCCTTGATGATCACATAGCCCGGCACCTTGGACAGCACTTTGGACTCGAGGCCGCCGACGATGGCCCGCAGAATGGCGGCCCGCGCCACCAGACCGGCGATGAAGCAGATCAGCACCACGGCGAGAACAGCGATGATGTTGGCCAATGCCACGCCGCCGATGGCGTCGATGGGCACCCACGCCGCCATGGGCTCGGCGACCATCATCATCAGACCGGCCGCCTTGGCCAGGACAATAACGAGGACCACCACCGGCACCAGAAACACCAGCCCGCCGATCACAGTGGTCTTGAAGAAGTGGATGCCGCCCCCTTTATTTTCACGCCGTGTCTCCGTCCGCCTTCAGGGCGTCGAGTGAAATGCGATACTCGAAAGCCAACATGCCGTCGATGCCGACAACCTTCAATGTAATCAACGGTGGAGGCTCCGCATTCCAGTCGATCTCGACGAGCCCGAAGTTGAGGTCAACATACGGACCCGCGATTCGGTGGTGATTCCGAACATTAGCATAGGACTGGTCGATATGTGTCAGGCTGCTGGAGGTGAAACCGTACAGCGGACGTCGAGCACCCCGAGGCGAGATAACACCGCTGGGTGCGGCGCCTCGCCGGCCGCAGCAGAAAGTTGGTGAGATATGCGGGTTAGGGTATGGCATCATCACATCGGTCGGTTACCTTTTCTGAAGCGCCGCAGCCACGGTGTCGAGATGGGTGCCAAACGGGACTGTCGAGAGGAGAGGTCCATGGGTGTTTTTCGCGTCGCAGGGGTTGGTCTGATCATGTTGGCGCTGATCGCGGTGCCGGCCGTGGCGGTCGAAATCGACGACGAGCCTGACGCCCGGAAAGCGGAACACAGTGAAGTGGCGGAGCACGCCGGGGAAGGTGAACAAAAAGGTGAGCATTCCTCCCATCACGTCCGCGACTTCAGGAACGAGGTGGCGGTCTTTCTCGGCGGCACCGACGAGCCTGGCCACGACACCGAGTTCACCTGGGGTCTCGATTACAAACGCCGAATCGCCGAGCGGTGGGCGGTGGGCGCGCTCTTCGACTACGCTGGTGGAGGGCAGCGAAACTCTGTCGTCGCACCATTGGTTGTGTTCTGGCCCGGTCTCGGCAACCTCCAGTTCCTGGCGGCAGCGGGCGTGGAATTCCACCAGGGCAGGGACGGGGGCGGCCACCAGAAGTCGGGCGAGGGTGGTGGAACCGATGAGGACGCCACCTACTTCCTGCTCCGGATCGGAATCGGCTACGACATCCACCTCGGCGAGAGCTTCGGGCTCGTCCCAAACCTCAATGTCGATTTCGTGAACAATGAGAAGGTCTGGGTCTACGGGCTGGCCGTCACCTACGGTTGGTGATCGGGAGATCCTCTCTTCAGCGCACGGGGGTACGGGTTCAAGATCCAAGGAGCAAGGTGCACGGTCTCCGGTTAGGCAGAGACTATCATTCTCTCCAATGTGTGGGTGGGCCTTGTACTTTGAACCTCGTGCCTGAGCGGGTGGGTTGCCGCTACCAGCCCTGCACTGGGCGCCACTCGTCGACCACCTCAGTGCCGCGGAGGACGTGGTAACTCTCGAAACAGGCGGCTGACAAGCAGGAGTGATTGGGGACGATACGGATGCGTGTGCCGGGCCGGAGGGCCTCGACCCCGGGGCCTGAGAGGGCGCCGTGCTCCTGGGTCAGGGCGGCGAGTCGGAGGCCGGGTAGCGGGTGCTGGTCTTCCAGGGCGACCGGCACGCCGAAACCACAGTCGGGATCGACGTGGGTCGGCCCGGGGTCCTTGCTGAGGGCGAGCGCGCCCGCGTCGACCACGGCGCGGCCGTGCTCCGGATGCACGCTGATGACGGTGGCCAGGACAGAGAAGGCAATCTCGTCGATCTCGCAGCAGCCGATCGTGGACTGGAAGGCGTCGAAGAAGATGTAGTTGCCGGGACGGACCTCGGTGATGCCGGTGAGGTCGTCGATCGCGCGCATGGCGGGGGTGGCGCCGATGCTGACCTCGGGAAACTCCAAATCCAGGTCTCTCAGCTCGGCCGCGAGGGTGGCCATGATGTTTCGTTCCTCGCAGGCGGTGTCGTAGGCCTCGGAGCGGTTGTGCGCCAGGTAGGAGTGGCCGGCATGAGTGAGCAGACCGCGAAAGTCTATGACTTCCGAATCGGCGAGACGCCGCGCGAGGACCTGGGTCGCCTCGGACTCGGGATCAACGCCGGACCGGCCGCCGCCGCAGTCGACCTCGAGAAAGACCGGCAGGATCATGCTCCGGGACGCGGCCGTTTCCTCGATGGCGCGAATGGTCTCAGGGTGGTCGACGAGGAGGTTGAGGGCGTCGATCTCGGTGTTGAGGTTGGCGGCTTCGGGGAGTCTTTGCGGAGCGATCGGGACCGCATAGGTGATGTCGGTGAATCCGCGGGCGGCGAAGGCGCGGGCCTCGGCGAGGGTGGAGACCGTGATGCCCCCGAAGGTGTCGTGGGTCTGGATGCGCGCGGCCCCGACGCACTTGTGGGTCTTGACGTGGGGCCGCAGGCGAACACCGAGACGGCGCGCCTTGTCCGCCATCCGTCGCGCGTTGGCTTCGAGACGTCCGAGATCGACCAACGCGCACGGCGTCGAGAGATCGTCGAGGCTCATGTGCGGAGGGTATCAAGAAAACCCGTGCCCGTCTCCGAGTTGGCCGAGTGATCAGTGATCGAGTGATCAGTGATCAGCGCCCGACCCGCGATTCCTCGGGAGACACCGAGGAAGTAACTCTGCGGAGACGGATCAGAATATGCCCTAGTGTGAGCGCCGGAGGCGCGACAGACAAATAGCCTGGGGCGTGAGCTGTACGACCTCAGGACATAGGTAACACTTTCGTATCAGGACATAGGTAACACTTTGAGGCACGCTTCTGGTTTGAGCCGCAGCCATCGTCTTCCGGTTGTCTGTCGCCGCTTCGCGGCTTGATGTTTCATGTCACGCCCTGTTCCTGGGGCTGACGCCCCAGGCTATGAGTATGTCGCCGCTTCGCGGCTATTCCGAGCAATCACGACGAAACGCGGGAAGTCGCTCGAGTAATCGGAGCAACGGCGTACCAGTTACTTCGGAGTAGTCGGTGACCAGTAATTGGTAGGGGGCTGCCCGCGCACTGATGACTGATCACTCGATCACTGATCACTTGGCCAAATCGGATATGGAGACGGAGACAGGGGTCGGGAGCGCCTACTTCAGGTACTGCGCCCGCAGCTCCCGGCGCATGAGCTTGTTCGAGGCGGTGCGGGGGAGGGTGTCGACGATCACGAGATCGTGGATCTTGAAGAGGGGGTTGAGCTCCGAGGCCAGCTTCTTCCCGAGATCGCGCCGCAGCTCCTCGACATCGGCGCCGTCGCTCAGCACAGCGAAGACAACCAGTCGCTCCGCCCCTTCGCCCTCCGGTTGGACCGCCACCGCAGCCGACTCGAAGACCGCCGGGTGGTGCTCGAGAACCCGTTCAAGCTCGAGCGACGAGACCTTGATGCCGCCGAGATTCATGGTGTCGTCGGCACGGCCCTGGGCCCGGAAGTAGCCGCCGGACAGGCGCTCCACCTGGTCGCCGTGGCGGCGCAGCACCTCGCCGGCCGGCCCCGGCGGACAGCCGGTGTAATACACAGAATCATGGTCGCGGTTGAGGAGCTCCTGCGAAAGGCCGATCGCCGGCGGGACGAGGAAGAGCTCGCCCTCCCCGCCGTCGGCCACCGGCAGGCCTTCATCGTCGAGAACCACCACATCGAGCCCCAGTGCCGGTGTCGAGAAGGTGGCGGGCGAGGCCGGTTGCACGACGGTGCCGGTGAGGTGGCCGCCGCCGATCTCGGTACCGCCGCAGTACTCGATGACCGGCGCGCGGTAGTCGGCACGGCTCATCAGCCACAAGTAGTCGCTGCGGTTGGATGGCTCGCCGGTTGACGAAAAGGTGCAGATCATCGACCAGTCAACCTCGTCGCAGGCGCCGGTGTCCTTCCACGCCCGCACCAATGACGGCACGACCCCGAGGCAGTTGACCCCGGCCCGGCGCACGAAGTCGGTGAAGCCGCGGCCAGATGGGAGACCCTCGTACAGGGCGACGCACGCGCGGTTGATGAGCGTGGCGTAGATCAGCCACGGCCCCATCATCCAGCCGATATTGGTCGGCCAGGCGACCACGTCCCCGGGTCGGATGTCCTGGTTGAAGTGGCCGTCCATGGCGGCCTTGATCGGCGTCAGGTGGGTCCAGGGGATGGCCTTGGGGTCGCCGGTGGTGCCGGAGGAGAAGAGGATATTGGTTGCGGCGGACGGGTCGGCGCCCGTTGCATCGAAGGTGGCGTCGTCGCCGAGAAAGTCGTGCCACATCAGATCGCCCGGGCGGAGATTGACGGTCTCGCACCCGTCCTCAGTGATGACGATTGCCCTCGCTGCGCCCGCCTCGCGGACCTTGTCGTACAGGGCGATGGTCGACCGTGATGATGCCGGCGGCATCGGCGATCTCGAGGCGGCGCCGGATCTCACGCGGTGCGAAGCTGTCGGCTATCGAGACCACGACGCACCCGGCGCGGATGATGCCGAGGTAGGCGGCGACGCACTCGAGATTCATCGGCATGTAAAGCGCGATCGGATCGCCGGGGGAGAATCCATGGGCGACTATCCCGTTGGCCACCCGGTTGACCAGCGCTTCGAGCTCGCCGTAGGTGACGGTCTCCACCTTGTCACTGCCTTCGCGCCCTGTGGCCACCGCAATCGTGCAGTCGGGCGGCTGGAAGCAGCTCGAGACGATGTTGAGCTCTGCTCCGGGGAGCCATCGTGGTTGAGTAGGTCCGTCGGAGAGATCGAGAATCCCGTCGGGCCGGTGCATGAAATCGATGCCGAGTCGCTCGATGGCGCGCTGCCAGAAATCGACCCGGTGCTCAACCGACCAGCGATGAAGGTCCGAATAGTCGTCGATACCGAGCTCTCCCATCAACACGGCGAGGTTGGACTCCTGCAGCCGTTCGCGGTCGGGAACCCACACCGGAGGAGGCGGAAGATCGGGATCACGACCGCCGAAGATCTCGGTGAATCGAGCCCACTGGTCGTTGTAGGGAGGGGCGGGCGGATGGCGCACCTCAGCTACGTACTCTTGCCACCGGTCGGCTTGGGGATCATGTTTCATATCAGATGGTGGCAACGGGTCGAGACTTGCGGGCATTCCGAGCGTTGTTTTTCCTCCTTGCGCGTCCCATCGGACTCGGGCACGGACGCGGACGCGGACGCGGGTTAATCACGCTCGACCCGAACCACGTCGCCGTCGTCCAGCACATCCAGGAGGCGATCGACGGCGGTGTTCACGCTGTCCGCGTCGACTGCCTCCATCGTGATCCACACACGGTGATCCTCCCCCTCGGATCGGGGGTAGCTACCGATTTTGACCTCAGGAAATGCCTCGTCGACGGCGGCCAGGCGATCCGCGATCACACTCTCATCGGCGCTCAGGTAGAGATCAGCCCGGCGCCTGGGAGAGCCGTCGAGCTCCCCGCGGAGGGCTTCGATCTTGGCCGCGAAGAGTCGGGGTATGCCGGGGAAGATGTAGATGTTATGAAAGGCCACCAGCGGTATCAGCCCGTCGTCGGAGTAGATGAGCCGGCTCCCGGCGGGGATCTCCGCTATCCGCAGTGCCGCCTCGGTGAAGCGCTCGCCCCACCACGCGCGAATCATCACCACCAACTCCGGGTGGCGCTCGACGCCGACGCCAAAGGCCGTCGCGATGGCAGCCACCGTACGGTCATCGTGGGTGGGTCCGACGCCGCCCGAGGTGATGACCGCGTCGTACCGTTCGGAGCACATGCGGACCTCGGCGATGATGTCCTCCTCCTCGTCGCCGATATACGAGATGTGGCGCAGCTCGACGCCGATGTCGGCAAAGAGATCGATCAACGGGGCAGTGTTGGCCTCGCGGACCTTTCCCGAGAGGATTTCATCGCCGATGATGATGGCAGCGGCTGTGGTCATCGGAGGAGTATAGCTTCGGATCCCTCTCCGTGCCCGTCTCCGTCTCCGTTTCCGTTCCGTCGGGCACGGAGACGGAGACGGGCACTGAGACGGGGCTATGCCCGGTCGATAGGGAAGGCGAGGACGTCCGCGATATCGCGGGTTTCGGCGGCCAGCATCACCAGCCGGTCCACACCGAGGGCGACACCGGCGCAGTCGGGGAGGCCGTGCTCGAGGGCGCCAAGGAGCCGCTCGTCGACCGGCGGCTCGGGCAGCCCGGCGCGTCGCCGAGCCTTGAGATCTGTTTCGAAGCGCCGTCGCTGTTCGGCGGGATCGATGAGCTCGTGGTAGCCGTTGGCCAGTTCGATGCCCTCGACATAGACCTCGAAACGTTCGGCGAGAGGGGGGTCTCCGGGACGGATTCGGGCCAGAGCCGCCCGATCGGCGGGCCAGTCGTGGACAAAGCTCGGCCGGCCATGACCCAGACGAGGCTCGAGCGCGTGGCTGAGCAGCAGATCCAGCCATCCGTTGCGATCATCTCCGAGATCCGGCGCGTCGCCCGACAGGAGGTCCCGTACGCGGGATTCGAGCTCCGCCGCCGACGCCTGCAGAACATCGATCTTGGCATGCCGCTCGAACGCCTTGGCAAAGGTCAGCCGTTCCGCGGCATGGGCGGCGAGGATCGAGCCCAGGAGCTCGTCGATTTCGTCCATCAGCGCGTGGTGATCCCATCCCGGCCGATACCACTCGAGGATCGTGAACTCGGGGTTGTGCCGATTGCCCGCCTCGCCGTTGCGGAAGGCCTTGGAGATCTGGTAGATCGGTCCGCTGCCGGCGGCGAGCAGCCGTTTCATAGCGAACTCGGGCGAGGTCTGGAGAAAGAGATCGCGTCCCCCGTCCGCGCCCGGACCGCGGTAACGGCAGCTCAGGGCCTGGAGGTGGAGGTCGGTGACCGGCGCCGAGGCGAGCAGAGGGGTCTCCACCTCGAGGACCTCGCGCTCGGCAAAGAACGCACGGATCTTCGCCAGAATCTCCGCGCGCAGGCGGAGCATCTCCATCGAAGCGGCAGGGCGCCAATCTGTCGGTTTTGCCGTCATCTCTTCTTCGATCGTCGGAGCGTTAAAACGTTTAACGTTTAACGTTTCATCATTGGATGACTCATGCCCTGGAGACATACTCCCCGGTACGCGTATCGACCTTGATCTTTTCGCCTATCTGGATGAAGAGGGGGACCCGGACCACCGCGCCGGTCTCCAGCGTTGCCGGCTTCGTGCCGCCGCCGGAGGTGTCGCCCTTGACGCCGGGATCGGTTTCCGTGATTTCGAGAAAAACGAAGTTGGGCGGCGTGACGACGATCGGGTTGCCCGCCCACAGGGTGACGAGGCAGAGATCCTCTTCCTTGAGCCACTGCTGCATACCGCCGATCGCGGCCGCATCGGCCTCCACCTGCTCGTAGGTGTTCTGGTCCATGAAGGTCCAGGTGTGGCCGTCGGTGTAGAGGTACTGCATTTCCTTTTCCATCACGTCGGCCCCTTCGAAGGACTCGGAGGCCTTGATGGTTTTCTCGTTGACTCGTCCGGTCTTGAAGTTCTTGAACTTGACCTTGGTGAAGGCTTGGCCCTTGCCGGGTTTGACGACGTCGGTGCCGACGATGACGCACGGATCGCCGTCGACCAGGATCTTGAGCCCGACTCTGACCTGATTCAAATTATAAGTAGCCATCTCGAATTCTCTCCTCACTTGCGCTGATCATACCGAAGCTGCGAGACTGCGCTCTGTGGCGACTGTCGATGCGACACCCTGGCCGGCCGGCAAATGGAGGCAACTCCTGGCCGATGCGGTGAGTGATCTGGATGAGCTCCTCGCACTGCTCGACCTCGACGAATCATGCCTCGGCAAGCGTGCCGACGCCTTGCGTTCCGCTCGCAGCTTCGGGCTCAGGGTACCACGAGGTTTCGTCGCGCGCATGCGGCGCGGAGATCCTGACGACCCGCTCCTCCGGCAAGTACTGCCGATCGATCGAGAAATCATTCCGGTGGGAGGGTTCACCACCGATCCGGTGGGCGAGCTGTCGTCGCCTCCGGTCAACTCCGTGCTCCATAAATACCGTGGCCGCGCCCTGGTGATGGTGACCGGCGCCTGCGCCATTCACTGCCGCTACTGCTTTCGGCGGCACTTCCCGTATGGAGAGCACGCTTCGGAGAGCGCGGCGGCGCGGATCGCCGCCGATCCGGAGATCACCGAGGTCATTCTCTCCGGCGGCGACCCCTTGACCGTGCCGGATCGCCGCCTTGAGGTGCTCGCCCGGTCGCTGGTGGCGATTCCTCACGTGCGTCGCCTGCGGATCCACACCCGACTCCCGGTTGTTCTGCCTCAGCGGGTGGATACGACGCTGGCGTCGTGGATAGGCGGTCTCGGACTGCAGGTGGTCGTGGTCGTCCACGCCAACCACGCCAACGAGATCGACGGAGATGTCAGGCGCGCGCTGGCTGCGCTCGACGCCGCGGGTGCGACCCTCCTCAACCAGGCGGTGTTGCTGGCGGGAGTCAACGATTCGGCCACGGCTCTCGCCAACCTCAGCGAGGCTCTCTTCGACGCCGGCGTGCTCCCGTACTACCTCCACATGCTCGACCCCGTGGAGGGCGCTGCCCACTTCGAGGTGCCTGAGGATGAAGCGAGGCGCCTCCAAACCCAGCTGACGAGTCTCCTCCCCGGCTACCTCGTT